>Ga0065711_1040423_pt1 | contig 16979 bp, 16 predicted proteins | sample Hoacrofraction12_FD_59098 | JGI IMG/M metagenome (GOLD analysis project Ga0065711, IMG submission 59098) | Hoatzin crop microbial communities from Cojedes, Venezuela - Epithelial fraction 12 v2 (version 2) | ecosystem: Host-associated > Birds > Digestive system > Esophagus > Crop | place... | reverse complement strand
AAGGAAAGGAAAGGAAAGGAAAGGAAAGGAAAGGAAAGGAAAGGAAAGGAAAGGAAAGGAAAGGAAAGGAAAGGAAAGGAAAGGAAAGGAAAGGAAAGGAAAGGGAGAAGAGCTGTCATTTTAATCTTACCCATCTTTTAAAATTATTTTTTGTTAGTCTAATTACTATTTATTCTTATTCTAAAGAGCAAGGTTATAGTAGGGGCTTTCCCACAGACATGGATATTTAACAAGTCACTTGTTAAAATGCCAAACAGGTGCCTGTTAAAAATGCTGTGCTGCATTTAGAAAAAGTCAGGCACATTGTCTGAAATACATGAATGAGACTCACAGAGTCATAAAGCACAGTGTAGGTCATCTTCTCTAACCTCCCTGCTCACAGCAGGCTGATTTGTTGGGGTCTGTCTCCGGCTTTCACCTTGCAACACAGAAGTTTCATTAAGCCCAGTCATGTCCAGAACAGCATTAGACTGATTGGAAGGAAAGCTGTAATTAAAAGACAGCTTTATTTAGATGAGGATGACAAATATACTGAAAGTACAAGGTAAGTGGAAAACTACAGGATCTTCATTCTGTAATTTGTTGCATTTCTTTCATTCGATGTATGCTAGATGACACCCATAGCTGTTGTGGAACAAGAAAACGGAAGTATTTCCCATATCTACTGACTCATGCTCAGAGTACTCAGAAGCTTCCAACTACCTGCCAACGTAGTCAGAAGAGTGTTTGTGGCATACCAACTGCAGTTATCTTAGGCATTCTAGTAAGGGATCCTAACAACAAGCTGCAAAATGTTTGTGTCTCCTGAGTCAACCCACATCTAATTTGCTGGGAAATTTCTTGACTCACCTGCTGAGTACAACCAAAGAAGAAGAAAAAACATTAAAAAATGTGAACAAGCCATTTGATAGGAAGCATTTTGCTTTCTTTTTATGCTACTTTTCAAACCAGAGGGAAAAGATTAGACAACTTCTTTTAGAAACACTTTCTCACAATCAGATTTCATTTCAAGTTTCCCAACAGGAAAATATTTGCAACAAAAGGACAAGACAAAGAAGTGAAAGATCCTGAAAGCAAAGGAATAAAAAGTGATAGTATACATTCTCTTAAGCAGGTGTTAGGCAGAGATAAGAGAAGACAGGAATAAAATTGAAATAAAAGACTTCCTGGGTTTATGATTGCAAGTGGTCATGAGATTGGACAACATGTAAATTATTTTCATTCTGTCGTATCTCAAATACCACATGTGGAGGGAATTTTGAGGTGTGGGGGGAGACCAAAATGTTAGTCTTGAGGGTTGTGGAGGCCTTGTTTTATTTCAGACATTGGAGTGCTTCTGCCGGGCATTGAGCCTGCCTGAGGTCTCCCTAGGACAGAAAAGTGAATCTGTCCCTTCAGCTGATCTATCTGCACAGCAGCCAGAATAACCTCAGTGGAGCTATGCTGATTAAGAGCAGCTGATTGAAAGCTTTTTGTCCTAATTTAAAGCTTTTCCCAAACTATGAGACAAGATTAAGACTGACAAAGAGTGAGAGGAAAGGAAGGAAGCATCCCGGTTTGTGAGGAAGGGAAACCCACGGTCTCTAGACTGTACATTCACCAGAGAAAGGTGTTAAGTGTTTTTAGCACAGCTTGGGAGCTTAAGTGTTCATTATCTCTGTCAATTGCCCATGGGTTAATTACAACACCAAGGGCTCACTGTGCTCCTGTCAACCAGAATGTATTACAATAGTTAAAAGATGGAGAAACATCTGAGCTTGCACCTGCATTTAATTAGTTGGTCTGGAAACAGGGGTCTGAAAGAGAAAACTGCTTCAGAGCATGCAGGGAGAAGTGCCTGAAACCTGGGTAGGTGTACAATTCTTGCCCCTATTTTTGAAGCTTTTTTCCTATGGCTGATTAAAATCAAACAGCTCATTTAGAAAATTCAAGCATTATGTGGTAGCATTAGCTTCAGAAACTGAAAAACAATTCTTTAGTACATGCAGAATATACGTGACACTATGTATTCTGAATTAATGGATGAAACCCAGGCAGGGTTAATATTTTCTCTTTATGATTTCAACATGGGAAATTGATTACCATATTCATTAAATTCAGTCAAACTTGATGGAACATAGTTCCTACAACAGTTGCACCTCTCAGTGTATACCAGATTCTTCACAGAAGTGACAACATACATAAATGAATAAATGAGAAGCCCCACTGAACAGTTGCCAGTAAGCTTCAATGAAGAATCACCATTTTCCTTACAAACTGAAAACAGAAACTTCTCATTGTATATTCTGACAATAACAGGCGAGCAATGCAGAAGATCATTACCACACGTAACAAGACCACCTTGCAAGGTGTCTCCAATTGTATGATTCTTTACTGTGGAGGACTGAATGCAAGTCTATAGTAGGCAGGTCCTATTAGTTTTGTTTCTTCAGGACAGCTTTAATTGACACTGATGATGTCGGACAATCGTTTATCTGAGAAAAATCTTGGTTTAGCTGTTATCTCTTCTGTAACACAGTTATCTCTTATCTTTAGTCTTGCAGAAATTATGCAGTCGGAAGAGGAATATAGCTTATTTAGAGCTGTAAGCACATACATTACTGGTAAAATGAAATTAATTATAAATACAAAGGCTCACCCCCACCTAATCCAAAACCACATTTCATGGACTCCATTGGAAACTGGGGAATTCCCTCAAATTTAATATTCTTTCAACATTTAAGAACAATTGGCTTGTAGGAGACTCCTGGGTAACAGAGATATTTTCAGCTTTTCAGGAGAAACTGAAACATAAAATTCCTTTCCACCTTTCAGGCTCGATGTTAAAAGCAAAAGGTTTTGTTTCTCAGTGTGTCCAGGTTATTTACACTGTCCTGGTGGTTCAAAATCTTGTTTTGTCTTGCACCCTATCTTGTCTCCGGCCAGGTTACTCCTCAGCCCTCAAAATTGTTTGAACCATGTCAAAACAGAACAAAACAAAGAGAATCTACCACCCCAATCAAAAAAAACCTCCGATTCTATACTCGAGGCTTGAGCCGTGGCAGCTTTCCCACCGACTGCACTAGATGCAGGATCAGATACGTGGAGGATCTCGAGGCACGGCTAGGACTGAGGATCTGACCAGGAGAGTCAACGAATCATTTCTTCAGGCTCATCGATGAAACATAACTCCAAATTTACACCACACACACCTAAGGGCTGGCTCTTCTTCCTCAGCCTAGATAATATTACTGTTGTAGTTAACGAGCTGCGAGCATGTTCTTTTCGAGGAAGACCACTCAGTTCTGGAACTGTTATCTTCGTTGTTCACTAACAGCCCCGGTTTACTGCTTACGGGGCTTTAGATCTGTCTTCATCAAACAGTAATGCGAGTAATGTGATATTCCCAGATTATCTTTTTCTTTTGCACAACTGAAACTGTGTAGGATGGGTAACAACTGGTGAATAAACTTTATTAAATAACTTATTTTTACATCTGTGGGTAGCCAGATAGAGAAGCTTTATTATTCTCTCAGAAACTGTTTAAACAGTTTAAAACAGTTTTCACAAAGCCTTTACAATGGAAAATTTCTTTGATCACATTCAATCTTACTACAGTTGTAGCTTTAAGCATACATGACTCAGACAGAAAAGAGTTTTTAAGTAATTTATGTCTCCCTCCCTACGCAGTGTGTGTTAATCAGGTTGCCACCCACTTATTTTAGTAAATGATTTACAGTCCTAGGGCATATAATCACCTGCAGAATGTGACTCATGGAGAACGTTTTTGAACCCTAAAACTCTGCAAGTATGTGAAGGAACTGGGTGCCTCCTGCTCCTGGTGAGGTCTCAGCAGCCTCGTAGTTTTGCACAGATTTGTGTTCTAATTACATATCACAGCAGGTGTTTTCTAAATCTTTCTTCTCAGGTGAGCCAAACTATTTCTACAGGAAAATATTAACCAGAAGGCATGCTCAAATTTTCAGGGAACAGGCAGTCCTTCCCACATTGAATGTGTCCCTCAGTAGCTTTAGCAAAGCACAGGCTTTATTAACCTTATCTTTTACAAAAAAATAAGAAGTAAATAATGATCCTGTTGTTAAATTCTCTTGGACCAACCTAACTGCAAATCGCAGATCTGGGATTGTATTTTTTACTTTAGCTTACAGGTCTACTTTGCTCTAATATTATTAGCAGCAGTGACTTGTCCCGCCCACCTGCACTCCCCAGCTCCCAGTGCTCTCAGCTGTCAGATGTGAAGTTCTTTGATTTTAGAGTTTCCTAGTGCTGGGAGCACTTCTTCCTGGGGAACATTAAGAGAACAACAAAACCAGAGCGTTTTCTGAAAAGGTCAACTCAGCAGCATCCTTGCAGGATTCTACAGGTTTTCTCTTCTGCACCCACCTCTGCAGGAAAGGGTTTTTGCTTAGGTATTTTTTTTTCCTGTTTGTTGGAGCAAATCCCTCCACATAGACCAAAATGCTAATATGACTCACCTAAACACTAAAAAATTGAACAACATGGGAAGTTTCATTTATGGAGAGATGGCAGCGTGTTCAGTACAATGTCATAGTCACCGTTCTGCAGTCGTTGAAAAGTTTTAGTCCTTGCTACTTCAACATGAGGTGACAAGGACAATTTCAGCTTAAAGATATCCCCTCTTCTTTTCCCTTTGGCAAAAGAAAACACTGTCTGACATTCTTTTTAAATTCTATTAAAGAACTTTATAGTCATTTTTATGAGAAAAAAAGATGTTAGCTAAGATGTGCTAGAGGGTTTGTGGCTGTTATGGTCTGAAGCGGATCCTTTGCAGAAAATACAAACAAAATACAAAAAAGACAAGTAAAGGATTGAAAATTAAGCTTCTTCCTCAGGTTTCAGGCTGTTGTATACTTGCTTAAGAGCAATTTTCACAGCACATGGTCTTATGTTTGACACTAGTATACAGCAATATGTAGCATTGTGGAATTGTTTTAACATTGCTCTGAGCAGTAAAGAGCTTATGGCCATAAAACAGCAACAGATGCAATCTGAAGCAGCTAAGCTGAAGTCTATTAATTTAGTTAGTTATTTAAAAAAATCAATTATGTTAAAGGAGAGAATCATGAAGGACAAGGAATGAGGTGGTAAACAGGTTACGGTGCATGGGAATTAGGGCAGTAACGTGAATCTCGCCTTCCAGGCAGATCATGGCTTCTTCCCTGAGAAGCCCTCTAAGTCAGATAGCAAAGATCTGTGTAGTCCCAGTGCCTTCCCCAGTCCTACACCCCTCCCCTTTGTCCTGTGGTGCTTGTTGTGAAAACCTCCATACAGGGTGAAAGTGTAAGCTGTTTTTCAATTGCTTTGTTGCATCTCAGTGTTTTATTTCTACTACCAACTGATCTACACCCCTGCTAGTTACAAGTTGCACTCCTAAATCAGCTTTTTCTTTGTTTTTTCCAATGCTTTTTGCCTATTTCCGTTTGTCTATTTGCAATTTTGAGCAGTTGTATAGGTCTTGTATGTGTCCATACAGTTGTAAAGAACTACCTACAATAACACTGAGCTCAGTTCATGTTTTGGTGGCCAGTCGAGGGCATAACCAGTGCAGAGAGCGTATGGTCCGAACACAAATGTGTTTGTGCTCTTCCAGTTTTAAAAAGCTCCAATCTGCTCCTTTCAAAGCATTCAGGGCTCATGGAAACAGCGGTACTCTGGCTAAGAACCAGGCAGTGAGCTAGGATGAGACCAAGCAATGTCCTAACAGGCTTGATTTTTAACATGACATGATTCCTTTGAGACATGGGAGATTTCCAAATGGCCTCTTAAACAACTTTTAAATTGCTTCTACGCTTTGGGCAATATGGCCCAGGCACTGCCTCCCAACAGTATAAAGATTGCATTCAGAAGGGCCATGACAAGTGTTGCGTGTTTTCTACTAGATTAGACTTCCATGAGCCTCAGAGCAGAGAATTTCATTCTGAGATCAGATGTGGCAAAAAATAACAAAATAATTTTTCAGTAAGTGAATTACACTTTTAATATGCTGATCTCTGCCTGTGGCTCTGTGGATAAAATACTTTTCTACCACATAGAACCTCTGCCTGCCATCACTCCCAGAAGCATGGGTAGAGTTCATTAAAAAAGATGTTAGAAGACTGCTGTTAAGTGTGCTAGATCAAGCAGTTAAAAAGTAAGAAACACCAGCAATAAGATTGGCTCACCAACATCTTTCCTGAGCATAATGATGTAGCCTTTAATTATATGATGATAATCCCTCCCTCCCTTTTATTTTTTCCTCTTTACTTCAGCAGTGCCTCATTCAGTTTTGCTCATTCTAATCCAACTCTTGCTGAAATATTTGAAACACTCCCACTTCTTTAAGTGTTGCAGGAGTTCTTAAATGATATATTTATTTTATTTTTCATTTTTGTCTCACTGAAAAAAGTGAAACAAAAAAAGGTGAAAACCCCTTCCCACAACTCCTCAGCATTGTTCAGGGAACATTGCATTTAATATTTCCTGATTACCTTTTCAATAGCTTTAATCATAATATCTGAATGCTCAACCCATATTAGTGAGCTCAAAAACATCTGACTAGCTCTTCCAATCACATTAAAGACTGATCATAATTCATATGCTCAAGCAGGAAAAATTAAAATTTCATTAATTTTCATTTCCTGACTTCTGAGTACTTGGCTTTGCAACCTTAACTTATTTTTAACATAATGGAATGTTCTTGGCTTAAAAAAAAAAGAGCAACACCAAACTATATTATGGGACATTTTCATGGCATCTTTTCTGCTGCTGGATGATCTCCTTGCCAAATTGTTAGTTCTTTTTTCAGACCCCAGCATTGCTAACATTTGAGGAAGAAGATAGCTTAAAAATCTGCATTTAGGAACACCTCACACTTCCCCCTTACACGCCTATTTCTGTACTCTTACTTTACAAGGTTGCCTGCCCTGCTGCCACCTATTGGTTCCCAACTAGTGCAACAGTCAGTCTTTGAAAAGAGACAGACTCCTGACAAATCAGATACTTTAGAAATCTGACTACAACAAAAGAAGAAATCAGAGGGAATAAATACTAGTAGCCAACATTCTACTCTTTACCATTTTATTCCTTATTGTAACTGTTGCTGCAGCATGGCAGCTAATACATAAACTCTAAACTACAATGCTATAATGTATTACCAGTTACCTGGTAAATACACAAATTGTTTATGTTTTATTTTCATAGCTTATTACATTACCCATACCATTTATTTCCTATGGCATATATTTCACATGTAACTTCCAAGTACCCTATCTGAATCTGAAAATACATGTTCAGTTCAAGGCACTTCCTAATTTCAAGCAGAAATTCATTCACAAAGCCCTCTTTGCAATGAATCCCACAAAAAAAAAAAGCCTCCACATTTTCACAAGTATTGTGATGTGTAATAAAAATGGATGTGTAGTAAATTTATTATCAGGTTGTCTTACATCATATTCTTCTGTATGATGTTATAAATTGAAAAATATGATAATGAGGAAAATGCAGTAAGGATTAATAACAGTACTAATGGATGCATAATTCTCAGGGAAAAAGCTTTCACCTACTTTCATGGAAAATGTCCTCCTGGTGTCGTCATCTGCTTTCAGACACAGAACAAATAGACTGCTGTAAACTAATGCAAATGCCTGAAGCACAACTAAGGGTTCAGTGATTTCCAAACTATTTATCACTGCTGAATTCTTACAAGGGGAATTTATTGCCTCCAGGCCTTCAACTGACCAAAAGTGAATAAAATAAAGAAAATCTGCTGAATATGCATCTTTGCACAAGTTATTTCTTGTAGGTTCATTCTGTGAGTAAAGTGATCTCCCTAAAAGCCTTGCAGTGGGCCATTTGTTGTATCTCCTTCTATTTTTCTTCATTTTTTAGATATGTTAGCTGATGTTTTTCTCCATCCTTTTATCACATAGGAAAGAGTGTCCACTCACTTTCCAACTTTTTTTTAATACTCTAGGTGGGACTTCTCTTACATTATTGTAAGTAAGGGAGGTCTTTTTAAAGTCAGACCCCTGACCTTTCTTATTTCTGATTAAACCATTTTTTGCAAATGTCCTGTTCTCCTTCTCCTTAGCTTTGTTATTACTTCTGTCGCAACACTGTCTGTAGTTCCTAGACAATACTGGGAATCCATCATATTATTTTCTCTCTAAACATCTGATAAGAGGAAGGATGTTTTTGAAACGTTACAGTCTGTATGGACAAGATAGGAAGAAGACCTTTATTTTATAGATGAAGAATGGAAGACACTAAAGAGGTCTGGGTATTTAGATGCTAAATTACATATTAAACATCTTTAAATACTAACCTGTGGAGGGGCTGCAAAATGAAAGGACAGCTGGTGAGAAGCACGCCGTAGCTTTAGCCACAAAGTATTTAGCAGCTGAGAACAAGATCCACCCTCTGTTTTTCATGCATGATATGGCAGGAGGATCCTTTCTGTTTTCTCCCGCTGTCCGTGGTTGATGTCGGAGGCAGTCAGGTCTCCCATCCTTCCTTACTGCCTGCAGGTGCCTTAGCATCCTCCTCGAAGGTGGGCACAAGGCAGTAATATTTTTTACCACAGCTTTTGTTACAATAATTTTTACCATAGCTGAAATCCTAAGTATTGTTTTGTTGACACCCACTGTACAACACATGCAGCTCCTAGTGCTGCATCTTTCCTCTTGTGCTCACCCATGTATTTCATTTCTTTCTTCTTATGTTTCAAGGACATCTAGTTCCTTGGGAAAGGCCTTTGGAAATATACTATAATTAGTTGCACTGTTTACAGGACAGTTGCATTGTCAGATCTGGTTGCTGTTAGTTGAAAACACTCATAAGCGTCAGCATCTATCATATTCTCTCCTCTCCAGTCTCTCAGCTACTATTGTTCGTATGTTGTTTTTCTTGGCTCTGTTTTTAGTACTGCGCTATCTTGCAGTTACTGGTAGATACTTTTCTTTGTGTGCGCACTAATACAAATATTTACTGTGAAGTACTATTTCTATGATTCAGAAAGTATGATCTGTGAAGGCTCAGAGGGAAGATTATCAATATTTTAGTATATTCTGCACAGTTTTTAAATTAATGAACAATAAGAGAGTAACCCAGTGCATTTTATATGTGTATTAAGACACAGTGAATCTGATCTATTCATTACCAAGTCCATGCAAGTGTATTTTGAATCCTTGAGTTTTGCAGAATTTGAATATTTGAATATTTGAAGAATATGTCTGCAAGTTAATTGGTCACCAGTTAAATCCATATTGTAATGGTTTTAGCTCCACATATGACTCTAGGATCCCCAGTCATCCACATATGACTCTAGGATCCCCAGTCAGTCGTATATCTTCAGATGACTCATGTTCTGACTAGTTTGGGGTGAACCAGCTGGTTTTCCAAGGAGAAAGACACAGAAGCATTGTGGTAGCCTATAGTCCAACTTGATTCCTACAGGAAATACGGACATAGCTGCCTCTAGGTAATTTGGATTTCAGTCTAAATGGGTGTGCAGGTACCAAAAGATTTGTAGCTATACCCTCTGTTGTTGTACTCGTCTATAAAATGGACACAAGAATTATTTTTTCCCTACAATATTTCCTATCTTGCTTTTGATAACTCTTCATTTCACACTGTAAGTGTAATTTATTTAATGTAATGAGACCCTTCTCTTGAAAGCACGGAAATAATTATGTTCACTGGAATCATCTTGCAATGATGCTAAAACTGGGGGGCAAAAAAGGAATAATAAATATATTTGATTATAGGTAAACAGGGTACAGAAACTAGTATTATGAACGACAACCATAGCCTATCAAACTAGTTAACTTGGAAACACACAGAAAAAAGTACATTATGTACTAAAAAAATGCTTGTACAACGGAAGGGTGAATTCCCGAGTGTTCAGCTGACATGACTTTGCTGTACAGAAGGGAAAGCAGAGAATTTGTATATAAAATAAGAGAGACTGAGAGTCTGAATCAAGGAGAGAAATACTGAGGACAGCTGTTTTCCACAGGAAATGGGGGAGCCTAACTCTTCAGCTTTGTGGCCGTGCAGCAATGTGGGGTGCACGTACTCCGCCTGGGAATGATCACAGAAAGGTGCTGCTCCCACCACTGGTTTCTCCTCCAAAGGCAACTGTGCTGCTGGCCCCAAGCTCCACTTTCTCCCTGGCTTGGTACACTGAGGAAAAAAACCTGGGAGGGTGTTGACGCATGTTTGTCTCAAAGGGGTCTCCAGCAAAGTTAATTTTTTGTCATTGAATATTTCTGTACAATGGCACATTTTTTCAAATACATTTCATAGTAGGTGGGAATATTTTTATATAGCTAGTAACTCACCAGCTTTCTCCAGCATTGCTGGAATTTCTGACCCTTGGTGTAGTTTGGTTGGCTTTCGGTTTCTACTGATTGGTTTAAGATATGGAGACAGATGGTTGTCGTCAGGGCCTCCAAAACTTACATGTAGAGGATAGCATGTGGACAACACCTTCACTTTTTTAATGTAAGAATTGTGAGTTATGTCTCTGACTCCACATATTACTAATATTGAACCTAACTCCTCAATGTAAAAAGTTTTCCATGTTTCTTTCATTGATATTTCCTTAACTCTCTTTTATGAATTCCCTGTTTACTTACTCTGCACCAATCTAGCTTACAATGAAGACAGTGGTATAATCAGTCCCTTCAAACTTATCAGGTTTCTGACCCATCGAATAATGTACAACATGAAGCCAACCCTCATTTTTGTGGTGCAGAGACTCACTGACTACTGAGTTAATATAATCCCTTTTACAACAGAAGAATTAGAATGGTGTCTTATCACACTCAGCTGTTTCTTGAGCTGTGCAGGAGTTGAATAGGAACAGTCTTCACAGAGCAGCCTACCAGTTGGGGAAGGGAGAGGCTATGGGTTTTAGTCTGTCTGTAGGGGCACCTGGATTTCTGCAAGGCTCTGATGTTCTCCCCACAAGGTACTCGTGCGTCCTCTGGGGCAGACCCCCGTTGCAAAGCCCTGCCGTGATAGCAGCTTTCCCAAAAGGTCCATCTAACGTGGTCCTTTCTTGCAAAGGGCTTTAACAAATCTGCATTTTTGCAAGGAAAAATGGTTTAATGGTTTGTCAGGAAATTCCTGCCTCCTTCTAATGAGGCTGAATATCAAAAAGTGATTCCAGAGCAATGATTGCATGCTCAGTGGACACAAACACATCTAGTGATGTTTTTCAGTGTGGGAAAAAGTACAGTCTTGCAAAAACTGTAATGTTATTGGTCTCTCTCACTCTCTCAACTGCCTTTCAAAACAGTGTAATTTCAGAGTTCCCTGCTATGAGTGTATGTACAGCATGGTTGAAAGGGCAGGGCACTGAATGGCACTTTGCTGTTTTAAAATGCACAGTTCAATCTATTGCAAAGCAGCATTTCTTTGGTGAATTGTGTAGATTAAGTGGACTGTTCATGACAGCTCTATGAATAATAATGGTGATTTTATCATGATGCTTTTAATCCTGATGGATATTATTATGCAAGGCTGTTCTACAGTAACTATTATTCAGTTGCAACCTACAGAGAAGCTCAGAGGTTGCAAGTTCAGTAGAGAAAAACTGTTTTGCCACTTTTCTTCTTTATTTCTGTATTTACTACAACTCTCAGTTTAACATCTCATACAGACTTCATCCTTTACCCTCTTTCTGTGTGGAACATGAAGATTCAGGACAAAGATAGGCAGAGTTGTAACAAGTCATCCCTCAGACAGTTTTTCCTTTCCTCTGCCTTTTTTCTTTCATCAGTCTCCACTCCTTCCAGCCACTTGCTGTTGACCCAGCAATCTCCCAACTTCGGCAACTATATATATCTTCCTATTTAGCACTTTCTGTAGGGAATCTGGCCTTGTTGTCTCCTCACCCTTGCTAGAAGTTGCTGGCGGCCCAGAAGAGCTAATAAAATGCAGAGGAGGAGGACAGAGAGATGAAGAAATCATAAAAAGGGAGAGTTCGAGTTTGAGATAATTAATTCTGAATCTTCGTCTTTGCAGATTCTTGTCCAGGAGCTGCCACTGTGTTGCATTATTATTTCCCAGAGTGATGACAGGCAGAACAAGAGTTATTCCATTCATACCCATCTCCTTTGTCAGTTGGTAACTCCATTGGCTATCATGGCTGCAGAGCTAAGGTCAAGATCATTCAGAATCAGCCCATCCTTTGGGTGCCCTGGAAGTGCCTCTGCATGCCCTGCATACTTCAAGGCTCTGAAGGCAAGTGTGGGAGCTTTCCAAGTGTAAAGGTATTCAAAGGCAGCCAGTGGACACAGCAGAGATGAGGCCGTGCTGTGGATCAGAGACATGTTAATGTCCTTAGCCAGGCAGACCTTTTCAATGCAGTGATTTTCTGCATGACTATGTTAGTTAAAAGTAATCAGTCTTGAAAGTTATGATGCTGTCATGAATGATTTTTGTTCATACATAGTAAAAGAGCTGTAGTGTTTGTGTAAGCAAAATCTAGAGAAGTCCAGGAGATTGGGTTACTTGTTCAAAACAAAATTTTTTCAATAGACTGTACAATAAAGGACAGTTACTTTAGTATTTTTAATTTTTTTTTCTTTTCACCAGGCTTAGTGCCTTTTGAAGCAATTGTAGCCTGCTGCTATTTTATCTGATCTTACCTCGGAAGCCCTTCTGCTGTTGTTCAGTGTGCAAAAGTCAGCGGACGTTGTTGCCAGCTAATTGCTGCTGCTGTTTTCAGCTGATGCTCTTTCTTGCTTTTGCCTACTTGTTCCCTCTGTGAATTGATTGTGTCTACTAAGCTAGAGGACAGGAAGATGCCCATCACAAGCCTGGGCTTGCAGGCTGACAAGAAAGAGGGAAGCAATGCCCCAGCAACCCCAGCAACTTCTGTTCTGTGCTGCAGCCCTGAGAGCACTGCGCTTATCTCCTGGAAGGGTGTGTCTGAGAGCAATGATGTTGGTACTATAGCTTTCCCAATTTCCTAGGAGGGTGTATCTAATTTTCTATCTATATATATGTTAGAAAAGATGAAGGCAAGAAGTAAAATTTAGAATAATGACAAATGGAGATTAAAACCCACTACTTGCTTTTTCCTACTGTCATCGAGATATCTGCATGGATTTGCAGATTCATCCCTTCTTTATTTTTTTCTTATTTTTTTAATACTAGAATTTGTCTGTCTCTAAGATACTAGGGCTCTAGTCCTACAAATACTTATGCATATATCCAACCTTAAATATATGCAAGATCACTATTTAGGAAATTTTTGAATGTGTGTCTCTTACTTTTTTTTCATTTTTTTCACGTAAGTATAATATATGAGATTGTTATTGATTTTCCTCTTATGAATTAAGCTCTTTCTCCTCTGCTTGTTAATTGCTGTTTTTTGTTAACTTCAGCACAAAACAATAAATCATCTGTGGTTTGAACAAAGCACTGCTTAGGATATATTGGGTCTTTCACTGTATGTCATTGAAGTCTTTAATACAAATATGTCTCCATCTGGGGAAAATCTATGCAAGCACATCACAAGATCTGTGAGCAGTTTCATCCATTGATTTCTTTTTCTATTACCTCTTGCATATTTATACATGTTTCTGGAAACTGTCAAACTTTACCAAACTTTAGAGCAAATTATAACCAAAAAAAAAAAATTGAGACACTAACATGATTCATATAAAAAGGAGTTTCTCCCAGAACAGGGCTGTATGGTATCGGTCAACCTAGGTGGTATATTCCAATACTGCTGTCACTGCTGGCCTTTGGTAAATTATGCTACGGTTGTCACATTTTTCCTGGCAGCATCTCCCAGCTGCTGTACTTTGGGGAATTAGGTTGCAGCAATGAAAACACGATGTGTCTTGTGCTGTGGCACGCCAAGGGAAATGAGATCATAGTTCAGCTGATGAATTTCTCCATGTGAATTCAGTGGACACTTTATGGAAATAAATATTGCTAAGGTGTGGGTAACCACAGGCGAAAAAGTGGATGTATGTCTACAAAAGGGAAAGTCACTATGGAATGAATTCTCTTACAGAAAGGTACTAATTATACTGATCTTAACTGTTCATCTTTTAAATATGTAGTGATTTATTTGCACCCAGCCACTAGAAGGAAAACTCTCTGCTTTGCCTTCCACTGCTGTAAGTGCAAGCCAAAAGTCTCCGAGGAGCATTTTGTCTTGGAAGTTTTTTTTCAGGTAGTTCAAAGTAAAATTAGTGTAGAGTCTTTAATTTGCTCAAAAATTGGACACAATAATGCCAACAGGCACGTTTTTTCAAAGAAATACTTTTAATCTCCAAGAAGTGCTTAAATTTTCATGTATAGTATTTATTTTAATACAAAGTATTGATTTGTGTATAGAAAGGATAACAAATACCACTTCGGGACAGCAGTTGCTATCTTCAATACATGGCCACTCACTTTGGGGAGGTCCAGATCATTAAAACCACCTTTGAATTCAAGGATTGTTGAGGTCTGCAGCTAGTTTAAATTCTGAACTGCATAGCTCAGAGCCATCCCTATTTTGAGTGATTATCTGCTATATGAAGTTGTCTGGCCCAACAGACTTATAGTGAAGTCCTCAGAGGAAGACTCTTTTGGAGACTTACTTCCTCCCTGATAACTATTTGCCTGATGAGAGAAAAGGTGATTTAGGGAGTTTCTGTGCAAAAGAGAGCATAAACACTGGCATTCTGTAGTGCCAGGCCAAGCTGTGAAAGACACTGACAGGACATCAAACCCACCACTTCTGATGAAGAAAAGGGGACAGAAAAATGCAGTCTCAAGTTTCAAAGGATGACAAGAACCAGAAATTTACCCTGACTGATTTGAACTGTCATGTCCATGGCGCTACAGTGATTGAACAACTGGTCCTTCACCTGGCAGGACATAACCCTGAGCAACCCTGAAGGAGACAACTGGTAAGGCAATATCAGAGAGATGCTCTTCAGAAGTATTAGGTACTTAAACATTGTCCAGAGAAGAAAAAAGGTGGCCAAAGTATGGATCTGGGAGAATAAATACGGGGTAGGGTTTTTAAAAAGTGGAGGGGTGGGAAAGATGCTATTTAGAGCTTTGCCTTAACTTTTGTGGCTGTACCAGAAAGATTCTCTTAATTCCCACAGGCCTTGCAGCAAGTCTGCCATGATTATCTAGAATGCATAAGAATGTGCGAGGGAATGTCAAAACTGACCCTGAGTTTGAGAGCTGGAGGGGAATGGTGAAGCTGTCAACAGCTATGGGAAGAGGAGGAAGAGTGGCAGGTTCAAATTAAATAATTACCTGTGATCTTTTTAGCTTCAGGTGACAATGAATCATTCTGAATACACCAAACTGTCAATTCAACTTGCAGAATGGAACAGAAACAGACAGAACAGGGAGGTGAAAATATTAAGCCTGGGAAAAACAGCAGAAAACCAGAGAAAAAAAAGTGTACAATGAGAAACAGGATTCTGCAGTGGCTTTGAGAGAGTTCCATGGAGAAGGGAGAAGGAGCTGCTCTAAAAGATGCTGAAGAAGCAATAAAGAAGGTAGATGCTGAGAGCCACAAGGGGGTACTGCCACAAAAGTCGAGGAAAAGAAGCATGATCGAGGGTATCAGATTAGACAGGAAGGTCAAAGAGGACACAGAGATTCCCGCGTTAGCCAGAAAGAGGTCATTTGAGACCTTGATGAATTAGTTTGAATGGGGAGGACTGGAGCCAGATTGCAATGAGTCAGAGGAAAGGAAATCAATGCAGTGGTAAACAGGCCTTTCAAGTCACTCAGAAGTGAAAGGGAGAAGGGAGGGCTGCAAGAGAAAGAAAAGCTGACCTATTTGCACTGGAAATTCACAGACAATGTCCTGCTTATCCCTTCCCCTTCCTCAATGTATGAATTACCTTATTTTTTGTCTTCTGATGGATTTTGTTGTTGTTTTCATTTTGAAGATCAAAGAAGTTTCCAGACTCCCTGATTTTAACAATCAGCCATTAATATATCTCAGGCACCTACCCAAGGAAATGCATATGTATAGCAGCCCGTACGAATTTCTGTCTCTTAAATTTATTACTCAGTCTCCATTTAACCATAGAGCTTCATTTGTTTTCATGATTAGTGCGTGTATGAAGTCTGGTACTGGAGTTCATTGGTGCCAAACTAAAATTAAATTTGGTTTTAAATCCCTGGAAATCCTACAGAACCATGAAGTGAGTGATTGTGCTATAGAACACACTGTAGAGAAGACTGAGTTACCATGCTGTTTCTCCAAAAAAATGTTTATTCTTTTCAAGGCATACATTTGTCCCTCCAATCACAGATTTTGCCAACCTGGCAACATTTAAAAGGTACAAAAATTATTTTTATGAAAATGCAACTGCATAGGATTTAGTCATATAATTCTCACTGGAATGAGAAGGTAGCTCACAATGGGAAACATTTAAGAATTACACAGGAATACGGACTTGTGATTTCTGGCACTGCCAGGTCTTTAAGGATGTATTCCAGAGAGCGCAAGAGCTCTCGATCCCCAAGTGTAAGAAGTCGGGCAGAGAAGGGAAGAGACCGGCATGGCTGAGGCAAGACATGCTGGTCAAACTAAGGAAGAAGAGGGAACTACACAGGCAGTGGAAGTGGTGACTGGCTTCCTGGGAAGAGTATAGGGAAGCTGCCCGGTTGTGTAGGGATGGGGTCAGAAAGGCCAAGGCACAGCTGGAGCTGAACTTGGCAAGGGATGTGAAAAATAACAAGGGCTTCTACAGGTATGTCAGCCAGAAAAAGATGGTCAAAGAAAGCGTACGCCTGCTCATGAGCGAGACCGGCAGACTGGCAACAGCAGATGAGGAGAAAGCTGAGGTACTCAACAACTTTTTTGCCTCAGTCTTCACTGGCAGCCTCTCTCCTCACCCCTCCCGAGTTGATGAATGGCATGAAGGAGACCAGGAGGGTAAAATCCCTCCAGCTGTAAGTGAAGACCAGGTTCGGGACCTCCTGCAGAACCT
>Ga0065711_1040422_pt1 | contig 16981 bp, 9 predicted proteins | sample Hoacrofraction12_FD_59098 | JGI IMG/M metagenome (GOLD analysis project Ga0065711, IMG submission 59098) | Hoatzin crop microbial communities from Cojedes, Venezuela - Epithelial fraction 12 v2 (version 2) | ecosystem: Host-associated > Birds > Digestive system > Esophagus > Crop | place... | reverse complement strand
CCCCCCCCGTTGTCGTCGTCGTCGTCGTTCTTACCTGATGACAGAAGTGACACAAAAAGCAGATTGAGAATATCTGCCATTCTACCTCATGGCAAAATCATGTTTATATTTTTACAGCAGGTAATATTTAAGGGAAATCTGAAAACCAGAAAATAAGCCCTTAAAACCTCTACTTTCTGTACTTTGAGAAGTAATACTGCCTTTCAGAGACTTCTGAAAACGAAGTAAAATCTGGTACTTCTATGATACACAGGTGCAGGTAAACAATCAAAACAGGAATAATTCAACCCAAAGTGGTTAAATCAGCGGAAATTTTTTTTTTCAAGATTAAAGAATGTGGCCATGAATTCTTCAAGTCTTTGAATTACCGTTCTTACTTTTTTGCTTAGAAAACTTTGTAACAGATGACTCTGGCATTTGATTGAAGTAGTCTATTGTTCAGTTTCAATGCATTCTGACATCTTTTGCAGATCAATTATAATGCACCAGTGTGGAAGAAATAAAATTGAAGATGTCATTTTATCCATGGTTTAGAATCAAAAGAAATGCATTTGAGGAAAAAGATGAAAGAGAAATGAGCTATGTTTGAACACAGTGAGCATAATTTTCATGTATACATGAAGTTGTCTGACACTACTTCGTAAAGTAAATATAAATGAACAAGTAGGTAGAAATAATTTACAAAATAAAGGAGGGGGGGCAGAATAACAGGATAATATGTGTGGAATCTAAGCCATCAGCCAGAAGGGACCATGAATTTGGTCCAGAAATTAGAAACTGAAAAATACATTCTTAAAAATAGAGAGTGAAGTAAATGGACAAGTTATTGACATTTCTGAAAGTGTCTTGCTGAGACAGAATTGCTGCCTCTGAAGATGAAAGCCCTGATTCTGCATGTGCACTTAATTAGATAATCATCTCTAAGCTTGGCTTTTGTGAGGATACAGATCCAGTGACTGTATGCAGTCACGATTAAAAACAGGTATAATGATTGGAAGACATTGTGATTATTGTATGAGTAACTGATGATGAAATATGAAGGATTTTTACTGAGTTCCTTTTGTCACTTTTTTCAGAGTACATAACTGATGGAAATATTTAAGTACTATTTTATTTTCCTTAAAATCCAAAGACATTTAGAAATAGTAGATGAATATGAAGGTTTTTGATAATTCAGGAGAAGAGTTTGACGTGCTGAATTTTCAGAGAATGCTAAATAGTTAGCAGAATTAATGTTAGAAAAAACAATAGAATTACTTTGTCTGATAAAAGCTGTAGGTTCAGCTATAAATATCAAGAAACAATGGCACAATTCTTTCTCTCTGAGTCTATAAAAAATATATGTGCTTTGAAATGCTATGCATAATCCTATTGCACCCAGTTACACAATCACAAGTCACTAATTATAGCTGATTGTTGAGGAGGAATATTTTTGTATTATTTTATATATTATATATATACACACACTATAATATATTATATATTATATTATAATATATTATAATACTGTAATATATATTAATCTTACATATTATATATTATTTATGTTATATATATTATGTAATATTATGTATTATGTGTATATTTTTACTTTATATTATGTATATTTTTATCTTCTGTTCCAGAAGACAGGATTTAGCTGGGAGCATAGGAAAAAACTGCATCTTGATTTATATATTTTGTTCTACACTTTTCCCTAATAGAAGATGCAAGTCGTCTGAAAGTTTTCAACACTGAAAGGGAGTGACTTAGAGGAAGAACTTGAAATTACATTATATATGCAGGTGGAAATAGACAAGGAGATGAAACGAGAAAATCAAGTCACAGTGCAATGGACAATTTGAAACCACAATGAAGACTGAGCCTGCACAGTCAAATCAGTGACCTTTGGACATCAATACAAATAAGTCTTGTTCGGTCCTAGTGTAGACTCTGAGAAGACTGATATTAAATTCTTCATTTGTCCTCGCATCCTACTCGACATGGATTGTTTCAGTTTCCCCTCCGTCAAACTATGATAGCACAGAGAAATCTCAAGTATAGACTTGCAAGTGCATGTGTTTGTTTCTGGTTTTGATTTTTATCACAAACACCTTCTTCTGTCTCCTACTGATGATGAAGTGTACATCTTGGAAGTACTCCTAAACATGCAGCTTCCAGGCAGCTGTGGGTGCATTGGTTTCCATTTTAGGTCTGAGAAATGTTACAGGTCCACACTTTCTGTAAAGATAAAAAGTCTCAAAAAAAATTAAATTGCTGTTGTCTGTCCAGGTCTAGGGGGCTGCAATGTGAACACAGAAGTAGGAGCATTCATATTTCCATGATACAAGTACAACAGGGACATTACTAGCTTAAGTATGTTCAACTTTACACTCACTGCAAGTTTTCCTGAGACCTCCGATACTTGTTTAAAATTCATTTGTTTCTGCTGGACCATGCAGTTTGTGGGATCAGATCCTAATGACAGAAGCTGAACTAGATTCTGCCCTGTTAATTTTACTTCATTTTATAGATTTTTGTCAAAATTCTTACAGTGAAACCTCTCATGGTGTGTCTGTGTGTATGTGTCTGTGTATTTGAGTATTTCTCTGTGTGTACACCTTGATTTAGTAGCCTTTTAATACCAAAAATTCTTATAAGGAGATACAATCAAATGTGAAACTTTTTTTTTACATTAACATACAGCCCACACATAAGCAAGAAGTGAAAAAGTAAGTGAAACCTTTAGCTTAAAGCCAAAGTTATAGCAATCTCTCTCCTCTCACCAATAAGCCTCTTGAAGTACAGTTTTCCTTCCTCCCGAAAATCAGATCTCTGTGGCACATTGAGTCGGTGTTCCTCTATATATCCTCTTTATCCTGACTAAGTTGAAATAACTGCTATAAAAGCAAGTATAGGAACTGATATCAAAATATCCCAGTAGCAGAGGAATTGTGTATCCACACAACAGTATATCAACTCACTTTCTTCTTGCTATATGTTAAATAGTCTGCAGGATGCCTGGCTATGCAATATAGACGTTGCTTCTACCATACCTGACTCATGGGTATTTTAATAGGAACTTTATAAGTTCTGTAACATTTTGTTTGTAAGGATCATTTTTACTTCCCTTCAAAAAATATAGTAGTTAATCATAATTTCATATGCTTTTCAAAGCATGTAAGTTTGTTAAAAGCAACTCTTACGATTGTTTAAAATAAAATGGTGATACAGTAACACATTACCTAGAAGCATTAGGGCCTCAGGTTACAGACCTGAACTTTTTTTGAACAAAACCTAGCTTGATTCTTTTTTTCTTTCTTAAACTGACCTAATTGAACACAGATTGGTTCAAACTAACGGATGCAGGATATGATGGTGGGAGGGAAGAGTATTTCCCTAGGAGAGCTAGGTCAGCAGAGGGACTGTTTCCTCTGACCGGAGTCTACAGAGCAGCACAGAGCTGCAGAGTCACCCAGGTGGGAAGTGCCTTCAAGAGGTCACTAGTCCAACCTATTGTCAAAGCAGGATCAGATCAGGCTGCTCAGGACTGACTCCACTTGGGTCTTGAAAACCTCAAAAGATGGAGATTACACAACTTTGCAGGGCAACCTATTCTTTTCGGCATATTCTTTTCTTTATATTCAGACTGACCCTCTCTTCTTTAGCCTTAGGTGCTTTGCCTCTTGTTCCCTATCATACCCTGCTGTGAAGTTCCCAGCTCCATCGTCTGGATAACCTGTCCATAGGTTCAGATAGATGGCTATTAGGACTCCCCAAAAACCATCTCTTCTGCAGGCTGAATAAAGATTTTAAACAGGACAGGTCCCAGGATAAACCCCCGCAGTCCTCTACTGTGGTTATGTGCTGGGAGAAAAAGAGGTGACTGAATGAACTGACAGGTGAGCGAGAGGCTAAGTCTGCAGTTTCTCAGTAGCAGCCATTGTTATGAATTTCTCCCCGTTTGTCTATTTTTTTCCTTATTATTTTTTAATATGTTCAGACTGTTTCCTGAATACTAATCGGTGAACTTCGTACCTCAGTTTATTGGGTAAGACTTGCTGCTGTTGCACCTGCAGTGATACAGATTTTAGTTTATCACCTGACACTTGTGTAGAATATTAAGTGTCCACCTATTACCTGTTCCTGATTGATCTCAGCCCTCTGCAGCCAAAAAAGACAGGATAAATACATGTAAATTTGTAGACAAAGAAAGGATAGAGTTCTCTAAGCTACTGTTATACTTCCTATCTGGATCACTTTTATTGCACACAGAAACTCTGCTAGTAGGATATACAAATCTTTGCAGTGTAACACAACTTTCTGACACAGACATAGTAAATAGTAATAACCAATGAGCAAATATGTTAATCATTAGTATGCTCACTACTCCTGATTAGAGACATGAAAAGTCCCTCCTGACCAGGCAGTTGGGTATCTTTTAGTCAGGTGGGGAGGAATAGGCTCCTACTGTTCCCTGGAATGAGTTGATCCTCAAGGTTACTGAGTTGCTGTCAGTTCCCTGTTTTGCCTGCAGTATTGCATATCTGTCACCCTGGTATCTTTACCCTTGAGCTACTACTTATCTTCACCTCAGCAGTCTTACCTCTGCAATGTTATCTTTCTTATCTTGCGCAGCTCCACTATACAGATTTTCTCATGTCTCGGCAATTTCACCAGAAGTTTGGGCTGAGGTCTCACAGCTGGGCTGTATCAGAGATGGACTCCAGTGTTGGAGTAGAAGATGTAAAAGATTTAGTGCTGGGCTATGGCAAGTAGAAGAAACAACTGTGCTTTAAGCCAGAGTTCATATTCTGGTTTATGTGTAAACTCAGCATGAATGAGCCAGTTTGTTATAGGTAACATTATCACTTGGCATAAACCAAACTGGATTGTATTTGCCATATTGAACCTGAACTGAAACCCACATTTTACTTTCTTGTTTCCACAGCTAAGTACAAAAACTTTGACTGTAGGAAGACAGATTTCAGAAATGGGTGTACCAGTAATGAGAAAGGCTCTAGGGGAGACAAGTAGTTGTTAATATTAAGAACAGATACAGAAGGAAAAATGGATTACTCCAGAAGATGAAGAAGTTGAAAGAGTTGAGAGGAAAATCAGGTTCATAAAATGAACTGTGATGAGAAAGAGAAGAGTGGTTGAATGCAGGGTTACAAACTTGGTGGTCAAGGAATATTTCATATCGAGATGGTGCCTAGATTTTTAATATGAAAGAGCAGGGTTGACAGATAATAGAAGACGTAACTCTTGTTAACGTATCAGCTCGCCCAGCCCCATGAATACTGTCGACTACTAGTAGAAATAACAGTCTAATTTCCCACCACTACCAATGCAGAGTAAAGCTCCATTTGCTATAGTTACCTGGTCATCCCTGCATTTTTAAGTATGACATTACTGAATGGCCCTTTTCAATGTGTTACTAGATGGGCTGGCGTGAAACTAACAGAGGGAAAGAAAGCAGTAACAATTCTTTTGGTCTGTTTAAATGATTTGTACTAAAATCTAATTTTCTTCCAGAGTGTTTCTAGCTACCACTATGTTTATCTTGCACTTTTTCCTCTTATAAAGACAAGGCACATTCCTCTGGAAACTGACAGATGAAGACAGCTGTTAATTAAAAGATGAAGTACATTGTAATTTGGCCTGTGCATGGAATGTAGTGTGCATACTGTGATAAAAAAAGCACATACATATTATGTCTTTGACTGTATGATCATGCATGCAAATTGCTGAGTTAAGCTAGTAAGTGCAATAATATAGAGCATTTGAAAACACTTTAGTTTTTAATTTTTTATATTTTACTCCAAAAATATATGTTACTGCCTCTAAATGAGTGAAACTCAGTGGTAATATCAGATTGCAGTACTACAGTGACATTGTCCTGAGAACTGTTTTCCCCATTGCCAGGGGTCTGTGCTTTTTTGGAAGAATTGAGGTTTATTCTGACTTTGTGGGGTAATGTGGCTTGTTGCCTCCAGTGAGGGATAAAGGAGGTTGTACTGGCAAGAGAATAGTACCTTCTACATATTTTAAACTACAGGGGAAATTGGCTCTTGTCAGAACAAATCCTCACTCATTTTATTTGTACTTTCCCAAATGTTCTCAGGGATCCAAATTAAGAAGACACCATGTTAAAATACTCACTTTGCTTTTGTTCAAGCTGCTTAAACTAATCATTGACTAAAAGTCTTTTAGCAGGATAGGCACATTTTTCATGATGCTTTTCCATTTTGCCTTCTGTTATTCTGGCAGAAGTGTGGAGTAGTATATCTCTGCTAAACAGAGGGTCTATTGTTCAAAGAGCTGGTCTCTGTAGTTTTGCCATTTTGCTGCCTCAGCAGCACAATCCCACCTGGTCGGAGGGTGAGGAAGAGAAGCTGTTCTGAAGGGGCTTATAGCTTAGCAGGGCTATAAAATGTACCCGCTTAAGGCACAAAACCTTTTCCAGCCACTTCTGCTAGCTTTCCTCTCCTTTGCTGTAAAACAAATTTTCCTCCAAAGGAAATACTGGAGTTTTCCCCTTGAACATTCTGTATTTATCTGACTGACTGAGACTAAACCACAACTCCAAAACATGAGAAAATATCTGTATAGATCTCTTTCATATTGTGGCAAATGAATAGGAACTTCCTTCCTCCTTTCCTTCTTTCCCTACCCAAGTAAGACCTTGATACCTTAATTTGCTTTTCAACCTTAAAAGTGTAGTAATAAGAACTTCATAATGGTTATTTTTCCTGGAGGATTTTGGGAAGCCTAATGAGTTTTCCTTGCAGCAGAGCTAAAGTGTTGAACTTTTTCATGGAGAGCTATTATCTCCCTGTTTGTCATGGGTTTGAATTAAACAGCTGTTAGTAGAAGCATAGTTTCGCACAAAGTTTAAACTATTTCTCCTTTTTCACAGATGACATTGTAATTCCACTGTCAGTGTATCTGATCTATAAGAATGTGCCTATCCAAGCCCTGGAGCTCAAATTCCTTGAGTATATATATGCTGAAGTGGTCTGGTCCTGGATACTCCAGGGAAGATTGCACAAAATGGCCCTTGTCCCTTGCAGAAATAACTCTATATCAAACTCTCCCTGAAGGAGAATGAGGACTGATGAGGACTGAAGTAAGAGCCTGCTTCACCATCACACTGAAAAGGAGAGACCTGCTACAACATCTGCAAGCCTCTGGCTTTCACAGAAAGTCTGGTTGCCCACGTAGGATTCCTGGTCTGATGTTCCTGGCTGTGCTCCAAGACCAGGGTTGATGGATGCCCTGAATCTGCACAGCAACCATCTGTTCAGAGCCTGGGAGGCCATAATCAAGCACAAAGGTAGTGTGGTGCAGACCTAATATGCACAGCAGATGCCATTTTGTCCTTCAGCAGCTGCTATGTACATTAACTGTAGTTTCTGTCAGCTTGGTCACTCTCTTGCCAACACAAATTATACCTTTCCAAGCTATCTCCAGTGCTGACCGCAGCCAGGCTATGTGAACATGCAAAGAGAAAAAGGAACATTTTTTTACTTAGTAAAAAAATTATGTCTAGTGGAGACCAGACTGAACAAGGCTGCCCTTCCTACCTCTTCCCTGGCAGCTTTGCCTTTGTGCAGAAATGCATAAATAAAATGATTTTTGGCTAACGTAATGCACAAAAGCTGTTTCACTCTTTCAAAAGAATGGCCCCAATGGATGGGATGTAATGTAGGCAGGAGACAATTACTCTTGGTCCACAGAAGCTATTGCTGAGAAACATTCTTCCTGTGTGGAACTGATGAAACTCAGACAGTGTGAACATTTCTGAACAAAGAAATTAAACTTTTTTAAAATTGTATTCAGTATGGATTTGCACTAGAGATGGCCTTGGTAGGAATAGATCATGCGCAACAGAGGGCAGGCCTGGACTTCATGTTCTGGATGCCTGCTGCAAAAGCCCAGAGTGTGCTAGAGGAGACTGGGTATAGCTATTTTTTAAAGCTCTCACTTCTCAGTAGTTCAGGTGGTCTCTGACTAGCTGTGCTGAGGACCAAGGAGAGCTGTTCTGGAAGGGCTGAATCATTCTGTGTGAGCCAAGAAAAGGCTACATTTTCCTGGACAAGAATGATATTTTTCATGTCTTGTCAGAAATAAAGCATATGGTGCTTGAAAATCGCATCTGACTGTCAGGGGGAGAGGAGCCTTAACTCCCAGTCTCCCCCACGTGCCCATATGCCAGTAAGAGTTCTGCCTTCGTCCTTTCCCTTCATGACCTTGAACCTGATCCTAGACCCAGGGATAGTAATACACCTTGACCTCATAATGCTCTACAGGGGATCACCTTCTCAATACCAGGCAGGTTACTTTCCCTTTTGTAGCAGAGACAGGCCCTGGGAAAGCTGTGGGGAATACTGTGTGAAAAGCTGTGAGGCAGGGGTGGGTGACAGCACGAATCAGGCAAAGCAAATCTCGCAGCATCATATGGTAGTGTTATGGGATACGGATGGTATGGATGAACAAGAAATCAGACTAGAAAGACATCACACCTCAAAGCTACAACTTTTCTTAAGCTGCGCTGTGTGTGCTCCAAGAGTTTACATTGTGAATGCCAACAGAATATTCTAGCCTACACACTTTTACTCAGGTAGCTTTTGGAAGTGATCCAGAAAAGCAAAGAGGCATGCCTTATTTTTCTGGTCATTTATGAAAAAATGAATAAATAAAAAGTTAAAACGATTTTAGGACTTGATTCACATATAATACATAAAACTATGCAGAGCTCCCACAGCCTTTAAGTCAGCTTGTTCATAACATGCTGCAGAAGAATCTGACAAGATTCAACAGAGAAAAATGTATGCTTGATTTTACCCTTTGGAAATACCAGCTTTCAGCTGCCTTTTTAGATTACATGATTAAAAAAAAGGAGAAGTGGACATTTATTTTCCACTACAGTTTATTTCATATAAAATTCTCTCATGTTTGATGGGAGATAGATGTGGAAATGTGAATAAAATAGTTGAGTGGAAAGTAAAAATAAAACTCTATAAATACCTACATACATGGAGTTTTTCCATCAGAGAGCGTTTAGAAAAGCTACTTAAATATGGAATATGTAAATAAGAAATTACTTTCAAAAGAAAAAAGTTATGTATTTCCAGATTTTTTTTTTTTTTTTGGTCATTTTGCAGGGAGGAAGCTGAGAGGAAGATTAAACGGAAATGTTGGACTATGACCAAAGAAGTAATGGTGTTTTGAATTTGTGCATATTTTTCTTCCTGTAACAGAAAAGGAACCTTTGAAAAGTTAATGCAAATTATTATTGTTTTCTCCCAAAGGGTCCCATCCCAAACAGGTCTTTTGCTTGTAATGTAGGTTTTGAGAAACCACCCACACAGTAAACCTGAACTCTATTGCATACTGTTCAGCTGTTAAAAAACCTGGGGTTGGTATGCAGGCAGGCAAAGTTATTTCAGCCTCCACAGAATATGATACTGATGTGGTTATCATGCTCTACATTTAGATCTTGACAATATCATAAATCAATTACAAATCATATACCCCAACCTTTGAAGTATGTTCAGCAGAAGGCAATCTTTACTGCTTTTCGGAGTCATATCACATGCAACTTTTGCATTCTCAGATTCTTATGCATTCCTCCTAAAACAAAATACTTATTGTTTAATTTAGATTCTAATTTAATATTAATTTTCTTCTTTATTTCATAATAAAAGTTACTTTACTTTCTTCTTTAGAATTGCATATTTTATTGTGTGATGAACATCTAAGGAGATTATATTACTATTTATCTTGCAAAAATTAATTTGAAAGATGGTATCTTGGGCTTCCTAGTAATTTCAAAATCTTACACCTGACCAGCTGAAGGGTCAGATAAAGCAAACCACTTGAATACGTGTGCTATGAAGATGCTGGTTGTACTTTAACACAGAGGAAATGAAGAGTCCTTCTGAAGTCTCACCTTGATATAGCTTTCTGCAATTGCAGAGACAGATTGCATGGTATTGTCACCAATATCTAGTATTGTCACAGATATCTAGTATCTTCATCAATAGTGTAGTTTACACACATGTTACTTGCAGTTCTCTAGCTCATTTCTTCAAAGACAGCCTCAGACCATAACAACTTAGACACTCAGAGTTTATTCTATTTCCTTGGTTACACCTAGTATGAAAAGCTTCCAACTAAAATAAAATAGATTTCTGGCCATCAAAATGTTTCTGTATCATATACTACTTTCATTATTATTGGCAGTCAGTCATTTTGTATAAAAATAAAGTATATATGTATCAACTATATGAGAAAGGAAATTTGCAGTGGAATGATCGCTGTTTCTACAGTCGTGTTTTCATGGGGATACAATAATGCTGAATTTGCAATTTATAACAACTTTATATTTGGGATTGCAGGATCAAGAATCCTGGGAATTTGCATCCTTTCTGAATGTTAATACTTCTGCTGCTCATGTGATATAGTTCATGGGATATAGGGCTGAAGAGTTTTAACACAATGCCATTTCTTTATTGGCACTGTATTCTAAAATGATGGACAATAAACCTTCACTCCTTGCAATCGTAATTTAGGAATATCACTTTCCTCACGTAACTAGCTGAAAAGATGCCAGTTGTATGCTTGCTAGATCAGGCTGGAGTATCTTGGTAGACATTCCATTATCTCATTTATGTTCTGTTTTTTCTTGACAGTGAAGGAAATGAGGGATACTAACCTACTGTCTTAATATCTGCTTTCTCTTTCCCTCAATAACTTCTGAATTCTTGGCCAACTTGAAAGTGGGTAGGGGAAAGTATCAGAGATAATTACTTTTCTACCTGCTTTCTGTAAATCGACAGCTGGATACATGAGAGTTCCAAATTAATGTCCTTGTTGAGGGGAAGGCAGGGGAAGAACTGAGCTGTGGTGTATTTTTTGGCTGTAGCAGTCTGGCCAATCATACCCACAGTTACATGCAATTGCAACATCTGTTTTCTTTTGCTAGGTTTCATAGGGCAAATGACCATATGCTGAGTTTACAAGCAGGGAGATGGAAAGCTTGGTGGACAAAGGGCGTAAAGCTAGGGAAATGTAAAGGGCATAAAGTTAGCAACTAATAGAACCACTTGCTTGATTCTTATATCTGGCAATTTCACTACTAATGTGTTGACAACAGTAATCTATTATGTTAAAAACATTGAAGTAATAGGGCTTGAAAGTCAATAGGATTTGGGCATTGAAGACTTATTAATAAATCACATTTTTAATCACTTTTCTGAAATCAGTGGTAAGATTAGCACCCTGCATTATTTGAATGCTTATCTTTGAGAATGTCGAGCTTTCAGAGGACAAGATGGTGCATGTTGCTGTGACCTAACCATATTTCAGTTACACTAGCCAGATACAAATATTTAGTTTTTATGGCTAGAACATTACTTGCACATACAGAATTGTTATTGTGAAAATTTATTTGGTTTCAGCTGACTGACTTTCTGTAGTATTTCCCACTGGTTCAAACTGTTACATTCACAGCCCTTTTTCAGTGCCAGGCAATCACACAGAATACAAATGATGCATGTTCAATATGGTTGGCTTGCATCAAAGTCAATAAAGTTGTCAGCACTTGAACAAGCAAAATAAATACAAGTATTTCTTGAAGAATTTCATATATGGTTTTTGTTGTCTTCCAGGAAAATGCCTTGTAGATAGACACTTATCTATGCTGGGTTCTGTTCAGACTAGTTACCTCCTTGAATGTTAATAGAAAGATACTTTACCAGACATGGCTTTCCATTCAAGCTCCACAGTCCATCTCTTCTCTTTGATCCAGAGAGGTGTAACACAAGTCTTTACACTAAATGAGTAGAGGGTTCAGCAGCCTCTGGGTATGAGTTTTCATTTTTATCTGGTGTTTCTTGTGTTTTCTGTGCCAGAGTGACTGCTTCTAAAGATAACATACAAATCCTCATTCCATGCTGTGCAACATTATAGTAACTGAAATCAACATCTTTTTCAACTTTCCTTGGCTCAGAACTATCTAGAATACATACAAAATCATCATCATATATATGGCATATATATGATTCTCTCTCTAGACAATCAATAGGACTGTGTGAGATTAAAAATATGCAAACAAATTTTAATTAAGAAAAGAATATCTTCTCAAAAGATACAGAAATTGTATCACCTATTCTTATGGTAAAATACACCTACACTAATACAGTTTTTGTCAATATTAATTTTGATTATGTTTCTGGTAGAAATGTGCAAATGAAAACCAGAAAATTGAAAGATTAACCTAGGAAAATCAACAAAAGTGTGTGTTTAGGAAAGAAGAAATTAAATTAGTGTTCAGATATAAGAAAAAATTGTAACTGTGTATTTCACAGATGACAGGTAATATATGAAGAACTGTGATTTTTCTCTTGGAAATGAGTTAATATGGATTTATGTATGATGTGTAGTCTTCTGATGCAGAATATCTCCAAAAGATTCACTGAACTTTCTGTTGTAGTTGAGGAGAGGACCCTTTCAGGCAATAACTCTGATTGGAAGTAGAAAAAAACATGTATTTTTGATTCTCGTGACTAAGACTACTGATTAATAGCATCATGTGTTCTTAGCTGCATTAGATCCATCACCAGAGGAAGCAGTAGAATAGCAGTTATCCTTGATTAAATCTGAACTCAGAAGCTGCGATGCTCTGAGATTTTTGAGTGACAGTCTCTACACCCACAAGTGTGGTAGGCAGACACTTTAAACACTTAACTATACTGTAAAATATGCCATCACAACAGGACAATGGTACTTCAGGAAGTTGAAAACATTAACTTGTTTGACTGAAGTTTCCTGTTTTGAAATCTTCTAGATGAGTGTTTGAAGCTGGAAAAGAACTTCTGTCAATTACATTAGTAGAAATTGTACCAGCATAGACATTGAAGGATGATATGCTGTATTTCAAGCACTGTATGCTGCAGAATAGCATTATGACTTCCATAGTAATGTATTTTAATAGAAATGTCCCCACTTTTCCAATCAAACTGCAGTATTTCAGTATGCCACAGATACAGTCCTCCTGTTGAATTTGTGTTATGTTAAAGCAAATGCCTATTTTATTGCTGTTGTGTTGACTGGATAAACATCAGCGTAAGTGTGTTGACTTTTACCTGTCTACTTTTATTACTAAGCGATACCCTTCTTTGAAAACACCACAATCACTCTGCTATTCATCTTCATATTCCTTGAAGATATTCTCCAGAGATTACTGATATATGACGAGCTAAGCTGTTATGTTTTCCAAAACATTTTCAAAGCTTTGTAACACCAGGTGGGTGAAAACTGTAGAAGTGACTCACTAGTCACTGCCAGTAACAGTTTTATTCCAATGCTATTACTTTTTTCCTGGAACTAGATGACCATCACAACTTCAGTTGTCTATAACGTTGTCCACATTACTGTAAGGGGAGTGCGTGTTGTATGGACAGTACCTAGTAGCCTTCGAAGTTCTGTAGAGCACAAACTTGTATTAAAAAAGCAGTCAGGGAAAGAAAAGGTAGAGTGCCATAGCCTGTGTGTAGACAAAAGCTTGCTTCAAAATATGAGCTGCTGTCAGCACATCTATAGACAGGCTGAAATTGTAGCTCCAAGAGGTTTGAAATGCTACCTTTAATTAAAAGGATATTAATACTGAAATGTAATTGCTAACAACTTAGATGTTAACTATTTTTCTTTATTGCTATTTTGTTAGAAAAAATGAACTTAATGGAGATGAACCGGAGAAAAGATGAAGAGTGTACCACCCGCATGTCTTTTTAATGTGAACTCTACAGAGAATTTAATTCACTATTATGAAAGAAAATCTCTCTGAGAATACTGCATTTTTGTGCAGAGGGGGTAGTAAAAAGTACTTTTTTAAAGTATTCACAAATATTCCATCAGTTAAGTGCTGAACTGTGTTCAGTGATATTCACCATTATTTTATATTCACTTCCACAGATGAATATAAATTCATTCAAATGTATTCAGTCCCTGAAGTAAGAGTGGAATGCAAAAATCTGTCAAGTCTCCTTGCAGGTTCATGTGAGTGCTGATGCAGAAACCATTCTCATGGGTATTATGGTCATTCTTGGTAGTCATTTAGGAAGCAGAAACAATTGGCCCAGGTGTCAAAATGTTCAAAAGTAGTGAAATACAGAAATTGAGTCAGGCTCATACCTATGATCAATAGCTTGCATTCACCAGACTTGATCCTTCAATCATGGTGCTCGCATAGACTAATGAAACCACAGAGTCCCACTGACTCTAACGGCGTACATTGGTTCATGGGACTGTCACTAATAAAGAATTGCAGCATCAAGGTCTATGGGATGAATTAGTCATTTCTATAAAACTTATTCCTAGGGAAAAAAAAAAAGGTTATGACAGTTCAAATACGCTAGGCTTTGTTTCACAGACAATGTACAGAAACAGGTGACAGAAATCTGCATTATGCCTTTTTGATTAGCAGCTATAAGTTAAAGATAACCAGCTGGGATGGGGCTAATACATTTAAAATAAATGAAGAAGTAATTGAATAAAGACAGTCTATAATGGTACTAACTATCTAGTACATGTTAGATGGCAGTATATCTATAATGGAAAATGCTCTTTGAACTGTGGTGGAACAACACTACTTCTGTCCAAATTTGCAATTTCTGTGGCATGTGGAAAACCATAAATAAACCTAAAAGCATGTTGATAGTATACTCTTTCAGCATTGTCCGTTTTCAGGAGCAGGCCAGTTGTTCAGATTGGTATTCTGAACACCCCAGTTATGCAGGGGATGAAATGACCTGAGCTCACTTCTACATTTAAAGAGAGTGTGTCTGAAGAATGAAAAATGGGGAACTTTTGGCTGTTCCTGCAATAAATATTGAAATGGTTTCCAGCTTAAACTAATAACATGTAAGAGAAACACCTCTGGCTTAAGTTTTCTCATAAATATTTCAAACCTGTCCCTCACTGGGGGTAGCAGTTTCTTGAGATACAGAGCTCATTCTCTGCATTCTAGACTTCGTTAGTAGTAAGTCTTTCCTTCAGAAAATACCCCCTCCAGAAACTGCGCAGAATTAAATTATCACCATTGCTGCAGAGCTTAGAAAAAAGTTCTTGTACGATGTGATAAAGGTAGACCTCAAAACCAATTTCTGTGATGTTTTGCAAGACAGAGTTTTTCAGCCTTGGATAAATATTAAAAGGAAATGTGGATTCTTCTTCCTTTTTTTTTTTTTTTTTTTTTGCTTTTAAATTAAAACTACCATATCTAATTCTCTTGTATGTTCCACAGTTTTTACATTTATATCACGGTATTAAATTCAACAGAGATTTTTCAGCTTAAGACAGGAGTAAGAATACAGCATGTCATCTGGCTTTGGCTCATTTTTCTGTCTTACTGCCAGACTTAATGATGAACTTTTGGTGAATGTGTTACATAAACACTAACAACTGCTCGAGAAAATAGGTTTTTATTTAGCACTGGATGTTTGTAATACTAATAAGAAAATAACATGCAAAAGTAATAACTTATGAAGTGTGAGTGGATGTATGAAAGGGAGGGAGAGAAGCTTCATCCGTTTGCAGGAAGTTTTACTCTGAATTCTTTTGCATTTACAGTAAGAAAGTGTCTTTAATTATATTAGGCAAAATGAGTATTCAAGGCCTTCCTGCTGAAGGTAGAGCACTATTGAGTGTTGTTGATCAACAAGGTCTGGCACACAGCCTAGCTGCTGTCTGCAGTAAAAAAACGGCTACAGAGTCCAACAGCAGAAAATCAGAGCTCTAAAGTGTCTGGCTGAAAAGTAAGCGAGAATGCCGTGTTCTTCTCTAGTGCGAATCTAATGGCGAAACCAAAGGTGGTAGTGCTGCTTGTTCTTAGAATCCAAATATATATCTGCTTGTTTGGCTGTTAACGAACAGGTATCTGGGTACTGAATTAAGATGAGCTAGCAATTTTCCAACAAAGCCTGTGCATTATTTAAATGAAGACTGCCACTCTAGTTTCTTTCATTGCTTCACTTGAATGGCAAATACATTTATCTTTTACTGTTGCTATAAAATCCCTTCCAACACAAAGCTGCAGACACCACAAGGGAACTATCTTCTTTCTGGTAACAACATTTTTATTATTTTTGCTTTAACTATCATGGTGTATAAGAAGTAGGCTTTATGATAAAGGGCCATATGTCTAGAAAAATTATATCCTCTTGTATTATATATATTACTAGAATGGTAACATTTGTTTATTGTTGCTAGTAAAACCAAATGATTTGTTCAGCTACATTTAATCAACTAAAATGAGTTCGTTTTCCAACGCATAATGCTGAGATCCTACTTTCAACAGTTATAGCGTTATGTAGGATTTTCTTCTGTTTCAAATAGAATAGAGATGGCCACTCTTAGAATAAGTTCTGATGAAGACATATCCACCTTGCAGCCTCATAAATATGATTATATTTATGAAGTCATTGCATGACTTCATAAATACTTGAAGCTTCATATGATGACTGTAGGACCCTATTTAGAATATATAAAGTTGTTTTTTTTTAGGGGGGGTGCAGGCTGGTGTTAATTTATTTTAGGAAAATTGCTTACCAAGAAGATTTTTCTTTCTATAATATTTCTCTCTTTCATCCAAAACAGCAGAACCAAACCAGTCTGCTGTAAGACTTGCCTGAATGGTTTTTTTAATGGTTGTGAACATGAAGCACTATGAACTCAAATAGTGTGATGTTTAAAATGGGCTGGAGGGAAAGAATACCACAGCCCTGTAAAGAAAAAAAAAACGGCAGCGATTCAACCAGTTCAGCACCTTCCTGCCAAGCCTTAGGCTGAGGTTTGTTACAAGGTTGAAAGGAAACTTAGCCCCGTATATTTATTAACTCAGGGATTTACCTGGGGCTGGTGGCAGCAGTGCAAGGGGGTGGGCTGTGCTGTCGGCTGGGGCGAGCCGTGGCCAAGAGAGCGCCAGCAGCCCCGC
>Ga0065711_1040421_pt1 | contig 16982 bp, 13 predicted proteins | sample Hoacrofraction12_FD_59098 | JGI IMG/M metagenome (GOLD analysis project Ga0065711, IMG submission 59098) | Hoatzin crop microbial communities from Cojedes, Venezuela - Epithelial fraction 12 v2 (version 2) | ecosystem: Host-associated > Birds > Digestive system > Esophagus > Crop | place... | reverse complement strand
CTGTAATGTTTTTTTTTTTTTTTTGCAATGTTCGTTGTGGCATTATGACTGTGGTCCTGGAGTTGTAGTACAGACTGCCAAAGATCTTTGAAACTGTTGTGAGAGTGAGTGGGTGTATGATTGCATATTTGTAAATGTCACTAAGCTTTATTCATCTGTTTGTATAGGTTGCCAGGAAATCTAGTAAAATAAAACTAATACATGTAACCATTTAAACCATACCTTTTAAATGTGAAAATAAATGTGTATTTGTTTGTTTTCCAAAAAATCTTTTCTAGGCATTTATTCTTCCTGCAATTGAAGACTGATATTGTGGAAGGAAGGTAATAGTAAGACTCTTCAATTTCTCTATAAATCTTTTTAAAATTAAAAAAAAACCCACCAAACCAAACAACAAAAACCACCTTTTCTGAGGGCATTGTTGCTACAAAAACATAGCTTGTGAAATGTTGCTTTAAGTGAAAATCAAATTGCTAGGAAATGTTAAAAATTTACACATAGCTCACTTATTAAGAACAGTTTAGAAGTCTGTTGGTGATGCTGTGTGTTTACAGGTATGATGTCAACCTGAGAGATCTTTATGCAAGACATTGGTGTGCCAGGCATTGTATTCCAAGTTTGGGGACCCGTTGGTTAGTGCAGTGATCGGGAGGGACTAGCAAAGGGCAGTTCATGCTGTCATTTCTCATGATTTCAGGGTTATATTCCCTATACGGTGGGCATATACCCAGTGTGGTTCCTTTGCCTGCGATTCCTGTATGTTTGTACACTTTAAAAAAAGAGGAAAAAGGTGGTCTGAATATTTGCTGCCTAAAGTAAATTGCCTTTAGGTATTGGCTTTTTTTCTTCTATGGAGTCAGTTTTGGTAATGAGATTGGAGCTATCTTTGTGCTTCGCATTTGGCGAATTTTAGTGTTTGTGTCTAGTTTTAAATGCACTAGACTGCAGCTATTAAAATAATGTCCAGAGCCCCATAAAAATCTCTTCTCCTTTTGCTTTCCTGAGTAAGCATCCAGCAAGAACACGAGCATGTCCTTTTAAGACTAGTTACTTCCAGTCACTTAAGAAGCTGTTACACAGCAGCTAGCTTTTAATGTTCAGTCTTACTGTACTTTGATGATCAAACTTCGTAAGAAACAAATCGGATAGTCTTTGAAGACAAATGAGTCTTCATGTACTGAACTAGTTGCAGACACATTGTTAACACTGCATTTATACGGTCTTTGTCTAATAAAGATATTTTCCCCTCTTTCCAGGTTGTCATGCCCCATTAATTCTGCTGTTGTCCTGGCATCATATGCAGTACAATGTAAGTGGTAACCAATCATTACTTTGTTAATAAATGTATTTGACTGACTACCTTCTCTGTTTGGCACTGAAAATTAAGGAAAGATTTCTTTCCTTATGTATTTGTGCAGAATATTCAAAATGCTACAGGTGATGCTGTGTAAAGAACGTGCAGATTATTAAACCAGCCTTCAGTCAGTCCAAATAGAAAAAGAGTACTCATAGGTCTGTCAAAAAAAAAACCCAAAAAACTAACCAAAACAGCTGATACAAGAAAACCATTATTATTATTTATGTGTGCTTGTACTGCTGACAAAACAAAAAGGCAGGCTTTCATTGTCATTGGAAACAAAATAATGAAACTTACTGTGTGTTACAATAGCTACAGGAAAGCATTCCAGGGAAATTAGAGATCATTTAAAGAACAGTTAAGGGGAAGGTAAACTCATGATGAAGTAACTCCAGTGTTCTTATGTGATGTTTTTTTCAGGGAGTTTGGTTTGTCAGATATGTTTGTCAGACACTTCGCAAAACATTTAAGGTGACTCTGCATATGAGAACTCCTATCCTTCTCATCTACCTGCAACTGGCAAAAAAATTCTTAGGGTGATACTAGAAAAATATCTTCAGTAGGAAAACCAAAATAGAGCCTGATCCTATTCCTTACAGGCATCCTAAACAGATAGTGAAAAATAGCTGGAGGAAGACCTCATTAAACAATCAAAAAAACAGGTTGAGGGTTTAGTGGAGTTTGTATATTTGTAAAAATGTTCTTCAGCAGAAAGCATACTAGAATAGTTGTGTACTTATTTGGCTGAGGTATATTTATTGCATTTCTTTATGGAAAGGCTGGCAAGGTGGGCAGAAATGATTGAGGTAATTTTTACTTGAAATAAGGACCAAGCTAAATAATTAAAAATACGGTTTTCAAAGGAGAAAGTGGTAAACTACTGGTATCTGTGAAAATCCCAGGTGGCTATGAAACACTCACTTTCATGTTTAAGTACATCATATTTTGCACCCTTTTATTAAATGGAACTTTAACCACGTTCAAACTTAGTGAGAACAGCTCAAACCAGAACAAGTTTTGCGTAGTAAGTGGGAGTCCCGGTTTTGTTGCCAAAGGAAATGCATCCCTGCTCCTGTATCCCTGGGGCACAGTAGGGCACCTGAAGGCTAAGATTACTAAATGCAATGTTGCTGACCTGATTTTGCTGAAGCATAAAAATGTAAAGGTACACCGAAGAATGTAAATATTTTATCACAAGGTCAGGCTTAACATGATTTTTAAAATTAATTATGCCACAGGTAGTGTACCCCAAACCCACAAGTAATTCCTGTTTCCACTTCAGTTTTATGACCGTTCACTTTTTAGTTCTTTGGATACCTACTAATGCAGTTATTTGTACTAAAGGAGAGTGATAGAAGGTCAGTGAAGATTGTGGAAGGGTGCTAGTGTGTTTTAATCTTTGTTTCCTGGTGGATTTTGGAGTTTTCTATGCAGCTATTTGCCTGATTTTCCTAACTTACAATAGTGCTTGTTACTACCAGTTTTGTGGGGTTTTTTATTAAAAGAAAAACCTTTCTTTTTTGCTAGCTGGTGGCCTTTCTGTTGCTGTTTGTATGATACCTATATTTATTCTCTGCATTGGGAAAGAATGGAACATTTAATAGAAAGACATATTCCAGTAAAGAAAAAAAAAAAGGTTTTTGTTCTGCTACCAGTTTGTTTCCATTTACATAAAGATGATGGCATAGGAAAGACCTGAAATCTGAGTGTGTAGGTCTCCTTATCTAGTCATGTTTGCTAGGATTCTTGTCAACTTAAATGGTTTTAAACGGTTTTCTTTCAGCGTTTCAATTTCTAATCATACTTATTAAGAAGAGTTGAATTTCTTAGATGTGAGGGATCAGCTGATTAAAAAGCTATTGTCTGAAGTTTCCATGGATCAGTTCTACGTGAGAGCGGTTTCTTATTACTGCCACTTCTTGGTGGTTTTCAGGCTGCGCTCTCCTCCTGTAATGTCCCTTGTACACAGAAGGGAAACGATCATTGTCTGACAACCTTATGGTTATTTATTTAAAAGGTGGAGCAGTTGTCACTGGCAGGAGGGCTGAGGCAGATGTCTTTCATTGTGCCTGAGGTCCGATGTTTGATATATCTGCTCTTGCTTTTTAACTATGGTCTTCACATGTGGCTGGTGTATGGTTGATCTTCACAGGCTTTGTCTGAGTTTTCCAAAGGGACAGTTGGTGCTGATGTCTGTTATGCCACTGGAGCACTGCTGCTCTGTATTGCCCTTTGCACAGGTCTTGGCATACAGCACTGTGCTTCTGAAATAAAGCTCTGACATGTTACTCTGCACTGTTGTGGCACACCCTGCGTTGTCTGGTGGTGCTAAGTTACAGGGGAATACAAGTGGGTGTGAATACTATGTCTACATAGCATGTGACTAAACTTGATTACGAATACACTTCAGACACTTGAAGAATAAGTTGTTAGTTTATTATCAGTAAATATGCTTTATGACAAATGATCTGTGGATTTTTTGAAATCCTTTTTTAAGGAGAATTTATTAAGTTGCATTTCAAATAATTGCAAAGTCGTTAAGTCTGAAGGATACTCTCACACTGAAAAAACAGTCTAATGATAAATCGTACATCTTGGTTTTTACCAGTGTAAAACGGGAATATTGTACAGTCTATAAAATTAAATAAGGGACCTATGCATTGTGTGTATTGCTTTTTTTATTTAAAATGTCACAAAGCTGATTTAGCACCTCTTGTTTTCTATCACTTTGTATAGTAGGTTCCCATTTCCAGAACAGTATTTGAAATGACTATTGGTATGTAGGAAGTCCCATGGGTTTGGTGTTACTTGTGCTAGGCAATGCAGAGGCCTCTTCAGGAGATCATTACTTTGCGTATTGTTTGTCTGGTGTTCCACTATACCACAAATAATTTTTTGAATCTGTAATACTTCAAAACAAAGTACAATGCTGTAATCTCAGGAATGGAGAACCCCAGACTGGGATATTGGCCAGTGCTGTAGCTGAAGGACCTGACTTTCTACACTGCCTCGTAGAATTGGTACCCATCTTCTGAATTTTTAAGGTTGATGAATCTATTAAATACTTTTGTGTAACAGCTGAAAAGGGGACAAGAACAGTTACCCAAGGTCAAAGTCCATGTAGTACAGTGTTATGCTCATGATAATGAGTAGTGGTCAATGCTGAGAGACAATATACATGACAGAAGATCATAGTGGTTTTAAGATGCATTAGTTCTGCAAAGCCTCTTAGTATTTTGGGAGTACTGATAACTATTCCCTTAAGTCTTTTATCTCCATACTTTTTTAAAATGAATACTCTTTGTACTTTGGATTATGCTTTGCTTTTCTTAACATTTTTTCTGATTGTGACTGTATGATTTCTGAAGTACGTGCTGTATTTGAGATGCAGAAATAGCAATTCAGTATAACTCATTTTCTAATTTGTTTCTTTTCCTTGTGATTTTGTAATTGTGTAACTGTGGCTGGGGTTCAAGCTGCTGATTTTTCATTTTTTTTTTTTTAAATAAAAATATTACAATGACTGACTTTTTTTTCTTATTCTGGAGTGGTAATAGACAACTTGGAGACTACCGTTGTGTATGTATAGTTGGCATTTTTTTTCTGAAAATGTTCCTTTGTTGTTATTAATTCCAAATTTCTCATTCTGTCTTACACAAAGTGACCAGCTGTTGTAAGTGGTCTTAAGCAGCTGTTTACAGTCATCTCTAGACTGAACCTTTTTTAAGGGCTCTTGTGTGAAGCATTATTTCCTCTTACAAAACAGATTAATTTTATCCACGTGATAGCTAGTTCTACTTGTCCAGTAGGTACACCGCACTTGCTTACTCAGTGGTTCAGTGGGTTAGAGTTCATGTTGTCATGCTTACTTGGATACAGGTTCCACTTGTTGAAACACCTTTCTTTCTCCACTTGTGAGGGTTTTGGTCCTTTGATCCTTTTTGGAGTCTCTGTCTGATAACCATTTCCAATATGGTGTCTTTAATCTCTACATCTACGTGGATTTTGCTCATTTCAGTGCTCTTGTTTAGTCTCTCTCTAATAAGTGCCTACACATTTGTGTTGGTTCTTTGAAATTCTTTGAAATCTGCTCTAGTGGATTATTTTCTGATTCCAGAAGCATTTTCATACCTGAGTACTTGGGAGTTCCTGTTGAGAGAGAGTAACTGCTTTAGTTTATGCTATGCAGTGCATCGTCTTTCTTCCATTCTCTGTGCCAGTAAGCGACTTAACATGTCAAAACTGATTGAGCTATACAGATTAGGAAGTATCTTTGCTTTTTGTACCTCAATGTTCATAGAAAGATTAAATTTATCATTAGCCTTTAATACTATATTTCACTCTCATCTCAGCATGTCAGTCATTATTGCTGTCCTAATTTGGAGACCGGTCACATGACACTAACTATATTTTAATAGTGGAATGCAATTTTATACCTTAGGATTTTTACTCCTTGGTAAAAGTTAAATTAGTTATACAACTTGTATGCTAGACTTGTCCCATTGTTTGGTGATTTTCTGTTCCACTGGGAAACTGATCTTCTTATGTAATTATCCTCTTTTAAAACCAGGCAACTCAGTTCACTTTTGTGCTTTATTCATGTCACGTACAATAGTCAACCCTGCAAAAAGTTAAGAATTAAACGTGAAAGTACTCAATTTTTTTTTCTGGTACGTTTCTCAGGTCTTTGATATTAAACCTGTTTTCAAGGACTAGCTTTTTTAGGCATTCCTTTGGACCAAATTGTCCATATTATTGATAACTGATTTCCCATCATATTTAGCCAATGAGCCATTCGTGTATTTGCCTTCTGACATCTGTAGTTACTTGGAATGTCCATATGCAGAAATTAGTGCTGGTGCTGTTACTTTGTATGCAAATTTTGTTGTTATTGTTTACAAGCAGACTGTAGAATTGGAGATCAACTTGCCTTGTGTACCTTGAAGGATATCCCATAGATGGGAAGTAGAAATTGGTCACCCTTTGAGTTATACAAAGCTCTGCCTGTGGCAGTTGGGCCATATTGAGAGATGGTGGTGTTTTGGTACTGTTAGCGTTCAAAAACAACAAAATTGATTTCTAAAACAAGAATCAAACAAGTAATTATCTTGGTCGTGTAGCAGAAAGCTTGGATGTCAAAAAGAACTTCATGCAAGTAAGAACTACAGGGAAATTTAGCTTGGAAGGGGCTTCTTCAAAGTCAGATCAGGTTGCTCAGGGCCTTTCCGGTTCAGTTTTGTATTTCCAGTGCTGAAATTTCTGTTGTCTGTAATTCTTTTGGTTTGCAACTCAAAGAAGAGTCTGACTCTTTCTTACACCCTCCCCTTGGGGTAGTGGAAAACAGAAATGAGATTAGTGCTGCCTTACCCTAGTATATAAGCTGACTGACCAATGGTTTCTTGGATGAAACCACTGAATAAATGAAGCCTCAGTAATTACTGGAAGAGTTGTTGGCATCAGTGGCTTTTTTTTGGTGTCAGATCTTTCCTCTGTAAAGCTTTTTCTTTTTTTTCTTTTTTTTTTTTTTTCCTTAATGCAGCAATATATCTGGTACTTGAGCTTCTCTTTCTAGGGAAGATACATGAGTACCCATAGAATTCCTGTTGAAATCTACCAGTGCTACATAAATACACTTCTTCCTGGTCTTCGCTTCCTCTATATCTGAATCTTATAAAGATGTGTAATTTTTTTTTAATTTTAATTAGTCCTTTTCTTTGATGCCTTCCTCCACAAAAGTCTGTCTCTGCCAGAAGAAAGAGACAAAAGTATGTATCTGCCACATTGTTCTAACTAAACAAATGCTTTTTGCGAAGTCTGAAGGAAAGATGTCTTGTTTAGGCTTCAGTAAGGCAGAGGCAGTTCATATCCTATGTAAACACATATGATCTCAAGATTTTTACTTGTTTTTCAAGCACTCATAAATTCATACTGTATGGAGAGCTTGTACAACTGCTCAACATGAGACTTCATCTATGGATAATTATTCTGTGGCTACTTGGCTATTGCACTGTTCTTTTACTATGAGTTGTAAATTAAATGTCTTATTGAATATGGCCTTTCAAATGAATGGTCCATCACATTCCTTAAAGCCTGTTGTATTAGAAGTAGAACTCTAAATTACAAGAATCTAATATTCAAATAACTGTTTTGGTTTTTTTTAACTCCTCCTTGGTTCCATTTTCTTTCATTTTACTCTATATTCTTTCCCAGTTATAATGAATTAAAGAGCAACAGGTGGCTAGAAGGGAGAAAGGTACAAAGATGCTTTTTTTTTTTTCCACTAGCTTTATCCTCATTGAGTCAGTATCTACTGGCTCATGTGATCAGAGCAGGCGCTGTGTCAGGAGAAAATCAGATTAGAAATAGATCTTTAATATTTTCTGCCCCTCTACTCTCTTCTGAAGAAATCCAGTACAGAGGTAGAAACCTTACAGGTTTTTCTTCTTACTGAGGTCTTGATATGCCCTAAGTTTTTTTTTTTTTTTTTTTCCTACTTGGATGATTAAATCCTGCGCAAGATCATTAGTATTCCAAGATGTCTAGTAATCAGCATTTATAGTTTCTCTTCAACTGTGACAGTTGGCTGGGGAGTTGGAGAAGCGAATAGTACTCTAAACTGCTCCCCTTGTTGACATGACCTCAGGTAGCTAGGAGGAAGAGGAAAAAAGACCAGAGCAACCTCCATATTTGGAAGATGAGCAAGAAGACTCTGCCTCATAATGCATGAAGGAACAGCAGTTGCCCACTTTAGAGAAGGTAAAACTACAGTAAAAAATATTTTTACCTAATACAAATAAAGTTGAACTGGACAATTGTGTTGTCTTATTCTTGGCAATCTGGTCTCTTCCCATTCACAAGAATGCAGTTCAAGCTAGCTGCACCAAACCTTAAAAATGTAGACTGTGTTTCGTAGAAAAGATGGGTTGTGTTAATGTCTAGTAAAGGAAAAAGTCTTCAATCAACTACTGTCATCTGTGAAATTGTGTGTTTTATTTTTACAATGTTTTTAACATACCTACTTTGTTCAAAATTTTTATTTTTTTTCTTTTATTGTAATTGCCTTAGCCTGAGTCTTGGCAGAATCACAGAATCACAGAATGTTTGGGGTTGGAAGGGACCTCTGTGGGTCATCTACTCCAACCCCCCTGCCAAAGCAGGGTCGCCTACAGCAGGCTGCACAGGACCTTGAAGAGACCTTGGCAGAGACTTGGAGTTTTGTTAATATATAGATATTCCTTATAATTATTTCAGTTTATTGTTATAGTTTTGGATGTTCTGTCTTGGTTTTGGGTTTTTTGTTTGTTTGGTTTTTTTTCATTTTTTCTTCTTCGGAGATATATTATTTGACAGAAGAGTTCAAATATGTGTTTTGACTCTAATGGTAAATATTTAGTCTTTTGCCAGCCATTTTGCTAGCTAGTTTAAGATTCAGGCTATATTTAAAAAGAAAGGGCTAAGCATTGTAGGAACATCTGCATTCAAAATAAATTACTGTTTATCATTCCATTTTCTTTTTTATTCAAATATTCCCCTTGATGCTGACAATTAGGTGTGCAACTGTATTAGCTTCTGACCACATTTGCCTGGGAATTGTTTTGTATCACAGTGGTTCCATTTTCTAGGCCACAGAGATCATGCTTTTTGAATATGTAAGTGGCAAATATTAGTTACTCCCTGCATTACAGATACTCCATAGTTATTGTAGCTGTAAGTTATTTCTGAAGTCCACAACTTCCCCCCCCAACCCACACCAACCTGAATCACTTGTATCACTCTTTTCTACTTTGCCTTTTCTGGAAAATAATGGTTATAGTATTGTTCCTTAAAGCAGACTCTTTAATTTTGATTGAGTTGAGGGACTTTCTATGCTGAATTGTTTGCAGTCTATACAAGTACTTTGTTTTGTGTTATTTTACAAGTCACAAAACTTCTGGGAAGTTTTAATGCTTTATAGTAACTATTTCATGCTCCTTAGGGAAAAAGCAGATTAGTACAGGTTCCAGTGATTTGCTTAAACATACCACCATTTTTTGGGTTTAACCTCTTCAACTATTTCATAAAAACACAGTTTCCGTTAAATATGGGGTTTGAATTACTTGCTTAAATGAAACTAGGTAAATTTGTGACAAATAAACAAGTACTTTATTTGAAGCGACCTCTCTGCTGCCCCAAACCTTGCATCCATATAACAAGTAAAAGGTTTTGTGTATGTTTTCCAGGATATAAACTTATGCTGACCTAGCTTTTAAAGATAACTTGCATAAACTGAGGCTATAAACCTATGGTCATTTATACTTTCATTTCTTTTCAGATATACTACCAACTGTGGATAAGAATTAGCTTCTATCTAGTATCTACTAATCAGTATCATTTTTGAAGGTATAATGTTTTAGGGAACTTTTTTTGTTCGTTTATTTGGCTGTAAACATGTACTTACTTTTTGGAGCAGTTTGTTAATATTATGTGTAAATCAGCAGTTATTTCTCATGCTATGTTAAGTAACTCATGTTCAGCCAGGCAAGATTAACAACTGAGTTGTTAGGACAGAAACAGTTGGTAGTTTGAACAATTTTTAACTGAGAGTGTGAAGAGTAGATTCTTTCTAAGTGACAGATCTTGTTAAGACTTCTCATATGTTACAGTCAAGTAAATGTATGTCAAATTGATTTAATTTTCCATCTTTTACTGAAGCAATTTGGTTTCCTCCATTGTTGCAGTACTGCACGTCTGTGCTGTGCTGATGTGGCATGTAATGCCTGTCGTCTGGTGTTACAGCTTGTGGTGAAAGAGCAGGGCTATATAGGTAACTAAAGAAAATACTGAGTCATTCAGTGCCTGACATTATTGTTATGGTAAGCCTATTTTGAAAAAAATCTTTCTTCACTGACATCATACAATTCCCTGTGTTCAACGCCGCTTGTCTGTTGGGAAATAATTCATAATTCCTGCATTTCCCTATATGTGTACATGTTTTAATGAGAAGGAATTTCTTCTAAATAATAATCAATTAACTATGAAAACTTTGTGTACGTGTTTCTTGTTTCCTAACAGCACAACTTGGAGACTATAACGCTTCAGTACATCGTTCAGGATATCTGTCAAATTACAGCTTTATACCAGAGCAGAACAAAGATTTTCTTGCCAAAGTAGAATCACTGCATGAGCAACACAGGTAACATTAAATTCTCTCACCTGTTGAGTTTTTGAAGGAAAAAAAAAAGTGTCAAAAGGAAGACTTAAGTTCTTAATAGTTTCACAACAGTGTTTTTTCATATAGCTTCTATTAAATGAAATATTTGTTTTTTTCATGTAGGTGCTAGATTAATATTCAGAGTTTGACTCCAATGTGTTAAAATGTTTAAAGAAATTTCTAGCTGAATAACCAGTAGATCAGTTTGCAGTATACGTTATTAATTGCAACCATCTAGAATGCTTTTATAGATGTTTGAGGTGTTTTTTTGATCAAGGACTACATTTGGGCATTTTTCAAATCCTATGGATTTTTTTGTGTATCTATGGAAAAAAGAAAAACCAAACCCATTGAACACTTCAATTATCATTGTGCTTTCTCTCTACTCTCTTGAGTATAATATAATAGCTACAACAGATTATTCCTATCAGTCCACTGCTAATTACTCTTTCTCACCCTGCTGATTTGTCTCTTGTAAGACTACAGCTTTAGAATTAGTGGTGTTGATCAGATACTCGCAAGCTGTGATGCAAATATGCCAACCTAAGAAATTGTCTATGAGCATCTGAGCAAATCTCTATGGACTTGTTCTCTCTGTCTGTATCTTTATTGCAGCAGTGCTAGATCCCCACTCTCCTAGTTTCTTTGATTTGTATCCTGAAATATCTCCATTGACATCTCCCCTTGATATTCCTTGACCTTCTTTGTCATCTTTCAGTACTCTTCCCTCTGCCTTTTGTTTCTTTACTGCTGGTGGTTGTAGTGAGTAGTTCTGAACTTCGTGTGCTGCCTGGCAGTCCAGAACATGCACACTGCTTTGTCATTTATGGGGTGAAAAAGAGGTAACCACTCAACTCTAACTGCAGCCATTCCCTCTGTGTAGGTACTGATCTGGACGGCTTTCCTAGCAGTTCATGTTTGGGAACACAACAGCTGAGGCCGCTACTCATTCCAAATTAATTTGCAGTTTCCAGTAGGCTCAGAAGTTTTTAGAGAAGGACTTGTAGACAGGCATGAATAAATCTGCTTGTCTTTCGGAAGCAATTGTCTAGGAGACCACTGAGAGAAAATTCTGAAGAGTCTTGAAGTGGTTGGCTTGAACTTGTGTATTTAGTGCTATCATAGCCAGACATGTAAAATGGGTTACGTCCTGCAGGGAAAAGACCAGAAGTTACCATTGGTCCAGACAAAGGTGTGCTGGGGTCTGTTGGAAAGACTCCTTTCTTTTCTGGATCCTTCCAGTGAAGTTGATGCTTTCGTTGAGTGTTTTTGGTAGAGTGAAGCTTTGATGACTGAGAAACTTAACTCTGCTGTATTTGAATTCATGTAGATGGTGATAGTTCAAGCTCTAAATAAAAATACTTGAGTAGACTGGACGGGGGGAAAATGTTTGTTTATTCTTTTAACACATTTTTTGAAACTTAGCTCTTCAGGCCTATTTATTTCGGTGTGCAGGGAGAGGCAGACATATTATTGTATAACCTGGCAGTATTTCTGGCATCCTCTTTTGGCATTCATAGTGAACACTTGCGTATGAGACATGGTTTTGAGTAGATCAGTGTCAGTAATGTATTTGACAAGAATGGCTCTTGTCTTCACCAGGCCTTCTAAGAAGGAAAGACAAAGGGAGAATTTGTCTTCTTACAGTTTGAGGAAAACAGTGTTATTTTGGAAAGAGATTTCAGCTGATCTGGAGAAAATTATATTTGATGTAGACCATATGGGATATCTGTAAATTATTATACATTTTAAAATGGCATTCTTAGACTACAGGTTTGTAAAGCCAGCCCTATAAATGTCTATTTTTTTTCATTCTTTAGTGTCTATCCTTTGGGAAACTCTCACAAAGGGAAACTGAAAGGCTGGAATTGCTAAAACATGGTACAGACTGGAGAAGCCATGGTGTAGCTCATTGCAAGAGGTTGTTTTAGCTAGTTTTTACGTTTTGCGAAATCTGAGAAAGTAGTTCTACAAATGTGTTCATATCCGACACTATTCAGTGGACAGTAAGTAGCTATTCAGAAAGCAACTATTGTCATACTGAACTGGTATAGCTTTAGAAATTTTCCTACTGTGTTCACACTAAATCCATAGGGGGATTTTTCTTTATGCAGTTTGTTCTAGCAAGGTCTTCTTACCATTTTTTGCTTAGTACATAAGTAGCCTGAAGTCTTAGGATGTGGATATTATACAAATTGGTAATGTTTTCATAGTGCTTGCTAGATCTAGCCATCAGTTTGAGGAGAAGGAGGGAGTAGGGAGGTGTACCAACAGCAAGAAGAAAACCCAAGTCTGTTTGCCCTTCAAGACACAAGGCTTGATTGCTCTGGTGCAGATGGTGTATGCAAACTGAGAACCAAAATTTGCAGGTGTATTTCATTGGTATGCAACAGACTTTCCCCATCTTTCTGAATAAAGTTCGTGATCAAAATTTTTAAAATTGAAATAATGTAATCCTGCAAACATATTCAGCATCTTGTTGTATAATAAAATGATTTTTTCTCTACCTTTTGAACATAGTGAAAGAGATAAGGTCTACTAATGTTTTTCAAAATCAAGGTGACAGTATCACTGTAGATGTAAGAAAGATCCAAGTAAGCTGTTTATCTCACGATTGTGACAAACAGCACTTTTTTTCTTTGCTTTTAATTCCAATTTTGTGACATCATCAAGCCACACTGCTGGCAATGGTTTTCCAATTGAAGATAAATTTCAGTTTCGTGGAGCGTGATGTGATGTTTCCTGGAGAGGCTGTTTCAGGGCATAGTATTTTGATTGCCTGGAATTTGAAAGGATGGATATTAATTGGAAGTAACAGATGTCCACCTTTTGCAGTGAAGCCCCTTTTAAAAATGAGTATTACTGTCTTACATGGAGTGCCTTTGTATCTGGAGTTCTTAACGCAATGTTATGTCAACTTTTTACGGGTTGTATTTAAATTGCATTTGATTAACATTATTTTATGTGTGACATTTTGGCAGCTCCCCTGGCAAAGAGCTGTTTTTACCTGCTCTTAATTGCAGATATGATAGGATGATATTGGATGTCTTTTCTAACTTAGATGTGTGTCAATGTTACGTATGTCCCTTGGCCTCTGTTGTTGCAATGACTCTAACATGCTGTAGTGCCCGAGTCGCTGATCTGTGCTGTGAGACCAGGATCACTGTGGGCACAGCGCAGTGTCAGTGGGCTGTGGCAGATTCCAGGTTAGAGCTGCCTCTTGTCTGGCTCGTTCTCAACTGGGCTTGGCCCTGCAGTTTATTGAAAGGTCTACTGTCATTTTCATGCCTAAAGGAATCTTGGTTAGGCCACATTGCATTCCTCTCGGGTGAATAATTAGTAGGCTGCATGGGAGAACCAGCTATGTAGGGACTACTGTTTGATTCTTTGGTTTTTAAAACTAGTAGATGTCATGTAGCCCTTCCATGAAGATATATAATCGGTTTGTTTGAGGTGTGGGGATTTAAGAGTTTTTGTCCCTGGGAAAAAAAGTCTTGGAATCATTGAATCTTTTCTAGAAGACCTAAAAATAGAATCCTTGTAAGCCTTGCAGCACATTTCACATCTGGCAGCAGGAGAAAAAAAGTATTTTTGGACTTACAGATTGTAGATAAACTGAGATGGCTTTTTCTCAGGGAGTTTGATCTTCTTCCTCCCCCTTATTTTTTAGTACATTCCTGCTTCAAATCTTTTTTCTAAATTACTTCCTTCTGAGAGACCATGCAATATAGAATATTTACAGATACAGCTTCTTGTTATAAAGGAAGCTTTTATAGGGGAATCATTTCCTCATCCCTTTAAACAAAACAGATACAGATTATTTTTCTGAAAAGAACAGGTCCAGAAAGGTTAAGGTAACAACACTGCACATAATTTGCTCGATTTTTGAGAGGAGTTTAGGAGGGCCTTCACCAGTGAAGAACTTGTGGTACTAGTTAATGTAGTTTATTTGGCAGACACTGGGCTGAGGGATTCTTCTGTTTTTTCTGCATTTGGAATAAATATAGTATCATGTCTTGTATTTTTGACTATGGTCCATATATATATTTTTTTTTTCCTCCCTCTTCTAGTGGCCTCAAGCAATCTGAAGCAGAATCCTGCTACATAAATATAGCACGAACACTTGAATTCTATGGAGTGGAATTGCACAGTGGTAGAGTATGTTTACATTGTGATTTTTTCACTTGGGGAAAAAAAATCTTATATGCCAATTCTTATACAAACTTACTACTATTAAGAACAGTAGCATTTAAGAACTGACTTTATCATGTGTTATTTTCATTTAAAAAGTTGGATAATTTTTCAGTAATTTCTGTGTAATATAGGTGCTGGAATTTCAACCACATAAACTAGAGCTCCTTGAAAGAGAAACAATGTATTTTTGAGATAAATTGTTTCAATACTCAATACTGGCAGTATTGAGTTACTTAATAATTTTACTACAGTTCATTAATTTGTCAGCATGAGTGAAAATGAATGCTCTGTTTAGTACTATGATGTAAGTGGCAGGTGTTTTATGAGTTTATTTTCTATGAATTTCTAACACAATGTTAAGAATATAGAGATTTTATTTCTATATTCCCTGGCTCCAGACTAAATCAAAGCAGTATTTAATAACATGGAAGATGACACCTAAAAATGTAATTGAAATCTTTCAGACATGGGGTGTTCATTGATAAGAAACATGTCCTAGTATTTCACTGTCTACTGGGATTCAATTGTTTGATTACACTAACTCTCTGAGGTGAATCCCCCAAATACTTTTTTTTATTGCATTCTAGTGTGCCTGTTACCATTTGTGCGTTTATGTAATAGCAAATTATTTTGGCACAAAGCTTGTAGAATAAAAATATAATGAAATGTAATGCAGATGACTGATTTCCTAAATTAAGATGACTACTGTTTTTTCTAACATTTTTCTGAGATTTGTTAATAATTCTGACACTAAAAACCTTACAGAAATTCATGATTTTTTTTTCATTAATGATGGAAGGGATAGAAAAGGTAATTTTCTCCCTTCAGCATGATGTTTTATTTTGTTTTTTCTTTATGCTACCACAAAGAAGTGTGTGTTGCATTGGATTTCTAAGAGTTCCTAAAGTACTCCTGTATAAAGCCACTGTAATTACATTCATATTCAAGAAACGCAATGCTCAAACAGTAGAGGACTTTTTTAAGGATGGGGAAAAGTAGAAAGGAAAGGAAATATTGAAGTGATCAGAATGTGAACTGTCTATGCTCATACCATCTGATACGAGTATCAGGCGAGGCAACTGTTAAAGGTGATCAGATACCTTGGTTCACATGCATTGGTTGTGAGTGAGTAATCTAGCATATGTGAACAAATTTCTTATGTTCTTGTGTCTGCTGACAATGTAAAAGCCTTCCCAATTTCTAATAAGATGATTAGCTTTAAAAGGTAAGCGGGCAACTTATTAAGTCTGACTGTATAGGTTTGTTGTCTGTCCATTGGGTCATCTGTCACATTTCTGCTTATTGAAGAACCCTTTACTGTCACACTTGAGATTTCCCCATATCCATTTAACTTGATCAGTCTATTCCTTTTAACTTCTGTTGTAGCCTAGTATTTTAGTGAGCCAACTTAAATTCCAATACTTTCACCATGAGGCTATTCTCTTAATATTCATGGGATGCTGTTTCTGGAAGTTCTCTGATTTCCAACATCCCTGGTGAGTTGTAGGCCACCAAACTACATGCAGAATGCCAGTAGTGGTCATGCCAGTATCAAGTGGTGAGGATAGTTTAGAGTGGGTTCAGACATTTTCAACTGAAAGAGATTTCATTGAAGTATACTGGGCTGCTCTGTCTCAGCAGAATTACCTACTGGAGATGTCTGCTTAAACAGTGTATATTTTTTTATTCTTCTCCAGTGTATTGTTTCATATTTGATGACCTGGGGCTTATGGGTTGTCAGAATATTAGCCATGAGCCCCTGCTCTGCCTGACACCGAACTGTATGATCTGAATCAAATAGAGTACAGATTTGAGAATCAAATAGAGTACAAATTTGAATCGAAACCTTCTCTATTCCAGGCTGCTAAGGTACAGACTATTTTGCTACTGTTTTAATCCAAATTAGTATTTTTATCACAATTCATTTTTTTTGAAGGATGAAAAAGTTTTAAGTGGTCTGTTTTTTCTAGCACTTGAACATCTAGACAATTAGAAGCTGCTAGGAAAGAAACAGAAAGCAAAATAGAAAATGTCATGCCAAGTTTTAAATCTGTGTTTTGATACAATTTGAATGTTGAGCTTTGTTCTTCCTGTCCCTTCCTTATCTCAAAGTGAGTAATGGAATAAGAAAAGTGCAGAGGAGGGTAACAATCATGAATGTTTTAAAGAAAAACCTTCTTTAGCAGTGAGCAGCATGGAGAATGTGAATAACAAACTTTTTTTTTTTTTTTTTTTTTTTTT
>Ga0065711_1009800_pt1 | contig 16982 bp, 10 predicted proteins | sample Hoacrofraction12_FD_59098 | JGI IMG/M metagenome (GOLD analysis project Ga0065711, IMG submission 59098) | Hoatzin crop microbial communities from Cojedes, Venezuela - Epithelial fraction 12 v2 (version 2) | ecosystem: Host-associated > Birds > Digestive system > Esophagus > Crop | place... | reverse complement strand
TCCTGTGCAGCCTGCTCTGGGTGACCCTGCTTCGGCAGGGGGGTTGGACTAGATGACCCACAGAGGTCCCTTCCAACCCCTACTATTCTGTGATTCTGTGATTCTGTGACCACACAAAGCGCAGTGTGCTTTCTCTCAATGTGAACAAGGGGAGAACAAAAGTCTTGAATTTGTTTTGTAAATCTTTGCGACTGCCTCTCCTTGCCGTCGCGAACCTGCAGCCTTGAGATCTGCCAGCTGCACACCTTGGGTGTTTGCAGAGAATCCTCCCCCAGCATCGCCTTCCCCAGGGAAGGCACGGCGTACTGCCAACCGGCAGCTTCGTTCCGCCGGCCCTCGCGCAGGCGAGCCGGCTGCGAGCCATCCAACTAGCCGCTGTCTGCTGCGCTCTGCTCACCGCCGCAGCCGGGGCTGCTCGCCGGAGGCAGCAGCCAGCGCTCAGGACTGCGAATCTCAGCGACGCTCTCTCACTAGGAGCTTTTGGGGCTGAACTTGGGGAAATCTTGTCCTGAGCAGTAAACAAAGAAGAACTGTCCTGGAAAAAGAATTGATAATCATAACACATGACAATTTTGTTCTGCAAGTAATTAATTAGCCAGTCGTGAAAAAGAGCACTCTTCCAGAGATGGATACGACGGGGTAAATTTATTCCTAGTATACCGCTACTGCCTTCCGTGGAAATACATTAGGAGTGGATTTAGTCCAGCGTGGGTGTAGAACGCATCGCTACAACTTCATCCCTAAACCACACAGACAGATGTGAAGATTACTATGAGGGTTCCCTGCTTTAGAGTTCACAAATGAATTTCGTGTTTCTCTAAAAAAGGGCATAGCAGGATTACACAGAGAAAATTACACATTCTTATATTAAATTTTAGTTAGAAGCAGCTTCAAGATAAAATTAAATAGTAGTAGCAAATGTACTCTAATAAAACAACACTGATACTAAAAAAAGGGAATTACTCTCTTACTACTTTCACACCTATCAAATTTAGAGGAAGAAAAAAACCTACAGTACCACTGTGTGCATTATCAGGACAGTCAATGAGACATGAAACAAGGACGAACTCCATTTGCCTGGGCAAAAAGCCCAGTTTGGAAGTAATTGCTGTAGTGGTGTAGCAGCTGCAGATATAGCCAGATCAAATCCAAAGATCAAATGCTTATTTCATTTTGATAAAAGTCATTAAACCACAAATCAACTTACTTGGGAGTACAGTCAGGAAATAACTCTGTATATACCATCTGCACCTAACTCTACCCTAATAAATTACAGCAGTGACAGCAGCTTTCTTATGTGAAATCCCCAAACTTATATTTCATTAAGTATCAACATTTCTCATTTAGATTTTATTTAACAGATAAGCCACCGCACCACGTTTAAAATCAGACCGGAGGATTTCTGAGCTGAGGGGGTGTGTTGGGACCGTCTGCCTCCCTTGACAGCTCAGGACCAGGCGTTTGAATGCACGCGAGGAACCCCTCTCCCTTTGAGTCTCCTGACGATGGGCACAGAGAAGGGAACGGCGTTGAGGGCTCACCTACAAAATTCAGGGAGCACCAATGAAGCCCTGGAAGTGTGGCCTTCTGCAGGGACAAGAGAGCAAGAAAAAAACACAGAAGGTAGCAATTGCGTTGGAGCAATTTAATTATTGAAGTGCACTTTCTTCAACACGTTCACTTGGCAATTTAATCAGCCTTTGGAGAGCTTCTGGCCATCCGTCACAGGCTGCTCCAGCAGGCACAGCCTCTGCCCGCAGGTCGGTGCAACACCAGCCAACCCCACCCTGAGCATCCCTTGCGTGGGCAGGGATTTGCTGCGGTGGATACAGGGTGGGAAGGACGATTTCACAGCAAGAGGAAGCTTGCTACTTCTCTCTGCTTCGATGTGAAGATTCCAGAGACTTGATTCATTATATCATCCCAACACAGACCACGACGCTACCGTGCACGGTGGCTTCTCAAGGGGCCGATGCAGGCTGCGCTGTAGAGCCAGTACAAAGGTAACAGCCCTCCTCTACTTATTCAGGCTTGCCTAAACTCATATGGGCTTGTGAAGAAGAGTTTAGGACTATTTTATTACAGTCAAATTATAAGAGTCTCACCCTTTCTGAATAGCATTTTATCCTCCTCTTTATTTAATCAGGATTTAAGCAGACAATTTTTGTAATAACAAACATCCCTGCAGCTGCGCCAGAATCTGGCCCAGTTATCTATACCTACACGAAGTTCCAGCTTTCATGCTGTGATTATAGCAATCAATCTCAAACTCTCACTGCTTATTAACTTAATAGATTGATCTGGATGTCTGGACCTGCAATTCTAATACCACTAATGTTCATCAAAACTTTGAGAGATCAAAGATCAAATCTTCACCTTAATAAATCAATCAGGTTTTTAGACTAGGAATCAATTTGCTGATTTGCTTCTAATACACCTCCCACAAAAGGTAATTCGCTGTTACCTGTGCCCTTCAGAAAATCTCTGCATTACTGATTGATGGATTTAGAGCTAAAAACATCATTGTTAAATTCCCGATTAATAAAAAGTTATCATGATAATGTTGGCCCAACTAATGGACAGATTATGAAATCTTCACATCAGTTCTTTTTTTCATGGTAGTTCTTTCTTGTATTTACTGGCTAAGGAAAAAAGGGCTCACCTACCAGTCCTGTGCTGAGCTCCGTCCATTCCCGGGATGGTGTCCATCCTCTGCAGAGTGCCCATAGAAAAGCTTCTTTTGGGTTGGTTGAGGAACAAATACTCATTTTTGGTAGTCCGCTGCTTTCCCACACACACTCTTTTAGTGAGTCTCCCTTCCACCTGTATTAATGATATGATTGGAAATTTTTGGCATGTAAGTGGGAATTACTTCTAATCCTCAAATTATTAGAATTCGTAGCATCCAGGAGTGATTTTTGAAGATAAAAAGAAAAGTTTTAAATGAGTTTTGAAATATTCTTCTGAAAACTAATATAATAGCATAACTATTGGATTTTTTTTAATAAAACCCCAGCAATCTGAATTAATATATTTATATTAATGGATTCTCTGTCTATGCTAAGCCTCGATATGTTCTTACTTCAAGCCAACTTTTTGAATATTAACCAGGAAGAAAGGGAGTTAGTCTACAATGCACAGTTATCAGGAGACCAAGGCAAAGTTAGTCTACCAAAGGTGATGATATTAGTAATGACATTTATGCTGCAGGAATTTAATTAGACTGAAAAAGAATTTGTAGTAAGGATGTCATAATAACTCAAGACAAAATGAAAATCAGTCCAAAGGCATTCAGACCCTAATTAGTTTGGAAGCAGCAGATTAAAGATAAACTTCGAAAAACTGGTGGAGTGACTGGCTATTAGGGGCCACTAGAATGTATAATGTCACGTTCGATTTTTCACTTTTTGATGCTTTTAGATAAGACCAAGTGCAAAGTATTTTAAAAAATACAGGAGCTGATTTCTTTTTAATTTCTTCAAAAGATCAAACGTTTTTGCTTTTAATAAAACCAATGACAGTCACAAGGCTTGGCTGTTGACACTGATTTTTTTTCTCTAAACATTATGAAATAATGAGCTGTACAACACCTTGGTTATATATGGAAAATGGCAACTCTGTGTGTAAAGACAACATTCAGTTTATGTGTACTGCCTTTTGAAAAAAAAAGGAAAAAAAAGGAAAAAAAAAGGTGTTTCTGATCACCCACAGCAAGTTACTTTCTTGGTGTTGGCTTGTTCTGTTCAAAACACGTGAAAGGAATAATGAAGCAGAACGTTCATAAAAGAACCAGGAGGATTTTCAAGCTCCGTTGATTGATCTGTAGGTGCTCCCATTTAAGTAAGAAGAAAAGGAGATCTATGCAAAACACCTTGCTGTCACCAGTCAATGGATTGTAAAGCCGTGGGACGCTGGTAGAGCTTTTCCAGCTGAGCCCTCACGTCCCAGCCGGCCCCGGGGTGTCGATCCCCTCACGTCAGGGACGCCTGGCTGCTTCCCACCCCACGGACGCCAACTGCAAACTCACGCTCACTTTCAACTCTAAGCTCACAATGTAGTACATTGACCGAGCGAAGACAGAAGCCAAACACCTAGGTCATTCAAAAGACCTCATTTTACACTCTTACCAAAGGAAGAGACCTGAAGGAGGACGTAAGTTCACCCAGACCGAAATCCTGGGGAGCTGCCATCTCTGAGCAGGAGGTTATCCGTCCAACATCTCCGGGACCCTCTATTGTAAATTCCCTCCATGACTTAGGTACCAAAGCAAGTCAAGTAAGTGGCCCATCCTTCACCTTCCAGTAGTATACCTTTAAAACAAAAAATATGGAAAAAATCCACAGAAAAGACAATAACTTACTGTCTGCCTGCTTTGGTGAGGGACCTTAACCCTGCATCCTGTGGGACGGCTTTAACGACCTGTTTTGATTTCACACAGCACATTTTCTTCTGGTTTATCCCAAGCGGAACAGACTCAGCAGAGTAGGGAAATTCAAAACTGGGAAGAAAATACATTTAGTAGAAAAATCTAGGATTACATAGATTGAAAACATTCTAAGAGTAGTAGCAGAGGCTATTTTGAGCATGCTATTCAACTATATTCCTGCTTTAAACAATTTCTGCATCAAACCCTATCTAAAACAAGAACACAGTGAACAAAGCAAAACAGCAGCTCTCCCTAATTTGCACTCAAAGCAGTTAATTTGCTGGGTTGACTAATGGATTGCTTTTTATTGTAAAGTTCATGAAACCATATCAATATTCATTTTTCATCTAAAGAAATGCCCAACAGCCGTGCTAGATTCCTGCCTGCACACTGCATCCCTGCAAACGTCGACAGTGCCTCATTAGCATCAACACACTCTAGTTTAAATAAAAGCAAAGCTGCACTTGCCCAAGATTAAAAGTATGGCCTTGAACTGTCCATCTGCAAAAATTCCTCTCTCTCTTTGCCCTTTCTCAAGGACAGAGACATTCCCCCCATCTTTAGGACAGCTTAAAATGCTGCTCTCAGCCTTTCGGTGCTCGGTGCATATGGTGCTCCCCACGCCATCTCCCGCTGCAATCTTTCTGCCACTTCCCTCGCTGGCCTCGGGCTGTCTGTACAGGTGCTGCAGCAGACTGCTCCTTTACTGCTGATTTGTGCTGCCGTTATTCACTCCCTCTGCTCTTCTCCTTGGCTCGAGTCGTGCTGTTTTCCTCTATGCTGGATTGTTAAACCAAAGTATGAAGAGCATCCTTCCAAAAAATATCTGCAGTGCTAAATCAGTTAGGCTTTTCATTCGACCTTCCACAGGGTCAAAACAGGTTGAAGGTTTTTTCACCTGTATCTAAACATTTTTCATTCCGGGAAAGGAGTAAATTACATTACAGACATCAGCAGTATGAAAGAGTCTGCTGCTGTGAATTCTGGAGTACAATTCCCACAGCCGGTGAGGAGAGGGATTTTGCCTCGCCAGCGCGTAAGACAGACTACAGTTTCTTCAAACCTCGCTTTGTTTTGGTTTCTTTGTTAGAATCAAGAGAGATTTCTGAGTGAGGAGCTAAGCCGAAGCGCCAGTGGGTGATGCGTAGCTTGCAGGGAGGTCAGCGTTTATACCCGTCTCCTCCAGGTCACGTCTTCTCAGCAGCCTTGTGACACTGGCCCGGCAGTGGCCCAAGGGGTTCAGCTGTCCAGGAAGCTTGGAAGGATGGAGAAGACGACAAATCTTCCACCAGGAGTAGGCAGGGAAGAGGGCAGCCACGGCAGATGGCAGCGAAGAAGGAACATACAGTGGGTTGTGCTGGATGACGAGCTGTCAGTTAGCATTTCTGGAAAAAAAAAATAATTTTCCATATAATTACATCCATCCCTCATACGGTGTCTTTCGCCCTGCACTGAGAGTCCCTCCTCGTAACCTCTGGAGGACCAGAGGCACAGAAAGAGAGGCACCACAGCAGCCAGGAGCACCGGCCAGCTTCTGGCGAGAAGAACCAGCTTGTGCTGGGTGACAGCGGGGCTGGACGGCTGCCGGCTCCGTCGCTGGCTGGTTTGAGGGGGGCTCAGCCCTCTCCCCCCTGCCCTGCCATCTCCTTCACCACCACACATCACGCAGCCAACGCTGAGCACATCTTTGAAAGCCAACGCTGAGCACATCTTTGAAAGCCCAGGTTGCTCAAGTCTTGTACTTCGAATGTCAAGGTCCAAGTCAGAGCAGAGAGTTGAGAGTTTACTCTCTTTAATGTCTTCTGCAAAATTAATTACTGGTCATTTGACAAAATTAATTGACCTTATAATAAGGTTTCTAAAAATCCAATTGCTGTAATTCTTTAAATTACTTTCTGTACAGAGTATCAAGTTCTCTCCTGCCTGCCTTACACCTCCCATAATGCTCTACTCGGTGAGTATAAAGCAAGGAAGAATTTAATCTCTAATATATAATTGGCATACACTTATTTCCCTAGGGAACTGACCCGATCTAGAGCACTGGCTATTTATAACACATTCAAAAATACACTGCGAGGCAAAAGGGTAGAAAAGCTGTTAAGAAAGTCTATATTTGTTGATGAAACTAGAAAAAATTAATATAGCTGTGGATTCTCATACCAATACCTTCACAGTTTGCTGCAGATTTTAAACTGTTACTAAAACCGTGTGTTACCCACGGCGAAGGCAGCTCCCCGCAATGGGCACAGCCATGCCGCACCGTCAGAGCAAACCACCCCGTCCAACCTCGAACGTCTTCTCTCTTTGGCTTGGGAGATTTGAGGTCATGGCTCGGGACCAGTTCCCTCTCAAGTGAGATGGCCTCATCCGCACTGCAGACCTGCTGGGACCCGCCAGGCAATCCCACAGCAGCATGGCGACGTTGGGCCAACATAGCTGAGATGATACCAGCGATGTTCCACAGCTCATTGGAGCTATGAGACAGCATGATGGTGAGAATGCACATTGCATCTGTGACAGCAGCCCCGCAGAGCTGCCTCTTGGAGGGAACTAGCTGGCTCACCTCGAAACAGCTTCCAGCACGGCCAGCCAGACGGTGAAGACCAGGAGCAAACAACGGAGTGAAGTTATCTGGCAACGCAGATGGGCCCTGAGTCATTTCTTGGATCTGGCCTTCAAACACAGCGTGACAGTCAGCGCTGCAGTCAGGTTTTGCAGGAGCTTCACGAGGAGCTGACAGCGGAGGAGTGTGCCAGATATCCTCTTGCCTTCGAACCGTGCCTTTTCCCATGGCTTAGTCTTGCCCGTCGCTGCAGTTGCTGTCAGCCGGCCACATGGCACTGCGCTGCAGCTCCGGAGACAACACTGGTTATTTTGGTGGGGTGAGGGCACTGCGGAGTTTTTATTCAAAAAAATCTAGNATAGTTGAGGAAAGCTCGCTTTAAGCTGACTCTACTGGATAATCTTTCTGAATAACATCTGCGTTTGGCTTCAGGCAGAGGAAAGGTTCAAAATTTCCAATCATTAATTCTCATGAATACAGATATTCAAGCACTCCTCGCAAGCCCAGAGCATCACTTGCTAATGGAGCTGCTTCCCACTGCCACACTCAAAGCTGGCAATGGCAACCTTTGCCCACGGCAGTGCATCGGGGCATCCTGGAGTCGGTGGGTGAGCAAATCACGGGACGTGCTTAGGGCCTGCAGGGGCTCCTGCAGCCAGGAGGGAAGAGACGTCGTTTCAAAAGGAACTAAAATTCTTCCATTCTCTCCTTGTTTTTCTGGAGAGCTACGAGCATTTGTCCCTTCTCGTTCCCCTTGCTAACTTTTATCATCAGAGAAAACCACCGAAGAATGACACGGGAACAGAGAGACAGCTTCCTTGCGCCAGCAAAGAGAGACTCAAAGTCTCTGCACCGACTTCTCATGATGAAATATTGATAGAAAATACTGTAACACAAGAACAAGTTTAAAATCACTCAGTCCTTTATATACAAATCTTTTTTGTTCAACTGTAGCCTGGTGCTACCAGACAGCTTTTCCAACTTACATAAGACTGACTTTTCAAAAAACCCAAACACATCTTGCGAGAAACTTCAAAATAACTTAGTTTTCTCAGTCTGCAAATTTTTATTTTCCCATTTGTCATTTTCAGCAGTACATTGTGAAACAAAGGGTATGAGAAATTGTTTTTATATTCTGAAGACATTATAACTTTTCAATCTTCTGTTCTTTTTCCTTGGGCAAAAAGGAAAAGGAAATAAAATAAATTGGAAGAAGAATTTTCTTGCACCAGAATTACCCAAAACCATGACTGATGTTTTTCTAACAGGAAAATTTGAAGAAATTAAAAGGTTTTCATGAAACATTCATTGAAACAATATGCTGACAAAATAGTTCTTCAGCCAAAACATTTCACTTGGTCTACTACACATGGTACATGTACGTTCAAAGACCTTGTTTCTTGTGTACCAGAAAGCCAGAGGGTTTCAGCTCACTTTCAGCTGCTTTTTTCAGAATAAACTCTACACAACCCTTGAGATCTCTGCAATTGCTTTACGGGGCTACATAAACTCTCTGCTTCTCTCAGATGTGCTGAACGGACTTGTACCCTGACCGTGGGGTCATGGTGGAGCTCCAGTCTGCAGCTATCCAGCCCAGCCTCCGGCCTGCAGAGCCTTCTCGGCTGCAGGACGATGGGCACAACCGTGCTACTGCACCTCCTAGCTCAGCCTCCAAGTAACCACGAGACGTCCCTCCGTGACCAGAATTCCCATTTGTACCCAGCCAAGGCTCCTGTCCTCTACACCACTACTGCAGAAGACCAGGACTTCCAAACACCTTGCTGGTGCAGACGTTTTATTCCACCACTCAACATCTAATGGTTTGTTGAATTCTGAAACCGTTGCATGCTGATGATTAGTAGAACTTGCTGTAACTGTATAATGACCGTGGTGAAAGAAATCAAGTGGCATCCCAGGAGCCATCAAGTAATTATTTGGTATCTAATTAATGACACAATTTATTTGTTGACCTCCAAGTCAAACCATGCGGAGTTCTAATTAATTGATAAGAAGCTGAAGTTTTGTTTGGTCAGCTTTGCCACAGAAGTGCGACACACATTATCTCCAGCACGTTGTGTAGAGTTCAGTGACTCAGATCAAGAGGAACCAGATCACCAAATGCTGCTAAGATGAACTTGGCAAGATTATGTGAGTAAAATATCATCACCTGAAGCCATGCCACCTTGCTGGGATAACATCCAATCTCTCATGTCAAGCTACATAAACCGGGGTAATGAGTGAGGAGCACCTAGATGGCCCAGGCAGGGGCACTCATTAGTCAGCATGTAGCACGCTGTCATCTTGGTCAGAGGCACGCTGATTTCTAGCCAGGAAGGGACAACTTACCGTTGCACGACTGCCTGCTGGATAAGCGACAAAACCCAAAGGACAGCTAAAATAATTACTGGTCCTGTTGTGGCAGTTTCTCACACACCCGTTTTCATGGTGTGAATATAGCTCAGAGACTTGAGAGTGCTTTGGGGCTCTTCAGGAATAAAAGAAACCATATACCATCCTCTAAGCTGTTTCTGGAGAAAAAAAGCTGAGCGTACGTTGCAACCACACCACGCAACCTACAATCGAAAGGAGAGAAGGGGTGGGCAAAGTGGAAGACATCTCCTTCCCATATAGAACCTACTTCTTTCCTCGAGCTCTCTCTTTCTCAGTTGCACCTTTTATTGACAGATGCAAAGCAAGACTAATGAACTATTGATAACCCTGGCAGAAAGCATTATTAGACAAAGCAATTTCATTTTGTGGGCATTGATTTATATGTCACAACCACAGTACAAACGAAAATGGTAGTTTAGCTAGATGAACTTGAATGCTGAACAGGTGGCCATCCTGTGCATTCCTAATGCCTGGCCCAAATGCACATATGGATACATTTATGTGTACCTCTCATATATTTACATACTATACACTATATATATGTATATATACTTATATACTTATATACTATATACTTCTAGACATACTTGCAGATTTTCTAGATAGTTAATGGTATTTAGAGAGAAACCTAAAGCAACCCGAACATTAAACCAGGGCTGCTCTTTCGAAGGGTGTGAATCTTGACATCATACTGAATAGTTTTAATTTGAACCAGTGACTCCCCAAACACACACAAAAAAAGAGATGTCCAGGCACAGAGAGAATCCACAAGTGAAAATACGCGAGAAGAAGGGGCTCGTCTTAGAACACCCTCAGCAGCCTGTAAGTATGAAAATTGCTGGCCTGAGAAAGAGAGCAGGCTAAAAGGGAAGGATGGGTTCTGCCGCTTCCCTGCAGACACATGACCACAGACCTGTCCACCGTCAGCCCGCAGCGACGTCCAGAAGCCCCGTCCANGGCCTCTTGCAGAGCTGGAGCGCGCCCGGAGGCAGCGAAGCTGCTGATNAGCACCTGNGNGGAAACGAGCTCTGCCTGATCCCGAGCACCGGGNGGACACGGCACCCGAATTTAAATTCTCATCTTCTGTGGCATTCATCTGACATTTAATTTGATGGCAACTGCTGTGCTCAGGACTGTCTTCGCCCAGATGGAAATATGAAAACAGTAGTGAAATTTGTCCTCTTACCCTGGTGAAACCAGAGGGAAATTACAAAGCCTAAGACTCAGAGACCCAATTTCACTGGCTTTCCAATGGCAAATAGGTATCCAGCACCCATTTTTGTCTTAAATAGCTTCCCCTAGCTCTCCTGGTGAGCAATCGATCATCTCTCAAAAAGAACTGCCACTGGCCTCTGCGTCGCCGTGATTAATGCTCAGATCCCTCCAGATCACAAGCTCAGGTAAAACAGTATGAAGGGCACGTAGACAAGAAGTGATGCGATGATGCTAAGGCAAAAACAACCCCCAAGATTTCCAAGCGAAGGCTGTTCCACTTGCAGTTTCAGTCTAGAAAATGGTAAAATAAAACTGCACATTAATGGACTTTTAGAGGAAAAAGGGTTAGCTTTTTTTAGTACAAGCCACGACAACAGGACACTTTCCCTACCTTAGGCTCTGTTAAACATGACACTCAAAAGCCATCTCCAGTACTCCAGGGACGAAATTATTTTCTGAAAGCCAATTCGTTCCCATCGTTATTACTGGTATAAAGCTGCCAGTTTTTTCGCTTTCCCCCCCTTTTTTTCCAATGCTAGAAATAGATTAAACTGGCACTTCGGATGCTGAGCTGCAGTTTCAGCTGAGCTCTGCAGTTCACAGAGCTTTATCAAAAATGACAAGATTCAACATCTAGGAGATGTCTCATAGTGCCCAAAAGCTCAAAGAAGATGCAGCTGATCCAACAGTACCCAGAGAGAAAGAAGGAAAGTCTTAGAAAAAGAACCACCATGCCCCTGAAAATCAAAGGTCCGACACGAATGGGAAGATGCTGTGCTGATCAGCACTGTCCATTAGTGGGCAAGAGTCACTGTCCGCCTCCTCAAAATCACCAAGCAGGGAAAGCTGCCCTGCATTTCGGCTCCAAGGGCTGTTATAAACTTCCTCGCAGGTACCTGTCAGAGCCTCCGAGACGCAGAGGTTTTCTCCTGTTCCATTTGCGAACAGCACGGTATTAGCTGGAAAGTGAGGAGTGTCCATTTGCAATCGCTTCTTCTAAATTCAGGTATCACTGGAACAGGAAAACATAATATTCCATAAGTGCATCCTCTTTTTCGCTCGCATGTAAAGCAAATTATGATATATTTGAGAAAGGTTAAGAAAAAAATGGAATATCTGGACAGTCAATACTTATGAAGCCCAGAATCATCTCTGTGTAACCAGCCTTCACTTGGATAACCCACCCTGCCTGAACTACTACTTGTGATGGAGCAGCACCTTGCAGCCAGGCTGCATCATTCCTACTAGAACTGACACCGTGCAGGTGGAAAGGAGGCACTGACACAGGCTGGATCTCACCGTTACCAGGAGCAGCGGCATCTTCTCCCTGCGCCGGAGCCGGACCACACGCACCCTGCGGCAGAATCCCTTCTCACGCAGAAACAAACTGCAGAAAACGTGGGGCTGTTCCCGAGTCACACAGCGAGCCGGGCGGGATCTGCAGAGGGAGACTGCCTGCCTTGTTCCTCTCGATTCCTACAAGGAAAGTTCAGGGAAAAGCTAAGGATCCATACAACGAAAGCTAAGTTAACTGGAAACGGCAACACATGGTGCTCTGCATTATCTCTCTGTCTGAGTAATTTTTACTCAGCGGTGTCGGGCCCCTGCAGGTACACGGCAGGTGTCGGCGCTGTCTGTCCCGCTGCCGCTGCCTGAGCTTTCACAGCCCGCGCTTTCAGCATGTTCAGCATCCTCACACGGATCTGCAGCCAAGGGAGCGTGGCTCTGTGTTACACTCCTGGCATCCACCTTTCATTTAGGTGCATTTTAGAAAGAGCTTATTCCAAGGTTGTACGCAGTAACAACGAGAGAACATAAAAGACCCTCAGCATCACAGCACAACCAGTCACCCACCTCAAGCTGCTCCAACATTTCATTAGCTGTTTCGCATGCACGAACTGAGCTGAAGTAACCGGAGCTGCAGACAAGGGCAGTGAGCATAACCACAGCAAGATATGGGAGCACCCAGGTTTCTTCTAATAAGTAACGGTTATAATAAACCCCTGTAAGAGACACCCATCACAAAGCAATAAGCTTGCACAGCAAAAAGGAATCTGCAAAAGAAAGCTCCTCAATAAGAGAAGTCCTGCACTCAGGTAGGACCTCGCAGGTCTCCTAATCCCTTCAGAGAAGTCAAATGCAAATTCCTCCATGAAGAAAGAACTCGCTGGCCATCCTCCCCTCCCTCTCATGCGCCAAGACCTCTCCTTTACGGATTTGGAAATAGCCTGAAGGAGCTGGGCTAATCCAGAAGAGAGTGAAATGGAAATAACTCCCATAAGACCTCTGGGAAAGCTTAATCCAATCTTCTCTCGTGAATTAGATCTTATTTCCCTTTTACTTGCCTTCAGTGGTGACAAACTGCAGACAAAAGAGATAAAGGACTCACACACCTCACATTTAACCACTCGTAGTAAATACACCGCTCGCTTTTGCTTATCTTACAGCCTAGTATGGATTTCCTTTTAGTAACCTCCTGAATTACAATCAAATTATACTTCGAGGGCCATTGAACTGCACGACTTGCAATACCTTAACGGGTTCTGTTCCGGCTCCTCGGGAAGGACTTGTAATCCCTGTCGTCTTCTATATTTCAGTGAGAATTAAGGATACGCTTCACTGCTACGCAGAGAGCGTGCATCTTACATTTACCAGAGCCAGCTCCATGCAAACAGCGCGTGGGCGAGGGAACTGCCTCCTGTAAGAAGCATTCTAACAGCATACGTTCCTTCGTTTGCCTCACGGTGACCGTAGAGGGTTTGAATGGTACAGGAACTCCAAAAACTCTCTCAGCCATTGGTTCAGTTTGATTTAATGGTGCACACTCTACATGCCAGGTGTCGGCTGCTCTGCAGACTATTTGAAAAGAAATGGAAGCATTAATGCTCAGCAATGGTGCGGCGTGCCACACTCCTCTTCACACCACTGACACCACGTTTCCCAGATGTGCTTTCATCCTATAATGAAGGAATTGTGGCTGTGTTAGTTATGGGCTACATAGCAAAGAAAATACAGTATCTGGTCTATAGCTGTGCTGAATTCAATTTTTGAATGGCATAAACAGTTGGGTAATGGAAATAAGAGAGAGGGAGAATAAACACAATCTGAAAGTCCTACGGAGACCTCTTGCCAGGACTCCTTGCTCTCCCTGAAATCCTGGAGGTCGGGACGGTGTCCGAGCTGCACGCGCTGATTCGTCAGAAGCCAGCTCAGCGCCGGGCTGGGCAGCTGCCCTCCTCCTCCTCCCCGCTAAGCGTCCGCCGTGAAAGCCAGCAAGCCTTTGGATGTCTGCATTACTCACACGGAGCTACAGCACCGTGGGTCTCCTCTCCCGTGCCGCCCGACGCAGGAAGAGGCACAGGCTCCGGTCGCCGTCACCTCGCGCCGATCCGCGGGCCGCGGTGCCCAGCCGTCAGCGGGGCCGGTGACTCCTCCAGCGAGGCAGGCGCCGGGGCAGAGGCGCTCGCCTGGTTTGGGAAACCGGATCTTTTTGGGTGTTTCACGCTGAGTTTCAATAAGCTTGACAATTTCTCCTTCTCCATTTCCCTGTATACAGGTACTACCCTGCAGTTCTACTGAGTAATAAAACAACTGGTGATAACGTCTCTTTTCCACAAGGTATTTCCCAGTACAGTTCAATGAATACCTGAATAAGCAAGTATAGCAGTAGATTAAGGGATTATTGGCATAACTGAGTAAGAAATAAAACAAGGGATTGAGATTTTGAGATTGTACTTTGAAACAGCTGCTGAATTATCTGCTGCTGAAAACAGGCTATTTTGGAGGGTGTATATGACATATCTACCAGTAAAAACAAGTGCACCGTACCCTCCCTCCTCTCCCACAAAAACAGAAGAGTTGGAATAAACTGAGTTTATTTTAAAAGTTTCTGCTGGTTTGAGTAAAATCACCTTTGCTGCGGGTATTCCCACTTGGGTTTGAACTTACGTGCAGTGGGGTCCCTTCCTGCCGTTGGCTTTGCTGAACGGTGGATGAAGATCTTGCAGAGCAACAGCACCTGCGAGGAAGGTATTTAATAGAGATTACAAACACGCAGATCGTTTGACCAACGCAATTCTCGTTATTTTCAAACAAATTAGACTCCAAGCCAGCTCAGCCCTAAGCAGACGGCATGCGGGTCAGGCGGGCAGACATCGTCCCCCCACCGCTCCGCTGGAGGGGACAGCCCGCACGGCTGAGGAGCACGGCGGGGACCTTCCTCCACGCGCCAGCACAGCGACCTCGGGAAGGCAGCGCCCGTGGCCGAGTCACCAGGTCCTCCAAGAAAAATCGCACGCGCCGGACATAACCAGGGTAGGAACCTCCTCTGTTTGCAGCTGCCAGGTGGGAGATAGAAACCTCTCTTCTGCCTTTATTCCATCATGCTGTTTTAGAAATGTTATCATGGTTTTTTGCAATTATATTCCCAAGAAGCTGTCAGGTAAGAAATAGTTGTTTGCCAGCCATGAAAAGAAGGAATCGTTGCTGGCAACATCATTTATCAGGATAGGGAAAAAAAAGTGCAGATAACAGGTAGGAGGAAGTTTCCCCACAAGACAATCTGAAGCGCTGTTGACAGGCACCAGCTGAACGAAGTGCTGGAAGCTGCACACCGAGCAGGGAAGAGAGGGAACGATTTTCAGCAGCACTGGTTTAAAACGGAAAATTAATTTCTTTCTGACGGGGTCTGAAGTGCTCTCACCCTCGGCTGCCTTTGGACACCTCGGGACACGAGCCTGCCGTGTGTGATGAGCAGTGATTCGGCGAAGGAGGGACGTTTGCACACGCATCCCGTCCAGCCCCGGCTCTCCTCCTGCGGCGGCCGCGGCGGCCGTTCCGACACTGACTCACCGCGCGTGTCTGACCGCACTGGTCATTCTCGGTGCCGCAGAGCTGGCGGAGACGGCCAGCCGCCGGGACTGGTGGGTTAGTTCAGGCGTCAGCCATGCAGCAGCATTTCTGCTGGCCACATCTCGCGCTAGTTTTTCCCAACGTTACTGTTTCTGGTGACAAACCAAATCGCCACAGATGTATTCCACCTCCAAACAGGCACGCTGCATTCACAGGAGTAGAAAATGGGTGAATATTAACATAGGCAACATGAATATTTAAATGCATTTGCAAATTAAGAGACTTCAACTATGTCCTTGTCCTTTGTGTGTTTTCCACAGATACTGAAAAGAGAACTTTCCTGGGAGAAACATTCACGGAAAGTTTTTGAGAAGTAACTCACTCAAGTTACAGCAAATATTCACAAACCAGATGCTTTAAATTGGTGTGTGTTCACAGGAGAAAGCTGATTCTGGGAACCTCCAATTAGGCAGCAGAAACTTCTCCTACGGCCTCCTCAGAAAAGAACGAAAGAAAAAGGCTTATTTTGATAAATAATTCAGCAAAGATTTTTTGAAATGGCATATATAAATGTGAGAAAAAGACAAACTTCATCCATAAAATATTCACTCTGCATTGTGGCAATGCCACGGCGAGCCAAGCTGGAAGCAGCAGCCACGCGCCCGTTGGGTGCATGAACTGTGTGCAACCAGTAACTCGTGCACACTGACTTTCCTGAAAGCTCCATACGGGTGCCCCCCGCCCGAGAATCTTCCTAATTAGAGTAAATTCTGACAGCCTGATGTTGCACCTCGACGCACAGTGGCGTGTCAGGGCGGTGGGTTTCCGCGCACAAAACCCCGCGGCCACCGACTCCGGCTGCCCCCGTCCCATTCTTGCAGCTACGGCAGCCGTGGTTTTCAGCTTTAAAATCGACAGAATCCTCCCTTTGCCTTTCGTCGCTGCTCGCACCGTGAGCACTTCAGAGGATACCGGTTTTACGACAGTCTGGTGTCTGTAAGACGCCTCCGAACCCGAAGAGTATCTAAAGCGTTAGCAGCAACAAATATTTAGCCTTTCAGTTTAATCATGATAATAAAGGGGCATGAAAACCTGTCCATGTGATTCCACCTGGAGGCTTTCTTCTACATGCAAAACACTGTACAATTCTCCAGTTTTGTTAGATTTCCTCACGGAGACGTCTCATAACCTTCACACAAACCAAATTCATACGATTACCAGATCTGTTCATTCTTCTTTTCACAGGAATATGGCACAAGCGCTCTATGGATAGGAGGTAACCACGCACAGAGGGTGGGTTTGCTGCTTTGAAAGAGGAGATTCAAATAGCCTGTATTTGCATTTTATTTAACTCACAGAACTGTTTGGTTTAGAAAATGGCCCGACAAGGGTAACTAGACTAGCAACACGCCTGACTATTCTAAATGCTCTCTGCCAAGCATATGGGCTAACACCTATTTTTAGTCTCTGTTTTTCAAGGGAGATACGATTGTATTAGAAGCAGTATGTAGGTGGCTCATTCTTCCCTCCTCACGT
>Ga0065711_1040419_pt1 | contig 16983 bp, 8 predicted proteins | sample Hoacrofraction12_FD_59098 | JGI IMG/M metagenome (GOLD analysis project Ga0065711, IMG submission 59098) | Hoatzin crop microbial communities from Cojedes, Venezuela - Epithelial fraction 12 v2 (version 2) | ecosystem: Host-associated > Birds > Digestive system > Esophagus > Crop | place... | reverse complement strand
CGGGGGGGAGCGGGGGGCGCTGGGGAAGGGCGGGATGGCTCTGAAAGGGGGGCGGCCGCGGTCCCTCCTGCCTTCCCTAAGCGCGTCCCGGAGCTGGCGTCGGCCGCTCGCCGGAGAGTTGTCCCTCCGGCGTACGAGGGGCCCGGGAGCTGAGCGCCGGGGCCTTGTCGCAGCCGGGCTGTCAGCTCCGCCGCTGAGGGAACACTCGGCCTGAGGGCGGAGGCGTGAGGCGTGGCGGTTCCTCTGCTGGGGCTCCCCGGGGAGGACGCAGGAGCGAAGAGGGGTGGCCGGCGGAGAGGTCCGCGGTGCCTTTGTTAAGGTTTGATCTCCAAGCTGCAAGGAGAAGAGGGCCGGCGCGTGGCGAACTTCTCTGCTAGGACCCCCAAATCCTAGAAAACTTCTTAAAACTTTTGAGACAGCTTAATTGTTTTTTCATAAAAAGTTGCTAGGGATCCTAGTTTTCATAACGTTGGCTGTTGTAGGTGATGGAGAGGATGAGGACTTCAGTTGTCCCTCAGTTGTGGCTGAGGAGAGAGGGAGAAGGTCTGGGGAGGACAGGAGTGTGTCCCTTGGCATAGGAGGGGGGTAAAATTTGGCTTCAGGCTTGTTCAGGAGATAGGAAAAAGGCAAAAGGTGGTCAGGATGGAGAGAGTTGTAGGTATGATCTGGTGCTTGGGACGCAGAAGTGGAAGTCAGCATCGGCGTCCATCGGTTAGCATCAGCTCCACAACTGACGTGATTTTTAAGTTTTGAATAAGTTCCTTTGCCAGCTATGAAAAGTAATTAATAATACTTGAGACAGGTTTTTTTGGTTTTTGTTTTTTTAATTTGAAGTTGTCTGCCGTGGAAATATAAATTACTGTTTATTAGTTGAGCTGCTGCATCTCCTAGTTGATCTCTTTTGGACTTGTGATAGTCAAGAAAAGTAGCCTGGAGACTAACCATTGACGTGTACTTTTCACATGAGCAGCTCTTTCCCGAAGGACGGATCAGCAACTTAGAGATTAGCAGCATTTTTTCTATGTGAAAATGTCAGAAATTATCATAACTAAAATGCGTATTTGAGGTTTGTTATTTTTGATGAGTATGATTAATTTGTGTTGCTGAAAGGCCTACCTTCAGTAAGAAAATACTGTAATGTTTGTACAACATTATTTGTTTGGAAAAAGATGTTAAAAGAATGCAACCACTTAAAAATTTAATTTGTTTTATTTTTATGCAGGGGAAAAATGAGACAACACAAAGTAACAATACATATTTACTCATGCTTCTGTGCCTTAAAAACATGAGTTGGTACTGGCAACACCAGGACCACAGTTAGCATTTAGTGTAGGAGGCACATAATCAGCCTTTTGAAGGAAACTAGTGTTTTGCACCAAGATGTAGCGTTTTCTCTGAGTAAACTTACGCTTTTGTTGCCTGTGAAGTAGTTATTCCTTGTTAAACAACTCTGGAATCTGATACTCTCAAGCTGACACATGTCTCCTTTGAAATTGATACGGTGGCTTGGACTTCAGCTGAAGCAAGGCGTGACCTGCTTTCTTGCTTTTTATTGAGAGGGTACTAGTGAAAAGAAAAAAAAGAAAAAAAACAACAAAACCTACTCTCTGAAACCTTCTTTGCCTTTGAATGAGTATGGCATTACACTGGTTATTTGATATATACATCCAGATTAAAACTTAATGCTCACTGTTCTTGATGCAGTGTTAATGTTTTGGTGGCTTTCCTGGTTCATTTTTGTGTAAGATTTGATTATTGCTAAAGGTAGTCTGATAGTACGTATTTTGATTTTACACATATTTATGCAGAAGACTGCTTGTAAACTTCTAGGGTGCCTTGTTGTGAGAAAACTGGATTTCTTGGAAATATTTGTTGGCAGTGTAAAAAAAAAAAAATCCACACAAACTCCCGCAAAGGCTGACTGGTCTGAAACTATATATAGGACACAAATCAAAATATTATTAACCAAACCTACTTGTTCTCTGCATAGGAAGTTTAGATTTCCAGTTTACAAATCTCAAGATTCACATGTTTGTATATTCACTGAATTCTAGTTCTTGGGGTTTTTTTATACTTTTATGCTTGTAACAAATCAGTGTCTTTATGCTTTTGTCTTACCTGTATTTTAATTCATGATAAATGTTGTGGTAGTAGTAATAGAATTTGGTTGGGGTTTTTTTTCCAGCAGGTATTTTGGATGCATGGTGCGGAAAAAATGAATTCTACTATGAGTGAGGAGCCTGATGCACTATCTGTAGTTAACCAACTCCGAGATCTAGCAGCTGACCCATTGAACAGACGGGCCATTGTTCAGGATCAAGGATGCCTGCCAGGTCTTATTCTGTTTTTGGACCATCCCAACCCTCCAGTTGTTCATTCAGCTTTACTAGTAAGTGTTCTGGAGATAAACTTGTGTATCAGTAGGACAGTTTGTAACTTTGTTAATAAGTCTTTAAACAAGTAAAAATGTAGAAAATAAAACCTCATTTTATGTTATATTGCTATTCATTATATGTGTTTTTTTAAAAAAAAACATGCATCTCAAAAATTGTTTACCAGTGACACATTATTCCAGGGGAATGTATGTTTTTTTTGGAAGAGGTTAATTTACTTTGCATTTTTTCTCTAATACAGCTATTTCACTTTTTGTGTGGAGGGAGGTAAGCGCCCTTAAATCTCTTTCTTAAGATGAAGTCATGGAGCTTGGTAAATATACACTGTGATTCAACATTCATATTGTGGGGGGAAAAAATAAAAATTAAAATGATAGGATAACTTAGGTTAGAAATGACCTCTAGAGGTGATGTGATCCAATCCTGTGCTAAAATTAAGTATACTGAGATCATGGTTCAGGGTTGTGTCCGCTTGATTCTTCAACACCTTGAAGGATAGAAATTCCCTAACCTGTCTGGCACCCTGTTCTAGTATTTGACCACCCTCATGGTGTTAAACAAATAAAACCCATCCAAAACCCAAGAAAAGAACCCAAAATTTAGTAATATCTAATACAACTTGTTTCAGCTCTTGTCGGTTGCTTGTTGTTCTAAATCATAAATGCTGAAGTCCTGATATCTCATCCTGAATCTAAATACTAGCTTGGAAAAGTGTATTTCTTGCTTAGAAACAGGACAAACAGAAGTCAAGATTTTGCTACAAGTCTAATTCAATTCTTCTAATAAGTTTTGAAGTTACTAAAATTTATGTGGTTCTCTTTTTTCCATTTTTGTGTCATCATGGAATTCTAAACAGTGTGAAACTAAAGAATAAAGTGCTCTGCCTTTTACATACAAGTACACATTATTCTTTATACCATTAAGGCCTCTCTTTACCGTAATTCTGTATTTTTAATTTGTTTTAGTTTCATAGTGGATATTAGTGGACGACTTGGAATTATTTCATGTCTCTGATACTCTTCTGGGCTCAGGGAATGAGGTTCCATCATCCAGGAGACTTGTGTCCTGCTAATTGGTGTTTAGGTTAGCCTTGCCATAGCATTTGCCAGACTATAATGTTCTACACTGGAAGAACTTTGAGTTTACAGTTCTTGGGAATACGTTGCATTGGTTTTCTTTCCAGCACAGTTTTCTTAAGTTGTAGTCTTAGAAGAGGATTTTGTTTGGCTGTCTCATTCTCTTTTTCCTTTATTTGCTCCTCGGGGCTGTGTATTCTCACTCCCTGCACAAGATATGTAAGCAGTCTGTGATCATGTTACAAAAATTAACTCTACATAAAAAGGTCTGACTATGTCAGATTGATGAAAAAACCAGTTTGCAGTGTGGTTCCACAGCCCCAGATACTGTTCGAGTTTTGTTGTAAGGACATCTTCTTGTGTGGGAACAGGAGACGTCTGTGTTGTTCCATTTAGTGATAACCTGTAGTTAGAGTGGCTTAAGAATCAGGATTTAGAGGAGACCATGCTATATCCCAGGACCCTGGCTGCAGTCAGAAATGGATCAGTTTGCTGTGAAAACGTGTTTTTGTCTGCGGCTCAGACTCCTTGTGTTCATGAGTTCTTCAAACTCTCAGGTTCTGCAGCTTTTCATAGCTTTGCTGATAACTTTCTAGTCTTCATTTTTTATATTTTTCCATTCTGAAAGATCTTTTTGTTTTGATTTTGTTTTTTCTAGCCATCTCATTTGTTAAAAAGGTGCTTCCATTTGAATGGGAATGATTAAATGTAAGGATTCTCCATGAAGTCTGTACCTAATAAAAGGATGTAGAGCACTGCCTTTAAATTTCTTACTGTATTATTCTGCGATTCCTATATCTGAAATTACAAATAATTTGTATGAATCGTAATAGTTCCCTGTTTAACTTTTTTGATATGTTGTACAGTCTTTCAGGGAAGGTGTATTCCTCCCAATGTGCAGTTTCAGTTCAGTCCTTTCTTCTGTTTGGTCAAGAAGTGGTGTACATAGTTTTCTCTAGTTTTGGTTCCAGGAGTTCTTTGTGTTGCACTTCAAATGCTATGAGTTTTGAATGTTTTAAATAAAAAAATCAGAAGTAACCCAAGCAATGCTATTTTTGTCTCTTAAATTTGGACTAAAATTTTCAAAAACAGGACTCTGAAGTTAAGAAACTACATTAACATTTCACTTACAAAACATCAAAGGTGTCTTTTGTTACTAAAATTGACAACAGTGTATTTTTATATTCAAGGGTGGCAATAGTCCTATTGATTATAATGAAATTACTTATGAGCTTAAAGCTAATGTACATAAGTTTTGCTGGACAGAGGCTGAGCCAAAGTCTTCCTTATGCCTTCAGTAGTCTGTGGTTCAATAAGCATAAATGATCTCAGTTCTTTGAAGGTGATGGGCTCTGCATCTCCCATGGTGGGCAGCAGGAATAGCTATTCCTAGTGTTGAAAAGTCAGGTCACTTAAGTTGTGTCTTTGTCTTTGGCCTTGTTTTAATGGAAGTTAATTTTTTATGTAAAGAGTATGTGACAGATGGAAAAGAGACTGCCTATGTCTTGACTCAAATAATTAGCTGTTAAAAGAATGAATCTTTCTTTGTCCAACGATCTTATGTACTTACTAAATTGCTCGAACAGAGACTAATAAAAATGAGAAACTCTTTCTACCAGTAACGATATATTTCTTAACGTGAACATTAGTTGTTCGGAGCTATCATTCAAGTATTTCCCCATAGTTGAAAAGTAAGGAAATAAATTCATTCATACAACATCTATAAACTGCTTTTTTTGATACAATCCACATCAGGAAATAGCGAAAATCACACTTGGAGTTTTTATCATGCCAGAATGTAGCCAGAATTTCTTCAAAGGTAATCAAATGGCCTTGAATTTTACCCAATAAGTGCTGAAGATGATTTAGAAAACAACCCCAGGTAATTAGTTCTCTATCTCTGAAGGGATTAAGGAGCATGTTATTTTTAGAGTAGCTATTGAGCAGCATAGCTATTACATGACTGCATTTAAAGAAGCGGTGCACTTCTGAACCTTTCCATCACAAAACCCATTTTATAAACCATTGCATTTGTGTGTTGTGGGATTTTGCAAGTGTGGTTCTTGTACCTATGTCAATAAAACACTGATTAAAGCACAATGCACAGTACACCTCTGGAGGTTTCTTCTAAGAAAACTTTGTCTGTCGGCGCTAACAATAGATGTCTCATGAAAAGGAGGACTGACATTTTAACTGGAAGAGTATTGCGTTAGGAGGATCATGGAAATACACAGTTGCTGACTGGGCTCAGCAGTGTGAAGTTGTGCAGAGTCTCCCTTGAATGTCAAATAAACAAAACCTTGGGCAACAAATAAGTGTAAATTCCCAGTTTAGGTAACAATAACCTAAGCAGCTTGCTGCTGCTTGTATTCTTATTTCTGCATGGAGTGATGAATATCGCAATTAGTCTCCAAAAAGCTTATAAATGTGGTAGACCTCTTTCTGTGGACAGTAGAAACTTGGTGGTGGTGAGTTTTCTGGGGGAGCCCATAGAATTGATGGAAATTATACTGGAAGCATAGTGTATAAAAATTACTTTAGATCTCAATCACATAAATGTTTGTTGGAAGGGACTTCTGGAAGTCGTTCGCTTTAGGTTCCTGCTTGAATTGGGACTGTCACTAGCAGTCAGATCAGTTGTAGCTTTGTCTCCACTAGGTCATCCGTTCCAGTATTGAACTACCTTCATAGTGAAAAAAACTTTGTAATATCTGACTTGAACTTCCCAAGCTGCAATTTGTGTCTGCTCCCCCTTGTTACATTGTCTGCTGCTGTAGAGGAAAGTTTGCCTTTATCATCTTCATAAAGGCTTTTTGAGTAGTTGTAGACAGCTGTTAGATTGTCCCTTAGACTCTCTTAGCTGGTATAAACAAACCCAGTCTCTCAACCTTTTCTCATAGATTAGACATTCTCTGCTTTCTGTGTATTTGTAAGAATAAACAATTTTTTTGTTGTTCACAGTAAGTGAGAATAGTCTTTATCATCTTATTAGAACTCACCCTGTGAATGTTTTACAGAGGTACACTAATAAAAATGAATGATAATGTACTGGACGTACTGCTGATTTGCTGTGGCCCTCTTTCTTTTAGGCTCTCCGTTACTTGGCAGAGTGCCGTGCCAACAGAGAAAAGATGAAAAGTGAACTGGGTATGATGCTCAGCTTACAGAATGTAATACAAAAGTAAGTTTATGATGGATTGTTGGATCCAAAGACAGTGTAAACATGACATTCTGATGCAAAGTGAGACTGACTATGAATTTGAATAGCAAATTTTTAATATTGCATTCCTCCTTGTTGAAGTTATTTCATATTTAATATGTAAGCGATTAAAGGTTTTCATTTTACAGTGTAGCAAAGTAATTAGACCGTAGTCTGCAAGAAATGCTCGTTTGAAAGTCACTTGCCAAACAACAGATTTCTTGCCCTTGTTACAGGTAACTAATTTTGTCTCTTCCCTTTCGGTTCTCTTATAATTCTTCTCATCATTGTATAAGGGTGCCTTACACTAGTGCATTTAATGAAATTGGTTGGCATCTGCCACATTTATTCTTTGAATCCCACCTTTGGGAAGGGAAATTGTATATGCAATGTATTTGTTTCAGTGTGTTTTTGAAGGTGTGTATCTGCAGTGCTGTGTTGAGGTAACATCTTGCAGGTGGAGTAGAAGTTAGTGAGATTTATAGTGGTCTCTGATTTCTTTGCAGAATGTGTCAGCCGGTTATGTCTCTTAGAATTTGCAACTTCAGCTTTGTTAAGATTGTGAACTGTTGAGTCCTGTATACTAGAGCACCTGTGGGTATGTGCACACCGGAGAAGATCCATATGAGCACTTATCAATAGGAATTAATGTGATGAGCTAAGATGAATCATTATTAGCAAAAAAACCCCCAACCTCCTTCACAGATTAGTCTGTCATAGCAAAAATTAATTTGCCATTAAGTTATCAAAAGGTGATTCTTTTACATGCAGTTTGATAGCGCTCTAGTTAACTGGACTTTTCAGATGTAAGGCACTGTTCTGCAAGGGAGGAGAAAAGTCGTATTGCTGCACTGAGGTATCTCAGACAAATGTTTAAAACAATTATTTAGAAAGGGATGAAACACAAGTAAATTTGTATATTAAAGATTCAGGTGGAAAACTTTTGAATCTTTAATATGTTAGTTGAATCTCTAATGTGTCGCTTGTGGTATAAGTTACAAGTTTCTTTTGGAAAAAAAATCAAGGCTAGACTTTGCTAGTTCCTTCATCCCATAGCCCCTTCAGTTTTTGGTGGTGTATCCTTTGTTACTGTATCTCTCCCTCAGCCACTGCTTATCTAAAGGTGTGATCCTGAAGAACTGGAGGGGAAATTCTGGTCTGTTCGCAAGTCCTATGTGTTATGTGATCTAAGAAAGATTAAAACTGTTTACCTTGAAGTACTTCATTAATTCTGCTGAAACTAACAAGATTGTGTATTGGCATGAAATTCAGCATTATGCCTAAATACCATCTTGTTATTCACCAGTTACATAAAACACAAGGATGTGAAACACATGTCTGAAATAGGATGATGAACTAAATCACAAGATTTCAGAAGAGTTCTCAGGTTTTTTGAATAATATAATAATTACAACTTTTTAAAATGGTGTTTTTAATAGGATGTATGGGGGGAAATATAGAATTAAGTCTTACACTATTCACTTTTTTTTAAGGACAGGCATAATTAAGTTAAAATACACAGAAGTCTTTGCTTGTTACTTTTATAATAAGAACTGAAATGTTTGGGTAATAACAGAAGCATGTATTTGAGAAGAACTTTTAGTATGGATTACATGTCTATTTCGAGCACAGAGACATCCTTAAGAAGTTGTTGAAAGGGGAATGGTAGTTCATTATCTGTCTCTGCAGCTTACAAATATTACTTGGGAAACAGTCATAATTAAAACTTTAGTTCAAAGAATTTTATGGCAACCTCTTAAGCAGCATTTTTTTTCTGCGTTTCAATTTTAAGGACCAAAAGAGTGTGAAGTTCAGAAACGTGCGGAAATGGAGAGATAAGCCAGTAAAAACTGAAAATCTTGTAGGTGTTCTTTTTGTCTAGAAAGCTCTTTGGCAGGACTAAGAACATACATTTGATTTGTATGCTTGTAACATTTGGAAAGTGTGAGATCATGAAAATTTAAATACATAGCATCTTCAAACACAAGACTTTGTCATGTGCTTGTCAGGATTTTAGGCTTTAATGTTGACAGGAAATGCTGAAGCTAAGTTTTGTATCGCCTGCAGAAAAATGGAGAAAGATGGTAGAAAAGTGCTGAGAAGATAGATGTAGAACTATTTTTGTCACAAAACCCCAGTGGTTTGGGGTTGTGTTTTTTTGTTAGGTCTGTAGGGGAGAAAACAAGGTCTCTACCGTCTTCAGATTTGCTTTACAAAGGGCAGATTCTAGATTTTAATGTGTTTTCAGTTTACCAGAAGATACTGTATTCCTTTGAACTGAAACTAAACATTAATAAATGCAGTAATAAATGCTTTAGTCTTAATGACTACATGCTGTGCGTTTCAGTGTACCTTCCAGAATCTCTGTATCTAGATCATCGCTTTATCTAATCTAAAATCTTTTTATTATTTCCACAATTTAATTTGAGGTGTAGATTTTTTTTTTTGTGATGTGTTATGAAAATGCAAACAAATCATGCAAAGAGATATGAACTTCGGTCAGTATTCTGCTTTTCCAGTTATTGCACAGTTCTTTCAAGCAAGACAGAACCCCGTATCTTCTGGACCGGAAGTTGTAGTCACTGGCCTTTTGCTCTTGATGAGTTAAGCACGTCCTGTGGTCTGAATCTTTCCCTTTCATCAAGGATTTTATAACTGTCACTGTTCACTTTCATTGACTTCTCACTTCACTGAATAATATCCAGTGGCTTTCCCTTTTCGGTAGTGAATCGTGACAAACTGTATTCTGCCACTGATAAAGCTGTGTTACGTCTTTTCAAGCAATGAATTGGAGCTCGTGTGCACAGAGGCAAGTTGCAAGCTGAATATTTGTCATATTTCGGACTTGAGTTGATGTTCAGCAGCGCTGAACTCACACTGTGCTTAAGAAGTCAAGAGTTTGTTTAGAATTCAAGTTCTCTTTTGCTTTCAGTTATGTAAATCTTGAAATTTGAGGGCTTTTCTCATCATGTGAGTGTCTTTTTATGAGCCTTGAAGGACTCTGTATTAGAGACCTCACGTTCAGGTGTGGAACTTCTTCTTGTAATCTGCCTACAGCTAACCAGTCTAACAGACCTTGAAATGGTCGATGCCATGAGCTGGATAATAGTTGGAGTTGGTTTGCTGCTTAGGATTTCTTGTAATAGTACATGGGAGCCTCAGGCATAGGCCAAAACCCTTTTGTTGCAAGTGATACACAACCAATGGAAGAAGAATATACCACTTGTTTAGACTCGTTATCGTGAAGGTAGAGTACTATTTCCTTTGTAAGATTACTGAGGATGAGAGTTGAAATTGAGTGCCACCTGTTTATCCAGTGATAAACAGTAAATTATACTCTATTGCATTGTGGAAAATTGGTGGGAAATATTTGAGAGACATCAAAGTTTAACTGTAGTTCTTTGAGGTACATTCATGTCTCAGTTAATGACTTACCAGTCCCCTAGTATTTTCTGATCAGCTTTTTGGTATTTGCTTATAATAAGCATTATAACTCATTTGTGAAAATCATTTTGCTGATTAAAATGAAATGTTTAACTGACTTCTTAGTTGATACTACAGGAACAAAGGGTAGGTTTTAGGTTCACTGTGACAGTGATTTTCAAGACGTATGAACACTAGCTGTTACTAACAGAAGTGTTAACAGATTTTAGATGTAGAGACTGGAGCTTGTAAGCTCTAGAGAAGAAATATGAAATGTCAGCTCTGAGGAGTACTGAATAAAAAGGCAGTGAGATATTTATATATGTAGGGGGTTTTTTGAGCCTGAACTTGATTTGGAACATGTATGACTTTCTTGAGATACTTCATATGAAAGGCTTTATACATTCTACATTTTCTAGGACATATGATAAGCTGTTAAAGTTTCATGGGATACTTCAAAAGATTTTTCAACTACAAAAATTTCTATTGCCCTGTTCTATACTTGCTGTTTTTTTCCTTAGCAAGTGAGATTTCTTGTTTGTTTGTTCACATCTGCTTATTTTTAAGTGAAGCTTGATGCACCTTTCCATATTATAAACTAGAAATAGTAGGTGTGTTGAAGAGAAATCAGACCTTTAAAATCCCTGCCTGCAGTTTTCTGATCTTTTTTTATGGCTGATACTGCTTCATTGCTATCACAAAAATCTTTCACTTCCTTGCTAGGTGACTGAGTACTGGTAAGTGTATGTGCAGAAGTGTTTGTGTAAATAGATAAAAAGGAGAGGAGAAATTTGCGCTCATTGGAGATGTTTGGTTGTATTCCAGCAGTCATCAGCAGTTATTTAATGTTGGAAACTGGTTTAGGTGCTGGTTTTATAAATTGTATTGAGGACTTAATGTGTCCTTATGGACTTTATAAAATGTTATTAGCAGCCTCTAGAATTAAAATTAATTAGGATTTATAGCCTACAAGGAAATATACTAATTTGTGTTCAGAGTGAAAGTGACTTTTGATGGACAGTAAAGGTCAAAGTTCATAGTTTTTCATAATCTTTATGAGCTGCATAATGGTAGTTTAAATATAACTAAGATGTATTAAAAAAAAAACTGATGTAGTGTCAATATACTAAATAGCTCTTATTATGGAACAGCAAATTACGGAGAGTAAAATTCCAATTACTTAGCTGAAAGAGCTTTTCAAGATAGTCTTCCTTTGCCAGGGTGTCACATTTAACAAGCTGAACTAAATCCAGTGCATTAATCAGCTCTTCCAATTTATTACTTGCCTAAGAAGATTAGGGCAATTAATATGTGTTTAATTAGAGTCCCATGCAGATCTGGTAAATACATGCAGTATATAATTGATGGCTTCTTACTCAATTTTAATTTTTGGTAGTCTTAATTACCTATACTTTTAAAAAATGTAATTATTCGTTGAAACCAGCAAAGTTTAAATTTATAATGTCTGACAAAAAAAGTATTTCAGGTAGTATTTGGTAAGTATGTATGTAGTATCCCAATAGTTTTCTCATTTTTGTAGCATGACATACTTTTTTTTTCTCCTTTGTGAGAAAGGAGAAATGGTTGGGGGAAGCCAGGGCAAAGGCCATGTATTAATTAGCAAGAAAGCAAACTGCATATTGAAAGGGATATCTGATGATGAAGGGTATGTTGCCATATCATAACCGGCTTCAAGATAATACTTTGTGAAAAATTACAGCTAAAAAATTCCGTAAACTTTTCACATTTACTGCATTTATACATTTATCGTGTTGATTGGAATACTTAAATTCTGATCTGCAAGGGAGAAGGAAATAGCTTTTTACAGACTGTAGAGATTTTATTTTTCTATAACTGAATCAGTGGTGTTATTTTTTGTAATCCTTGGTGTGTGGGGTTTTTTTACACATGAAAATTGAGAAATGGTTGAGATTGGGTAATGGGAAGCATGATTCTGTTGCATAGTTATTTTGGGACTTTGTCATACTTGTGATACTGTACTAAGGAGTTGTGTTTTGGGAGAAGAACGTGGTTATCTTATGTCTTAAATATTCCTGTCAGCAGGAGGTTCCAAGAACTTTGGTTTGGTAAATGATTTACAAACTGCAGTGTATCACCTGGAACAAGAGTAATACACACACGTCTGTTTGTTCCATGTTAACTTTCCTGGCCTTTCTTTTCCTGTTATTTTCCCAAGCCTCCTTGTTTTACCCACTTTGTTAAATTTTGTCGGTTAGAAGGTAAGTGCTTATAGAAAATCACACTCTTGATTGCTGGTGGATCTCTTTGGGCTGTAGGGCTCCAGCCTATGCAGTGCTGTAGCAGTGCGCTTGTTAATAATAGATGGTCACAGCACGAAGGTGTCTGCAGGCTGTTTTATTCAGCATTGTTAAGCAAAGTGGCTTAATATCCCCCTCCCCCACTCCTAGTTTCTTTAAGAAATGTTTGTATTGTATATTTTGTAAATCTTACAAGTTTCATAAATAGATTGTATTTTGAAGTTATTTTTGAAAAAGCATCCTCTGAAAAAAACAAAAAAACCCAATAAAATATTAGGGAATGTAGGAAACGTCATTATGTCCTCTTTAAATATACAGTGTTATTTGTTCCAAGTGGCTGAATGCTCCTTTTGTCTGTCAAACAGCTTCCTGGTATTTGGAGGAGATTATATATAGGAAGGAGTGGAGGTGCTGAGGAGAGGATGGGTTCAGTGCTGTAGGCTACCTATGTCAGTAAGGCATGTACTCAGTTAAAGTTCTTGCTCTTGCTGCTCATGGGTCATGGCAAACTAACGGGACTTCAGACTTTCTCACAGTTCAGCAATTGTTTTTAAAATGTTTTAAGACTTTTTATATTCCTATAGTATATTTAGCGTTATGAAGGACGTAGGAAGTCATGCTTTCAACACAGAGATGCAGGCACAGGGACGAATGGTAACAATAAATAAAACACAAAAAGCGTTGAGTAACGAAGTGATGTGAAATCCTAGTTATACAGTATTGATGTTAACCTGGACTTATGGGCTTTCTGAGAGAGAATGTTAGGATTTTTATGAGATCAGGAAAATAAAGTTTAAAGGCTTGGAAAGATGGAGGTTGTTTGTAAGAACAGTCCAAAACTTGACTGCCAGCAGTTCAAATGTAGCTAATAATTTAAATTTTGAAATACTACTGTGGGTTTATATTTTGCAGGGGTTAATATAAGTTAGCAGTCATATAAATAACTGCTCTAAACCTTTATTTTGAGAGATGCAATTTAGGATGGGCTTACTGTTTTTTGTTTGTGTGTGTAGAGTTGGTCACTGAAAAAAATGTGGAAGCATTACCAAGTGGAAAGATCTGCCCTGTGCCCTCCAAGATGTACTCGATCAATTTACTTTTGATGTTGTGTTTTGGTTTTTTTTTTTTTTTTAAATCTCAGGACGTCTCTGTAGTCAAAGAGGTATTACGAAGCTATAGTTTCTTCTTGCACACACCTTGCTTAGTGAGCTCTATACAGTCAGTACTGTTTCTGTATGCAACAGTTTAGGTGGTTGTTAGCCTCTAGATTTGGCTTTTTTGTGTTATGTCTTTCATTGTCATGTGTGTAATTCCTGTTGTAATGTTTTTGACTGCAGTTAGGAATACAGTTTGGTTTCACTTTTTGCTGTCCAAGCTACTACTTTTACCTTACAACATTCCTCTTGGTATGTGGCATCTGTATCAGGACTCTCTCAGGTTGGGTGGCTTTTCATCATGTGATACCTGTCTCAGTTTAATTCTGGTACTGTACATCCATAGACTTTTTAGTATACCAGTTGAATAAGATACTAGTTCAATAGACTAGCTTTTAGTATACTAGCTCAGTATATTTGCACTCTCAGTGAAACAGTGGACCAGCTGCTTTTGTTACTGGTTTCTGTGCAGCACTTGCAGTTAATGCACAGCTTTCTTGGTACGTCTCTGACACTAAAGTTCTTGCATTTCAGCAGTTTCTCTCATATCTTTTCTTTGATATAAATATTTAATTTTCTTGGTATTTAGTGAATTCCAAGTTAACTAATTGACAAATAGTGAGGTAACAAAGTAATGCAGTGTTTTTAGTTGGTCATTTATGTACCGTAAGATTTAGAGACTACCTGTTAATCCTTCAAAATCATGACTTTCAACTGGGTTACAATGACTGGCTTAAGAAAATGATAACAAGTAGTGCAGGTTTCACGCCCTGTTACCTAACCATCAAAGTGCTGAAGTTCTACAGTAGTGATTTGTGTGCAGTATCTGAAAAGGCACGTTACCGAATCACAGGTTCCTAAACCTGGAAAAGAAATTTTAGTACCTGTTACTGAGTGAATAGGCATTATTCTGGCATTGCTTTTTTTGGCAGAGAGAGGGCCACAATCATAATTGATTTGAGTGCTTTGTATTTAAATGTGAAGAAATCGGTTGGGAAGTTAGAAAATTAACTAGTAGCTTTTCATTATAGGCAAGAAATGTTGTGATGAGTATTGCAGAATTAAAAAAGAGAACTTTGAAACACTGGAACAAAGTGTGTGAAGTATAAAATAACTAATAAAAATACATATGTATGAAAGCCTTTTGTGTTCAGTGTCTTAGCCAGTTTCTTCTTTATTTAGAAGCTGGCTGGAGCAGGGAATTAAGTGTTTTAGAAAGCAGTATAAGCTTAAGGTGTTTTTACTTCCTATTTTTTTCTGCAGACTTTATGTTAAAACAAATAATGGAACTCTGCAAAGCAGTGATTTATAAAAAATTTATGAAAAATTTAATGCTTTACAGAGCGTGTTTTGATATATTAAAAAGAATAGAAGCTGAGCTGGCCTTAACTAATTGCTGACTGTATGGTAGGAAAAAAAGTACTATCATGCTGAACTTGGTGCCTCAAGACCTGCCTGACATGGCATGCCAAAAGGCAACTATCTTCTCTTTTTGTGTTGGGGTTCAGTATTGAGGTGTGAGGGAAGACATTTAAATGGACTGGCAGAAGAGTCAGGAACAGTAATGGCAACACAGGGTGCCTTTAACACTCAGTAAACCTTGTCATCAGCTGGTGTCGAAAGCATTTTAGGAATACAGTGACCTTCACTGGTTACCAGTGAGTGTACAAGAGAAAGTGCTGAGCTAGGTTCTTTGATACGCTGACTTCTGCCAACAGCTTACTAAAATAAAGAGCAAAGAAGACTTAAGATGCTTTGAAATAAGAGTAACGAGTTGTGTTGTGAAGTATGTAGTACATACTGCAGGTGCAGATTGACAGTGTGGTAGGCTGGAGCCATTTAACTGTGAAAAGGGAGTTGATAGATACTTAGCACTGTGAGGTTTCTTATCTTTCCTTGCTAGTATCATATGGCTGCTTTTGGTTCACAGTGAGCTTGTCCACAGGTGATGCTTGTCCCTGGTCTTTGACCTTCATGCTAAGTGTCCCAAAACAACTGCAGATTTCTTCTATTAAACCAGTAGTGTCTGGATTACCTTGTTCCTCCCACCTCCCTCCGTGTTCCGCGCCACCCTGAATGCTGCTCAAGCAAGAAGTGTAGTAAGGTGCTGCTGTGAGATCAGAACTTACGTAGTTTCACGTGGGTATTACAGGCAGTAAGTGACACAAAGGGAAATGCCTCAAAAAATAGTGGTGATGAAACAGTCTTCATTAGCAGTTTCTGAATGGAGCTGTTGTTTCAGAAGAAAGTGAATTTTACTTTGGAACAACTAATGCAAAGCGAATATGTTATTCTGACTTAGATGTATTTCTATTCAGGAATGTGTTTTTATACTTTGTTGTTTTGCAGTACATGCTACAATATTTTTTTTCTGCAAGATTTCCATTTAATTTTGCAGGTAGGAAGTCCTATGTAATAACTTGAAACAACTTGAAACAAATTAAAATTGTTCGTGCATACTGTAATTACTTAGTACATCATCAAGTTCACACAAAAAATTTTTTTGGAACCTTAGTGTGTGCTTCAGCCTGTTTTGCATGACTGCTGTCCCTTTGGCTAGCAGTGAATTTGCTAATACTGGCTTGCTTTAAAAAAAAAAATCTGTTGCCAACAAAAAGGTAGTTGAAGAGTATGAAATCAAGATGTTTAAATAGTTGTTGCTTTCAAAGTTACCTAATTCAAGTCTCTGCTGAATAGATTAATATGAACTATATTAGCAAATGAGTCGAATACAAAGTTTACACACACAGATACACGTACACAGACTAAACCTGCATTTTTTTTTCTGTGATACACATTAGTGCTGTAGTTTAATTTGTATTGTTCACACAGGTTTTGTTTAGGGAAGCCTTTATCTGTGTGTTTGCAAACCTTTTTTTCGCTTTCTCCAGTAGGTTTCAGGGAAATAATCTGATGAAGTTTATTTCTCAAAATTAAAATAAACTGTGGGTTTTTTTAGGACATAAAAGGATTTTCCAGAAAATTATATACTATAATCCTATATTATTATATGATGTACTTAATGCTATTAGTGTGCTGGTAATACAAGAAGTAGTATTCGGCTATGTTCAAGGTGTTCCTAAAATGCTTCAGGTGATTCCAACATTGCCAGTGCTTCTACCTGGTCGCTACAGCATTATTACTGGGAAGGACTGGCTTTTTAATGTCAGTATTGGGTATCTTCCACCAGAAATGACCCAAGAGAGTTGTTACCCTTCAGACTTTTTTTTAACCCAGATGCAGTTTGTTGAAGCCATATAATAAACATGATTTCTGCTATATAAATCCATGAAATGATTACTGTTCATTAGCAGGCAAGATGTTGGAACTAGCTACTGTGAAATTCAACATGGAGTTTGTTATGCAGACTCTTGTCTAGCAAATGTTACTCTGAAGCCTTTTGAGTTAGTTGAGTAACAGGCCTTTTTTTTAATTTTTTTTTTTTTTTTTTTTTTTTTT
>Ga0065711_1040418_pt1 | contig 16984 bp, 14 predicted proteins | sample Hoacrofraction12_FD_59098 | JGI IMG/M metagenome (GOLD analysis project Ga0065711, IMG submission 59098) | Hoatzin crop microbial communities from Cojedes, Venezuela - Epithelial fraction 12 v2 (version 2) | ecosystem: Host-associated > Birds > Digestive system > Esophagus > Crop | place... | reverse complement strand
GGATAACGGGAAATGTAAAAAAAAAAAAAAAAAATTGTAAGAGAGTGAAAAAAGTACCTGTGAGGAGTAACATACTAAAGGCCTGAAAGCAAGCATCTTTTCCAAGCTCCTCAGATACGCTTGCCCATCTGCCATGGAGCTGAGGCCCCAGCAGCAGCCGGCTGAAGGGCTCAGGATGCAGCTTGCGAGAGAGCTTCAGCGTATGGGAGAAACTCTTCACAAGGGAAGGGTTAAAGTCCGGCCTCAGACGTGTGTGTATGTGTGTACGTGTACATTAACAGCAGAGACTTTGCACCTAACAAAATTTTAAAAAGCACCTAAAAAGGAGGGCAAAATTCCTTAGCAATTACTGTGACATATAACCAAATCTCTGCCTACCAAAAGCTCAGAAACTGCTCAGATTTGCATAAGGAATTCAGGAAGGTGGGGGAGATCCGCGGAACCACCAACAGCAGATCTGACTCCTGCATCCGTGCGCACGCCAGGAAAGGGCAGCCTCTGCAGAGACAGCTCTCGGAGGCGAGGGAGCAAACAAGGACAGCCAGGAGGCCAGAAAATGCATTCCGCATTCCACAACACGTGGCACAGTCCTAGAAAAGGCTCAGGGGCAGGACCTACGTTGCTCAGCTTTTATGAAATGCGTATCTTCAAAAAAGTGAGTAACTTTAAATAAAAAAATTAGTACTATCTTCAGAGTCACGCAGCACATCGTATAAATACAGAACTGTAAAAATATTCTGTGCACTACCTAGAACAAAGTACACCTAAAGGAAAACTGAACTCAAAACCAGTTCTTGTAAGTCTGGAGAAGTCACCAAATGTTAGGGAGTACGCCAAAACAGGCAAACAGAACACTCAGCGTTGTTAGGGAACGTGGAGAGAACTGTACATTAACAACAAATGACCCCAGGTTCGTACGACAGAACGGGGAGCACTTGATGAACCAGACAACACAACTTTCAGCAGAAAACCCCCCATTCTTCACGCTGCACCCAACCCAATGACAGAAGCGAACCCGCTGGTGCTGGAGGGCAGAGGCGGAACCAGGAGCAGGCAGCCCCCCCGCTCGGACTGGGACCTGCCCTCGGCTGCCCGACCCCCAGCCCCGGGTTGCGGGGCCGACCCTGCTCTGCTGCCCGCGACACCAAGCCCCTGACGCAGCCCGGCTGGAGCACCCTTCTCAGGGCGTTTTGCTTCAACACCACGCTCAAACTCCAATTTCACATCTTTTAATTCTCACTCTTGAGCTTGCCAACAGGTACAACGAGTTCAGCAGATCCAGTCAGAAGACACGAGTGTGTTAAAGAAAAACTCAGAGTCCAATATATTAAGCATACTTATTTACTTAATCTATACAGAGTCGAGTAGATAAAATTTCGGATTCACATTAGTGAAAAATCTCTACAAAATGTTTTTGAAAAGCAAAACAAAGACTGCCTGTTCATTTATCATTTTTCCTCATGAAAGCAGACATGGGTTGTAAAAATAAAGCAGTGTGTTTAGCACAAACTAGATTTCTGCATCACTTTTTTCACAGTTATTTCCATCTACAGTCCAAAGAGGTAGATTTTCTGCAACACCTGAGAATTGAACTGTAACGTAACCAGGTGTAATGAAAGGAAGGACAAAACATTATAGAGATATTGTGTACATGTACACGTATTTGGGTCTCACATCAGGTATAATTTAGCTTGTTGCAGCTTGATCATGGTGAAACTGTCAATCAGGCCCCAGAGTTCTGACAATTCGACATACTTATTATTTCGGCTACGTCAGTTTCCAGCCCAGGTTAAACAGTTTATGGTAGTGGGAGAAAGGCATTAATACAAATTTACTTTAAAACCCTACTGGAGCCAATTTGGCTGCAGACTGGCAGTGCAAGAGCCTGCTGTATGGCAGATCAGTTAGAGTACGGAGCTTATCCCTTACATAAATTCGTATTTTTATTTTTTTTATATTTTTTTAAACAACACACTTCAGCAGTGCATGAAACTGTATTGACCGGTTTCAGGAAGCAAAGCATAGCTCACCTTGGCCAGATAAGTTGATATGATACGGGTATGTTACGGGCAGGAAAGAGAAGAGATATCCCCATTTTAAAAGCCTTTCACTCAGGGTGTTCCGCTTCATTTCCATATTAAGTCAGTAACAAATACATTTGTATTGCTGTTCTGTACATCTGTCATGTCTCTAAAAGCCCTTTAAAATATTCTTGCAGCAGGGTCCAAAAACTCACTCTTGCCTCCATATAGAACAAGCACTACAGAAAGAATTGTTAACGATACAAATGACCAAATAATAAATTGTAAAAATAGAAAACTGTGGGTCCTACCTTGCCAAGGGTATGATGCATCAGGTACAAAGTTTTCCACTTTTTCTCAGGAAAATGACTTCGTGCTTAATGTTAGCTGAAAACCAGTTCTTGCAACAACGATTTTTTTTAAACAGTTTGACTCTACAAAGCAAGTCATTCGACAAGCAAGTCTGAAACACTTCTTTCCAGTATTTTTATGCCCTATGGTTAGCACGATTAACGTTTCAAAGCTCTGAGTCTAACCCGACTGACTGCTCATCGCTACCTTCTTTCCATTCCTGCACTGTGCTCGGACCACAAACAGAAAACCCGCACAGATCATGGAGGAGGACGGCCAGCTTCCCATTTGCTCCACCATTTAAGAAATATCAGTTTTGCACAGTTCCTCTCAGTGGTATGAGCTAAAACACATCTATCAGGCCTTACATAACCCTACTCTCTTTCAGAGACAGCTACATTATCTCAACGTACGTTACTACAGGAAAAGGACCAGGAGCTCAGTGCAGCCTGAACATTCAAGTAATTTCGCCACTGAACTGCCAAGGGCAACGAGGGTGGGAAGCTCACCGAGAGATGTGCTCGATTCAGAAATCCCCTCCCAAGTAAGTGCAAAGAACTATCAGTACCAGAAAAGGCTACACATGTTTGTATTTTATCTCAAAACGACAGCAACCAAGACTAGAAAGTAAATACGTGGGAACTAAAGTTAAGGGGAGCTTGCGATTATTTCACGCATTGTCTTGCCAGAAAATAAATGTTTGTCCTAGTTTCTCTCAGGAAAAGAAGTCAAAACGTGGGTATCAAATTTCCTAGGGAAAGACTATATGGTTTAAGGTTAATAAGGGAGCTTTGCTTGTGGTATGTCAGTGTAAGAATCTAAGTACCATCTTTACCAGATAACCGAACTGGGAAGGCACTCTGCCAACTGATACAACTTCGAGGTTGAGCGCGCAAGAAATTCCACGCTGTACTTCAGGAAAAGTATTTGAATCTACATGCTCAATTATAACCAGCTTACGCATAACTAACAAATACATTGCATACCAGGCTATGAGAGAAAGCCTATACACCACAGACTCGTGTCTTCCACACCTATGGCAGTAAAGGTCTATTTTCCAGCCCTTCAGATAATCCAGAGATTCGTCTCGGCAGCAGTGGACTTCGCTAGTTGGGATCACCACGTGATGGACACACTGCAGCTAAGAGGGAGGCACGCGACCAACACCCGTGCAATAGGCTACACAACTGCAAAATTCCACGCAGTAACGTCACCGCACGTTTTCTCACACATTTCTATTTAACATGTTCACAGGTACAGCAAATAGTCCAACTAACCTTTACAACACAACCCTGAGAAGTCTGCAGAAAGTTGTACACCCTGTTTCACCAGCTGCAAATTAATGGATTTCAAAGCTGTTTTTTCATACCACAAAGTACATAAAACCCTTTAAATGTGTCTTCTACTATATTCCGGACCTTTACTTTTTCATTCATATATATGAAAAACGTACTAGAGGGGAAAGCTGACATTTTTTACTGGCCATGAGACATCCTTATGTAGACAAATTTACTGGAAAAATTGGTAGTCTTTAGTATACTGACTGGCAAACCAATGAACGAAACCAGAATGCTGTTCTTTCAACCAAAAAAGTGACACGCTGTCACTGTTTTCCCTGGAACGATGTTGTATCTGTACACGGTCTTCCATGACAGTGATTTGTGTTGTGGGGAGGAAACGCACATGCATCCTTTTATGGAAAAATATTTTCTTTTAAAAAATGAGGCAGATGTGCAACACAGTTGTGGAAAATTTATAGTTTAAGCTATTTAAAGCTGCTATGCAGCTTTCTGTACCACATAAGTCCAGTAGTTCTAAGAAAATACAGATATGGTAGAAAAAGTAAGAAAATTTTCACCACAAAACCAAATAGTTACCACCAACAGAGAAAGTTATACACAAAATATATCTCTCAATACAGTGTTTACACTTCATTTTAGTCTACAGATTCAGTGCCAGGAACAGGACTTGTTGAGACAGTCTTTTCGGAACTATTTCCCGCACGTGATTCCACATCGGGCTGGATTCCTGGTTCCGTGTCAGTGGGAGTTCCCAGCTCCTCGTGGGAACTGAGCGTGCAGGACTGCAACACCTGCACAGCTAGATCCACATCTGCTTCTCGGAGAGAAACCTGCTCTTTAAGGACCTCCACCTTCTCATTCAGCTCGTTCCTTTCTGTCTGAAGGGCCCTGCATAGCTTCTCCAAACGCTCCAGTTTTATTTGAAAGCCCTTGTATTCTTTATCTCTTACTGTTTTCTGAAGGACAAAAGAAAAGAAAAGCTCTGCGATCCGACTGTTTGGGTTTTTTTCCTTCAATTAATGAAAAGAATCACCACTATTTAATCCTGAAAACTAAGTCTTAATCTAGTAGGTCAAGTTCCAGCTGCACTACAGCAGATTTGCTCAGCATACTTGACCACTACGCTTCAGATGGTTTGTCTAAGCTGGAGTGGCAACAGACACCTTTAGAATCAAGCAATGAGAACTACGTAACTACATAATGCTAACTGTAATTGAGGGCTGAGTATCAGTGAGGATCCTGATATGAGGCCCCATAAGGCAGTCAGCTACAACCCAAATAATGGCAACTACAGGGAACAGAAGGGCATACAAGTGGGAAATCTAAGATCCAGCAGCAGAATCCAGGTCAGAAGGTACCATAATCCTGGCTCTCTGAACTAGCTCTTTAAAAGAACAGAGAAAGGTAAGCAGCAGGAGTAGGGAGGTGATCATCCCCCTGCGCTCACCACTGGTGAGGCTGCACCTCGAGTACTGTGTTCAGTTTTGGGCCCCTCACTACAAGAAGGACAGTGAGGTGCTGGAGCGTGTCCAGAGAAGGACGAGGCTGGTAAAGTGCCTGGAGAACAAGTCTTATGAGGAGCGACTGAAGGAACTGGGGCTGTTTAGTCTGGAGAAGAGGAGGCTAAGGGGAGACCTTATCGCTCTCTACAGCTACCTGAAAGGAGGTTGTAGTGAGGCAGGTGTTGGTCTTCTCCCAGGTAACTAGCAATAGGACAAGAGGCAATGGCCTCAACTTGCACCAGGGGAGATTTAGATTGGATATTATGAGAAATGTCTTTACTGAAAGAGTAAACTCTAGTTTAGCCATACTGGTGCTTAAAAGATAATTACCTCCTCAGCCATTTGCAGAAGAGCCTTGTTGTTGTTCTCCCATTTTGTACGCCACACTATGGTTTCCTTTTCAAGTTTCTTAATCTTCTTTGTCATCTACAAAAGATAAATAAAAGACGTAATTTTGTGGATCGCGTTGCAACGTAAGTAGGTTTACATGAGTAATTCAACTTCTTCATGTTACTTTCCAAGTCCAGTTTGAAAAAGTTTTTTTACAGAGAAGTCTACAAAACCAACCCCACAAATACAGATTCTGCATTCAGAGAAAACAAGATTGATTCTTAAAAGCAACAGACTAGCAACCTTCAAGTACAACTAATAAAAACTTCCAGGAAAATAAGTTTTAAAACATACATCCAGCCAAAAAAGACTGAAATTTGTTGTATGCCTTTGATAAAAAATTGACGCTGGGATTTAGATCTTATGCAAGTACGTAAAAAAAACCCAGAAAAAGTTACATTTCTTTCTACAACTTGACAAATTCTTACGACCTACCTTATGATCCAAATTAAATGTCAAAATACCCCATATATTTTCAGAAGGCAAACACTGTTAAAAAATCTAAAATGCATCTCACTAAAAGCCAGCATTTTTAAAATTGCTTTTTATGAAACCAAGTAATCCTGTAAGTACCTTCTCCATTTCTTGCCTGAAGGTTGTAAAGAGTTCATTACTTTTTGCCATGGTGGTCTGGAATTCTTCAAACTTATCCATGTAAAGAGAAAGCTGTTGAGAAAGAGGCAGGAACATTAATCTGAACAGCTGTACACAAATAAAAAAATATTAAGGTACAAGTGAAAAAATATAAATATTAAAAGATCAATTACTTTTTATCTTTTTCTAATATTATCCTATAATATACATTTGAGGAGTATGCAGAACTTTTCTGAAAACTTGCTATTCAAATTATGTATGAAAGGAGAGTTCTATGTTTATAGAACAGCAATACATTCTAAAAAAATAAAATACATTCTAGGGGAAAAATGTGTGTAAAAAGGGAGCCATGGAGCTGAGGCCCCAGCAGCAGCCGGCTGAAGGGCTCAGGATGCAGCTTGTGAGAGAGCTTCAGCGTATGGGAGAAACTCTTCACAAGGGAAGAGTTAAAGTCCGGCCTCAGATGTGTGTGTATGTGTGCAGTGACGTTAGCTGAACCTACTATTTCCCTTTGCCTTACGTGCTGAGCTCACGTGTGGCCTATGACTGCAGGTGATCCAGAACCACAGCACAAAAACTGGAGACCACCTCTCCACCCTCAGAGAGGATTTTTCTGTAGCATTTACAGCAAGAAAACAATTGGAAGATAGTAATTTTTTTTTTCAGAGACACTCAGTTTTACATTACTAAACCCAAACAACTGCAAGGATAAACGTGACATTGCTTGCTCCCAATCCTCTACGAAAAGACAGGATGAAAACAGTAAGGAACAAATCCTAAAACCTGCATGGGCAAAATTCCCCACCCTACTCTTTATAGCCACAAGGGCCTCTCTGGTCCTAAACAGCTATAAAAAAAAACATTAAAATACCTTTGGAAGAGAGAACAACAATTTCAGAGAAGCCAAGGAATGGTAAAGGAGCAGCCACAATGAATATTTTCTTAAGCTTTCATATATTCTAGTCTTTGTAATATTAAGGTTATTAATTTAAAAGGATACTAACTCCAGCAATTCAGTGCTCAGAACCTTCCAGTAACAGTACTCTCCAGATGTACTAAACAGCAAGTACAAAATGTCAAGTCTTTACAATTTATACTTCACACTTGAAGAGTTACCTACCAGAAAGTTAAATTTAAGACTTAATTAAAAAAATACCAAGTACTTTTCACAAACAGTATATTGCGTCTGATGAATCATAACACGTAGGTTTTTTTCATATGTTGTTATATTCAGTACAGTAACAAATCTCTTGGGTTTTTTTTTTTGTTTCTGTTTGGGGTTTTTTTGGGGGTTTTTTTTTTCTTCTTCTTTTTTTCTTCTTCAGAACAATTGTTACTGAAGAGTGCTCTCTTAAAAAAACCATACCTGCTGTTTCAGCTGAGCTTCCTGTTGCTTCATCTGTTCACATTTGTGTCTGGACTCAGTAGCTTCTTTTAGCAGCTGAAAAACAAATGCAAAAAGCCACATAATGTCTGAAGCACTCCTAAGAATGGCTTAACGAACCTGACCTGTGATGAAAAACGAACAAAGGGTAACATCACCTAAGGGCCAGTCAACCATGTTTTCTCACATGGGTTTTTCATTACTGTACTATACTTTCATATATACGACTTAAAGCATGTGCTCGCATGCAGAAATTATTTTTTACTGAGACGTTTTTCTAACTGGTAGCACAAGTCAATGTTTCTATTTCTGTAGCAAGTTTGAACTGCTGAATTCATATGAGTAGTACATTAATGAACTGTACGTTGTTTATAACTGTTTTGTAACCTTTAATTCATTTTCCACCTCCATTTCTCCAGTCACTAATATTACCTTTATGGACTAGTTCAAGTTTGCTTCAACTTGATGCCATTTTGTAGATTCATCTTTGAAGACATTTTCATCATCTTGTGATTCCAAAATTATGTTTTATTAATATAGAACAACCCAGCACTGGATGTTAATTTTAAGATTACACAGGAAAAGCAAGGCTTTTGCTTAGAAGTTGACAGATACATAAGGATCATTAAAAAAAAAAATCTTCACCCGAGTATTATTTTTTAATTGGAAGCTACCTTCTTGGAAGACTGCAAGTAAATTGCTGATCATCAACACACAAATAAAACATCAGGCATAGCTCTGGGGACAGACAGTTCAGAAGAACACAGGCTTTATTCTGCATTTGTTACTTCTTATAGCATGAAAACAGACCAACCACAAGACAGCAAGAAAGTAAGTGCTTTTGGTATTTCAGCTCGAGACATTTCCCAGTCTAAGAAAAATCTAAATAATAACCAGCACATTTGCTGGGAAAATGCAAACAGCAACATTACTTGCCTGTGAACACAGACATCAACACTGTAGGTATCATACACACATGCACAAAACGTAAATCTCAGTCTTAATGTTGAAATCTATCCTAACTTTCCAAAGATAGTCCCTTCAGTTTGCTGTATTTGCTTTAAATAATGAAGAATCTAGTTTGGTGGGTTTTGTTAGTTCTCTTAACATACACAGAATTCACTTACAAACTCCCTTTCTCGCTGATGTTTTTCCTCTGCTTCTTTAATAAGTTGGGTCGTTTGCTGAAGTTTGGCATCCACAAGTTGCTGCTGCAGTTCTTTATGTTTGAACACTTTATCAATGTGCTAAAAGAAGAAAGAAAATCCTATTAGTCAAATATAAACAGTGCACTGGTCAAATAAGTATGTGTACATGTATGGGGAGATGCATATTGTTTAGAAGTTTCATGCAAAATAAAAAGCAGTAAGACTGTTTTACACGCTTTTTTTCTCCCGTTACTGCCATACATTACAGCTACACTTTTTTTGTCTTTCATGGAAACCAAATGCATATTTTATTAAATTGGTACAATACTGTCCGTCACTTCACACCAGGCATTACATAAATCCTGTAACAAGTAGTCTACATCCTTTCTTCCAAAATTGGTGTGTCTACCTCTAATCCTAAACATATTTTGTCATCTCTAAAAGCTCTAGTCCTCATAATGAAAAAAGCTCAAAATCAGCCAAGTTTGCAACAATAGTTTATTTGGCTGACGAAATTTCGCAAGTCATTGAATTCTGCAGTCTTACTTCCATCTGCAGGAAGTTTCCTACATTTTCTCTTCCCCAAATTATCTCATGGTAAATACAAATACCCCATGAGTGCAAAAGGTGGGGAACTACAAACAGCTTTCTAACTGATTCAGATTAAAAAAAAAATAACAAAACCAGTTGAGAAATTCTATTCCAAACCTCCTATGCCAACTAAGAACTAACTAATATTAGCTGTAGAACTCCTTGAAGCTTACTGTTCTCTTTGACAAGTAGTAGTTTTCCACTACTGTAGCTTAGACTCACTAGCTCACATATTGGTGCCAACTAAAGCTAGCTCTGTTAGCCCTGAAATACAGTAATTTCCATAACACCAGTCCAAACATATTCTTAAAGCATGGTAGCTTATTTTGATTGTATGCCAACAAGAAGAGCTACATACACAACGGAGCTTGCCAAAACCTCTCAACCTTAATGAGCCAAAGCAACTAAGACGGAATAAATCTTCTACCCCCTCCCATTATAACGTGAAATTATAGTACAGAAGAACCTCAAATATTAATACATATCTATGTTGGAAATAACTTTTGGAAGCCATTTAGGCCACTCAAACCAGTGTCAACTTCAAAGTCCGATCGGGCTGCTCACACAGTGCCCAGCTGAGTTACGAATACCTCTAAAGACAACAGATTCCACGATCTCTGGACAACTTCTTTCTATTTGATCACTTGCACTGTGAAAGATTTTTTCAATGCATCTTGAATTTAGATATGCAAAACCAGACAGTAAAGGCAGATAGTGTGCCAAATGGCTCCTTAATTTATCACAGTAGTGAAGTAAAAAGAATAATTTAAAATATATACACGACGGCTGTAAAGTGTTAGGTTTCCTTCTCCCCTTTAAATTGTTATCCAATCCCTTCAGTCAAGGAACTAACAGATTCCCATTAGAAGCATAATGTAAGCACCTCTTCTCGCAATGCGTACTGCTCAATGAGCTTCTTCAGTTTTTCCCCCAGTTCAACGTTTTCCTGACGGAGCTTGGCATTATGTATACCATGCTGTTCCAGTTGAGCCTGAATTTCATTCAGCGTAATCTGGAAGTGTGCAGTTGCTTCTTTCCGTCTTTCTTCTTCTTCACGCGCTTGCTGCATGTTTTCTTCCTTTTACAAGAGAATATTAACGTGTTCAAGCCAAACCACGCACCTTTTTAATATTTTCTGAGTAAGAAACAATGGTAATAATTCACTTGTGGACAGTTTCAAGTTCTAGACTGCTAGAGTTAATATAGGCCACAATCATAGTATGCTATGCTGACTACCCATGAGGTGCATGGAGGGAAGAACCTAGAAATTCCAAAACTTCTAGAGGATCTTGTCCTTACCACTACTTCCTACATTACTCAGAGGCTGGTATTGTAAGATGCCACACGAATACCTTTGCAAGTATAAGAATTACCCAGATGTCAAAACTAGCACTGATTCTATAATGAGATTTCCTACAGTGGTCACAGATAAGAACCTCTTTGCTCTCCTCCATTTCACTCCCATCCATTATATTGACAGAATTAAGCCCTTTTTGATACCCTGCCATTTCATGCTGCTGTTGTTTCACTTGCTATTTTTTCCAGCAGCGCTGCTCCCAGAAACAAATATGGCAAGATCACATACTGCCAGTACTATGATCTATGAACCAGTTTGAGTGGGAAAAAATTAGTGAGTTGAACTATCCCCATATTCTTTACCTTAAAATCAGGTACACTTACGACACATGCCACTCCTGTTCTGCAGGTACAGGTAACTGGCAAAGTGGTAAGTAAAAAAAAAGCAGCAGTTGAGATTTTCAGCAGTAATCAGTAAGATTTCCACCACCACTGGCACTGTTACTTGATAAATAAACTAACCTTCAAGGTCTTGTTATGACGCTGAAGCTCCCGACAGAGAGATTCCAGTTTGCTACGTGCCAAAATGGCCTTGCTATGCTCACTTTGCAAGTGGACTTTCTCCTTCACAACCTGTGCTTGCTTCTTCTGCAGTATCTTCATCTGCTTTTGAACATTCCGGCTCTCCTCCAACTAACATTAGAGAATACATTTATTAAATAAACATAGGTGAAACTATCTGTATGCATCTAGATGAGCAGACTGAACAAATTTTTAAACAATCCAGATGAAAGCAAGGAAGTAAAATAATTTCAGTAAGACCCCCAAGTTGATCTTAAAGAGAAACTCCCATCATCCTACAGACAATTCTAAATGTGTAAGGAGAGAAGACAAAAATACACAAATTCCACCTTAACAAACATTTGCCTTTGAGGAACAGGGACCACGGACCTGCTGACCATGGGCTATAAGCTTGCATTCAGCTACAGAGGTAGGACTAGCCCTGAGAAAGGAGGATGTGACAGATACAACTGAAAGCCAATTAAAACTGGCTTTTCAACAAGTCACAACCTTTTCTACTCTCTTCTCTGTAAGGTACACACAACTGCTTATCCAACAGGTCTTGTTCTTACTATCAAAAAGGAAAACCCACTGAACTGCATACAGAGTTCTTTCTTGTCAGCAGGAGCTCCTACCAAAGGAAGCAGTAATTGATACAAGTTTGTAAAATGCTAAGGTATTTCAGAAAGGAACAGATAAAACCAGCAGCCCCAACAAATCAAGTAAAATACTGTTAAAGCTGCACAGCCCAGACTTTGATGACTTAAGAGATCTGTACTCTCAACCACTTGAAACAATGATTCTGTCTCCTTTAGGCTACTTAGATGGTAGATGACAGCGTTAAACTTTGTACACAGTGCTGGCTTCAAACTCTATTCTATGAACACCCACTGAATGATGTTTCTTGCATTATCTAGTTAAGTTCCATTACACATGATTTTTGGGCTCCCCAAGAAACCATATTATTTAGAGTCTGTTCTATTGTAAAGAAAGTAACAATATTAAGTGTAACACTGCTCCTTATTAGATAGTGCCTCAGCCTCGGGACACCACAGGAAAAGGCAGCTGGCAACAAGCAACATCACCATGACTGAGAAGAATACAATGCTGGTTTTCTGAAAGAGCTCAAAATAATGCTGAAGCACAGAAAGAAGAATAAAGTTAAGAACCTCCATGACAAGAATACCTTAAATGTACGTTTAATCTAGTTTAGAGAAAATGAATGCTAAGGAAATGTTTTTATATCCAAACATAAAAAGCCCTTTTCTTGGGTGGCCAGAAAAAACACTTCAAGTGGCTATGCTGTTTGCACACCTATCAAACTTCAGGTCTGTAAAAGTATGCCACTGTGAGACAACCTTCCTGCATCGCAAACTGATCTCCTGATAAGATTCCAAACTAGGAAAAAAAAAATTGTGGAAGATCTTTCGCCAGGAGAGAGACATTCCTACCTTTATTGTACAGTCCTTTTCATGAGACACCACTGAAAAACCTGACAGTGAGCTTTAAAGATGATGAATCTTTAAAAAAAGAAAAAAAGCATTGTAGGTGCACTGTCATAAACAGTTGAAACCTCTGCTGGCATTAAAGCTGACACCTATGCCAGTGGTTCACCACCACTACCATGAAGAAAAGAACGCATCTTAAAGGGAACACAACCATATCCAACCTAAACTTTTAAAGGCGAACAGAGTACCTCTAAGACTCATCCAGCTAAACCAGAGCTACTGCTACACCCAGCCAAGCTCCCACCCAACTTCCCAGCAGTTCTGTGCATTATGGGGAAAGCAACTGGTTTTGTAGGATGGTGGCTATGGACTGTCAATGCTTTCTGTACCTACAGACTATTCATTCTCTCCCGGGAGGGGAAAAAAACACAACGTGACCACGTCTCTCCTGATTACCAAGCTTCCTGAAGGAAATTACAATTCATTTGGTCTAGCTGTTCCCTAATTGTTTTGAGATCTTTATTTCAACAACAAAACTCAAAGTGAAGATGGTGCAGACTGTTCTCTTTCTGCAGAAGCGAGGAACTCATGCCAACCTAGCTCCTCATGCAGGCCATCACCATCACCACTGTGATTTGACATGGGAGCCATGTGCTCAGATAGAAAAGGCATCACATGCACAAGCAATTTCTCGTAAGAATTAACTCATTTACTGCATTTTTCTCCCCCAGTATCAGAGCTCATTTTGAGGCAGGCTCCCCATCCTTGAGTTGCACTATGGAAGTATTACTGTTTCTCATTTAAATGAAAGTGACTTCTTAGAGGAGCTGCTGGTTTTCAAGGAAATTCACTCGTGAACAAGAGTATGCATGTGACAGAGCAAGGAAAACAAAGCAAAAATGTAACAGGCCTCTAAGGAGGATTTGGGATTTCCTAAACAGAACTAATCTAAGTCTATTCTTAAGTAATCAGCATTGCCTCTGAGAGTAAAAAGACTACCCCCTAGCTCGTCCTCAAAGGTCTGGAGACACTATTAATGTCAAAGGAAAAATAAATTTATTTCAGAAGAGTTATGTCATGTTGCGCAGCCATTACGACATTTCATTTTCATATATAATATACTTGAGATCCACAGAAGGCAAATCGCATGCTTTTTTCAAGCTACTAAGTTCTCTTTAGTTTTGCATTATTTTTATATCTACAAATATGCTGGGAAAACATATACACATAGCATTTGCAGTCTTTCCATCCTTATCTGTCTGTCCCTGTCTCGATGAACAAGTGAAGCATTTTTGTTTTCAGGCACATTCTAAAAAGTTAACTTATGAGCCTTCCCCCTCCACACCACCATCTCACCCCTGCAAGTTTTGCTGTCAATTAATTTAGAAAATAAATAATCATTTCTCCTACTTCGGGTGGGAATACACTTTATGATCAATTACTGCTAAAATTTGCCTTTTTGGTTTGTTGCTGAAGATATGTATACTTCTCTATCCACTCCTTTGCATGATCAGTAAGCACAAAGCAAAACTAAACTAGATCTTTCGAACTTCCCCTATCCTCCAAACATCACTAAAGAGTTAAGTATAACAACTTTTTTTCCAAATCTCATTATCACAGCATGTTCTTTCCCTTTATCCTAAAGGGTATAAATTATAAAATGCTAGCACAAAAGCATTATCAACAGACAAAACCTAAGAAAATAATTAGTCCCAAAAGAAACCCTTAGCTTTTCTGTTAATCCTAATGTTATGCTTCAGCACCAAGTCATCAAAAAGTTATCACAACCTATTTTTCCTTTGGATTTAGGCAGTCATGTAGAAACGAAATGGCTACATGCAAGTTTGGCTGAAGCAGTACTCATAATAAGCCTGAGTATTCTTTTTTTTTGTCCTCCCTACCAACACTGTGAAACATTCAAAATTGTTAACTGTCCTGTATTAGAAGTTCCTGCATTCCACAGTTAATATTAACACATGACTAACTCCTGCTATCTTTACAAATTACTTACCAGATCAGCATATTTCTTGCACAAAGCTGCCAGCTTTTCCTCTGGAGTAGAAAGTGTGTTCAAGGCTTGCATTAATAATAGCACTTCTTTTCCTATGCATTGGATGAAAGACAACCATGTTGAGAAAGAACACACCAGCAAAGCAGCCTGCCTTTAGAAGTACAATATAGAACCATGAGAAATTAGCGCGAGTTAGGTTGTTCGCTGGTCTGACAGCTGCTTAATCCGAATGGATGACAAATGGGAAGTCATCACAGTAGGAATAAATTTGCCTTGCCTATGTACCATTACACAACCTGGATAGTAAATGTTACTTTAATATTAAAACCACAATAACATTTTTGTTTTATAATAGCACAGATGAAAATAAAAATCTGAGAGAGTGAAATTTAAAAGGTTAAGTTTTGCTAATAAAGGATATTCACACAAGTATTTTTAATAAGCCTTTGGAATTTAAATGTCAGCAGTGCTTTGGTAGCATCGAACACCACAATCCCAAATTTAAAAGTTAATCCAAGAACCAGAAAGTTAAAAAAGCTTATTAGTGATTATTACATTATTATTAAAGTTCCTGTAAAAATAGTGTTACCAGCAGAAGGATTCTTACATATGCATTAAGAACTGTCTTTTCCTAAGCAGGAAGTACACATTTTCTCAGAATATCCTGTTAAAGATGACAAGTTTTGGCTACAAAGTAAACTTGAGACAAAGACAGAGAAAATGCATAGCTATTTTATGAAAACAAAGCCATTTAAAAATCAAAATGCCAAAGAGAACATACCCAATGTTTTCTCTTTGTGTTTTTCACTCTCTGGATCTTGCTGGCCGTCAGGTGGATCACTACGGGCTTCTTCTCTCCCAGGAGTCTCCTCACGAGACTCCTGAGAGCAGCACGTGGACCCCAGATGCTTTCTGTTCTTCGTGATATACTCAGCGTCTTCCAGTGCGCCCCTCTTTTCCAGGTCGTAGCAGTTGGACTGCGCATGCTGCAATGCTGTATCAGACAATTCATTGCACCTGCTGTTCACCAGCTGATCCTGGTTATTCATTCCCATCTCCAGAGATCCAGCTTCTTCCATTGCGCCACCAACCAACTTCAGAAGGGAAAGGAAGAAATGGAAGGAAACAGTCAAGCAACTGTATTTAAAATGAAAACTTCCACATTTCTCTTGTATAGACAAATAAGAGTAAAATTTCACCGTTATTCAAGTTGATCCTCACTGTTGTTAAGACAGGTGTATACATAACTGTACACAGAATGAGCCTAAAGAGTGACGAAGCATACGACAGCCCAAAATATTAGTTACTCTATTAAGAAACAACTTCGATACCTTGTCATTGCAAAAATGTTTATACACCAGAAATTAAAAGTTCACATGGAAATCTGTTTTTAAAGCTCCAAAACTAACTGGCTATCATCTCAGCTGTTACAGCACACTATTTTCAATGAAAATATTTCTCCCTCATTCTTAAAAAAATCTCTCACAAATCAACACTAAGCATACTAAATCTATAACAAAGCCAGAGTTTAACTAGTTTTATGCACCGTTACTTGAATAATAAGGTACAAAAATTGAGACAGGAGGACATCTTTATTAAAAACAACTTTACTACATATTAGTTTTAGAAAACTGGAAGGTATCAGTTTTGGAATAATTCAAGAGACATATTGCAAGAAGGGGGTGGGGGGAATTAACCTGCTAGGAAGTCTAAAGAAATCCACAGAAGTACACTGTTTTGATAACTTACATAGGTTAAGAGTTTAAACTACTTCAATCAGAATGCGAAATATGATTGTCAGCACACAACTGGAGAAAATCTGTTGTTATAACAAGTATAATAAACAGGACAAGGAGCACATCCATTTTTGAATTGTTAAAATTCACATTTATGAAAAAAAAAAAAACCATCATCAAAAAAGTGACTATTAACTGGTTTCAGATTTGGAGTCCTACTACCTATGATTTTTAACAGTACATTATTCCTGGTAAATTAAACAGAACTTTCTCGAAAGATTTCCTAACCCCAAAATGTTTAACCATTTAACCAAAAAGTTAAACATCACCAGTTGTTTTAACACTGCAGTGGTATGTCCATATTTTGGAGCAGAACACCTGACGGTACCACTCTACACCTTATTAAGCAGCTACCAGACTCCTCTCTCAATCACCAAAACAACATTCTCAATTTCTAGAAACATTTCAGGCTGATGAGAACTTCAAAAGTGTTTGGCTGGGTGTTTTTTTTTTTGTTACACTACCCAGGCTGAGACTCAGGACAAAACTTGGAGGTGATTTGGTATATTTTTTTCTGTCCATTTGCAACCCTACTACAATGTGGATACATAGTTAAAAGTATGATAAGCAGAGTTGAACACACTTTACCA
>Ga0065711_1040416_pt1 | contig 16985 bp, 4 predicted proteins | sample Hoacrofraction12_FD_59098 | JGI IMG/M metagenome (GOLD analysis project Ga0065711, IMG submission 59098) | Hoatzin crop microbial communities from Cojedes, Venezuela - Epithelial fraction 12 v2 (version 2) | ecosystem: Host-associated > Birds > Digestive system > Esophagus > Crop | place... | reverse complement strand
GAAGGAACTGGAGCTGTTTAGTTATGAGAAGAGAAGGCTGAGGGGGAACCTTATTGCTCTCTACAACTACCTGAAAGGAGGTTGTAGTGAGGCAGGTGTTGGTCTCTTTCCCAGGTATCTAGCGATCACCCAAGAGGCAATGGCCTCAAGTTGCACCAGTGGAGGTTTAGATTAGATATTAGGAAAAATTTCTTTACTGAAAGAGTGGTCAGGCATTGGAACAGGCTGCTCAGGGAGGTGGTGGAGTTACCAGCCCTGGAGGTTTTCAAAAACATGTAGATGTGGCACTTCTGGTCATGGTTTAGCAGGCGTGGTGGTGTTGGGTGGATAGTTGGACTTGATGATCTTATTTTCCAACCTATGATTCTATGATTCTCCCTTGACCTGCTGGCCACACTTCTCTTGATCCGGCCCAGGATATGGTTGGCTTTCTGGGCTGCAAGCGCACATTGTCAGCTCATGTCCAGCTTTTCATCCACCAAGCACCCCCAAGTCCTTCTCGTCAGGGCTGCTCTCAATCCCTACATCCCCCAGCTTCTACTGAAACCAGAGGTTGCCCCAACCCAAGTGCAGGACCTTGCACTTGGCCCTGTTGAACCTCATGAAGTTCAGAGGCCCACTTCTTGAGGAGGAAGGACTTGATCAGGGACAAAGGCTTAGAAGGGGATTAATATCTTCATTTTAATGATATGACATTTCTTTTCTTTTTCCAAATGATTAAGTGCTGTGTTTTCAAAACGTTACTTTTCTCACAAAAAAAAAAATTATAAAAAAAACTTAGCAAGTCTACTTTTCTATATCAGTATATCACACAGTAGCTTACTGTTTTTCCTGAATTGCTGGGAAGCATTCATTAACAGTGTCAAGTTTGGCTTCTGCAGCTTCTGTAAATAAAGATTTATTTAAGCAAAAACTCTTTTTTTTTTTTTTAAAAAAAAGTAACAACAACAACTCCTTTGTTCATATCAGATCTTGAACTGTAAATGTAATCGGGCTGTCTTTTTGATAATGCTCAGGTGCTGGCTTCATCCTATAGTTGTAACTACACAAATACTCCTCACACGTAATTCAGTGAGTATTTCACCTTAAAACACTATGCAGGCATCCTTCTGCAAATTGTTTCCAAAACCACATTTATGTGCATAATAGTTCTAAATATCTGGGTTTAGTATTTGTAATACTTAAGATGGCAGTTTCAGGATGCTTACTTGCAAATGTGCACAATGCAAGTAACTGTTAAGAACCCTAGACTTAAAGCATAAATAAGTATGCAAGTATACTTACCAAAACATCCCTAAATTTCAAAATCATGCCAGAAAAATGCATCATTTCTATTTAAACCAGTGTAAGAAAACAAAATCATGTTAAAACTAAATGTGCTGGCATCTCCAGTGTTACAGTGTGGGTTTAACTACTACACTCAAGTTCCTCAGCACTGCAGAATCCCAGTACAACAGAACAGATGCTCCAGACATCACCGCAGAAGTTGATAACCCTTCAGAACATTAGTAAAATCAGTAGGAGCGAGAGCTCATAGCTGATGAAGAATACTACCTGAGCATTCAAAAAAGAGGGAAAACATGCTGTGTGAGATTACATGCAAGCATAGAATGCCATCTCACTGAAGCAAAAAAAAAGACCCATTTGAGTAACTCATCCATTGAGCACTCTTGTGGAACCTGACAAGGAGGAAAGGAGAACTAGGTGATGAAGGATTTCAGTAGATCTTGATAAATAAATGCCCTTTTTCTTTATCAGTGAGGATTCTAACCCCAGATTTACAGGAAACAATAACAATGTTTGGAGAAGAACAGAATAGGTTGTAGTAGTAACTTTTGAACTTTCAGGGTGTGCAAATCTGATTCGAAGGAACAGAACAAATAAAACAATGTGGCTGTTTATCTTGTCACTTATTGCTCTTTTGCTCCACACCACAAATCTAGTGCATGCTCTGCCACAGCTACAGGTCTCTTAGGAAAAACTCACAGCAGAAGAAAGGCTGGCAAGCCAGAGACTGCTTCTAAGGAGAAAACAATACTGGCTGGAACTGCAGTTTCTTTCAATTCCATAGAAAACTTGCCTCCAAATCACTTATTTTTACAGGACATTTTTTCTGTAAAGGCACCGTACCTTGGGGGTAAAATCGAGTTCTTCTTCCTCAGAAGTACGCCAACTGTTATCACTTCCCTCTTTCTCAGAGCTTCTTAAAAAGCAAAGCAAAATGAGTACTGTGTCTCTTGAATCATTCCTCAAGTAAGAGTCAGGTATTTTTAAAGTCTCACCTTACTGAGTCTCCTTGGGAAAAGTCATCTATTGCTGTTGAAACATTAATTGACATAATGAAATTAGATTTGGCATGCTAAAAATTAATGACTACATATAAACATTTAACACAGACAACTCTACAGGTCATAAACAGAATGAAACTTCGGGTAGTCAATTCAACACAAGACAGCATGAACGAATGCATTTCCAGAACAACTGTTTTTTAAAGCCATACTGAATTACAAAGAAAAAGAAAACAAGAGAGAGATCAGAGTTATACCCTTTAGACTCCTACACCCTGAAGTTTAAGAAACATCTCTAAACTTATTAAAAAAAACAGCACAGCATGAATATGCTATGTTAGCAAACAGTTAACAAAATTGTGGTGGCTTAGCAAGACAATAAATAAATGAACCTCTGAAGTACTCATTTTACACATACCAGTACACATGACATGCAGAGATTTTACTATTTTATGTAATATTATGTATAACATTATGCTATATACTACACTATCTGCTGCTCCACCCAGTTACAGATTGTTCTGAAAAGGTAAAGAAAATCAAAAAGCACAATAAAGATCTAAAGCTTATCCTCAGCTAGAAGAATCACCACCAGTTCTCCACACTGCACCAAAAAGGGTATTCAACAGACAAAAGGGACATAACTGGGACATTCTGTACTACACTAAGCTTTCACCAGTGTTATGAAGTCAACTTGCACGTAGGGTGACAGGATAAATCAGGTCAGAAGGGACCTCAGGATGTCTCTTAGCCAGCTGCCTCCTCAAAGCGGGCTCAGCTCTGAGGTCAGATAAGGCTACTTACGGCTTTATCGAGTCCGCTCTTGAACACCTCCAAGGAGGCAATCTGTACAGACTCTCTGTTTTAATGTCCTTATCATAGTGAAGCTTCTCACATCCAGTTAGAAATTCTCTCCTTTGCATTTATGACTTTTGTATCTCCACCTCCTGTCCTGCACCACTGGGAAACACCTAGCTTTGTCTTCTCCTCATATGTAGTGGAAGCTACTGCTAGGTCCCCCTAGGTCACTTCTCAAGGCTGAAAAAGCCCAGTTTCCTCAGCCTCTCCTCAAAGCACAAGTACTCCTGCTCCTTATGAATATGACGGCCCTCCACTGAATTTGCTCACTGTTGAAAGACCAATCTCTCTTGCACTGAGGTCTCAAAATTATACCCAGGGAGCTGGATACAATCCAGTGAGTGCCAAGCAGGGGCAGACAACCACTTTCCTCAAACTCTTGGCTGTGCTGCTCTTACTACAGCCCAGGGCACTGTTGACCTTCTCAACTGCCAGGGCACCTTGCTTGCTCCTGCTCAGCCAGCTCTTTGCCAAGACTCTCTAGGCCTTCTCAGCAAAGTAGCTCTCCAGCCAGGCAGTCTCCGCATCTTTTGTAGCAAGCGGTTGTTCATTTCCACATGCAGGACTTGGCACTTGCCCTGGCAGAATTTCTTAGAACAGGCCTGACAGTCATTTCCCCAACTTGTCAAGGTCCCCTGAACGGCAGTGCTGCCCTGAAGCATATCTACTGATCCCCCCAATTTGAGGCCATCTACAAACTCAATGACAGTGCACTCTAGCACATCACTGATGTACTAATGAAATCTGATCTCTAGGAATGAGTTCAGACTCAGGCTGAAGAGTGCTAAAGCCTCTGAACTATCAACTAAGAAAAAATAAAATGTCTCTTCAATTCCCAAGACAGAAGGGAAAAAACCAAACAAATACAGCCACCACATAGCAGCTATTTTGGCTTTCCTCAAGTTATCGATAACTAATTCTTGTCAACTATCATAACGAAATTATGTTGCTTATAACCAGGAGATAGGTGACCTTCCATAAATTTGCATGATGACAACTAAACCAAGGTCTTGGACAAAATCATTTAAGGGAAAAGAAAACAAAGGCCTACCATGCCTGAAGACATCTCTTCTACTACCAGTAAACCACAAACAAGCATGGAAATTTTGTCTTTCCTAGAGACAGGGTTTATGTGGGAATTTTGATGAGTGCATCTCCTGCCCTGAACAGGGCTTTCAGACAATGAAATACAGTATAACTGTTCAGCATAGACATGTCATATAGACAAAACCTAGAGCCTGAAACTTCCAGTGCAAGGACAAGCTAAAACAGTTAAAATATCAACAGTCTCTGATTTTTAATGTTTCCAATTAAGAACACATAATATTTAAAAATAACAATTAGTTTTATATAATGCAGTTTTCTGTTAACTTGCTCAGTATCTGCAGCCTGATCTACCCACTAATCTCCCAAGCTGAAAACCTGTCTCCGAACTGGGTTGATAGGGCGGAGAAGTCAGTTATAAACTCTTGACAGGTGACTTCAGATAATTAATCAAACCAGCTAAGTTATAACTGTACTAATTGAAAATATAACTGAACTTATGCTTTCAATGTATAGTAACTTTAAACAATGATCAAAACCAGGTCACATTGTCCTTTAGAAGGCAATAGAGGAAGTTCATGAACTAGCTTTCAGACAGACCTTGATGCCCTACCACAGAAATGGGATCTAGAAAAGCAGTCTCTGGGAATTGCTTATTTCCGCTTTAATTGAAGTCAATTTTCATTTTGGAGTAACAGAAGAATATGTTTAAAAAAATTATTTACTATCACTAATGACACAAAGCAAAAAAAGAACTCAATAAAAAAGAACTCATGCAAAACATGCGAAAAAATAAAAAGCACTCAAAGCCTCCTCTCAAATCTAATTTATAAAACCAAAACCATCAAAATAGGGTCCTCCAGGATAAAAAGATATGTTGATAGTTGTGTATTGTACAACATGTTTCATATTTGAAATACTACTGTACAGAATACCTTTCTTCGATTTTCCTGTTCTTGACGTTTGGTTAGGAGATTGTTGCATTCCTATATCCATTTAGGAAAAGGCATGGAAAGGACAGACGAAACAATGGCATCAGAATAAATCTGAATTCCCAGAAGTTTGGAAAACATAAGCAGCACATCAACAAAGCAACAGCAATGAGAGAATGTATTGTGACTATCAGCCTACTGTACAGTTTTAAGTTCTACAAACAAAACCAATCACAATCTACAGAACTGTACTCTCAAGCGACAGTGTCAAACAGTGTAACCTAATTTACCTGCTCTGTGTAAAATATCCATATTCCAATGTTTTGAAATACTGCAACAAATTATCAGATATTTACCGCCAACTTTAAATTGCCAACTTAACTAGTCCTTATCTAGCACATACTGCAAATGCAATTCTCTCATATTCGTAGAGTGCTTTACACATACAGCACACTTAAAATTCCTCCTGCTAAACATCCCAAAAAACCTTAGGTGCCAACAAGTAAACTTTAGAGACAGATTATCCAGAAATTTTGAAGGAAATCTTGGCTCCGCCACCACACAACTTCTAGCCATCATGTTATTTACACTCTCTCATCTCGTTACAGTTTTAGCATGTTTGTCACCCCTCACCAAAAAAACTACCCAGAAACTTGTTGCCTTTAAGCCATCTCATCTCAAAAGTTGTGTGTCAGTTGGTGCCTTATGCAAATATAGGCCCCTTCTACCTCAGTATGAAGAGAAGAGAATCCTGCTTATGTCAATCTGACCATGCTGAACTGTTCACACACAGGAGCTATGCCAACAGCCAGATGCAGACATGACTGGCAGTCATGGCATGGCAGAATGAACACCATGTTCCCCCAGCGCTATCGGGCAGGCCACTACTGGACCAACAGGGGTGCGTTATGCATGTGTATGTGTTGTGGAACAGGTTTTAGAATATAAATCACTATCCACCTGCTCTACCCATCCTACTTGGTAAGATTTTAAGTCAACAAATGATGTGGCTCTGTTATGGTAGCTACCCAACACCAAAATTCTTTGTGACAAGGCCATAACATTTGTCTCAGCAGAAATGAGTCCTGCTTATATTGATTTTACCACAAATACATGGAATGGATGTGGCAAAAGGACTCCTATCAAAAGCATGCACTTGAAGGGCCTCAAGATGGTTTCTTGTCCCTTCTCCATTTGTCAGTTTTCCTAAAAGGTGATAAAGGACAACTTTTCCTGACCTCAGGAGAGGGCTATGATGAAAAACCAACAGTTTCTGTATGGACTCAGGGAAACACTGAAGGAACAATACACTAATACACAGTACAGTAGCTAATAAACCAGCTGCCACTGCAGACATACTAGAAATCTGAATCCTTGCCTTCAGAAAAATTATTTTTTTTTTCCAAAGAAATTCCAACTTCAAATCTAAAAAGTCTGTCATTCAATATGCTAGGGCTGCAAGCCATTCATTCGGAGGTTTTTGCAAACCTGTCTGTGATTAATAAAAAGGTTCATGTTCTGACAAAAAGTAAGCATTCAAATAAGCATGAGCCAACTTCTTAAATATGCCGACTTACTAGAGGAGAATATTTTGAAGAACATTCAACAAGTGCAAAAGCAACAAAATGAATAAGGACTACCATTGAAGATCCCAGAAAAATAGTACAGAAGAGAAAAAACACAAGAAAAGAATTCCAAAGTGGGTGCTTCTCTGGTCTCTCAACATCATCCCAGCTTCTCCTCTAACAAAGGCTTCAAAGCCTGTTAGTGCAGCATATCAAAGGGACTCTCATGATGCAGGACCTGTGCTTTGTGGATGCAAGCCAGAGTCTGCAGAATTAATGCCAGTAAAAGTTCCCTACACACTACTAATCTCTCTTGCTCAACACACTGGGGTCATCTTTTCAGAGACTGAGCACAAGGAGAAGAGGATTCATACTCCTCAGAAGAAAAACAAGCCCTACTAGAAACAGGCTGAGAACAGAGCATATTCTTTTTCTCCTCGCAAGTCCTTAACCCACATGACATTCTCTTCACACTTACTATGCATCTTCAAATGAACGTAAGAAGTAAAGATTTCCCATAATACTGGGGACTTATATTAGCAGTATTATGACTTTCAAGGCATGTGGTTCAAGAACCCATATTTCCCTGAGGGTATGTCAGTTTTGGAATCAAACAATAGCATTATTCTTCAAGCCACATATTTTAAATTAACCCAGGCCTGTCAGCCATTACAATGCAGTACCACAGCAATTATCTACATGCACAGGGCGCAGTAACAGAGTGCTGTCTGGGTGAAAGTGACATTTTGCCGATTAAACTACCTGTACCAAGCCCTTTCCCCTCAAAAAAAATTATTCATCAAGAAACTTTTCAAATCTCTGACTAGATCAAAGTAATTGTTCCCAAATCAGAAGGAACAAATTTTGGCTCTAAATTAAATTCCCACATCTGGGAAAAGTCATTGAGGAAAAACATACACTCATATTTCTTGCTGTATTTAAAAAAGGAGTAATGAATTGTGTTTGAACACTGTCTGCTGCCCATTTGCCACATAGTTCTGATATAACACCCTTAAAAAAAACTAGGAAAGAATAAAACCTCCCACTGCAGGGCCCGAGACACAAAGTACAAGACAAACAATTAAAATATTCATTTTCCAAGATTCCTTTAGGGCTATGTGAGTTCATAAGCATAGACTGAATTTTACAAACTCACAGAAGGAGTTCATTTTTTGATCACATGCCATTTTAATTTGTTTTTCTGGATCACAAGGTAATATGGATTTTTTAAAGTTTATTTAATAAAATTACAGGAAGTGGAAACATTATTTTTACTGTAAATCAAACCATTTCCAAGAAGACACAGTATACACAGACACTGCATTGTAATTGCTACCAAAGTTACTTTTCAAATACAATCTTTCCTAAATATGTCTCTCCAGCACCTACATGGAAATGATTGCAACTGATGTGAGAAATATGACGACTCACTAAAAGGAGCTTAGTGCAGGTGAAACTATTAAAACAAAGACACAGAAACTCAGCAGGAAGATATGTCTTGTTGATTTCCACTAACTCATCTGTTGCTTCTCAACTACAGAAAGATGAAGAACTACTCAGGATGAACTTACTGCTTTTGTAATTAAGATTTTCACAATCTGAATGGCCATTTACAGGTAAAAGTACACACCTGAAAAACAAAAACACTCTGGTCTAGTTCCTTCCCTGTCCCCCTTCCCTCTCTCTATAGGAAAACCTAAACAGATGGTCAATCTGATGGGCAGAAGGCAACAACCCTAAGTGGACATGTAGCAAGTGACAAGAAGCACCTCCAACTAACAACAAATAAGTGCACATTCATAAAACTTCTTGTGCTACTCCATCTGATGCCTCTGCTAAAGTCAATGGTGAACACAATAAGCTCTAACAATAAAAAACACCTAAAGAAGAGGCCACAGTGATTTTCCTCATAAGCTCCTCCATAGTTAAGGATCCTACCTCCTCTGTCCACAGCAGGCGCACCCAACGTAAAGCCAGCAGCTCCTGCCCGGTGAGGAGTACTAAGTACCACAATGCCTTGTGCACCACCTGCAGAAGCTTCTCCTGTGTTTTCCCAGTCTGCGTATTCTGCCAGTTGTTTACTAAGGCTATACAAAGAGAGAAAATATATTTGGTAAAAATGACTACATACTTGCATACACCATTTAACAGAATAATTAACAGCCACTTATTACCCACCTGGCACATACTCGTGAATTCACATGAATTCTTATACTTGGAAGTACTCACTAAGGGTAACATGCGTAGCACTTACTGCATGACTACAACATACTCCAATATTCACTGCAGTCGTGTTCATTCTATAGATGCATATTCATACCTATGAAGTTATTAACTGTCTGGGATATTTTTTTTCAGCCTAGCTTTTAAGTACACATAACCACCTTAGAGAAGGAACACCCACAGGTACAAAGCTGTGCATAAGAGGAGTAAAACTGCTTAAGATTTTAAGTATTAAAGTTAGATCTCCTCTGAAACAAAAGGCTGGCAGCTCCTGGTCACTGTAGCAGAAGTCAGTAAGGACAACAGTGCTGGTCTGGGGGGAGGGTTTACATGCATTTCAGTTTGCTGAGTTCCACTTCCGGATACCTGTAGGCTACAGATACTTTTTAGAGTTTATAATTGGCATGTGTGAGCTTTGCAACAAACTTGAAATCTCACACAGAATTCTGGTTGGAAATTTTCCTCACCTTCCACATCAACACTAGAGACAGGAATGATACATATCAGAAGATGTCACTGAGCACAGCTTCAAGACAGGTCTCAACACACCATTAAACCTTCGTGTTGTTACCAAAAATGTTCAAAAGTCACACTGATAACTGACAACTTATTCTAACAATAAACTTTAAAATTCACCTCGAATATCCACGAACAACAGCATAATCCTCAGCTGTCCGTCCATTACTGTCTTTCTGGGAAACATCAGCACCATATCGAAGAAGAACTTTTATCAGACTAAGTTCCCCACCAGAAGCAGCAGTCATAAGTGGGGTTCTGAAACATCCAAAATATGATATGAAATAGATAATTTTACATAAACACTGTAATTATTTGTATTCCTATTTGCTTTCCAAAAAAAAAAAATTTCCCCATTACTTTAAAATGAACGAAAGAAAAAGCAGTTTTCATTAAGCATTAAGAGCAACAATAAAATGGGACAGGGAGTAAAAACAATTTTATGTTCAATCTTCAGACAAAGCTACCACTTTGACAACACTTACATACAAACTATACTGCTATGCAGGAGGGTGTTTTTTACGAATTGAGGCAACACTGCTGAGCTAATGGCACTTTTCTTGCCAGATGGGCCACCACAAACAATGCCTTTTTGCAATTCTCAGTGTGAAAAGCATCCACTGAGGTAGGACGGCAGCCATGTGCAGACCTGCTTTCACAAGTCACGTAGAAATAGCTCCTTCTGTGTGGCTCTCTTTTTTTCAGAGCTCATTCCCATGTCTCTGATCAATCCAACCTATAGAACACTAAAGACACCCATGCAGAGTTTTGACAAACCCCTCACCTTTCACACTGATCTCGAGCATGCACATCAGCCCCTTTTTTAAGGAGAAACTCTACCATCTCTTCATGATGTTCGGAGATACTAAGAATAAGTGGGGTATATCCCTCCTGAAAAGACAGACATATAAATAAAGTGAAAAATCTAAGTCAAAAAACCCTTCAAGAGACATATTAATAAAACTTTTGGAAAGAACTTCCTTAACAAATATAAAAATTTACCTTATTCTGTGCATCAATATCGGCATTATGCTCAAGTAACAGCCCTGCTACAGTTGTGTTATGAGACAGGACAGCCAGGTGAAGGGCAGTGTTGCCGTCAGCGTCTGCCAGATTTGGGTCAGCACCATGCTCTAGCAGAATAGCCACACATTCTTCTTGCTGGCACTGTACTGCCTGAGAACAACACACCAAAAACGAAAGACTTCCAACATTTACATTTCACTCTGTTAGAATGCCACCAGGTTCCCAATGCAGGCAAAATCAGACCACCTTCAAAGATTAGCTAACCTATGACTATTCCATGCTAATTACAATATGCATGTTTCTACACAGGTCTATGCAATCCTGCAAGATACGTGTCATCTAGCGCATAATCAGTAAGCCCCGCTTGCAAGAATATAACATATTCCACATACCTTCATCAGTGGCGATCTGTTATCACTGTCATAAAGATTTAGCTTACACTTGCTTTCTACTAGATATGTAACGACATCCACATGGCCATTTGCACAAGCGAGATGCAGAGGTGTCCTAAAAATTAAACATATTAAATTAGCACAGACAGATTACTAAAGAAATTGTTTCAGGCTGAGACAAATGGATATGGCCACAAATCTCACTTTGCAAAAAACAAGCTTAAAAGACTTCTCATGCCATTACCAGTAACAGCAGTTGCACACCAAATGCCTGAGGCTGGCTAGCAAAAACCCTCCACAGTGTCCACTTAGCACCACAGCAACAGAGACAAAAGCTTGGGAATTTGCAGACTATGGCAAGTAAACCTCTAAGTTCGTCTGCGACCATTCATGTGCCAGAAGTGTATCAGAGATGTAGGAGATGGGTTTTATAGCAAGACTATTAGTGTTTCCCTGCACCTTGAGAATTTCTGCTTTTTCTCTAACTTGTTTACTACTGCAGCAAACACAAGAACACACTTGCACCAAAGTGCTTCAGACAACAGGTAGCAAACCAGACATCAGAACACTGTAACCCTGACTACAGGAAAGTAATATTTGACCTTCCTGGCAGGTACAACTATCATAGTCATAAAAAGCCTACTAAGAGGAAGTCCTGTCCAAGGAAGGAATACTGTGTTTCCACACTATATGACCAGCATAAGAAAATGATATTTTTTTTTCTTCAAGTTAAAGCCTTGCCAGAAAGAAAAGGGCTCCTTCAAACCACAGAACATCTTCGGTCTCGTGTCAATTAACCACCCTACTTGTACCCAAAGACACAATCACCCAGAAAGTCCTTGCACTTGTTTCCCCCCTAAGTCACAGGCACAAAGCAGCACGAGATTTGCTCTGTGCTGAAGGCAAAGCACCTGCTGCTCTGCAGGAGAGCAGCTAGAAAACAGCTGGGACCTTCCTCCCTGGAAGGTGATGCAACAAAAAATCACAGAATATTAGGGTTTGGAAGGGACCTCTGTGGGTCATCTAGTCCAACCCTCCTGTCGAAGCAGGGTCACCTACAGCAGGCTGCACAGGACCTTGTCCAGGCGGGTCCTGAACATCTCCGGAGAAGGAGACTCCGCAACGTCCCTGGGCAGCCTGTTCCAGTGCTCTGTCACCCTCAGAGGGAAGAAGTTCTTCCTCATGTTCAAACGGAACTTCCTATGCTTCAGTTTGTGCCCATTTCCCCTTGTCCTGTTGCTGGGCACTACTGAAAAGAGTCTGGCCCCATCCTCCTGACATCCACCCTTGAGATATTTGTAGGCATTTATAAGATCCCCTCTCAGCCTTCTCTTCTTCAGGCTGAACAAGCCCAGCTCCCTCAGCCTCTCCTCACAGGAGTAATGTTCCAGTCCCCTCACCATCCTCGTAGCCCTCCACTGGACTCTCTCCAGTAGCTCCTCATCTTTCTTGAACTGGGGAGCCCAGAAATGGACGCAGTACTCCAGATGGGGCCTCACTAGGGCAGAGTAGAGGGGAAGAACCACCTTTCTCAGCCTGCTGGCCACAATCCTCTTGATGCATCCCAGGATCCCACTGGCATTCTTGGCAACAAGGGCACACTGCTGGCTCATGGTCAACCTGTTGTCCACCAGCACTCCCAGGTCCCTCTCCGCAGAGCTGCCCCAAGCCTGTACTGATGCATGGGGTTGTTCCTCCCCAGGTGCAGGACCCTGCACTTGCCCTTGTTGACCTTGATCAGATTCCTCTCTGCCCAACTCTCCAGCCTATCCAGGTCACGCTGGATGGCAGCACAGCCTTCTGGTGTATCAGCCAATCCTCCCAGTCATGTATCATCAGCAAACTTGCTGAGGGTGCACTCTAACTCTTCATCCAGGTCATTGATGAAGAAGTTGAACAAGGCTGGGCCCAGTACTGACCCCTGGGGGACACCGCTAGTTACAGGCCTCCAACTAGACTCAGTGCCGCCGATGACAACCCTCTGAGTTCTGCCATTCAGCCAGTTATCAGTCCACCTCACTGACCACTCCTCCAGCCCACACTTTCTGAGCTTCCCTGTGAGCATGTTATGGGAGACAGTGTCGAAAGCCTTGCTGAAGTTGAGGCAGACAACATCCACGGCTCTCCCCTCATCTACCCAGCCAGTCACACCATCGTAGAAAGCTATCAGATTGGTCAGGCATGATTTCCCCTTGGTGAATACATGTTGACTACTCCTGATAACCTTCTTTTCCTCCACTTGCTTGATGAAGACCTCTAGAATGAGTTGCTCCATCACCTTTCCTGGGATGGAGGTGAGGCTGACTTGAGGGGGATGCCAGCACTAGTTTTGAACTGCATCACTGTGGGTGGGTCCTTTCTGTGCTTAGGAAAGCTCATCTAACTTTGCAATTGTTCTGGTACCTTGCTGAGAGACAGGAGCACAACAGCTCACTGGCTAGGTGGGAATGGAAAGGGAGAGGTACACAAAAGCAGTGACATGTAATGCAGATACTTCCTGTTACAGGGCAGCTGATGAGCCTCCTCCATGGCAACAAGGATGAGGACAAGAAAAACACTCAAAACTTCAAAGAATCTGTAATGTCTTGCTAGGGACAGGGAACAGACTGAAGCACCAACAGAAGAGTCCCTCAACAGTGACTACCACCACTTCTTGAGAAATTCCCATGTAAGTATGTGGGATCCTTCACCTCTGAGGAAATGACTGTCTGAGATCATCCGAGAGCTAACCAGAACTGGTTATGAACAAGTTCACGATTATCTAAAGGTGCTACTGCCAAGCATTAGGAAACATGACAAGCCTGACGAAGTTACTATCAGCTTTGCAAATGGAAAAGCCTTCAGAAAACCTGCAGACTCCTTGCTGCCCTCCTCAACTGAGCCTCTCAGTGTGCCAACAGGAAAGGAGATGGCTCTGCTTGGAGCAAGGCCTGCTGAGCTCCACAGAAGCTCCACTTCAGGGAACAGGCTGGCAGAGAACATCAGAGTGTTCACAGTTGCCTGTATCCACAAGAGGCCTTCAGTAATCCCAAAGCTGTTCTGCCACCCAGTCCTGGGGACCCTGCCCAGATTCTGCTCCTCCTGGTGCTGCAATCCTACACTGATCACCCATGGGGTAGAAGAGAACTACTGATGCCTGAGCAGCTGCAAAACAACCCCACCAAGAGACCACAGGCAAACAGCAGGTTGGCAGCATGCACTTCCAACAGCACTTGAACTGACGACCCAGCAGCTACATGCTAAGCGATGAAAAGCTCTAGAGTTCATTCTGACAGGCAGCTGATGGTAAATCTCTCTTAGCGATTAGCTTTGACCCAGGATTCAAGACTAGCTGGCACTGTGCCTACAGTGCTTCCAACTCTATGCTGAGTTTTGCCCATCTCTTTCAGCAAGGCTGAAGGCTTTGCCAGATCACCTCTCAAAAGCTGCCTGCTCCTAACTGATGCTGTTCCAGGCACATTTTTTGGGAGGTCCTGTGGGCTGCAGGACCCACTTCACAGAAGGAGCTTGTAGGTGTGATACTTGTGATGTCCCTGGTGCACGATTTTGCTTTTGGAATTCCTGAGGAGCAGAACAGAGATATTAATATGAACCACGCACACATTTCAGCCATTGCTACCCACATTTCCTGTTCTTTAAACACACTTCAATTATGACAATTCTTCCAATCTGTGTAGGACGTGATACAGCTCTGAAATAGAACTGCATCTGGTGGTCACTCATGACACATATCACATCCACAAGTGCTAACAGGGCATAGGTGGGCCTGCAACAACCCTCATGGCTGGTATAGTGCACAGAGGGGCTGCAGCAAGCAGGCAGACTCTGTCTACCGAATTCCTCTCAGCTAAGCTTTTCAGCACCAGGCATTGTCATGCCAAAACCACCACTGCGCTCTATTGTATGTATACTGCCTTTTCTTTTTTTTTTTAGTGTGTTACTTTATTTGCCCTGTTATAACACTGACAATAGCCTACCACACAGAAGGAAACCTTTCCAGAGAGAACAAAGCTTTCTAGACAAGATGAACTTAAAACGTAAAACTAGCTAAAATTCATACCAGGGTCTGCTAAGACCTAATGACTGACTGTATCAGCCACAGTGAAAGAGGAGGTAGTAAGTAGAAAAAAAAGAGAAACATTCAGCAGCTATTTCCATAAACGTCACTGGGCACCCTGACTCAAGCAGCTGGAGGATGCGCAAAACGTGCTCAATCCACCTTAAACTGCATCTCCCATCTCCATCTGCATAAATAAGTCCCTTCCAACCCTTACCACTCTATGATTCTATGGCTGGGAAGGCCCAGGCACACAACCCACATTACTGAAGTGCATGCTTACCGTGCTCTTCCTTGCTTCTCCCATACATCTAGGTGGTTTTAGGCGTTTTCAGGGCAATAAGCTAGCTGGCTGGCAAAGTCCAGTCTTCAGGACAGACAGCCTAGGAAGCTGAGCTCCTCTGATAAAAACAGCTTGTCTTCAGAACATCACAAAGATTTTGACTTCGAGTCTTTTCACAAAAGGCATTAAAGGGTTGACACATACAAGACCCCAAAACCGCAACTGATTCCCTTATGCTCACAATGGATCCCCAGGAGCGATGCTGCAGCCCGGGGCTTCTCCTTCAGAAACAATTGCCAAGTTCTTGCTGTGCTCAACTCAACAACCCACACGACAACACCTGCCAGAAGAAGCAGCTTCTCCTGCAAGCCGCTGCCCAGATCTTCCAACCCAAGTTACTGATTAGCCACACCAAAGACCCAGAGCAAACAACTTTTCTGCCACCTAAAATCCGCCTGTTCCTTTGGCCGCCCCATCACCGTCACAACAGCCACGTCAGGCAACCGCGCATGCAGCACCGCCACACACCACGCTCATGCCGCGCTGTAGCATTCCCACCTGCAGAGCTCACATCCCCTTTAGCTGCTCCTGCTGAGGCAGCGCTCCTTTCTCTGCCCAGCCCGCAGGCCGAGCCCTCACAGCCCGCCATCCCCCGACGCCAAAGCCCGGCCGGGGAAGGGCCGCCGCCAGCTCCCCGACCCTCCCGCGGCCACGCGCACAGACACGGCTCCCGGGGCGAGGGCACCGAGGAGGCCGGAGCAGAAGGGCCAAGGGGGCCGCCGAGCCCGAGGGTTTCTGGCGGCACGAAGCCCCATTCCCGCAGCCGGGGGCCCCGGCCCGCCTTACCGCTCCGCCTTGTCCCGCTCGTCGATGCCGTGCTTCTTCAGGCCCTGCCGCACCTGGGCCAGGTCGCCGCTGGCGGCCGCGCGGTGCAGCTTGCCCAGGTCCTTCTGCCGGAGCTCGTAGGCACCGGCGGGGCAGGGCAGGGCCCCGCTGCCGGACGGCGGCTGCTCCTGCCCCTTCCTCTTCCTCCCGAACCCGAAGATCCTCTTCATCCCGCGGCGGGGACGCGGGCACGGTCCCGCCTCAGGGGAGCGGCGACAGGAGGCACCCGGCGGGCTGCGTCGGGCCCCGGGCAGAGGCAGAGGAGCGGAGCCCCAGCTTCTGCGGAGCTAACCGCCGGGCCGCGAGCCGCAGAACGCAGCCGCAACCCCCGCAGCCAACACCTCCCAGGAACCGGCGACGCCCGCGCAGGCGCCGCTGGACGGCGACAGGAGGGTGCGAGCCCGGGGCGGGGAGAGCGGCCGGGCCCGCCCCCGCGCGGCCTGCGGGGCGGTGGGGGCCGTTAGCTGGGCGCTGAGGTGCGGAGGGGAGGGCGGCAGGGCTGTCGGTACGGTCTTTCCGTGGTCTGTCCGTGGGAGCTGTCTGTCGGGTGCGTGGAGCGGCGAGTGATGCCGCCTGCCCCCCCCTCGGGCGCTGGGCTGCGCGGCGAGTGTTTGTGTTAAGAGCAAACTGTGCCAGCTGGGAGAGCGTGTGTAGCGCAGAACAGAATCATGGAATCACAGAATGTTCGGGGTTGGAAGGGACCTTTGTGAGTCATCCAGTCCAACCCTCCTGCTGAAGCAGGGTCACCTACAGCAGGCTGCGGAGGACCTTGTCCAGGAGGGTCTTGAATATCTCCAGAGAAGGAGACTCCACCACCTCCCTGGGCAGCCTGTTCCGGTGCTCCGTCACCCTCAGAGGGAAGAAGTTCTTCCTCATGTTCAGACGGAACTTCCTGTGCTTCAGTTTGTGCCTGTTG
>Ga0065711_1006557_pt1 | contig 16985 bp, 17 predicted proteins | sample Hoacrofraction12_FD_59098 | JGI IMG/M metagenome (GOLD analysis project Ga0065711, IMG submission 59098) | Hoatzin crop microbial communities from Cojedes, Venezuela - Epithelial fraction 12 v2 (version 2) | ecosystem: Host-associated > Birds > Digestive system > Esophagus > Crop | place... | reverse complement strand
CTAATTAGTTCCTAGAAATATAATGAATATTTACATGTGTGATTGTATTTAACCTGAAGCAACAGGGTGTCTGGCGCGCACGTTTGGAGGAGAAATCCCCCGTGTGCCCATTACCACAATAAAGAATCCCTGCTTAACAGTATACATTGTACTGTTAGGTTTTTCCTACCGGATCTTCGAATCAGTTGCATAATAAAGAACTTACAATGTACTTTTAATTATTTTCTTATGGCGACTACTAGCCTAATAGATAATGATTAACTGCAATATGAGCATTTTAATGGAATATGTTATGGTAATTACTGTCTTTTCAGCTTTGACCATTTAGTCCTTGCTGAGCATCTTATTGGTTAAGGCTTGAAATGTTTTTTTTCCAGCTCTATACCAAGTTGCCACTGAAAAAAGGCCCTGAAAGTTATAGAAACATGCAATATCTTGAGTTGGAAGGGACCCATAAGGATCATTGAGTTCAACTCACAGCACTACAACTATGGAACTAGTACAAGTTACAACTTATTTCTAGATGCAGTACAGTGGTGGCAGTTAGCATTCTGTGCCCCAGGTGAAAAGAAGTGTGTCTGGATTAATTAAAGCTGCAGTAGAATATCAAAGTGTGATGCAGGAACAGCTCGGTATCTCTTTATTTCTAGGAGACTTTTGTGGCATCTGACTCTATGTGGTATAGGGTCTTAGTGACATAGTTTAATTTAGGCCTGACTGCTTTTCCACACAGTGCATGCTATGCCCTTGAAGAAGCGCTAACAGACTTATAAAAGGGAAGGTGCCAAAAGCTGCATGATTGCCAAAGCAGCATGATGTCGACAGAAATCTAGGGTAACTAGGAGAATGATAGTGGTGGTAGGGGGAGATCACGACAACTGACTCAATTCATAACAAGGAAGACTACACCCCCAACTCGCGAGCATGCTTAGCTAAATAAACCAGGAACACACCTTTAAGATGAGTGTATAACACCATAGAAAAAGCAGAATATAATGAAAAATATCCTTGTTTTTGTAAGAGTATATAGTCATCGAATCATAGAATGGTAAGGGTTGGAAGGGATCTTAAAGATTTTATTGTTCCAACCCCCCTGCCATCTTCCATCAGACCAGCTTGCTCAGAGCCCCGGCCAACCTGGCCTTGAACACTTCCAGGGAGGGGTCAGCCACCACTTCTCTGGGCAGCCTGCGCCAGTGTTTCACCACCCTTATGGTGAAGAATTACTTCCTAATATGTAATCTAAATCTGCCCTCTTTTAGTTTACAGCCGTTCTCCCTTGTCCTGTCACTACACACCCTTGTGAAAAGCCCCTCGCCATCCTTCCTGTAAGCCCCTTCAGGTAGTGGCAGGCTGCAAAAAGGTCAACCCGGAGCCTTCTCTTTCCAGGCTGATCAGCCACAACACTCATAGCCTGTCCTTGCAGCATAGGTACTCCACCCTCTGATCATCTTTGTGGCCCTCCTCTAGACCCGCTCCAACACATCCATGTCCTTCCTATGTTGAGGGCCCCAAGAGTTGGACACAGTATTCCAGGTGGGGTCTCACGAGAGCAGAGTAAATGGGCAGAAACACCTCCCTCGACCTGCTGGCCACGCTTCTTTTGATGAAGCTCAGGATATGAGTAGTCCTTGTGACTTTGTTAAGCAGTGTTCTAGCTTTGTGGAATTATCACCTATCACCCATATCTGCGCTAATATGCAACACAAGAAAGTTTTCTGCTCTGTGTATATTGGCATATTGCACACTGGGTGAACGATCGCATTTTTGCACAAACAAGTGGGTCTACAATGAACATGTATACCAGATATTCAGGGTATCATTGATCCACTACATAATGTGATGAAGTGTGAATGACTTCTCTTGTGCTCCATCAGAATTATTTTATTGCTCAAGTGAATACCTTATATACTAATAAAATAGTTACTACAGCCAATCAGCTTTGGATTCATGGCTTTGCAAATGCCACTTCACAGTTGCTGTTTTCCAGGATCTTTTGCAGCTGCATGTGTGAAAACAGTTTATCTCATGACAACACAGAAGAGAGGCACAGGATGCGCTGATCCTTCAGGGTGCTCTTTTGTCTCAAGTTATACTGTTTCCCATATCTCCCTTTTTTGTTTAGCCAGACACTGTTGATGATAAGAGCTGACATAATTTGGACTTCATCTTTCTACAACTTTCTCAGAGGCCAACACAAACTACAATACTAAAAACAGACACAACAACAAAAATGCTAATTAAAGATACAGAGATGTGAAGTGCGCTGTGTGTAAAGAAAGATAAAATTAGCCTGAGAATGATACATGTTGATGGCAAATCTGTTACCTAACATATAGGTGTAGATTGATTTGCTTGCATCCAATTTTCTTTCTGTGTGGATGGTAGGATCCAAGCACCGCTTGACCACAATACATCATTATTGAAAATCAGAGGGGATGCATCGCCCCATGTAAGGAGTGGAAATAATAGTGGGTCTATGATATAAGCTCAGTAAATTTGCACTTGGGTTATAGGTATAATCATCACACATACAAGCATCCATAACATTTAGTATTGGATACTCATATAAATCACCTAGGCTAAGATCAATGTATCTAAGAGTATAACTCATTAACTATATAAGCTAAAATCAATGTAAATAAAAGCATAAATCTGCAAACTTCAGCCCATCTATTCACTGTTGCATCAAATGCTTCCACAGCCCCGAGAATTCAGAATCTAGATACAAAAAATCCAAAGTCAAAAACCAGAAGTAATCAATACCTTCAGAACTCACCAAACTGAAGACGCAAATGTAGTTACTTAGTCCAGAAAAATGCGTTAGATCACAGAAAACAAATAAATCCATCAGATAACAGAAAAACAAACACTATGACAACAGACATAAAAACCACACAATCATAGTCGCAACTGCACAGAACAAGCAAACCAAGTTTTCAACATAAATCCAAATATTACAAATAGACAGACTTACAATAGTATTCAATAATTAGCAGACAAATTCCCGAGCCTCACTTCCAAGAAGAGTACTTACTTTTCAATTCCGTTTTAGGAATGGTACATTCCCTTCTCCTCAGGGATATAGCCCAATGCTGTGAAACTTTCACTACAACTAACAGGCAGGCAACAAGAAATAATACTAGAAGAATGCCTTTACCTTATTGATGGTCCTTGCTCAGAACTCCTCTGTCCAGGGATCAGAGGTTCTCCCCGAGAATCCCTCGTTGCCGGCTGGAGGTCCTGTGAGCCCTCAGATCATTATGGTTCAGGAGAAGGGTCCCATCTAGTGTGCCAAAATCTGTTAACGGAAAGTGGCAAAATAATTAACTTCTTAAAACCTAATTTTAGAGTTCTGGAAAGCAGGCATTCTTTACTGCAGTACTGGACGCACAGGGGATAGTTCCACCCAAATGTGCCTACCGAAAAGACACAACTGCTAGAGATTTATGCCATGTTAACGTACATAATCAATACGTTTCTGAGAAGGGGTTATCATTTTTCCTTTTTTTATATATAAATATCCTTTGTACTTGTCTATTGGCACCTCTGGGCAGTTGTCGGGAGACATCAGATGAAGGTTCATACTTTTCCTCACGGTGTCTTCTAGTTGACCTTTGCTTGTGTGCAAACTCAGTTCTAAAATCACGTATGCCGTGTCCTCCAAGATTGCTTCATTATACAAAAGCTGTTGTGGGAGATAATTGCCAAATATGCATGGAATGTATTAATCGAGTGGGTGATGCACCCACTGCAGACATCAGAGTACTTGCATTTACTGTAATTTTTTCAGTTTTCCCTGTGTTATAGGATCATCCAGAGTGGATCTCTGCTGCTTCCGCATCAGAGATTGCTCCTTGAGCATGAGCGTGGTCATCTCTGCAATCGGACTCTGTGTTGCGTTCTTTCAGCTCATGATATGGTTTCACATATTTTGCTGGTAACCATCGGAGGCCTGTTGTAAGAACAACACATGCATACCCTCTTCCCGCATTATTAGTTCTATTGTACATTGAAATTCCCCAAATTCTTTATCCCATACTTGTGGTTGAGCCGCAAATGGAGGGACCATCCCGAAATGGCGGTCAGCTGCTCTTGTAGATAATTGATGATCAGAACGGGTAAAAAACTGAATACATATAGTGCTTTGTCTAAGTTTTCCTGTGGGGTAACACTACCCATAGGATTCATCCTTTTTTGTTTGTTTGCCATAGCTTTGAAGGTCCTATGGACATGTTCAACAATATCTTGTCCAGTGGGAGAATGCAGTATACCTGCAACATGTTGTATACCGCAGTTCTGTAGGAGGATAGAAATTGTTCGTGAAACACAAGCAGAACCGTTAACTGTTTCCATTGTTTTTGGAATGCCCATAGTGGCAAAACATCTTAGCCAGTGGCGTTTCACATCGCATGCCTTTCCCCCGTATTTGCATTGGCTACCAGAAATCCTGAGAAAGTATCCACACTAATATGTACATAATGCAGTCTACCATATGTTGATATATGTGTAACATCACTTTGCCAGAACTCAACTTGTAAAGCACAATGGTTCACTCCTGTGTATGATGATAAGGGTGTAATACGTTGACAATAAGATCATGCACATAAAATTTCTGTGGTTTGCCCTCGAGACAAAGCACATTGTTTACTCAAAGAGGCATTTTGATGAAAGAAGTTGTGAGATAATCAGGCTTGCTCAAAACTGCACGGCAGTACTGTTGCCATTATCAATTTGTCTACTACAGCAATTCCTTCATTTATTGGTCCTGGTAGAGTAGTATGTGACTGTATATGCATAATGAAATATACATGTACTCAATTTTTTTAAGTAGTGTAGCTAATTTCAATGCAAAGGAAAAAAATTGTTTGTTATTGACCTCTTTTATCATTGCATCTTCAATCCGTTTAACAATAACCACAATATATGCAGAATCTGTGACAACATTGAGTGGTTCAGTCAAAAACAATTTAAAGGCATGCAAGGCCGCTGATAGTTGAAGAAATTTTGTGGGTCCTTCAATGATTAAAATATATGATTGCCAGTGTGACGAATCTGTTTGTTTCCACACAGCTACAGCTTTGTGTGTTTTCCCTGATCTGTCCAGAAACACTGTTCGTTCTCCTTTAATAGGAAAACAAACTCATAGTTTTTTTTGGCTGCAATGGAATTTGAGAGAGGGAATGTAACAGCTTATGTTGTGGAAGAGTATAACGTCATTTAAATAATCAGCTAGAGCGGCTTGCAGTGATATAGATTCCCTGTTTAATACCACATTTTTGTGCAGATGACAGAACCATGCTAAGTTCTGACTGCCAATCAGAACAGGTCATGACAGAAGATTCTCCTACAGCCTGTATAAGGTTCCTAGTAAACCAAGCCTGGAGACCATATTCTCGTATGGATTTCCGAACCTTCTTAATAACCTTGGATGGTAAATCAGCATACCCTGGGTCTTTGTTATGCTTATGTACTACAGGCATAGCTTGAAGGATAGAAACATCACCTTTGCAGACTGCATAATCCTATAATTATCTAACAAAACGTTCAACTGTCCGACAACATTCAGTGGTCCCATATGAGTCAGATACTGTATAGGAGCCAAAGGGGGATGTAGGAGCAGAAGGGAGGGGATTAGGAGCAAAAGCGCTGTTAATAAGTGACATACGTGATATTGATTTTTGTTGTTGTTCCTGTAAAATTTCACCTGCTGTGAGGTCTGGTGTTGCCGTAACCCTCGCCGGAGTTAGTGGTGGGTATAAAACAGGTCCTCCTCGGTGTCTATTTCCCCAGGATCAAAAGGATCGTCATGTTCTGGTGGATCTACCGCCCGCATCTCCTCTGTTGAGTTACAGGTTTCATTGTACGCAGGACTACATATTTCAAAAGACTGCAGCTCAGTCTGCTCCTGCTTTTACGAGAATGGAGGAAGGACAGCCGACGCTTGTAAGATAGTTTCTGTGGGTTATAGAGCATTTTAAGCTGTATACACAGTTTTCCAAGTAATAATGATTTCTTCAGGGACTTAAAGCTGCAAGTCCTTTTTCTTCTGCAATTCTTCCCCCACAATGAGCTATCATATGAACCTGAGGAAGAGTACCACAAGCAATAGTCTTCTATCCAAACTTACTATTTAACCAACTTTGTAACTGATACTGCAAAACCTTGTTCTTTCAAAATTCTCTGTAATGTGTCTTGATGGAGTTTTGCTCCTTTGTAGCTTATTGTCACATAATATAAATCCGTAGCTGCTCACCTTAATCGTTCCAGTGAAGGGTGGTGGCTCGTCTTGTGTGTGCACATAAGTGCATATGTGTCTCCTTTTGGTCTCAGCTGCCGTTCACCACCAGTAATAATCTTCAACTGTGAATATCTTCATGTCCAAATATCTTTATATCCAATATATACAAATACAGTAGTTACTAGACCAAATCAGCTTTGGCTTCGTGGCTTTGCCAATACCACCTTCCAGGATCTTTTGCAGCTGGATGTGTGAAAACAGCCTATCTCATAAGAACAAAGAAGGGAGGCACAGGATGCACTGATCCTCCAGGTCATGAGATAGTGCTGTTTTGTCTCAAGTTATACGGTTTCCCATAATGAAGACCAGGCCTAGTATAATTATTTCTTCTAAAAAGATTAACAAAATTTGTAAGGCATGAAGAATATTCTGGAATTTTGGGAAATGTTTCTACTGTACAAATATTTTTCATCAAACCACTGTAAAATGCAACAAGTATTGGAAGCTTATATTCATGTATCTCTGCGATTTCAGATGCATTTGCAAGGATTAAAACTGTAACTTAAATTTAACTTTGATGCACACCTGTAACAATGGTGCACTTACAGCTGAAACTTAACACTCTTGTTTGAGAAAAACGAGGTTACATAAATTTGTCATTTGCTTTCAGACCTATCAGAGCATGAAGAGCAAGATTTAGTAGCATTTTCTTAGTATTCTTCCTCTGCCCCATTTTTGTGCAATTAAAGTAGCATAATAAAATTTGCTATCTCTGCACTGTGTTCAGTGGGAAGCACATGAAATATGGTCAATATACCAATGCTGTAAATGCTTGAAATGAAAGAAATGCACAGTGTATTCTCTACCTAGCATATTTTTGGTTGCCATTCTATGCCATGTTTTCATCTGGTGGATGAAGGATTTCTTTTCAACAGATTGTAGTGTGTTTGTGGGTATCGTTTTCTGTCCATCTGGAATGTTGCTGGCATTTGAGTCCCTGTAGGATGGACTGGAAAGAACTATGCGTGTAGATTGTATGAACGCTTTGGGCTGAAAAAATTCTGTTTAGTGATTTGCTTCCACAGTCTGTGAATTAGTTTCTGTGACATTTTTCTGTCTCCTCACTGAAAAATACTGCATTGTGACTTGGGAGAGTTTGGTTCCACTGAAAGATGTGCCATCTTTATTATAGAACTGAAAGAAATGAGGTAATGTTAGCTATTGTTCAGACATAAACCACTATTTCTTTCCTAAAGCAGAAGATATATACCAAAGCTCTACTAGCTTCCCTGCAGCAGTATTACTGCACCAGTATTTTAGCCTATTGAAATTTTAGCTGCCAGTGTGAGTAACATCTTGCAGTTGCTGTTTTGGCTTCAGGTGGATGCTGTTAGTGAACATGAACGATGCTCCCCATAATCTTACGGTGTTTCCACTACTTCTATATATATAAAAGCTTCATTGTGGTAAAAATTGTACAATGATTTACAGAAGTAGTTTAAAATAAATTTTTTTCATAGTGAATGCAAGGCAGAAAAACATGAAGATGTGGTGTGATGACAGGAAGGAGTTCTTCAAGACATATTATCAATAATCTGAGGAACACTACCACGGAAGTTAGTTAATAGGAATACAAAACTGTTATTCTTAAACAAAAAACCCAACAACAAATTCATGAAACAACTCAAGCCCCAAAATAAATTTATTGCATATAGTGTACATAGACTGATTTTTCTGTAGGACTATCGTTTACTTTTAACAGCATATGAAATTGCAGGTACAGAGAACAGTGTAATTGTTCTCTGAAAACACTTAAGACCCAAAAAATCATTTTACTTCAACTGTAAATCTAAGTATTCTTTTCTCAAGTCTTACAATATTATATTTCATATTCTGTGTTTTTAGTCAGAAGAATGTTTTCCCAAGCTTTTTTCGCCTAAAGTCAGTGGGATTCTTAAAACTGAAATGGCGACAGGACTTGAATAGTTGGTGAATTTGACAGTATGTTAAAAGAATTGTGTGTATAATTCATTATTTAATAATCTTGGACAAACAAGTATAGTAATGACATCAAACAAATTTAACTATAAGCAAGGCAGACTTTTATACAATTTGAAAGCTAATAGAAGAAGGCCTAAAGTTTTCAGCACTACCTCTTAAGTTGGCTTACCACTCATGTTAAATGTTTTTGTTTGTTTTTTGTTGATCACAATTCCATTTTGATCACAATTTCGTATCCTATCTATAACTTTTATCCAACAGTTTTCTTCCCAATTTATAGCATGCATTTTGCTTTCTGTAGAATACAAGTAAATGTTCTGCAGTAAAAAAATGTAGCCCACCATTGCATTGCATTTATCCTGTTCTTAAAGTTTCTTCAATGGGCCTTTTCCTTTTGTGTTGTGTCAGTATTCTGATTTACTCATCAAATCTGTTCTCAGTATCTCTTGTTGATGTTGGCACAGCAGCAAAAGCCTTCCTCCGTATAAACAAACAACAATACCTGGCAATTCATATGACAAATCGGTGAATTCTTTTTATACATTTTTAACTGCTGAGATTCTAGGCAGGGAAAAAGTTTCATGGTCTTTACTATGCAGGGAGAATAAGTACAGGAAAAGAAAATCGTGCTCTAGAAGCTTTAGGTTAAAATAACAGCACATGTTTCCAAAGTTTCTCTACTATGTAGAAAGGATCTTAATCTTGTAGGACAATTCCTGCATAGATCCTAGGAATTTCCTCTGTTATTTGCTGAAAATTTTCCTCAGCAGAAATACTTAGAATCTGCTGATAACTTAAATGGTTCAAATCCTGCATGAATGTCTGGGTCCTTGTGGTACCCAGAACTATTTGTTCTGATGCCTGTACTCTCGTATTGGTTTTAGAATCCCATTCTTCTCATAGTGACTTTTGTAAGCACTGTATAGGCTGCTCAGAAGATGTACGACCTGCAGAACTTACAACTTGGAAAAGTGACATTGATCGAAGTTGGGAACTTCATTATATAGATAAGGAAACTGAAGAATGGACAGATTAAATGACTGTTTCCAGTGTTAAACAGCACATCTGGAGCAGCAGAACACATGAAGACCAGCACCTGGTTTAGCATTGCAAAAGAAAAATTCTTTGCTTCCTGTTAATGTCACTATGGAGCTTGCAAATTTTTTTAAAAGAACTCAGTGTTGGGCAGCTTTTGATATAAAATGGTGAGACATGTTCTGCAGTCTCATGTCTGGTTTAATTTGTTTGCAAATACTGAGTCAGGCCAGTTTTGTGAGGGTCTCTTTGTCAACCAGGGATTTCTTTTTCCAGTTGTGTTAATACACAGGAAAGTAATTCCAGGGATGGAGCTGGCTTCATATGTTGGCTCGATGTCCAGGTGGAGACCGGTGACGACTGCTGTGTCTCTGGTGTCAGTACTGGTGCCGATGCTATTTAATTTCTTTGTCAGCGACATGGAGAGTGGGACTGAGTGCACCCTCAGCAAGTTTGCCAATGACAGCAAGCTGTGTGGTGTTGTTGACACGCTGGAGGGGAGGGATGCCATTCAGAGGGACCTGGACAGGCTGGAGAGGTGGACTTGCGTGAATAGTGTGACGTTCAACAAGGCCAAGTGCAAGGTCCTGCACGAGAGTTGGGATAGTCCCAAACACAACTACAGGTAGGGTGGAGAGTGGCTTGAAAGCAGCCCTGCGGAGAAGGACTTGGGCATACCCGTGCATGAGAATCTCAATGTGAGCCAGCAATGTGCACTTGCAGCCCAGAAAGCCAGCCGTATCCTGGGCTGGTGTTATGGTTTCACTGCGGCCAGCAACAAAAGCGCCACGCGGCCGCCCCTCCCCTTGACGGGATGCGGAGGAGAATGGAAAGAAACAGGCAGAAATTGGTGGGTTGGGATAAGGGCAGTTTAACAGAACAGCAAACAAAGGGAACAGGAAGAACAATGATACATGTAACGAGAAAACACAATACAAAACAGCACAACCCACAGAGCAGCTCTCCCGCACCGCCACCGCGCCCTCCTGAGCAGTGGCGGAGTTCCCGCCGCCCCTGCTCCCCCGACGGGAACTCAGCATGACGCACATGGTATGGAATGCCCTGCTCTGTTTGGCCAGGTGGGCTCAGCCTGCCCAGATATGTCCCTTCCTGGTTTCCAGTGAAAATTAACCCTGTCCTGGCCAAACCCAGGACAGCTGCATCAAAAGAAGCCTGGCCAGCAGGTCGAGGGAGGTGTTTCTGCCCCTTTACTCCGCTCTCGTGAGACCCCACCTGAAGTACTGCATCCAGCTCTGGAGCCCCCAACATAGGAAGGATATGGATGTGTTGGAGCGGGTTCGGAGGAGGGCCACAATCATGATCAGAGGGCTGGATTACCTGTCCTGTGAGGAAAGGCTGAGAGAGTTGGGGCTGTTCAGTCTGGAGAAGGGAAGGCTGTGGGGAGACTTTATAGCAGCCTTCCAGTACCTGAAGGGGGCCTACAGGAAGGATGAAGAGGGACTTTTCACAAGGGTGTGTAGTGATAGGACAAGGGGGAATGGCTCTAAACTAAAAGAGGGCAGATTTAGATTACATATTAGGAAGTAATTTTTCACCATAAGGGTGGTGAAACACTGGCAAAGGGCTGCCCAGAGAAGTGGTGGCTGACCCCTCCCTGGAAGTGTTCAAGGCCAGGTTGGACGGAGCTCTGAGCAACCTGGTCTAGCGGAAGATGTCCCTGCTCATGGCGGAGGGGGGTGGAACCACATGATCATTAAGGTCCCTTTCAACCCTTACCATTCTATGATTCTGTGTTCATTTTGTTCTGAAACCGCTAAGTTGACCTGGCACTGGGCATGCAGGGAAGCAAGGCACAGAGGCACCAAGTTCTGTGTGGGCAGTGCTAGACTTGATAGATCCCAGTTGCCTACTACACTTTGTCATGGCAAACTAATCGCACAGGTAAGGAAACTAATCTTTTAAGTCTGTTGTTATATATAAAATTATATATTTCTCATCTGTTTATATTTTAAAATTGTCATTTATCCACACATAACTGTTTGTGCCCTACTTTCTGTCCTGAGAAAACTTGGAGAAAAAGACCCAAAGCAAGTGGAAGAGAAAAAATTAGAAAAAAAAGGAGTAGGAAGGTGGTGTACGGACCATTAGGATTCACATGGGAGACTGTCATGGGAAAAAGCAAAACGACTACTCAGTACTGTTTCAGTAGTATCCACTGCATGTTTTTGGCTATTAAATTGCATTATTGCATTATGTAATTTCATTGAGGGTTTTCTTTCAATATGTTCTTGCATTAATCAATAAAATCTTTAGTTAATACCTTAATACTATTGAAACAACCTGTTGAATAATGCTCAACTATTTCTGCATTTCTGGTTTAAATGTATACTGTAGAACAGCCAGTCAACAATACTGGAAAATGTTGTTTTTGGCAATCATCAGTTCAGGTTCATGTTCAGCCAGTCTGAGCACGCGGGTCCCAATTCAGGGACGGAATGCATAATTTCTTATGATATCCCCATTTAGAAAATTATTTAGGGATAATTTTCATACAGAAAATGTGCTTAAATACTGTTAAGTGTAGGCTTTGCAGGAAGTTTACCTTATTCATCAGTGCTTGCTGAATAGAAAAAATAGAATATCACAAATACATGAAAGGTAAAAGGAAGGGAAAGAGGAAATTTCTTTCTTTTCCAGCTGTTCCAGCAGTATTTATTTCATTAAATACATGCTTTTCTCAAAATCTTAGAGCGTTTTTTAACTAGAGCAAGAAATTCGGCCACAACTGAAATAAATCACTGTTAAAACACTGACTGCTGTGTGGTCAGAGTTTGAACAAATGAATTCCTTGTACCCTGCTTACAGTGCTCTCTGAGGAAATCTGAGCTGCAAATTCTAGAAGCAAACACGTCATTGTTCTTGCTGTATAGTATTGAGAAGAACTACCTATGTCCGGAGTAGGTTCGAGCTCACATAGTGTTCAGTATAACGGCTGGGGAAGGAAGTGAATGGATCTGTTTCCCGAATATTTGATAGAAGCTTTGGTTGGGAAACATATAGAGAAACTCATGCTGTGTGAGAATCATAATTCCGTAGACTTGAAGCATACAAAATATGTAACTTTAACCCAAAGTATGTTAACAGGTTTCCTTTTTTTGAAGAACATCGCCTATATACCTCTGTCTCTGTAAATAGATGTCACCTCCAATTTGTATGTGTGACTACGAAGAGCTCAGTAGTGTTTCCCAGATGTAAGTAATTCTCTTTTTAAAAAACTTAAGCACGTAAAAAGATTACTTTTACAAACTTTTATCCATCTACTTTAGTGTAAATGTTTTTGCTAAGTGCAGGTGAAATTAGCCTCAAACCTATTCAGTTTTTCTCACACTCTTACTATTCTATCACGCAATACAACTTCAAGCTCTTTATAGCTAAATTCAGAGAGGAGGAATACTTTGCTTACATATAAGAGAGCATGCACACTTAATAGCATATCTGTCTTTTTGAAGCCAGTAGAGCAATTAAATGATTTAATCATTATAATTTATTTGAATAATTGCATAGTATTTGTATAGTTTATGTATAGAGAAAGGGGAGAAAATCCATTTACTGTAGAAGTAGGACTTAGACAATTGAGAGGTGAACTATGAGATGTGAGATGACTGCAAATCTCAATTTCATGTCTTCCTTTTTCATATTAATTTTTGCTACATTATTAGACTTGGGGAAGGATTAGTCCTAACCCAAAACTCTGTTTCGAGAAGAAACCTGAAATGTAGAGTGGAAATATGATGGACTATACAGGGAAAGAATTCAAAATACTTTGTGTATATGGTACAGCTTACAATATACCTTATCTTCCTAGCACTGTAGGGTTGACTTGTTATTCTTTTTTCTCATTTATTTTTCAAAACTCTGAAATATCATTCCTGACTGCTATAATAGTAGTTTATTATTTACAGTTCACCAACCACATACATAAACCCATGACTTTAGAGGTCTTCTCATGGCTCTTTAAACGTGTCGCTATCCTGGAAGTTTCTAGACAAAACAAGAAACAATAATGATATAAAGCTTTCATGGAAGTCCATAAGTTGTCTTGTAAGCCATTATTAAACTTAAGGGAAAACTGACCTCCTTCATGAATGAAGAAAGGAGCACAATGAGGAGTCTGGAAACTGATCAAAGCAAGCCATAGCTGTAGGTTTTAAATATATTAACATCCTGCCCTTCAGAGCTTGTTTATTCTAGCTTGTACACTGGAAATAGAACAGTGTAACATAAACTTTTACCCTATTCAATGCGTTATCTTTCCTTTTACATCTGGTTTCTTTTCCTAAAAGAGCTATTCCATTTTGCAAAGCAAAAATACATTGTATGTAAACAATGAATCCATCCTTTATGAACAAGATCACTGATTTAAGAAAATATTCAAAAGATAAATGTGATTAATTTCCAAAAATGATTGAAATTAAGGTTGAGATTGTCAGGTATGAAGAATGTTATTTGTTGCGCTGCTTCTTTTTTACGCAACTTTTTTAAAATAATGTAATTGATTTTGTTGTACTGATTTACTAAAGGACACAGACATACCAAAGTAGCTGCCTTATATTTAATAAATGTAAGTGCAAACAGCCAGACTGAGGATATATTTTGGTCTTTTTTTCATTATTACCATAAATTAAGGCTAAGTATTATGTTAAGAGCTAAAATACTCTTTTATGCCACGGGACTCTTAGCTTTAATGAAATATCTCTTCACTTGAAGATCAATTCACCTTCCACTGGCAGCCCTTTCACAGGCCCAACAACACTGGAGTCTGCATTCCAGTGCCACAAAAATATTCAATGCACTATTGGGCTTTCACCAACAACTCTCATCACGGCCCAGCTCCAAATTTATAAATGTCCAGCATTTGCTGAGACATGAAAAATGCTACTATCTAATGGTAAGGCTCACCCTCATCTTCCCTTGGGACCCTTTTCAGAGGCCAACAAAGACTGGGGTTCTACACTTGCTTGCCAGCTCACAGTTCAAACACAGGGTCTGGGTCGTTCCTGGTACCTTCTAGAGACCACCTCCAAAATTTCGTATGTCCACATCTACATCCCACACAGAAAGTGAAAGCATAGAAGGATCTTCTGGGCTCGCATCTTCCATTTGCACAACTTTCACAAATCAACAAAGACTGGTGGTCCACACTTGCCTTGCTACCTGTGAGTTCCAACATACAATCTCGATCTCTGTCCTGCAAGCCTGCCAGACCTTAGCTAAAAAAAGGTAAACTTTCAGAGACAAATTTGACACAGGAGCTGGTAGGATTCAAAGCATTTGCTGGCCCTCATCTACACTTGGCACTGCTGTCATAGGGTCACAAAGACTGGGGCTCCGCTCTTGCCTTGCTCCATGAAAGTTCAAACACATCACCTGAGTCTCTCCCAGACATCTGCTTGAGCCCACCTCCAAAAATGGCAAACCTCTCGAGATCACTCTCACACAGAAGGTGCTAGTTTTGAAAGCTCTTGCTGGTTCTCAGCTGCCCTTGTCAGTGTGGTCAGCGGCCCACAAAATCTTTAGCTTCGTCCTCCCCTTGTAACCTCAAAGTGCAAAGATAGCATATGTGTCTCTGCTGGATGGCTGCCGCAGCCCAGATCTGAAAGACAGTAAGTGTAGCTATCATATAGAAGATGTTAGCAGTGAAAGCTGATGCTCACCCTCTACTGCCTAAGGCACTGCTGACATTGACCCAAAAGCCCCTCTCTCTGTGCGACTGTTCGAGCAGTGCCATGGGCAGATAAGCCTGAGCAACAGCTTTGCAGGATAGCCCCTTCTAGGTGGGACCTATGCATAGACATTCGCACTCTCGGGGCACAGATATGTCAGAGCACCAGCAGCTTCCATACTCTACATAGAGGTTTAGAAAACAAGGCAAGCAAACAGCCCTGTCTCTGTACACCTGTGCATGCAACGCCGTGAACAGAGCAGGCAGAGCAACAGATTTTCAGACTAGCCTCTTCTGGGTGGGAGCTAACAGGAGACAGTGGCACTTTCAGGGCAGGGATAAGTCAGAGCACCAGCAGGTTTCACGGTGTACACATAGCTTTAGAGAACAAGGAAGCATATATAACCACTCTCTCCGCACCCGTGCCTGCGCTGCCGTAGGCAGATGAAACTGAGCAAGAGGTTTCCAGGCAGGCCCCTTCCGGATGGGAGCAATGCGGAAACGTTGGCAGTTTCGGGGCAGCGCTGTGCCAGGCGCCTGGTACGTCCCCCGTTATACATTGGAAGTTCAGAGGAGCAAGGAAAGGAAGTAGCTCCAATCTGTGTGCACCAGTGCGAGCAGTGCCACGAGCAGATGAGGCTGGGCAACAGCTTTGCAGGCTAGCCCCTTCTGGCTGCGAGCTATCTGGATATGTTCGCTTTTTTGATGCAAACTTCAAATGTAGACCAAGGATCCCTTGCATCAGCCTCCCGTAGCCCTGCCGCAAAAGTGCAAACGTTTCAGGATAATTCCCACACAGAAGAGTCCAGCCTGGAAATCTTTTTCTCACCCTCATCTGTCCATGGCACTGCTCACAGAGGTGCACACAGACTGGAGCTGCTTCTTTGCCTTGCCACCTGAAACTTCAAAATTAGTGCTTGGGTCCCAGCCAGGCGCCTCCCGTTGTCCTGCCATGAAAGTGCAAACATCTGTGGATAGCTCCCAAGAAGAAAGGCCTAGCGTGGAAATCTGTATCTCAGCCTCATCTGCCCATGGCTCTGCTCGCACAGAGGCACAGAGACTGGGGCTGCTTGCTTGTCTTGCCACCTCAAACTTCAAACGTAGCTTTGGGGGTCCCTGCCAGGCGCCTCCAGCAGCCCTGCTCCGAAAATGCGAACGTCTCCAGATACCTCGGAGCCAGAAGGGGCTAGGCTGGAAAGCTCTTGCTCAGCCTCATCTGCCCATGGCACTGCTTGCTCACAGGCACAGCGACTGGGGCTGCTTGCTTATCCTGCCACTTCAAACTTCAAACGTAGCCCGGGGGTCCCTGCCGGGCGCCTCCAGCAGCCCTGCTCCGAAAATGCAAACGTCTCCAGATAGCTCGCAGCCAGAAGGGGCTAGCCTGGAAAGCTGTTGCTCAACCTCATCTGCCCATGGCACTGCTCGCACAGAGGCACAGAGACTGGGGCTGCTTGCTTGTCTTGCCACCTCAAACTTCAAACGTAGCCCACCTCTATTCTTCTTTCTTCTGTCTCTGTTATGCTGCAGGGTTTTTTTCTGCATCTCTGTCCTGCTCCCCCATCGGTCTTTTTCGGTCTTTGTCCTGCTCCCTCTCCTTCTTTCTGCTGCCGCTCTTTCAGTCTCCCTGCTGCTTCCTTCTCCACCTCTATGGGACTGCCTGTCCCCGTCCTTCTCTCGCTGTTCCTTTGCCTGCTTCATGCTTTCTGGCTACACCAGCGCTGTCCAGCCATCTGTCACTTTTCTCCTCTCTCGCAGTGGCCTGCACCCTGCTCCTCACTTTTGGCAGCCTCTGCCGAGCAGTGCATCGCTCCAGGAGCCGACTGACCGACTGTTCCCTGCTGGAGCAATGGGCGCAGCTCCGGGAAGGACTGCTGAGGTGTCGGAGGGGCAAAGGGAGCATTGGGGGGCCCCAAGCCCCAGAGCAGAGCGGCTCCCGGGACTGGCTGGGTGCGTGACTGAATAAACACCTGCGGTCCCTTTTGCCCTCCCGGCTGCGTCTGTGCTTGGTTTGCACGGGACGAGGGG
>Ga0065711_1040417_pt1 | contig 16986 bp, 22 predicted proteins | sample Hoacrofraction12_FD_59098 | JGI IMG/M metagenome (GOLD analysis project Ga0065711, IMG submission 59098) | Hoatzin crop microbial communities from Cojedes, Venezuela - Epithelial fraction 12 v2 (version 2) | ecosystem: Host-associated > Birds > Digestive system > Esophagus > Crop | place... | reverse complement strand
GGGCCTGGCCCCGGCCGCAGGCCCTGCCCGCATCGCCCCGCGTCGCCCCGCGTCGCCCCGCAGCGCTGCCTGCGCACGCCGCCTGCTGTAAATACCTGCGTCCGCGCGGGAAGCGCTTGCACGTTTTAAACATCTGCAAGGTGACAGCGTGAAGAAAAGCGCAGACGGAGCCTGGCTTTAAGAGACAGCAGAGCAGAAAGCCACGCTCCGAGGCGGGGGCAAGGGCAGGGCGTCCATGGCGGCAGGCGCGGGCCCGGCCATGCCCTCCGCTCGCTGGGGAAGGGCGCGGGTGCGGCTGGGCAGAGCTGGGGCAGCCGCTCCCGAGCCGCCCCGCAGACACGCGTCACGGACTGTTTCTTGGAGATGCTCTTCATTTACATGGAGGGAGAAGAATAATGCTCCAGTGACGGCAGTGTGGACGAGAGAGCTCCCACAGCCACAACAGCCTCTCGCCGTGCCTCTGCCCTGGGAGCTCTGGGGTTTCATTCCCAATGAAGTTTTTCATATGGTAACATTCCGAATTTTGATGGGAGATGAGGATACTTTTGTCTAAGAGAGAACATACTTTCACTGTTGCGCCAGGACCAGGAATGAGTTCTCCACTATTAAAATGTAATTTAATTTATCTCTGTGGATTTTGTGATGACTAGGATTTGTTCTACGGAGACCTTTAAAGGAGAACTTTTGCATTATTAAATGTATGTGCTAGGACGTTGAGTTCTGGCATCCTCTGATAACCAAATTTCTTTTCTATCCTCCACTATATCCATCATGATAAAACCCCCTGCCAAAGCCCTAACTCAAGCCATGCTTCTGGCATATTGTGAAACAAATCAGAAAAAAAAAAAAACCAAAACCCACAAGATGCTCTAGTCCAGTATTTTTTTAATCAAAGTTTCAAGGATGTTGATGGTTTACCTCATAAGGTAAACATTTGTAGCCCAGTTGCTTTCCCAGGGTTAAACCTGGGAAAAGTGGCTAGCTGAAACTGCAACTAATTTGCTCTGACAGACTCCAGTCAGCTTCAAAATGAGTTTTCTTAAAAATCACAGGCCCTTTACACGCGGCGCAGCGGCACCGGCACGTCCCCATGGGGGGCTGCAGGATGATCACGGCGGACGCCCGGCTCTGCAGGGCCCCGGGGGACCCCCTGCCCGCTGCGAGGGTGGCTCGGTGCCATGGGGCGACGGGCAAGGGACCCTCACCCCTCCGCCCCTGCCTCCCCCTCACACCCTGGGGAGCTGCTGCCTGCCAGCGAAGGGTGAACACAGCCACGCACTGGTCCCAGCCAGATGCCCATTTCACACTGCGGCTGTGGCTGTGCCCCCTGGTCCTTGCTTGGCCACTGGCATCTGGGATGACCAGGGGAAGGTCCCCCTGTGCCGCAGAGCTGGTCCCTCGGCTGTGGGCCCTGCCAGACCCCCACCATTCCCAGATGCAGCCTACGAGGCGATGGAGGGGGCAGCTCTTGTGCCAGTCACACCTTGGTGTCATGAGCACAGCCCTGCGACCATAATCGCAAACCTGGGACGGGTGCACTCCTGCGATGGGCACGGCTCTGCTGGCGGGTTTCTCCTGCCAGCATCCACGCAACGTGCCGGAGGGGACAGCCCGGGACAGGCAGAGCAGCCCCGGCTGCCCGGTCACAGCAGGGCTTTGGCAGAGAAGTGCCGAAGGTTTCGGGGTGCCCCAGTCGCTCTGATGGCACCACCTGTGCTGCCCTCCCATGGCATCAGTCACGGCTGACACCAAACCGAGCCGCAGCCGCCCGGGCTGGGATCAGGAGCAAGTGGGTGCAGGCAAGCTGGGTGAGGCTGGAGGGAGCCAGCCGGTCCGTGGGGACACTGGAGTCCGTCGGGCAGCAGTGGTTAACAGCAGCCTCCCACTGTTCTGCCTCCCCCAGGCTGCACGCAGCGGCCCGGGGTGCAGCACAGCTCTGCGGGCTGCATGTATTCCCCACCGACAGCTGGCTGGCTGACGATGCCAGCCTTTCTCCTGGGTAGACCCAGGATTAGTGCGCACTGGTTCCACCTCCACCTTCACTACCTGCTAACCGATGGGAAAGATCCAGGGTTTGACACCAGCCAGCACCTATCTACACGCCGACTCCTGGCCTCACGGAAATCTCTGGAGATCCGAGTCCTCCCTGTTCTCTCAAAGCTCCTTCGAGCGAGGCAGCATGTGTGTCTCCTCGTTCCTAATGGTCTCCCCGGTCCTCGCCCAGCATGGCCGTGGAGCCTGCTGCTCACCAAGCTGGCGTGCTGCGGCTTCACAGAGCAGACGGCACAAGTGATCTTTAACTCACTTCGGGACTCACGGTGCTGCTGTGCTCTCTGTTAAAAGCTCCATGCAGAGCATGAGGTTTTCTGTGCAGGAAGAGGCAGGTACCTTTTTTTAGAGCTAACCGTATTGCTTCCCTGATGCACGAGCTCGTGAACCAGAGCCACAGCAAACCATGCTGTGGAAAGAGCTCCCTTCCCTAAGAGCGTCTCCAGGGCATAACAACGGCTCCAAAGCCAGGAGAGAGCCAAGATGATTTCACCACCAAGGCTGGCATCGCCCCCGGGACTCGGCGCGGCGCACAGCACCTTGTTGGCACAGCCAGCGCACCTGCCCGGCAGGTCGCCGTGCTGGCACGGAAGGACGATGTGCCTGTGCGGTCCCGGCTGCTGCCTGCAGAAAGCTGCTGCTCTGCTTTGCGTATAAGTCAAAACCCGTAAGCTACTGGTTGCAGAGACACTCACTATTTCAGCAAACTGAAGTGGGAGAAGGGAGAGCGCTGCCAGATCCCAGCTGGTCTCTGCTCCGGGAGCTGATGGAGGATTAGCCCAGCAGCACGTCTTTACAAATTGTCGGTTCCCGGAGTACGCAAAACAAAGCTCTGAGGACTGCGCTCTCAGCACAGAGCCAAAGGCGAATGCTTTGGGAACCTGGCAGCGCTTTCCACCCAGACACAGCGACACAGGGACCCTGGCTTCCTGCAGTGCCCGCAGAGTGCTGCCTGTCCCATGGCCCTTCAGCCTTGGCAGATGCAGCGCTGAGGCCAGAGGCTCAGAGCAGATCCCTCCTGCCTGTAACCCCGCGGCTGCCAGCCAAGGCTCCCCCTCCCCAGGCTGGTGCCCCACAGACCAAAGAGGGCTTGCAAAGCGACCTTGGGTCCCTCCTGGCACGTCTTGGTGCGAGGAAGCCGTCTGCCCTGGAACACAGGGACGCTGCTGGAGTTGCTTCTCTGCCCCACACAACCTGACTCCTCCACCCAGGGGCTTGGGGTGGACCCTGCGGAGAGCCCACAGACAGGCCCAGAACTGCACCAAGCAAGAGCAGCGCCAGGAGACTCTGCCATGACCTGACTGCTACAGCCCTCCCAGCCCAGCATTGTGCGCTGCCCTGGATGGGGAGGGAGATGCAGGGCTGCGCCTGCTGCACCGGCTCGTGGCAGAGCCGCCTGTCCCCAGTGCCCTCAGCTGCCACCGCAGCACGTCCTGCTCCCTGTCCCAGCTCCTTGCCTGGACGACGCTGCGAGGCCGTGGCATGTGCTGGGTCTGCGCTGACCCCATCCCTGTGCCTGCTGCTGCCCACGGGCACAGGGATGTGCCAGGCTCTCTCCGCGTGCCCTTCCTTCAGCCACACCTCCTGTTAAACCCTGGCCCTAAGTGCACGACTGCAGCTGTGCCGCTGGAAAGCAGATGCATGTCATGCTGTGGCAGGCTTGGGGGGAGGCACACTGCCCGCTGCCTGCTGCCTGTTCCATGCTGCCCGTTCCATGCTGCCCGTTCCCTGCTGCCTGTTCCATGCTGCCCGTTCCCTGCTGCCTGTTCCCTGCTGCCCGCTCCCTGCTGCCCGCTCCCTGCTGCCCGTTCCCTGCTGCCTATTCCATGCTGCCCGTTCCCTGCTGCCCGTTCCCTGCTGCCCGTTCCCTGCTGCCTGCTGCCGCCTTCCCACCCAGCGCCGGGGCCTCCCCGCTGGCCACCCTGTCGCGCGCTGTGGCGGAGCTGGAAGCTCTCGCTACTTGTTTCACGGGAACTTCCTACATTTCAAAAATTGTTTTCATTCTGGCTTGGAAAGAAGACAAATATTTCAGAAATTTCCTGGATAACATAAAGTTTAAAATATCCTCCAAACTGAAATAGAAGCAGTAGGCTATCTCAGCTCTTGCATTATGTCATGCCATGCCAGCTCATGGTACACTGCAGAATTACAGATGACTTGTCATAAGAAGATGTAAACAAAAATACAAATAATGTCAACAAGAGAGGAGAAACGAAACGCTGAAATGAGAAACTCACTACAATTTTTTCCCCCTTGTGCAAATTAATTCTCCATGGGAAATTACTTGGATTTTATAAAAGAGCACAGTCTGGCCAAAGCAGCTCTTCTGTTCTCCGGAGAAGGAGGAACACCCTGCCGGCGCTCCCCACCAGTCCCGTCCGGCCGCACAGCCCAGCAGCAAAGCCGCCACAGCCAGGCGGGGTCCGGACCGTCCCCATGCCCCCTGCCCACCTGCCCTCTGCCCCCTCGTCTTGTCTCTGGCCAGCCAAGGGCAGGCGAGCTCCGCGGTCAGCCCGGCGTGCCCCGGGCCCCTGCCGTCTGCCGGCGGAGATAACGCCAAGACGGATAACACCGGGCGCTGGGGCCAACGGGGCGACGCCGCGTCGCGTCGGGAGAGGAGCAGGAGGTCGCGTGGCCCCGCTCTGCCCGGTGCTGGCTGCAGCTGGGGACGGCGCTTACCTTGGCTCGGCTCTGCCCAGCCGGGGCTGGCTCCTGCCCTCCCTGCGCCCGGCGCATCGCCCACCCGGGCGGCTGCTCAGCGCCGGCGTGGCTGCCCCACGCCGCGGCTCCGCGCCGGGCAGACCTGCGGGCGCCGGCTGGCACCCATCCCCGTCTGCCCCGTGCCTCTCCAGAAAGGCACTGCTGGGAAGGAGCGCCGAAGCTCATGTCCCCGGCACGGTATCCACCCCTTCCCACCCTCTTGGGGTTCGGTCCTGCCAGTTCCACTTGTGGGCTGTCCTCACCACTTTGGGCCTTTCTACCGCTCCCCTTCTTGTGGCTCCGGATGTCACCGCAGACACGCTTTTATGAGAGTGGGCTTGTGCAAGGCTTGTATAAAGTGTTCTCAGAAATACGAGGTCCTGTCATTTGTAAAACTAATAAAAATGTCCAATAATTTTTACAAGGGAAAAATGAGTCATTGGATGGCACATTTCTCATTACTGGCATTTTACAATTAAAACGAGCATCTATTGAATCAATCCAAAGCTCTTATTGTTAGCAGACACTAATAACTTCCTGAGCTATTGAAGATACTTTTTTTTTCTGAAGAAACATGACCCCTGACCACGGCATTTCTCGTTGAGAGCGGTATCCAGCTGAGACCAGCTCTGCTCAGCTCCTGCTGGAGTGGTTTCAAACACATCCTGATGAGACTGGTGGCTGTAACTGGGTGGGAAATTGTTTTGAAGCCCTCAAAAATGTTCAAGATTTCAAAATTTTTCCCGCTCCACATGGGGATGAATCCAGAATTGTTCAACACTTTTACAAAAAAAAAAAGAAGTCCTCATGGAAACCAGCTCCGGAATAGCCAATAGCCATCGGTCACACTGAGCCGGGCGAAGCGGGGACTCCCGCCCGCGCTGGCCCACCGGCAGCTCGGACCGCCGTGCTGGTGGCTGTGCTGGCATGAGCAGATTTCTCCTCCCAGCATGGGACACCCATCCCGGATCTCATGACTGTCTCTGGTGAAAAATGAATCCAGTGAAACTTTCCTGATTTCACTGCAGCCACTACACGTGCATGGCCGAGCACGGGTCTGCACCGCACTCTGCCCCGTGCAGAAGCCAGACCAGCAAAGCGGAGTCATCACCACCTTCTGCCATTGGAAGATGGAGATTTTGCAGCTGCTTGTGTTTTCAAAACCCACTAGAAACTTCAGGACGATACAGAAAGGGTCTAATTTTCAGCAGGCGTTTTCATCTGCTGCTATCTCCTGAAAACCAGCCTCCCTCCAGATGTCTCAGGGTGGATCCTGGTGACCAGAATCACCACCTGCTTTTGAAGATTGACACCCCAACAGAAAAGGAGGGATGGGCTGAGATGAGTTTAATGAGAAGCAGTCCCGCAGCAGCACAGGGTGCAGCCAGTGCTCAGAGGCACTGAGTGCCCCCAGCCAGTCCTTCTCTGCCCACGAGGGCTCACTTCAGCCTCACGAGATTCATCTGAGAAGAGCCAGCTTGGCTGCAGGACTAATTTCGCAAAGCTTCTCCAAATGAAGCAAAACGGATAAAATGCAAAGCCCATATATCGCCTACAGCAGAGGGGTCCAGGGAAAGCTCCTGCTGTAGTGTTTAGCGGCAGGAGCTCCCAGTAGCTGCATGGCCAAACCCTCAGCGCGTGCCCAGGGTGCACCACCCGGGAGACGGTGCTGAGGACAGTGTCACCGGTGCAGCCCCGGGAGGTGCCACGGCCACCCACACCATTCCCTGGGACACTCGCTTCCGCTTGCTGGCAAAGCCCAATGAAAAGGAGATTCACTTGGACTTTGGGTGACCCTCTTCTTCTCTTCATGTTCGTGCTGGCATCACATTTGTTCTGAACTTCCTTGCGGAAGGCATGTTTTAGGAGTGCTCTTTTCCCACACATGGCCACCTGCACGTCCCCAAGGCAGAGAGAGAAGCTGTTTCCCTGCCATGATGCCAGAAAAGAGAAGCCAAATTCTCCCCACGTGCACAGAGAATACAGTGAGTTTCTGGATGAGAATGGACATCGTTCCTCAAAAATCCCAGCAGACCCTGGGCAGCCAGGCAGCTGTCACTTGTGGGGACGTTCAGTCCTTATTCATATGATCAAACACGTGCAAAGCTGATGAAAAACTACCATGAAATCCCACTGCACAGCAGTAACAATGAGCAAGTGCTGGCTTCCAAATACTGCATGCCCTGCCAAAGAGCAGGGAAGTACACTTTGCACTGGGCTGCCGGGGTCTCCAGATGCTGCTTTGCCATTGCAGATCCTCTTTGTGCAGGTCTGCAGGACACAAGCCCCAACCCAGCCACCTCTCCAAGAACCTGCTCGAGTGCTTCACCAGAAATGAGAGCCCCAAAACTAACACCCATCCATGATGGAGACTTCACTCTGTCTAGAAGAGTCCTCATCCATGCTGAGCAGAGGCTGGAGCGGGCGCTCGGTGTCTGCTGGTTGAGCAGTCCAAACTGGGCACGTCAGAAGGATGCTGGGCTCTGCTCCCTGTGCACCACACCTTCCCTGGACTCTCTTCTCTCTCCATCCTCCCCGCTTGTCTCCAGAGGGGATGGTTCTTTCTCTTGGGAAAGTGCCGTGGGAGTGGGGATGCTGGTGTCGGGGACAAACAGATGAAGTTGTTTTCCATTCTCCCTTATTGTGCAACGGCTCCAGAGCTGGAGACACTTCCCACTTCTTTTCCTTTGCTACTGAACACAGGGGTTGGGAAGAGAATATGTATTGTCATTTATAAGCACTGTAAGACCCTCCTGGGACCTACGTGCATAAATCTTGTGTTTGCTTTGGCATTCTTTTTCTGTCTTGCATCCTTGCAACACAGCTTCTGCCTGTGCTCTGTGTCTGAGCTCTGCAGAAACCAAAGTCCTGCTCCCGAGAGTGTCAGTCTGTGTTGCTGCCACACTCCTCTGCTGCTCCGAAGGGAGGGCCGTGGGAACTAGCTGCTAATCCAGTCTGTCCCGGCCAAGGTCCCGCTGCAGCTGCCAGGTGCCTGAGCCCAGCGTGCACAGCAGGCACTGCTGACAGGCAGCCGGCAAGAGGTGCCAAGAGCTTCCCTTTATGGGTCCGTATTTCCTGTTAAATTGCTACGGGATTTCCTCAGCATTCAGATTTACGAACGTGCTCGCCTGGCGTAGGAGGCCCAGGAGCCCAGTGCGGGCAGCGGCCGGACGCTGGCAGAGCTGAGCAGGGAGACCCGCTGCGGGGGAGGACGGGGCTGGGGGCCCGCCTGGCTCCCCGGTGCCCACCGCAGCGGTCGCCCGTGCCGAGGAGCAGCCCCAAGCATGGGTGCCACTGGCCCGGCCGTGCTCCCGGCCACCCGCCCGCTGCGGGGACGGCTGCCTGGTGCCAGCGCAGGCATCCAGCTCCCGCGGGACTGCCTTGTGCTGCCCTGCAGTGAATTCGGCGTCCCCGCTGCAGGGACTTATCGGCTGATGTCGCAGGATTTCCTCACCCCGCCGCGAGCACACAATAGCGAGGACAGGCTGCTCCGCAGACACCCTAATCCCTTGGCAATTGTGCTACGTTTCGGGGGTGACAATAGTTCAATGAAGGTTTGCAAGGTTAGCAGAAACGTTAATCCTTACAGAAGAAAAATGTGACAATTATTTAATGCCGTGGCTGGGAGCTTTTGTGCTGCCCTTAGTACACTGTGTTTGTACTGGGCAATGTCTCATCTAAAGTATCGCCGAGGACAAATGCTGAACAGGGTACCTGGGTGCTGGCTGTGCTGCTGCCAGGGCTGCGGGGTACGAGAGCGGACAGGCGTCTGCGTCTGGGGGCTGCAGCCGGAGCTGCCAGACGTCTGTGCGGCCTGTCCCCACTTTTGCTCCATCCCTTTGAATTTTCATGCGAGCAAGGGAGTTTCTGCCATCATCCAATGAAAGCACAAACATGTACACAGCCAGAGCACACAGGGACGGCTCTTGGGAGCAGCAGAGGTTTTTATTGTCTGAATTCAATTTCCAGAAAATTGGGTGTCTCTTACAATTCAGAGAGGCTGCACAAGAAATGCAGCTGATGAGCTCCTGCTTTCTTGAGTGTGTGCTGCGGCGCAGTGAGCTGCGGGATGAGAGCATGGAGGGCACGCGCCTGCTGGACTGCTCCCGGGAGCACAGCGGGGGACGTGTTCCGAACGGGGTCCGGAGACCTGCAGAGGAGGGTCTGGGAGGCAGGGGCGGCCGGGCAGAGGGAGACAGAGGACCCTCAGTCACTGGACATGATGCCCAGGGCAGGCAGTGAGACCGTCCGAGCGGAGGGAGGGGAGATTGCCCCTTCCCTGCAGAGCAGACCTGCCCCATGGCCCCAGCACCCCGGGGCGGCTCGGTGGGGTGGGGAGCACCCTCCCTGAGAGCCTGCGAGAGCTGCCGGGGGCTGGAGGAGGTGTGCGAGTGCGACTGTGTCAGTGCAAAGCTTTGGCCGCTTCCCACAGGACAGCTCTTCTGGCATTAGCGAGTCGCTGGGAGGTGGAGGAGCGAAACACCCCCGGCGCTGCCAGCCGGCTTGTGTGCGGAGAGCCGTGAGAGCCATCCGGGGACTCCTCTGGCTGCAGGGACCGAGGGAAGGGAAGGAAGGGATGAGGTGCTGAGATCACAGCCGGGATCCCGCTTGCCTGCGCGGCGGCCATCGCAGCACCACAGCACGCCCTCCAACCTGCTCCCAGCGGCGTGGGTGAAAGTGCCGGCGTGCTATCCCCGCCTGACCCCGCACACGTCCCCGCAGCACGCTGGTAGCCAAAGGCAGCAGGAGCAGCCAGGCCTCGTGGCATTGCGACGACGTGGGCACGGCCGGCGAGACGGGGGATCCCCGCAGAGAAGCCCAGTGATCCAGCCGGGCTGGGGCAGCATCCCGGGCCGGCCAGAGGCAAACACCCCCGCAGACGTCCCCTGGCAGAGACCGTCCCGGCTCCCTTTGGATGCCTGTGTGGCTGGGACACCACACCAGCCTCTCCGGAGAAAGCGGAGCGGCCAGCAGGCATCCCCAAAGCACCCGGCAGGCTCCCAAGAGGCTTGGGGCAGCCCCCCCGTCCCCTGCCCTTCCCTCCTGCAGCTCCCGGCCACGGCCGTGCCCTGGGCGCAGGGCAGCGGGGACGGGCAGTGACCGACGTCCTCGGCGGGCAGGCGGCTGCAGCCCGGGCGAGCGGTGCAGCCCGGTGCGCACAGCGGTGTGCGTGTGTGCGCTGCTCCGTGCGTGTCGAGCTCATCGCGGCTCAGTGGATTTTAGGCACTGCAGGCAGAAAGTACAAATCTGCGTCTGATTAAAATGGCCCTTTGTAATATAACCTATGTGAGCCTGCACTTAACACCCATCACCCTGAGGAGAGCCCAGGCTCTCTTCCAGCCAGTTGGGCTGCGTGCCTCCGGGGCAGATCTCCCAGGGACCTGAGACTGCCGGGGCAGGGACTTGGATGCGTTTCTGTGCGGATTCTTCCCCTTTCTAGAGAGGCACAATGGGGCTTTGCAAGAGTGATACAAACATGCCAGTTGTACTTAAGGTTGACAAATAATGTAAACCACACAATCTGGTTTGAGGGAAACGACTTCACCACAATTTACTTTAGTGCTTTAAACATCACGCCAAACTCTGTAGTGAATTGCTAAATTAATGCCGGGCTGCCATCTAAATAGACATCTTCAGATCACAAGCATGTTATAGGGGGAATGGTTTCCTTTGAAATGGTTCCCACAGCTTAAAGGCTGTGCAGAGAAAAAATGTGCCCAGGATTCAATTGCTGCCAACATGTGGTGGCCACATTTCTCTGCCGCTATTGGCCAAGATGCGCAGTAAAGCTGAGGAAGCATCATCTGAGGTGGACAGATAAACCGGTGATTGCAGAGAGACAAGGAATGTCATAAGCAGCTCACTCCGAGGAAAGGCATAAAGCAAAATAACCTCAGTTCCAAGCCCTTGGCCTGGAAAAATGTGCTCTGCCCAGGAAGGCATCTGGTTGTCCCCATCACGCACTTTCTCGGCTGCTTGTGATGAGGCAGAGAAGCCCAGCGGAAGCGTGGTGAATGTTTCTTCCACTCTTGGTTTTCCATCGGCGTCTTGCTGATGTAAGCAGCAATGCTGCACTCCTCTGCTCCCCTGGCTGCAGGTGACCAATGGCAACGTCCACCCGCTCGCAGCAGTCCCCCAGATCTCTCTCGAGAGAAAAGCCCGTCAGATCCAGTTGGCAGGGGAAGCCAGGCTCCTGGGGCCAGAGCTCGCGCCCCGGCACTGGGAGAATGCACACGAGGTTCACAGGGAGCGAGAAGCTGGTTTAACACCTTCCTCATCGAAAAGTCCCCTTACGGCGCAGTTTGGAGAGCTGCAAAGTGCGTGCAGGTGTGTGTGAGCAGAGGCTGCAGGGGATGCCCTGCAGCAGCCGGGGAAGGAGATCGGAGGTGGCCTCTCGGGGCTGCCAGCCAGGCGAGGGCAGAGGAGAGGGGAGAGATGGCTGCGGGAGGACGGCCGTGCCCAGGGAGGAGCAGGCAGCGCAGTCCCTGCCTGCGTCCTCGCTAGTTATTCTTGGGGTGACTCCGGCTGCAGGGTGCTGGGAGCCTCACCTCAAAGCACAGCCCGGCACTGCCCGTGCAGCGAGCTGCGGGTGGGAGGGCAAGGGGACCACAACAGCCCCCTCCAGCCCCCTCCAGCCCGAAGGAGCCAGAGAGGCTCATGGTGGGCACTCACACCACCTGTGTGCTTCACGTACGGACTTCAAATGTTGGAGATACCCTGGCATCCAGCGGCCAGGCTCTAGCAAGCACACTGTAGACAAAGGACGAGAAGACAAAAGAGAGAGAAGGGAGCTGTCACTCGGCCACTGTTCCCACCCAGGCAAGTTAGGTTTTATTTCCCCATCACCAGCCCAGAATCCGTCTTCCATGCTTTAGTGGCTTAGTCGCTCTTTCCCCTTATGGTTTCCTTCAGCTGAGCTGGAGGAAGAATAAAGAAATGTCTCTCCAGGCCCCAGCCTCTTACAAGGCTCATAAAAGTGTCTCTGCTTAAAAACTCAAGGATTAATTAACTCATGAGTATCTCCAAACCGAAGCTCTGGGAAAGAGCACCCTCCCATGCGGAAGGCAGCACGTCTGCGGGAGGTTGCCCCGGGGCTTCTCCCCTGCCCGCAGGCGCCTGCCGCGATGGACCCGGGGCTGGGCAGTGCCCAGCAAACAGGACCCCGGCCCCACACCGCCACCGCACACCGGCTGCGCCGTGCCGGGACCCCGCTGCCACGGGGCGCCCGGGTGGCCCTCAGCGTCGGGCTCCCAGCCCATGGTGCTGTGTTGCCTTCGCAGTGTTTTCAATTAGGCGCTCAACAATACCCAGGCTCGGTGGTCCGTCCCGGTGCCAGCGGGTGCCCCTTCTCCTGAGAGGCAGCCGCACGCCCCGCATCGCCCTGCCCGTGCCAAGCCTCGCTGCAGGCAGCAGGCAGAGCAGCCTAAGGGTGTTGCTGGAGGCTGTGCAGGAGCGTGCCCTTGGCTTACAGCCCCCTCCGCCTTCACCCCTCGCTCAGGGTCCCCGCATCCTGCGTCCTCCCTGCAGCACCCACGCCTCAGCACGGCCGCGGGTCCGCAGCCCGGCCGGCCCCGGGACCCCGGCCGGCGTGGGCACCCTCGCCGGGGAGACAGCTCGCTCTGAGGCTCAGCCGTGGCCAGCGCAGCCCCGGGGCAGGGCGGGTGTCTCCAGCAGCCGTCTGGTCCTTGGCACAGCGTGTCTGGTCCTTGGCACAGCGTGTCGGTGCAGAGATCGCCCGTCTCTGAGGAGCGGGAGCTGCCAGGAGCCACTCCTTCCTCAGTGGGTCTGCGCAGAGCTGGTACGAAACAAACAACTTTTGCAACGTTTTGTTTTCCATCATTACATTTAAAAAGTAAATAAATTAAACCCATTTTGCTGCCACTTCACTGTGTCAAGTGTAACCTGAGCGCTGCTCGCCGGGGAGACAGTGCACGGCGCGAGGCTCTGCCAGCGCTCCGGGACAGGCTCAGACAAGCCGTGTCGGACCTCTGCCCGCCACCCGCGCTGCCCTGCGCGCTCCCAGGAGCAGCGTCCCGTCCTGCATGTCAGGCAGGCCCGGCTCGAAGGGCTGGCGCTGGAGCGGAGCGGGGTGTGGGAAGCCGGAGTGCCGAGGCTGAGCAGGGACCGTCCCCATCACACGGCCGTGGCGGAGGACTGCTGCGTCCCCCGGGGCTGGCACTGCGTCTCTCCCCTCTCTGCTCCTGCGCCACTTCCCACCTTCCTCACCGCATCCACAGGGACCGTCCTGCCCAGCTCAGCGCGGGAAGGAGCGAGCTGCACGCACGCGTCCGTCCGGGGCTGCTGCGTGTCACCGGGCTGCGCGCACACAGGGGCACCCGGCACAGCGCCGGCCCAGGCAGGAGCTGCCCCCGAAGAGATGTTTACTGCAGTGAAATGGTCTCCATCAGCGAGGTTTTTGTCCTATCCTCAGTCCGGGTGCAGGAGAGACCCCGGGGACAGCTCTCTGCCAGTTCCCGTCCCCAGACCACAGGGCTGAAAGCATCTCACATGGCCGTGCTCGTCCTCTCCCGAGGGCCAAGGGACTCTGCACACACTCGGCTGCCCATCGTCCAGCCTGGGCAGACCCTGCCAGCCCCCAGCCCCGTGGGGCTGCCCCCCGGCCAGCACGCAGGAGAGGCGGGAGGATGCCCCGTCCCAGAGGGCTCCTCCTCGGCAGGGCTCTGCGGTGACGGCGCGGCAAAGGCAGCCGAGGGCAGAGCCTCCTGTGCGGCCGCTCCCAGCGCCCGCACAGACGCGGAGCAGGGAGGGGACCGTTGGCGCTGGGAGCACCAGCCGGCGGCCTGGATTTTCTCCTCTCCATGGAGGCAGCTGTCGGCACCAGCACAGACCCTGGTTACGCTGGCATCGCAGTCAAAGCGCCCACTGGTGTCGTGTGAAGGGGAACTTGGCCGATGGTGCGAGAGGACTCAGCGCTGCTTCCAGCTGGCCCCCTCGCTGCTTCTCGCGCTGTCTTTGGGACATAATTAATTTGCTCTGTTGGAGGGGTAGTTTCCAGCTGAGAAGCAGGGATCCTCTGGGTTTACCAGTCGGTGAAAGTGGTTTCCAAAGCACAGGCCATCCTTTCTTCTCAAGAACTGGCTTGGAGAGGCAGCGGCAGCCCCCCCGGGTTCCTGCCCATCACAACATCGTACTTCTCTTTTGCACAAGCCCAACGGTTTAGCTTTACCAGACACCTCTAGATACAACAGGATTTCTGTGCAGCACTGCGGCAGCTTCACTGTGTGTCACGCATCTGGTGTCCCCGTGCGGGCGGGCTGGCATCAGCGAAGCCCATGAGCTGGCCTCTGCATGGACCCAGCTGCCCCGGGCTTTGAGATGGGCTTTGGCCACAGCAGCCGCTGCGAACACAGACAGGCTGAGCTTCGGCCATGCCACGCTGTGCTCCCCACGCGCCCGTCCCGAGGGCACCCTGAGCGGTGGGAGCGGGTGCGGGCTGAGGCAGCTGCCTGGGCTTCTCCTTCTCCCGCAAAACGTCTTTTCTCTTCCTCTGCACGACCTGGAGCAAGGCTGCACAGGGCTGCAAAGCCAGAAGTGTTTTGGCATCCCAGAGACACCCTGCCCTTTGCGAGCCCCAGCTGCGGGAGCTGGCAGTCTGGGCACTCCAGGACCACCCAGTCCCGGCAGCCCCTGGGTGCCAGGGACGCCCGGGCGGCTGCTGGCCCTCTCCCACCTCCACCTTGGTGACTTGCAGAGGTCTTTGCTGAGCCAACTGCAGCCCCATCCCATCTCACCCCTCGCCCACGTGCCACACGGTGAGGCCCTGTGTGTGCTCCCATCAGTTTCTGGTCTGAGCTGGAGGAGAAGAGGAAATATTTCAGCAAACAGTTTTACCAGAAAACATGCAAGTGACTTTTTTAGTAATAACATCCAAATGAAAACAATGTGGGCTTCAAAGTCCGTCCTCGGGATGCTTTGCGGTTCATGGGTTTTCTGACAGCAATACTCCCCTCCATCGCCGGGAACGCACCCAGGAACACCAGCCCCTTCCCGTGGTGTGCGTGGTGCCCTCGCCGCTCGGCCACCCCGCAGAGCTGAGGCCGGACACGGGCGCCGGCGGGGCTGCCGGCACCTATGCTGGGACGCCTGGGATTCCGTCGCGGCACAAACTGCCCGTTCAGCAGCTTCCTCGCTCCTGCCCTTTGCCAGCAGCGCAGGCAAGAGCCCCGACCATCAGCACGGCCACGGCTGGGGCTGCTCGAAAGGCGGTCTCCTGTTACCGAAACATAAATGTTGATGTTTGAGCGGGGGAGATGCTGATGGAAATGGAGCTGGCCCTGTTTGTTTGTTAAAGCAGCTATTTTAAACAAGTTCTGTTCACACAGCTTGCAGTTCGGAAGGAAGTTTTCCCAGTCATAATATCCTAGCTCAGCGCTGGGCAGACAATGGTTCAGCAGTTGCCCGGGATTAGCGTGGTGAAATCACCCTGCGCAGCCTGGGAAGGGCGTCTGGGAAAGGGCAGCGGTGGATTTTGTGCCGGGGAGGCTGGGGGGGGGGCAGGAGCCGCCCAGGGAGCGGGGGCATGGGCACAGCGGTGTCAGCCTGGCTCGGAGCTGGGCACCGTGCAGCCGCGCCGGCTGGCAGGGTCGTGGCTGAGTGCTCCAGCACAGCCCTCCCCGAGCGCTCAGCATCTCTGCACCCTGCCTTTTTCCCCAAGAAAAATGGTTGAGTGCAAAGTTACTTCCCAAAGCAGCAAGCCTGAAAATGGGGCACCTTTGCCCTTCGGCAGCGCTGCGGAGCTGGGCTGTGCGGGGCGATGGGGAGAGGGACCCCAGCCCCTTTCCCCGAGCCCGGGGGGCAGGAGAGCCTCTCGGAGCCCGAGCGTGGCCGCGCACCGAGCCCCGCGCCGCGGCCGCTGCACGCCGAGGGCCTGGCGTCACGGCCCCTGCTCCCTGGCGCGCTCACTTCGGGAAAGCAGACAGGGCTCTTGGAGGGTGGCGGAGGCGGCAATGCCAATTCCTTTATTCATTACAGCCTCGTATACAAATAAAATCTTTACAAGCTTGCCTTGAGCTTTTAAAAATGCCGTTTAGGACGTGTCATTTGTATTGTCTGACTTCGGCTCCCTTGCACCACGGCTGAGCTCAGAGGCAGTAAAACACTGCTTCCACGTAAAACCCTAGTGAGTTTATTTTATTTGCTGGGGCAGGGCGAGGGAGGCACTTACCGAGCAGCTTCCTTGGCTCAGCCGTGACACCCTGCTGCCCTGGGCAGGGTCGCCCTTCCCGCTGGGGACATCTTCCTTCTGTGACCACCCCAGGGGTCACATGGGGGGGAGGGCTCGGGGCCCCAGCAAAGCCTCCGCAGATGCTGCTCCCACCGACACAGGCGCCCAGCCACGGGCTGACCCAGCCGCACCCCCACCCGCTGCCGCACAGAGCAGGATTTCCCGGACCACTCTGGCTGGTTCCTTGTCAGCCCCCCATTTCTGGGGGCCCAGCCCCAGCCCCCTGAGGCGTCCCCACCGCTCGCAGCTCTGTGCCCAGCGTCTCGCAGGGTGTTTTTGCAGAGGGCCGTGGGGCAGAGCCTCACATGGTTCCACTTGGGATGTCCCAGTGAGCGGCCGTGGCAACGTCTGCGATGCCACAAACATCAGACGAAGATGCAGAAGATTAAAGTGAATAAATCTCTGCCGTCCCTTTGGTTGCTCCGCGAATGCCAAGGCGTGAAAGCTCTGACTCCAGAGGTGCACATGGAAACGCTCCACCAAGGGGAATTAATTGCAGGAGCACTGGCCCATAACATGAAGATTTTTTCATTAAGGGCTCAGATGAAGCTTTCTGTTTCTTCCTCCTCTTGGTGAATCTTATTGTGATTAAATTAAAGGAATTCTCGTTAAAATGTTAATATCCTTCTAAGACTGTTTGTTGTTTTTCTCAGCTGCCTCTGGCCTCTTTAGAGCCTTTGCTGCCTTTTGCTAACGTTTTCCAGCTCTTCCTCCCTCTTCACGCTGCCCTCCCCCCTTTTTCCGATGCAAACTGGAAAGTTACAGTTGTGGTTGACTCGTGGCTGCAGGCGGTGAGTCACGCCGAGGATCCCCACTCGCAGCTCGTAAACAGGACCGATAAACACACGCTCCCGCCCGGGGCCCGGGGCTGCACCCGGGGGCCTCGCAGTGGGATGGGATGGGGATGGGGACAGGGATGGGGACAAGGATGGGGATGGGGATGGGGACGGGACAAGGATGGCCATGGGGATGGGGATGGGATGGGGATGGGG
>Ga0065711_1040415_pt1 | contig 16986 bp, 12 predicted proteins | sample Hoacrofraction12_FD_59098 | JGI IMG/M metagenome (GOLD analysis project Ga0065711, IMG submission 59098) | Hoatzin crop microbial communities from Cojedes, Venezuela - Epithelial fraction 12 v2 (version 2) | ecosystem: Host-associated > Birds > Digestive system > Esophagus > Crop | place... | reverse complement strand
TTTTTTTTTTTTTTTTTATTTTTTCCCTTTCTTACATTCACGCAAGCAAAACAACAAGAGGGTCCTCTGATGAATGTGGCGGATCGCCATGGTTACGGTTCAGAGATGCAGCAAAAAGCAATTATGGTGGGACATAGCGGAGGAAAAAAAAAAAAAAGAAGAGAGAAATGCACCTCTTTGTCAGAATTTCAGAACAGCTGTAATAACATTTCTGCACCCCAGCCAGTGCAAAGTAACTGAAATATTGTGGCATGTTAAATGCCAATGCATTAAATACCGGGATTTCAATGTCACATTATTTAAAAAGACAGGAAGCATTAATTTCCAGCTGCACTTTCAGCTTGTTAAGTCATCTAGGGGGAATAGGGAAAAAGGAGCAAGTCCGTGGCACAGGGCCTCACATTTTGAGGTGTGAAATAAAACACTGTTCAGCGAGGCAGTGGAATGCACTTGTAACAGATTTAATCTGACAGCAGCTGTGGTTTCCTATTTGAGCTTTGTGTGATTTATTTTTCCCCTTGGTGTTGGAGCTCCTGAAAGAGACGGCGATGCTCTCCTGACCTTTCTCAATCTGAGGATCTCAAAGCGCTTTACCCCCACCCGTTCATTTTCACAGCCTGCGATGGGCGAGGGCGGTGGGTTGTCACTGTTCTCACACAGTAGGTGAGATCGCTCGCGTCTGATGTTCCTAGCCCAAGGGTTACAGATGGGACGTCTTGGTTCGGGCCTCTGCAAGGACTGGAAGATGCGGGAAACTCTCAGTTTACATGCTGTTATTTTAAGATTATATTGAAAATAAAAACTGTATATCACAGGCTGGGATTATCTGTGAAGTGCTTATGTCTGAAATACTTCTTCCTCTGCGGCTAGCAAAATTAAGATTCACCTCTACTCTTTCTTATTTGTATTTAATCTTGAGGGTTTCTCTCATCTGTCTTACAGATCTATTTCTGGTGACAACAGTAGCATAAAGTATCTCCCTTCCTTCTCATACCTCTTGCATACTGCAGCCCCCAGCTGTGTTCTAGTCTTCCAGGCTATGAGTCATACCTGCAACAAGACCATGCTGAATTTTAACCCATGGAAAGAGGTAGAAAGTGAGAAATGACTGAAATGGATCTGTCTCTCGTCCTGTTCACCAGGCGGTTCTGCAAGTTGTTGTGCCAAAGGCCAGAGGTAGCGGAAACTGTGAAAGGTATGAACAGCGATGTGCACGGTATGCCTTGGTTCCAACGAAAAAGAAGGATGGGCAGAGCAATACAATGATGAATAGACAAAAGAGCCCAAGCAGGACAAAGATCAACCACTTCACAGATTATTTACCTCTTTTCTGCACGCTTCCCTCCAGTTATGTTTCCTGTTCCTTCACGGAAAAGAGCTCTCAGATTACACATCCCCGTTCCAGCCTTTCTCCCTCTGGTCACAAGAGAAAGCACCTCCATCCATCCAGGACTGACTTCCTGACGGACTGAGATAAAAACCAGGTTTCCCAGCTGTAGCTGTGACCCACTGTTCCTCTCTTCTTTTTTCTACATTATGCCCAGCAAAACTGAATCTCCAGGATGCTTCCTCAAGCAAAAGAAATATGAGAAAACCTGTGTATGAAAAGAAGATGCTAAATTTGAAGGAAAATGAAGTATTGCCAAGTCCTGTGGTTACATATCACAAGTCTTACGATTTTTTTTTTTTAATTTTTTTTAGCACTGGCTTCTGAAAGCAAGAAAACATTATGAACATCTTAGTATGAGAACAGTGGTGAAATCATGAAAAACAGAAAGAAGGGTCTGCTAAAGGTTCACCAGTGAGAGGGAGCCTAAAAAAAGCCCCTCAGAGCTTTAAATTCTTTTGCTTTTTGAAAGCAATTTGTGGTTTAGACAAGCCTGTCACAACTGCTGAACACTGGGGATACGCCATGTTAGATCAGGTGCTTGAGCAGGACTGAGTAGTGGGGTTTTAGAAAAATTTGTCCTAGAAGAAAAGCTCTGTGGAGTGAAACCATGATCTAAGGTTGCAGGCTGTGCTTTTAATGACAGCAACAGCAGAAGTCTCCACAGCTGAACCAAACCCCAAAAAGAAATCTCCTCTAAATCCAACAGACGGATGCACAGGGAGGTTGCGGTGTCTCCAAGTAGTCCTGTGCCAACGTACCTTCAAGCCTTGTATTCTCTCAGCTTCCCCGGGAGCACAGTATCTTCTCAGCAAACACCAGAGCCAAAGTTAAACGATGAGGTACCAAGCAAGAAGAGGGGCAAGGTGGGTGAAAGCAGCTCAGCTTCTAAGTGAGGCTCAAAGCTGGGAGAAAGCAGAGGATGTTCACAAAACGTGTGTCAAGCGATCACAGGAAAGGCTGACAGTATACGCTGTTTTAAAACTTTCAAAACCTAGCTGTCCTTCTAAAAGAGATAAGAGATACCAAAGGCTGGAAACCTCACAAGTGGGCAATTTAGGAAGGTCTGATTTTGAACATGGTTCTGCTTCAGCTCAGCCCCCGTACCAACCATGGAGGGCTCCAAGAGGAAAGCATCGTTAAGCTGAATGAACGCCAAGTTGCAGCAGTAGACCCAGCCCTGCAAGTTGCTGAACTGCCCCAGATCAACAGGATGTAGAAGCACACAGAGCCATTTCTGATCAAATGCTCAGTGCCCAAATGGGTAGCTCCCTAGAGATGGAGTCTGGAGACAGAAAGCAGATCAGAACCAGAAGTGCCACAACCCTTTGCAGCAGTGAGAGCCATTGTCAAGGCATCCTTTGTGCTGTCTGCACTCGGCATTTATATGAGAGAGAGATAAAAGAAGGAATTTTAAAACAAAGGTTTAATTGTAGACTGCTATTTTCTCTTTGCTTTATTATTTGCTCTTTGCGCATATCAGATAAGTGGACTTGCGAAAAGCCTTAATTAGAAATGCAGATTACATTGGGCTGGAATACAGTGGACACTGTTTCTCTCCAGTAATCCTGCTGGGAATACACATGGCCAGTTTGCTAAGAAACAAACTGAAAGTCAAAGTTAGCTTCATTTTTAGGCTATATAGTGCGTGCAGTCGCTGTGCCTAGTTCATAAATCCAGCAGCTGTGAATAATTCCTCATTCTCAAAGAATTTATTACAAGAAAAGAACTGAGTTTACAGTAGATAGGCCCACTAAAAGAACCATGCAGCTTCTGGCAGTGGTTTTATCCCCTGTGGTAAGATCAGACATGATCAATGATGCACTGGAGAACTGCAACCAGAAAACCAGTGTGCCGTCTCAGACCTGACAATGGGCTTGAATATGGAAAAGCTTGTCTCCCCACCCACAACTGTGATGAGTTTGTCAAATAAAAGATACTAGCTTTCTCCACGACCCTTGGCTTACTTGCTTTACTAACACTCCTCCTGTGAGTGAGGTTTTTCCCTCTAAGCATGGTGATAGATGTGCTCAGTGAGCACAATCACATGCAGGGCTGCAAGTTGTTAGAAGAAATGGCTATTTTAATTCCTACTGACCATTTGAAGTTTTGCAGGTAAGTTCTTTGAGACTGGCCCTGGTTCTCTGAGCAATGCTTAAAATCCTCCTTGTATTGCTCAAGAGATGTGTCTGTTCTCCCAGCCATTGCTTTTCAATCACTGTCAAATTCTGAAGCAGGTAAAAATGGACAAAAGGGATGGACGTAAGATGCTTCCCTCCCCTAGGCATACCTCATACAGGGTACTTACCTGTGGAATAAAAATTGCTCCAGTCAAAGCGAGGTCCACGCGCTTCCAGGCAGAGATGTTTGCTATTGCCTTCCCACGCATCATCTGGGAGAGCTGCAAGGTGGGACCACGACACAATGGAGTCATGGATTAATCTAAAGAATGAATCAGGCAAAAAGAAGCCCTAACCAAAAGGCTGTAGAAATGGTATATCTAAAAGAAAATGTTGGTTGGAATGACTGGCCATAGATGCAGATTTTGGGCATATTTTTGCTTTTGTAAAGTTTTTATTAATTGTTGTGACTTTATTGCATTCACTGAAGAAAGGTAAACATTTCCTTTAAGAAAGGTAAGCCTATCCTTAAAGAAAAAGATAAAAAGTATCCATCTGGTTTCAAATAAACCACTGAACATTTCAAAGTGAAGGAAACTGTGGATGCACATCCAAGAAGCCTGCAAAGGTGGTTGTGAAGATCAAGCCCATTCTCCTAGGCTCACATTTACACAAGAATCTTCATCTCACCTGTAATGTTTGAAGGGTCCATAAGCAGAAGAAAGATCAGCAATCTGCTCAAAAGGATGGTATCACAGTTACAGCACTAGACTGACTGCCAGGAGACCACTGCTTAATCCCTAGACATGTTACAGCCCGGATGCATGACCACAGACAAGCTGATCAGACCTGGTTCAGAATGAGTTAATCCTGCTACGTATCCAGCTCCTCAGACAAATATTGCAGCCTACACTGAGCTCCCACAGCAAAAGTGTAAATAAAGATTTGATGTTTTCAGGTAAGGCTGAAATTCAGGTGAGAACTAGTGTCCTGAGATTATCCAATCTGCACTTGAGTTGAAATAATTTTGCAGACAGAAATCAGAGCTCAACTCTTAAATTTTTAAATGCAGTGGATTAAATTTCAGACCCAAACCTGGTCAATCACACTTTGTAAGTGCTTCAGTTTAAGCAACATGTGTGAGCAGAACTGGCAGGTACACAGAGGACGAGAAGGGCATTAGCATAGCATTTCAGAAAAATGAAAGGTACAAACCTTTCAGAGTAGAAAGGAAAGCTGCTTGAGAGAGCTCAATGGTCCAGAGCGGTCTTTATGCTCCGAAATATATCTCCTTCCATAAGGTTTAGAAGGAGATTCCTGACTTTGAAACTTTCCTCGTTTATTTACTTCTTACATTTTTTTGTCCAGGCAGGTGTGTTGAGAGGATGCGTACACTCCAAAGGGGTATGGAAAAGAAACAGCAGACCAGGAGAAGGGAATGCAGTAAGTGCTGGAAATGGACAGCATGTTATCGAAATTCTGACCTTTCTGACAGCTCCTGGCTTCCCGTCGGCATTGTGTCAGGGCCATGACTATCACATTTCAGCCTGCGCATTGCCTGCAGCAGCGTGTAGCAATTCCTTTATAATCAGTGAATTTTTTGTTTAATTGCATCATGATAGCACCTGAGCAGAGATTTTTAGGGAGGGTGCAAGCAGAGGATGAGAATCTCAACTGAGGAGAACTGGGAGCTGCTCAATTCAGGCTAAATGGAACTGGGCTTATTTATAACGACCATAGTTCAGTCCAAGATGCACTAATGACTAAACTACTCCTCTCTGCTAATGCAAAAATTAAGGGGTTAAACATTGCTTCTCTTCAAGTCAATGATAAAACTCTCTTTGGCAATAGTAGGAGTAAAATGCCATTAAAAATTTCTAATGCTGCTTCTAAGAAAAGTTTTGGGTAGGAAGGATAACTGTTGAGAATTTTTTTTGTCTGTGGTATCTTAGGTTGACTTATTATCAGAACTATTGCACTGTTACAAAATATTTTCCAAGGTCTTGCAATGAAACATAGCTGGTGATTTAAATAAAACATATGAAATGTGACTAGAAGTTTTAACAGACAGTTTGCTGCCTTCCATTTTGGAAATGGCAAAAATATCTTGGAATTTCAGGGCAAAGTATAAATCTGTATTTGTATCATAGCACTTACTATCAGGTTATGAACTGATTTGCTCCTCATACGTAACTGACTGGACACCTGCAATTTTCAGGCTAAAAGAGAGAAAAGCTAGAAGCATTACCGACAAAACTATGTGATATAAATTGAGCGCTAAAACTATAAAGACAGAGATAACTCCTAGCAGCATGTGCCTGTCACCACTGTATTTCTAGGAGCTCCTTAAAAGAAACTACTTATTGAGTAGCAAGATAGGAGATTTCTTGATAATGTTTATTGTCCATTAAATTTCACAAAGTATTAGACCTGGGTAAGGGTTTTAAAGAATGTTTTGCAGATATTTGAATTGACTTGAATTGCTTCAGCGGTGCTGAGCCTCCTTTGGTGATTCGTAGGGTTAGTGTTACAGGGAAAGAATTTTATGTGAAGTAAGGAAATTAAGATACTTGGAATATACGAGCAGCCATAAGTGAACATCAGTGCCAGAAACATGACTTGCAAAATACGCTCACCCAGTCAAGAATCCAAAAAGCTGCACAGGTAAGAGTCCATTGGAAATGGTGTGAAATGCAGGTGGAACTAGCTAGGGACTTCTGAAGAACTTCATTATTTCAGAGTCCAGGACTATGACCCTCTTCTCAGGCTGCTAGAGACAATCCACCAGGACAAGATCTCCTTGTGGCATCATTCAGCATTTTTAAACGCTAATTTGAAAAAGTTCTGAACAATTTTTTCCAAGCTTTATGAACAGAAAGTGTAGAAGAAAAATCTAGGTTATATTCTAAGAACTATTCATTTCTATGAACCATGCCAGCAAGTCTTCATCATTCTCTCTCTAGAGAGTAACACAACCTCTGCCCCAGATGATGAGCAGTAATTCTCTTGTTCTTCTCTCTGAAAGCATCCAGACCTATTTCCTTTCAAGGACATGTTTGGGTCTGTGAAGTCTATCTCTGCCACTATGCTCTGCTCCCAGCGTGACCTCGCAGATGAGACCCAGCAAGTACCCGAGTGTATACCACTAAGGAAGGCAGACAACACCGAGGCATGGACATACTCTCTAATCCCAAGGGACTGCTGGCTTTCTCGCAGCAAGAGATGCAAAACTCTTCCATCTCTCAGCTACAAGAAATATTAATTCTCCTGCATTAGAAGATCATCCATTAGCTTCTATAAATAAGAATTAGCCAGCATCAAACAATCAAGTCCCTGTGTATTCATCAGTTCTTTAAAAGTCGTATTATTTTGGATACCTTCTTGTGTCTAACTCTTCATTTTCTCCTATTCTGTGATTTAAGTGTTTGAATATTGCAGGAGGAAACTCAGAGTAAATATGAGGTAAATTGGGTTTTTTAGCAGGACAAAAACAAAACAAGCATTTTTCTCCAGGTCTCCTCTGTAAAGTAGGAAAGTGAGTTATAATAATGAAACATTTCTATTTTAGTGGTGCTTTTATCACTTTTCCAAAACTCCAATGCCTAATAATACAGCACATGGCTGTGGATTGCCAAAGGCATTAAAGTTTCACTTCTAAAAGCTGGCAGTAAACTTCAAAACCATTTGATTGGGCAGCATTCTCAAATTTTCAGCTTAATCTATAACTCTGGGACTAAAGCGACAAACTTGCATAAATTTGGTCCCTAAATGCCAGGACCATAACAAGTATCCAGTTGTTTTCAGAAAGGTGGCCTCAACTGGGCGAGTCTTCATCAATGTGTACATCCAAGCTTGTAATTCAAATATTCATGGACTTGTTTGCGTGGTTGAAGTAGGAGAAATGTCCTTTAAAAAGTAAAGGCAAGTGAATCCCCCAACAAAACAAAAAAATCCCGAAACTAAATACACAAGATTCGAACTCCAGGCTCTGCTAAGGAGCAGAAAATATTTTCCTGACCATTTCACACAAGGCCAGATGTGAATGTGTTACAGATTTTTGAGTAAGGGGCATTGAGTGACAACCTTCCTTGACTATCTTGGACTTGCAAAACTGTGGCAGAAAAAAGGGCTGAAACTATTGTGACAGCTCCTTGGGATTCTGGCTCCCTAACGTCTTCTGTCCCCAGTTCTGACCTTCTCAGACGTTTCCATCCATTTGGAAAGCACAGTTAAAGCAACTGCTGCGATGTTGTGGTTTGCAGTCCAGAATGCTGGGGATGTTTTAATGCAACAGGCTGCACTTTAGTAGCAGCGGTGATTGGGGAGGGAACCATCGCAGCTCCCTGAAGGCAAGCCACCCTCACTCATGGGTCCAAACCTTTTGATCTTCCAGCTCTAAAGGATGCAAACTCATTTCTCAGCAGTATTGCTTGAGGCAAAGTTTTGCCCCATGAAGTCAGTCACTGGATTTCCAGACAACAGACTCCCACCAGGGTTCAGCTGCTTTCAGCGCTGGTATTTTACCTTGTGGATGATGGAACACACGCTAGCAGAGAGTTTGTTTTGGCCCCACGATACAGGGCCGGTTGCACTCTGCATCCAGCAGAAGACTGTTGTTCCAGCAATGGAAAACGGAAGGGGGAATGAGATGAACTCAGAGCACGCAGCGCACCAATGCCAAAACACACATTGCAGATATTTCTTCTACAGTGGGATACGTAGGTGAAGCCAAGACAACACTCTGCAAGTCTGAAAACTCACAGTCCAGCGAGCGCCAGCCCTCAGCAGACCCTAACAGAGCAAAGGCTTATTACTCTGGAAAAGCAACTGGTAGAGGGGAAGCTTGAGGTTTTTAAAAAGTTTCTCTAAAGACTTAATACCATATCTCCTCCTCTGATGCATTCCCTTCCTACAGCCAAGCCCTCCCAGGACGTTGCACACAGTTAAGTCACTCAGCTGCGAGACAAAGGAAGAGGAGGGTAAAGAGCAACTCAGGGAGCAAAAGATGGGACAGGTGGGAAGGTAACGCAGCTGCAACAGAGACCGCTGTCCCAGCTACGTGAGGGAGCTGCTGAGAGCAAAGATAGGAGGGAGAGAGATCACGCAAAAGAAGCCACCGGCATTGGCAAGTTGTCCTCCCCTGACTCCGCTGACTTTGCACATCAATTACAGTGTGAGGATGTCTGGAGCGAGTCCCTCTGGATAACACAGGCACTCCGATTCACTCACGGCAAAACCAGAGGAGCTACTCGACTGTGTCTTACCCAGCCTTGTCAGTGTGAGAAAATAAAGCTGCGCGCAGCCCCGGCTCATTGCAGGGAGATGTAAACAGCCGGAGGTTGTGTCCAGGTGCTGGCTCAGCCGCAGGCGGTGGGAGGTTTCTCAAAGCATCCTCACCACGCAGGTCAGCACCCCAGCACCAAGACACGGCATTTGCACACCCAGTTACACATCTGAAGCCCTGAACTAGCAGTACCCTTTGACTAGGATGCCTCAGCCTCTCCCTTCCCTCGCTGAAGCTCAAGAGAGATAATTAAAGCTGAACAGGGTTTTTTCGTTCTTTGACTTCTAGGCAAAGGGCATGAGCTGAGCTGTGGAGATATAAACTGCTTCATCCCAAACTCTGAGAACAGGCCTCTATGTGTGCTTTATCATGGCACATACCCTGGATTTTATACCACACGTCTGTCTTTGTTTTTTCTTCCTCTCCCCTTCCGTCCCCTCTCATCCCTTCCACAGGCACAGGCTGAAATCAGCTTTACTTCTACCCCATCCTCTCTCAGCATCTTTTCTTTGGGCTATAATCACTCCTCTTTGTCCACTGGCTTTGTCCTCCACGCTCTCCCCAAGCACAACGCAACATCCCAGCATCAGCTGAGTTCAGTCTAAAGCATTCAAATATACTACTCTGGACTGGATGAAAACTCAGGCTTGGGAATTTTGCATATCCGCCATGTATTCAGCTTGTACAAACGGTAGCAGATATTTCTGTCCCTTCTACACAGGCACACACACACGCTCCTGCTGCTCCCCTCCCTACAGGCATTCCCCAAAAGCCATCTAAAAATTATTGTAAATGCAACACCACGTTATGTCTTCTAAAAAATAAAATAAAATAGGATAGTCAAACCCTGGCGTATCTCCAGAGAGGAAAGCGTCAGATCTCAGCTGGTAAATAAGATGTTACTGTGAAGCTTGTAAAGCCAACGCTATTTCTCCTTTGTAAAGGCTCTACCTGCATAACATGAAGGGGGCTCAGTGACAGACACATTAAAACACCATTAAACTGTGAAATAGAACACAGTGTGAAAATAGATTTAACCTTCACAGCATATTGATCTCTACCCCGCACCGTGCCTAAGTTCTTGGACAACTGTTTTATAATAGGTTTTACTTATTTTCCTGTTGCTATTCTGACTTCCTCAGAGGAGGGTGTTATTTCTAAAAGCTCCTGACAGCTAAGGGAAAAGTGGGCTTGTTTCTTAGTCATTGCTCAGAGCTTGAGCGTTGCTGCTGCCAGCTGCTCCATAAACAGAAATCAGTTTTATGCGAGTGAAGGATGGGTCTGGGCAGCAGTGATTGCAGTGGGATGGGAGGAGGAGGAAGGGGAAGCGGAAAGGGAAGAGGAGACGGGCTGTTTGCAAGGACTCTGCTGAACAAAACTACGCAGGATGCAGGCAACCAGGCTGAACCTGAAATGCCTTCTGAAAGGGACAGCGCCAAGATTTATTTAAGCGTGCAGGGATGTGGACTGTGTTTGCGAAGATAGGTAAAATAATTGTGCACACATCTGCATATTCAGACGGGAAATCCTTCTGATGAAAAGACTGCTACAGGTCACACTGCTGCCAGCCAGTTCCTACACTTTCACTGTGAGACAGGACTTCTCGCAGCGATGAGTTATGCCGTAGGACCTTTGACCCCCACCGTCACCTCCCCTCCCACCATTCATCCATCTCCCAGCACGTTATGCGAAGAGTTCAAGCCCTTCCAAATGGCCAGGTAATTTTCTTTTTCGCATCAGCTCAACAAAAATGTTTCACCCTCCTCCACACTGGGATTTCCTTTCTGACCACCCCAAAATAAACCCTGCCGGAAGACAGGACAGATAATGTCCAGCCAAGTCCTGTAGCCATGAATGAGGGTTTTTGTAACACCCATGCATGAAGTAGATAAATTTTGGGGGGTGTGAATGGGTTATTGTTACGGAAATATTTCTGATACCTTCCCCACTGTGGTCATCTGGTAAATCCTGGCCTGGCTGGAGATCTCTAAACACGCGTGAAGGGGAGGCTGAGCCCATCCGTCAGCTATCCCTGAGATGCTGAACAGAAATCAAACCTCTAAACCGGCTGCTGGGCATGGCTGCAGCTCCCCCTGAGCAACGCTCTGGATCTGTGTGCCCAGACCGTGCCAGTAAATCAGCACCACACCAGACACGTTTGAACCCGTGGTTCACGGACCATTTGCAGATTGTCTGTGAGACAACCATGCAGCTGCAAACAGCACAGGCCACGAAGGTGACTACCCAGCAATGCTGTCCAGGGCTAATTTCAGCACAATGAGAGAGTTTCGTTGACTTCAGCAGGACTGGGATGGTGCCCAATGAATTTAAGGCAACTGCCTGCTGAAAATCTCAGTATACTTTCCCTTTGGGTTAGGTGTTCCAGTTTTCTGTAACATTGCACATTTTGATGTAGCATGAATGCCAACAAATTCCGCAAAACTGCAGTCCATCAAAATGTATAACAAGGCTAAATTTATCTCATAAACACTTGAACTATAATGATAATAATAATGATAGTAAAAAAATGGGAAGGCTGATGGCAAACTGGCCTTAAAAGCTGGCAATGGGAAGAATTATCTCTGGAAAAAATTTGTGGGGCAAGCATATATTCTACAGAAGGAGTTTCCTGTTCTGAATTACCTTAATACAAGTCACACTGTGATGATGGAAAAGACTGAACATGTGAGAAAATGGGAAATAACTACTTAGGAGGAAATCCCCTGTAAAGAAGCCTGACGCTATGCATGTGCAACAGAAAAGCATCAGCAAGGCCCCTCGCGTCCCCAGACTCCTCCTTTTCTGAGCACATCCACACGCTGCGCTCCTGGGCACTGCCTCTGGTGAGCAGCATCTCTGCAGAGCTTCAGGGGACAAATGAAATCCCTTAAAGCCCCTTCCAAGGAAGGAGGGAGGTGACAACTGGAAAAGCAGCAAGCTTGAATTTTCTGCGGTGCAGAGGTGGGCCAGGAGTGACTGTCGAAATCGCTAGGGCTCTGCTGGCACGAGCCAGAAAGGTGCGATCCTTCCCACTCCTAGTGCACAGTGCCGCAGTGGAGGAGACAACATGCCACGTTTGCAGAATTTGAGCGATGGAGCAGCTCCCTCCTTGCTGATCATATGAGAAGAGGCTCACTCTGAGGGTTCACAGTAAGCTTTTAACCCAGAGACGTTCAGGGGGTGCCAGCTCTTCTCCTGCGCTGCCACATGCAAACCCTGGGCAGACGGGTTTTGGCTGGCTGACAGAAGCCTGCATCATATCACGCTCTGGGCACGGTCAGCTTTTGGCAGGAGCTGAACAGCTCCTGCCTCTGCATGGGCATGGTGGCTTGCACGTGCCATGCAAGGCTCGGCTTCGTAACACCAGGCTACCCCGGGCAGGAAGGGGATTTTCCGAGTTTTGTGCACCCCAAAACCCCACCACTTACAGAGACGTTAAATTCTGCTGGCTTGCGATGCAAGCGGAAGGTGGGCAACAAATTCACATGACCTTGGATCCTGATGGGTCCAAATCAAATTATTTAATCTCAGCTGCAGCAGATCTGGGCATGGGTTGTCCTCTGCTGCCTTTGGGTGAAGCTACACCTGAAGTAGCATCTTTGTACCAGCTTGGAGCTCTTGAGGATCCCTGTGCTTTTTTGAAACAGAGCTGCTGCCCATTTTTCCCCCACTGAACCAAAGTTTTTCTGCTCTTTAGAAAACGTGAATACCCTGGCACACTGTCAGCAGGGCTGGCCACTGAGTGCCAGTTAATCTTCACCACCATGAAGGAACAGGCTAGACAGACGGACTGAGCGCGGAGCGTGAGCTCCAGCCCTCTCCTCCAAGCTGGCGTGAAAATGGGAGTGTGCGTGGTCAGCTGAGAGCTGCTTACAGCATCATTTGCTGCTCCACACTCATTTGGCAGTGGGCATGCCCCTAATAGAAGAATAATTTCCAAGGAGCACCATGTTGCATTTAGGAAAGCTCTTCCAGGGCATCACCTTCCTCCCAGCTTCGGGTGCACCCAGTTTATCAGCAGCATATGTGGCCACTATTTATGCCTTTTATAGACATAGCCAGACTGATCCAAAGCCTTTTGAGCTCAGCAGGCATTTGGCTTCAGTGCACTTCAGCTGCAGCTCATGAAGAACAACACTGTAGCACAGCAATGCAAGTGCAATACACTCAGCTGTTAATTTCTTTTTCATGTAGAGAAGTGGCTATATTTCCCTACAGGAATTCTGACACTGCTTCTGTTCCCAGGAAAAGGAATTCACCTTTTCCCTGAGCCTTCAAGAGAGCAAACGCTCCTCCCCAGAACAGCTGAGGAAGCCATTTCCATTTTTGATGATGCTGGGTGAGAAGGACATAGCACTCAGCCGTTTGACTGAAGATCAGTGAAAATGCAGACCTTCACCTTTCCTATGTTTCATCCACTTGTGGACACCACCACTCTGTTTTAAGAAACTCCCCAGAAACTTCTGTCTCGCTGTCACAGATGGCCCACAGCCTCTATGCATGTACCCGGTCAGTACTGTATAATTTCAACACTGTGTTTCCAGTTTACCCTGCTCCCAAACAGACACCTTAATTTGTTCCAGTTAGCCTCTTTTTAAAGAACTCTTCTGAATAATCCTCTCCTTCATGATTCAGTGCAACTTTTACCTGCTCTTACCTCTAGAGCAAACAACGGGGCTTGAGGGTCTTCCCTGGGGTCTGCGCACGCTTCGCGCAGCAGGACACGGGCACGGGGCTGTTGCTAATCCTGGACTTCTCTGTGGGTAGAACAGGTCAGCAGGCAGTGAGGAGCAGCAGATCCTGATGTTGGGTCAATGTCCCATGGAGGATGATAAAACTAGCTTGACACGTAACAAGGAGAAAATTTAAAGACAAGGCAAAGAAAGCGGACAGCTGACAATAGGAAAGAATAAACCACAGCAATTCAGGCTGTTAGTCCTTTTTTTGCCAGAGTCTCGCTCTGCGACCTCAGGCAAACCCTTCCTCAGTAAACGGCTCAAGTTTCTCCACTTGCCCTCTGGTCTTCTGATCAAAATGCCAAAATCTTTAGGATAGCACCTGAAACTTATGCATTGTATTTGGATCTCCAAGTTCAACCACTTAACAAACCAATTTAACCGTAATCTCAAGTGCAAAGCCTGAGATGCAAATGCCTCACTCAGAAACATATTTCGAAGCAGTAGTCACACATGACTATGGAAAGATGATGATAATTGTGACTGCTTACAGCAAATGGTATTGCCCAAATTGATATCATATCATACTCAAAAGGTCTGAACAGAAGCATCTGGACCATCATGGTAGAGTTAAAAACAAGCCCATCGAAAATGGATAAACAATTAAAAATGTATTGAAAGAAGAAAGAAAAAGAGAAATCATTCCTAATTAATTCTAGTGCCCTGTACAACCCCAGACTATTTGTAATCCTACAGGGAACATCTTTATTGATCTGAGGGACGCTGCAGCAGACTTCTGATGCTTATCTCAGCATAAAAATAGGCTCTTGTGATGAGCAGTGATTTAATTACATGACAATCACTGCTAACAATGCATGGCGAATACCAAAAATATGCAGAGCAAGAGTGGCAGTGATAAATGCAAGGGAATGGCATTGACTTTCAGTAAAGTCGTCTATTGCCAGAGACAGAGGGAGACTTCCCCCCCTCTTCTTCTAAGGTTGTAGCTGCTGAGCGGCTCCAGATACTCACTCTGTGGAGTGAGCCGACCACAGGGAGACAGAAGGTGGAGGGAGAAATCAGCCAGCCATGATCAAAGCAAAATTTAGCACAAAAGTCAATGAAACTAACAGTCTTTTTTTGTCTGTAGGAACATATGCTCTTTCCACTATGCATCTCCACTTGAAAATGATGATATTTACTCTGGGCGGTGGCAGTACTGAGCAAGTGAATAATACATGGGTTTGCTATGCACAGGCTCGGGACTTCAGAAGCAGTCAAATCCCATCTTCCACATACAGTAGCTAGAATAGCAGTAGCAGAAAGGATTTGCTCAAGCAATAAAAATAATGCATTTTGGTTTGCTTCTTTCCAGGTCACCTCCTTAAAAAAAATACCCACAATAGGAACAAAGGGAAATGTCACTAAGACAAACCCCCTTTTATTCAGTTACCCCCATGGAGGACGCAACTGAGGTATTTGCCAGCACCTTCGAAATCACTGTAACAATACCGGTGAGCAGACTTTGCACTTCTCTGAAGGATTTTGGATCCAGCAGCATTTTATACTCACATGCCTTTGGGACTGAAGGAGAATCTAGGCTGACCATGCATTTGGAAGTGTAAGTCCCAAGTCTTTCGGTTTTATCATCTCCAAGGTGGCAGGTGACAGTTAAACATCTAATATGCTTCCCAGACATAAAAGTAACTTACCGAAAATGCAGAGATCAAGAGCAGACAAATTCCTCATTCATATGCTAGAAATATGACCACAACAAATCGGGTGTAGAGGAGAAATCTCCAGCTGAGCAGTCCCAGGTTGCCTGGGAAAGCAGTCCCTAGCACAGGTTCCCTATTCATACCCGTCCATCTACCCCTCAAATCATTGAAGCCCAGTGCCTTATCCTTCCTCCATGGGCTGAGGGCCACTCTTTAAATGCACCATGGCTTCATGGAGCCATTCTAGTAGCCAATGAGCACTGGTGCGAGGCACAATCTGTTGATCATCTAAATCTGACTATGGTTGGCCCTGGAAGACCCAGAACCAGGTGTATGTGCCCAGCCCATGAGCCTGTCCTACCTTCCTTCCGCAAGGAAGTCCTCAAGAGGTTGGAAGGCTGGTTGCACTAAGACATCAGCACAAATGAAGTTTACACCAGCATGTCTTCCAGCTCTTACTTTCTTCCCCTGGAAGAGGCATATCATCTTGTTCAGCCAAGAGGGAGACTGCAGGTGTTCAGTCCAACATGCAACAACCAATTGGCAACGTTCCTTCAAGTAAAATTTAACAAGAATCACCAGCCCTCAAGTTAAAGCCATGCTGAGAACTTGAACTCCTGCCCGCCCAGGTGCTGCTGCTGTTGCAAACACCGAGACCTGAATACCACCTCCTGCTTCCCCTTGCTCAGCTTCATGACTCATGTCAGAAAAGCACGTTTTCTATTCAAAACAAAATGACCTTCTAAATTCTCTTGAAATGCTACACTGTTTTAAGTCAAGGCATCACAGAGAAAAGTAGATTACAAATGCTATAATCTCAAGAGGCTGTTTTTTCACTCTAAAATTATTTCTAAATGCTTGTGAATACTTACATTAATGATAAACACATCTTTTGCTCACATGTTCCTTGAACTATATAATTACTGTTGCCGCTGAGGTTCTTCCCCACTGATAAACAGTCAGGCAGATACTTTGTCCCAGAATTATGGAATTTCACCTGGCTTAACTTACCCCAATTTGAGAACGATTAAAACACTCCATCTGCAATACAGCAGACTAGCAATCATTTGTAGCATCTCGGCTTCTTTCCGAGTTGCTAACTTTAAGAATGCTAAAAAGCAGATACTCTTATCATGTCCCTGTGTGATCTGAAGGGGCAGATGCACCAGGGCCCTGACACATGTAGCTTTAAAGATAAAACACACGTACAATATTAAGTCAGAACAGGAGTCACTTCCAACACATGCCATAGTCTCTAAAGTCAAAGCTAACATTTCCCAAACAGTCTAACAGCTTAGTTTAAAGCATGGAGAATCTAAAGGTTAAGGTTTGATTAGAATGTATTTTCTCGATTTTTCCTTAACACATCAGAGCTGCCAAATTCCTTCCCAGTGTGAACCTATCGGTCCGATGAGAAAATAAGTCCAGTTCCACTCGTGATAATGCCTGCAGGATAAGGCCCTCCAAATTAAAAATAAATAAAATAAATCATAGCCCCATGTAGAGTATAAGAAATTAAGTGGCAAGTCTCTGTTTTCTAGGGGGACAGCCCAATTCCAGGAGTTGCTATTGCTTTTACCCCAGGCAGTGAATTGGCAGCAGCCAGTGCAATTTCTCGGGGCCAAGCGCATTGCCTTTCCCAGGCACGGGGCGGCTGGTCTGCCGGCCACCGCTCTCCGGTGGGACCCCAGGCAGGGCTTTGTGGGTGGCTGGGGAGAGGGCGCAGGGGGAAGCAGAGGGAGGAACGGCTACAGCTGAAGGTTAAAATCAGAGCTTTGCATGCAAAAAAAAAAAAAAAAAA
>Ga0065711_1040414_pt1 | contig 16987 bp, 11 predicted proteins | sample Hoacrofraction12_FD_59098 | JGI IMG/M metagenome (GOLD analysis project Ga0065711, IMG submission 59098) | Hoatzin crop microbial communities from Cojedes, Venezuela - Epithelial fraction 12 v2 (version 2) | ecosystem: Host-associated > Birds > Digestive system > Esophagus > Crop | place... | reverse complement strand
AGGGGTAAAAAGAGAAGGATGTAAATGAAATGTTAAATCTATCCCAAGCCTGCAGCACAGCTGTTAAGACCCAGCAGGAGGGATCTGGATATTGTACTTACTGAATCAGCTAAAGAGGTCTAAGCAAACTGACGTTCATAACAAGAGCTGTAGAATTCCATTCATACAATGGGTGGCAACTGGCCAAGGATAACTTGCTAAAAATAAGAGATGTAGAAAAATTAAAAAGCAGAAATACTTATTGCAATATAGAACTAGAAAAGGGCCAGAAACTCTTGCACATGTAACTACAAAACTACTCCCTCTTCAGCACGCGCCTTCCAAGAATATACCCTTTCCAATGATAAAAATGGGAACAAATGGGGTAATCCTCTATAGATGGATGAAAAAGAGAAAAACTGACCATTTGGAAGTTTCACAAATATGGTAAAAGACTTGATAAAACTTGAAGTAAAAGAGGAAATTTGAATGAGTCTTTGTTCATCTCGCCTAGCTAGTAAATAAAAATACTACTACTTCTAAGAATTTGCCTTCCCCTGCATTTTAAAAAAATATTTTAAATTTAAAATTTTAAAGACCAAGATGATAAAGCCTCAAAATCAAGATACCTAGCACTCAGAACAAAGGAGCATTTTTAAATATTACAGTTGCATGGGTAGGGTTTTGCATTCAACATCCTTGATTTGCATAGCTAGGTTATTGTTAAGAGTAAAGATGCAAGATGAAGCAAGATAAGAGAACTAAAAGGACAGTCTCTCATCAGTACAAGATGGTTTGCCTGGCCATAAGAAGTAGTTCCTTGCTATTCTCTGCATTAAGGACTCTCAATAATAGCAAAGAAAGCATTGTCCTCCTTCCCTCCATCCTTCCTCTTCCTGCCTCCCCACTCAGAGCTAAAAAATCCCATTGATATGGAGACTTTGGGTGGAGTAACCTAACTTCTTCAACAAAGGAGCTTGCCTTTCTCCCAGACAAATGACTTGGCTGAACTTAAGAATCTCCTTTTGCCATTAAAAAATTCCACAATAACTGCAGCTTTAAGAAAAATCCCAGAATCTAGAGTGGAAAAACCCTACTGTATCAGGCTTCCACAAGTCAGCAAGTCTTTACAGTTTTTTTAAACAGAATTGTCACTCAAATATCAGTGAACTGCACGGACCACACTGAAAGGGAACCGAACAACATAAATCAGGTGACTATTGTAGCTTCCCCAACAAAATCCGAACCCTAGCTCTTTACAAAATGTCAAGACAGTTGAATCTCAGCCGAGTTGTTAAAAACGGCTGCATGCATTTAATTAAGTCAAAATCGAAGCCAGATGGCACACGCTGCTTTTCCAATAGACTGGATGCTGTCACAAGAGGCAGTACTTAAGCATTCCTTGATGATTCCTGGCACTAGTGGCTACAAAATCTCTTTCTACCATCTACCATACACCCCTCCTTTTTTTCCAGTCACCAAGCCTTTAAAGAGGGTGGGGAGGAGGAAAGAGAGACCCCCTGAGATAAATTGACTCAGTGTGTGGAATGCAAGGCAAACATTCCTGTATAAATTCAGATTTGATTTATTTTCTTTAGAAAACTCCATCTGCAGGAGAAACCCCCAACTGTTGGTCTTTGCTTTATACCCCCTAGGGTCATCATCTGTCTTACACAAGGATAAAATAAAAATAGATAACTACACTTCTAAAGTACTGCACAGGAGAAGATATTAATACTTTAGCCAGTAATAAATGCAAGTGAACTGGCTAAAAAAGGCCTCAAGAATTTGGAAGAGTATGGCTGAAAGGAAACATTAACATTTCATCTCTGGACTGTGTAACCTCTCAGTGAAAAATGACTGTAGGCTGTCGCGGTCAGCACCCATGCACTGAACTCCTCCTACTCATCAGCAAGACTTTGGCTGTAGTCAAAGTTATACTGGACTGAGCCAGAAGTGAGCGGCAATACCGTATTTTACTTCCAGTACAGCACCCTCCGATACATGCAATTAAACAGAGAGGGCACGAGCCATGTTGCTGGCCACCCTTCTCAATGCTCGCACAAGCCAGACATGGTGCCCAGCAAAGTGTGTCCGGAAGGTGATGTGGAACAAAAAGCATCAGAAGTCAACCGATGACACATATGAGAAATATGCTACTGACAAAACACCTCTGCTTGCTTTTTACTTTCAGACTTTTCTGTTCCTAAATCACTTAAGCAGCTGCTGTATCACTCCTAAAAGGACTTCTGAAAATGTTTAGAGCAAAAGGTGGGATCCATTGTGCCTTCTGAGCACACAACAAGGAGGGCTCAGAGGCCCTTCCTTGTATTCTCTCGCCATGTCTCCATCAAACCACTTGGAAAGGTGAACCACAATCAGTCTATCTCATTGTTCAAGCAATCTAACATGAAGCATACGCACGGACAAAGGCACAGGACTATAATTTTAGGTTATTTCCAACTGAAATGATCCCCTACCGAGCAATACTATAATCTAGGGTTTACTCAAGTTCTTAATGATGATTGCCACTTTTACACATACCCAATTTCACCTTCCATTAAAAAATGAATTACGCACTTGCAATGAATATCTTACTGCTTGTGCAATCTGTTAAAAACTCATTTCCAGCACTACTGAGAACAAAAACCCATCTGCTGAAAAGGGTGGATGTGTTAAACAATTTCAGCAGAACAATCCTGCTCTCCTGGTTAGTTTAAAGCTCCATTAATCTCAATGCAAAACAAAACAGTTTCCTTTAACAGCCAGATTCTTGACCTTGAGCTGTTCCAGTGTCGGAGTTGGGGGCTGGGGTAGAAAGGACATGGGCCGACCACAACTAAGAGCTGCAGAGTAAAAACATACAGACAGAATAGCCAGCAGGGAAAAAAACAAACCAATCCAAAAAATCAGCTCTGTGAAAGACTACCACCTCCATTGCTGCCATGGAAACCTGGACAATGCGACCTCAAAATTTTTGTTACTCATTTTGAGATAAATTTTAGAAGATTATCAGCAATGAAGATTATCAAAAGATGACCAAGCACGCACAGTCTAACAGCTTCTAAGTCACCCATCCTAGCACTGCCCCATATCATTAGCCATCAGAGCATTTACAGAATAATGTTACACATGAAATCCAGTCTGCTAGGCAGCATTATTTTCAATTTTCAGTGTGAAAAAAATAAGAGCTACAGAAGCTTTCTTTGTAGAAACTGAAGATGTCTCTTATTTAGATCCTTTCATTTTCTTGATACAAGATGGATTTGCTCAAAACATCATTTCAATACAAACCCAATTCAGAGTTGGGCAAAATAAGGCTTTAAATTTAAAAATACTCTTATCAGACAACATTCACAGGGCTTTTTACATACAGATTTTACGCTCCCCTACCCACTGCTTTTCCATTCCTGTACCTGTTTACATTACCAAATACGTGCTCAGCGCAGCACAGTCCAGAGAGTAGAATCTGTCCTTGTCACCAGGACATCACTATGTAAGTGACAGATCCAGGTGGCAGAATGCATTTGAGTTGCCTCTAAAATGCCATTAAATTGCCTGTGATTTATCTTAATACTTTAAGTTGTATTAAAACATGATTTCCTCATCACATCTTGTAAGGCACAAATGTAATCACTTGACAGTATTTTCCCAGCATTAAATGTGGCTAAGAGGACACACAGCAGTTCTGTAGCATGATTTCTAGGTCTCCTACACCAGCACCATCTCACGCAGAAGAACAGTTCCTCCAGGCAGCTTTTAATTGAAATGCTGCTAGCGCTGAGCTTTTTAACTGGCTCAAAGATTGGCAAGTCATTTTGTATCAGTGCTTACAAATGTTTGAGAGGCCTTCTTCTACAGAGAAGGACTGGAGTAAAGGCTGTACACACTGGACTAGGGACAAGACCTACTTTTGTTTACAGACTCTGGATGTTCCCGTTTCACTGCACTTCTGGTTTCATCAACAGTCACAGACCCATCGTAAGGCAGAGACACAACGCCATCATTTGGATTATGTTCACAAATTTGATTTTCTACCACAGGTGCAGAAGGCTGTTTGTAAAACCACAGGTATGCTGACCACCACTGTCCTCCCAGTAGAAGGAAAGCCCTTATTTTTTTGCACAAGACAAAGGAATGCTTCAGACCACCTTCTGAGCTGACTCAGATGCTTCTTGGCCAAAAATCATTACTGTTTACCATATAGTTCTGCATGGTTTATTTAAAGTCTCATACCAAAGTGCTTGTTATTTCTGTAATATTGTTACAGGAAGACACTTGCAAAGCCTGAAGAATTTATTATACTTAACAATTTGTTCATTAGCCAGATGTAGTGCCGTGACTAGTGACAGAGCTAGTCACATACACAGCCTCAACACCTACTTCAGTGTTAAAATCCAGGAATAATTACTGATGTGCACAGGAAACGACAGTCTCACAATCTCCTCATCACTTCATGGGAAGCAGAAGCAGTTCAGCCTTGGTTCAGCTTTCTGTAGATCCAACCCAGCCTGGGTCGATCGACAGCAAGATGTGGCCATTGTTCTGTGGATCTAGAAGACTTTTACTCCAAATAAGACACCGGTATAAAATTTTTTGTTCCAAAACCAGTAAAATAGTGACCGACATAAATACTTAATGCCAAGTAATACTTTAACTAATCAGCCTTCTCTATATTCCTCAACTTGCAACAGAAGAGACTGTATAATAGAGCAATTGAAACAGCAGAGCAAACACAGCAGGTGGTCCTGTCTTAGAGGACTTCCATCAACGGATTTTGAAATTTTACACTTAGCCTGGTATGCACCCAAATACATTAAAGAGCCTAAAATGTTAAACATCAGAGGCAAACCAAACATTTACAAAATACAAGGTCTATTATTTTGGACAAACCTTGCTGCAATCACAGAGGAATGTTTCCTTTGGCTGCTATTATGCTCACTTTCATTTATTTCTACAGAGCAAAAAGCAAACAATATTTTCTTACCTTGTTTTCTTAATTGTCTACAGATGGTACAAAATAGTAGAACAATAAGGCTGGAGGACAGACTTCCGTCTTCTACTGAACAGATAGATATGAGAATTTTGATAGTATGAGAATTTTACTGCTTATCTCAGTTAGAGAAGAGAGGGTCCAGCAACTACAAAATTCTTGAAAAGTATCTTTTGTCAACCAAACAAATCGGGGAAAAAAAACAAAAACACCCCTAATATCAAAATATATTAATTTTACAAGGACACCCTTAAGACAGCCTAATTTAGCTCAATCATAGTAATGACAGAGACTACCACCCCTTCCTTTGAAAGTACCAGAATACTGCACTTGCTCAATCTGTCTGCATGAAAGGGGTTACAAAGCACAGATCTTTCATCAATTAGTCTTTAGTAAGACTCTCCACAACAACTCTAAGGATAAATCACAAGTCTCTTCTCAGTTATTTAATAACAACATGCAGAAATCTGAGCTAGGTCTATACATCTATACTTCAAGATCTAGAAACGCTGAGCACAAACTGAGCAGCTCACAAAATAGCAAGCTTTTGTCTTGCCTATTTATCTACATTTTATTTCAAGTTTTGTTATACCTATGTTATCTCCCTATATTTAACTACAACAAATCCATTGATCAGAAACAGCAAACTGTAAGCAACTCAGCCCAAATGCTATATAGCTTCCTTGCACACAAACATGAGCAGTATGGCAGCTTATGGTCAATTAGCCCATTTACAGTAAATCAAACTCACAGCTCCGCTAAGAAGCCAGCCTGCTGTATTTTCTAATCAGTCAGCCCACACAGTATGTTGGGAGCAACGATCTTTTCTCTTAAGTAAAACATAGCAGAGTTCATACATCTGTAAGTGAAGAAGGGTGTGACACAAAAAAACAGGAAAAAAAAGAGATTACAAAGGAAGCCTGAATCTTACACTGAAGTTTCTTTTGCCGAAATGAGATTTGAAGAGAGAAGTTTTTTCTTTGAACAAATCCTGAAGCAGGATCCAGGCCCTTGGATAAAACCTAGTTCACAACATAACCTTACATGCCCTTATTTTGCAATAACCTCAAGGTCTACCTTGGGAAAAAACCTCAATTATCCAAAGACTTGTCATTTCAGAAGGCTCACTCACAGCTCAGCACTCTTCGCAAAATAAGTGAAGCAACATTATAACTATGGCTTTAATGCAGCACAAAAGCTGCACACCTTCCTAGAGCCTGGGAAAAGCAAATGATGTCCGCACGTGGACAATGCCAGATAAGTGAATTATGTTGTCTAAGCACTTAGAGAAATGGAAGAAAATAAATACAGCCAGGTAACGCTACACCACAGACAGAAAAAGAACATACTGAGAAACCACACAAAGCATTATTAATGTATGTGAGTGGTTTGGGCCCAGCCATCCTTAAATGTCTAGCCTCCGAGTCAGCAGAAGATCTGAAAAAAGCTTTTAAGATGAGTCAGGTCTGTCCAACAAATCCAGGACAGGACTGGCTGGACAGGAGTCCAGCAAGTAGGACTGTCTTACTGAGAAACTGCTGACTCTTCGAAAGAAGACTAAGCCAATTATCTGATCAAGCAGTATTTTAAAGAATGGTCAATAATTTATAAAAAATAACTAGGCTATGGACTGTTATGATGCAAGACTACACAAAAAAAAAAAACACCCCACAAACTAAAGCATGTTCAAATTTCGCTGGTAATTATCCCTGACCAGAAAACAGGATCAGGTTCTTATCTTATAAACAAGGTACAGGAGCACTTACGGAATGAAAAATACAGCTGCTTGTTAAAACTGCTTTTGGCCAGGTGTCTATGAGATCAAGCACATCATTCGCACTGCAAATCAGGTTTTAATTCAAGTCACTTTCTAAAGAGCAATAGGACCATACAGCTTTATTTCACATACAGCCTTTCCTGCTCACTTAAAATCACAATGCTGCTATTCTAATGAATGCCAAGAACTGAACTAGAAACTTTCAGAGATCAAGAAAAGAGCCTCAGTATTTGATCTGGGAAGCCAAAATCAATAATTCGGAGCTGCAGTCACAAACTCTGCAGATCCTGAGTAACGATCTGTGTATAACACATGCACTCAGCAAGATGTTGCATCGCCACTAACAGTTAAGTGAAGCATTCCACAAAATTTTCAAGGAAAAAAAGTGTCAGAGAAAATCTTAAATTCCCACATACCAGAGTAATTTCTTACAAAAGGAAGAATCAGTGGAACAGTCACAAACTGAAGCACCACCAAGAGGCAGAAGAAACACCCCCACAACAACCTTCAACAAATCGAGACCAGACCATCTTTTACAGCAACCCAGACTGCAGAGTATAACCTCTCATTTAGAACCACCTTGCTACTTCACAAAATGAAGGCAATATATGGAAGTACTCTCTACAGTGGCCCCAAAACAGTCCTAAGAAATTCAGCTAAGTACATGAGTACTGCAGTTTCTACTGATTCACACCCTGCAGAAGAGAGGCATTAGTACCATGCAGCAGACAGCAGCAGAGTGCCACTTCTGCAGGCTTCTGCCTCACAGTTGTGTTACAATTCTTTGAAGAACTCAACACAAAGAATCACCCAAGCAATACACCATTTATTTTTACTTTTTTCTATCCCCAGAAAGCGTTCCATACATTTTGTGACAGTGTTTCTTACCAAAACTTATTAATGAAACTACGCTGTCATGAGATTAAAAAAAAAAGTCTTCGCTAAAGCCCAGTTAGGAGAAAACAAGGGATAGAAATAAAAAGGCTAGTTTCACAATATAGAGAGTATAGCAAAAGAGTCTCACTGGCATCATGTTTTGGTTGGGGGTTTTGTTTATTTGCGCTGGTTTTTTGTGTTGGTTTTCTTTTTTAAGTAAGTGATCTGCAAGATGATGAGCAATCACAGTTTACTGATGACACAAGACTACCTGGGTTAGTCACAGCTGCACTGGCTGCAAAGAGCCACGCAATAAATATGTTGAAAATGGCACTGCTGAAAGTCACTGTAGATAAGGCAACACACACACACCCCCCAAACTCCCCCCCACACCCCCAAGCAACATAAGCAGACCCATAGGCAAGCACTGGGGAGCCTGCCAGAGATCTTCACTTGCATTACGTTAGGTCGTGCTCTGACAACAGCAGTTCAGTGGTCAGCAGCAGACAAGTAAATAACACATCTGGCACTATCAGAAAGGGAATGGCTTTCCCTTCTCACTCACACACGATGGTACTATGTCAATCAATCCCCTATGTTCTCATTTTATGAAAGCTTCATGTAATTCTTGTCATCCCACCCAAGCACGAATCCAGGAGAACTTAGAAATGTAAAGGAGAAGAACGGGCTGGTCAGAGGTGCTGACCAAGGGTTACATGAGGAGAATTCAGTCACGACAGACTTGAGCTTAGAAAATACGTGGCAAGAAGAACTATTATATATTATATATATATTACATGAATCCATAACGCATACTATCATGAACCCACAAAATGGAGATGGTCAGTTATTTTTCAGAAACATAATAAAGCCAGTTAGAGAGCTGTGCAAAATAGCATCTTTCTCTGAAAAGCGGGTATGAAACATTGCTAGTAGATACTGGGGAAGGTGAAAGTTTAAAAATAGTGACTATTTTAAAAAATAGTCAAAAATTTACAAAAAAACAAATGTGTCCTGCCATGAAGTTGCTAATTGGCTTTTAAACACAAGCGACAAATGATTCAGACAGTCCTAATTTGCTGACTACTAAAAGACTGTATCCAAATGAAAGAGGGGAAATAATAATTTAAAAAAAAAATTGCCCTATACTTCTCCTGCTTCTTGGAACCATTCCTCAATTATTAACTCCCAGCTCCTTCCAAAAACAGGAAATGAGGTCCGGCAGACTGTGTCCCTACTCGCTATGGCTGTCCTCCTGTTCCTAGCTACAGCAGCCATGACTGCCCAGACGATATCCCTGTCTCACGATGCTGAGGAGGAAGGAGGAAGTCAATCCATACCTCAAAGAGCACACTGAACTGGCTATACAGCAGCTACCTTAAAACGCACAATGTTAGCAAGTCAAGACTAACAAAAAAGAAATTCCTTTTTGATTTGAAAGTAAAGGATACTGTCAACAATTACAAGTAAGGCATTTTTAGAAAGAGGTGCAAGGTCACGATGCCTCTAAGCAACATTGTGATAGTCAGGAGTAGCAGATGTTGTTTGAGAGAGTAAACAGGTTTTCAAAAACAGCACTAGAAGACTGCATCCATAAAACAGATATTCATAGGACGGCTATCGAAAAATGCAGTGGATTGACACAAATCTATATTCCTATTTATTGTATTTATAAAAAAGGAAATGTTACTGACTTCAAAGCACAACTAGCTTATCAGGCTTTCTGGTTTGGACTGGACAGCAGATGGATCACTGTTTTGTTGGTGAATACTGACAGAGCCTCATCACTGATAGACTCACCAGTGCCAACAGTTATCATCTATGAAATAAAAGAATTTCAGTTGAGAGGAAACTGCAACTCCAATCTCTAAATAAAACTGACAAATGCTCAGTTTTTACAACAGCTCAGAATACCAAGGCCAAGTTGTGACCAAACAAAATTAGTCCAGTCCCATGAACTTATGACTAAATAAAAATAGTTCACCTAAGTCTTCTTCTTACTTGCAGTGACTCCATAAATACACACTTACATAAATTGAACAGGAATCTTCCTAGGCAACGTAACTTCAATAGAATTTACTGATATCCTAAGTTTTCCAGAGCTATCCTATTTTTTCCTCAGTGAACAAGCAGGGTATGTTCTCTTAGCACTGAAAATTCTAGTTCTCTCTAAATGTATGAAATTTAAAATGTGAAACAAATTAAAAGCAGGTCTCTGAGAATACATAGAAATGTTCCTGCAACAGTCATTATACAGAGACTGCAGAAAATCAGGAAAAAATATGTCTAGCCCTTGATGGAAATTTAGATTGGCAAGACCAAGATGTTTTCCTCATCAGTGGGGATGCCTGATATATCATTATGGTTCATGACCTGCATGTTAGGAGCTCATCACTTCTGCAAATGTATTAGCCACATTTATTTCCCGCAGATCTTTCCCTCTGAAACTACAAAGCCAACAGTAACTATGCCTTGATACATCTCCCACGCTCAAGGAGTCACACAGCTGGCTCCAGCCAGCTTATGGCAGAGTAACCGTACTTCAGTATGACGCAGGCTCCTTAGGAAGTTCTCTTTGTAAGAATTATGAGGCAAAACTGATACAGCCACTGAGATAACCACAAACTGCTGCTATTGTGATCTTGTGTAATTACCTCCAGTGCTGCTGCACACCTTCCCTCCGTTCTCCACCCCCAAACAAATCATGAGATTGCCTTTAAGCGTGACATACCAAATCCCACAGCTGTGTGGCCAAGCATTTCCAATACGAGAGCACAGATTTTCATGTTCAAGAAGTTACATATTTCATAGAATCACAGAACAGTTTGGGTTGAAAAGGACTTCAAAGATCATCTAGCTCCAAACCCCCTGCCATGGACAGTGACACCTTCCACTAGACTGGGTTGCTCAAAGCCCCATCCAACCTGGCTTTGAACACTCCCAGGGAGGGGGCAGCCACAGCTTCTCTGGGGAACATGTTCCAGTGCCTCACCACCCTCACAGTAAAAAATTTGTCTTATACCTAATCTAAAACTACCTTCTTGCAGTTTAAAGAAAGATGAGGAGCTACTGGAGAGAGTCCAGCAGAGGGCTACAAGGATGATGAGGGGACTGGAACATCTCTCATATAAGGAAAGGCTGAGGGAGCTGGGCTTGTTCAGCCTGAAGAAGAGAAGGCTGAGAGGGGATCTAACATATACTTACAAATATCTCAAGGGTGGGTGTCAGGAGGATGGGGCCAGACTCTTTTCAGTGGTGCCCAGTGACAGGAAAAGGGGCAATGGGCACAAACTGAAGCACAGGAAGTTCCATCTGAACACGAGCAAGAACTTCTTCCCTCTGAGGGTGACGGAGCACTGGAACAGGTTCCCCAGGGAGGCTGTGGAGTCTCCTTCTCTGGAGATATTCAAGACCCGCCTGGACAAGGTCCTGTGCAGCCTGCTCTGGGTGACCCTACTTCAGCAGGGGGGTTGGACTAGATGACCCACAGAGGTCCCTTCCAAGCCCTTCCATTCTGTGATTCTGTAAAACCACTACCCCTTGTTCTATCGCAACAGGCCCTGCTAATAAGTTTGTCTCCATCTTTCTTACAGGCTCCCTTCAGGTACTGGAAGGCTGCAGTAAGGTCTCCTCGGAGCCTTCTCTTCTCCAGGCTGAACAAGCCCAACACTCTCAGCCTTTCCTTATAGGAGAGGTGTTCCAGCCCTCGGATCATTTTTGTGGCCCTCCTCTGGACCCACTCCAACAGGTCCATGTCTTTCTTGTGCTGGGGGCTCCAGAACTGGACGCAGGACTCCCAGTGGGGTCTCACCAGAGCAGAGTAGAGAGGAAGAATCACCTCCGTTGACCTGCTGGCCACATTTCTCTTGATGCAGCCCAGAGTACGGTTGGCCTTCTGTGCTCTGAGCACACATTGCCAGGTCATGTTGAGCTTCTCATCAACAAGCATTCCCAAGTCCTTCTGAGCAGGGCTGCTCTCAATCCATTCTCTGCCCAGCTTGTATTTGTGCTTGGGATTGCCCCGACCCAGGTGCAGGACCTTGCACTTGGCCTTGCTGAACTTCATGAGGTTCTCACAGGCCCACTTCTCAAGCCTGTCAAAGTCCCTCTGGATGGCATCCCATCCCTCTATTGCATCAACTGCACCACTCAGCTTGGTGTCGTCAGCAAACTTGCTGAGGGTGCGCTCAATCCCACTGTCCATGTTGCCAACAAATATGTTGAACAGCACCAGTCCCAGTACTGACCCCTGAGGAACGCCACTCGTCACTCGTCTCCTCTTGCACATTGAGTCATTGACCGCAACTCTTTTGAGTGTGACCATCCAGACATTTCCACTGAGTGGTCCATCCATTGAATCCATGTCTCTCCAATTTAGAGACAGGGATGTCGTGTGGGACAGTGTCAAATGCTTTGCTCAAGTCCAGGTAGAAGACATATTCGTAAAATTTCAGAAACTTTGCTATTGCATTCTTAATCTGGAATCAGGAATCTGAGAGGATTCAGCAGAACAAACTGAAGTTTCTTGTCACCAGTGCCGGTGGTACAGCTCAGACTCTGGCTGAAGAAACTTACACTTCATCTTCAAAATGCATATTAAGGGAACAAAGTATGTCAACATTTTCTTCAAGCACTTCTTGTTTAATTTTCAATATGAACCCTACGGACATTAGAGCATCTTACTTAAACCAAGTCAAAGCAGACAACCTTATGCTTTAATCCTTCTGTTTATTTTATGATCCACATGGGCTACCCATAAGAGTGGAGAGGCTACACCCTGTTTTGCTAAAGGGAAGTAAATTTCACATCACCCGAGAACATGTGATGCATTCACATGTTTTCTTGCTAGATCGCCATCCTTCAGAACACGACACCTTATGCTGTATGGTTCCTTATGTACCTGGCGTTTCTTAGGAAAATCGGGAACCACCACTAGCAGATATAGTCATTAGTTAAAAAAGGCTGCAAGTAGTTGCATAAGTTCAAATACAGCATCAAGTCTGACATTTATACCATTAAGTATCATAAAATACCATTAAGTATCATAAGTCTCCAAATTGGTTCAACGCTTGCAGACTAATAAATGTTACCTTGTCACAGATTGCTTCCATGCATTTTTGGCCATTTTGCTTAAGCCATAGTATCTATCCAGTCTTACAAAAGTGGTTATTCTCTCCATCAATATGAAGAAGTACAGGACTGTAGAGGTATTTTCCACTCAGAATATATACTGTCAGCAGAAGAGACAGATAATATTTGACATTAAGTGCACATGAACCAGAAGAACCAGATCTACTTTCAAAAAAAAGATACTCTGCTTGTACTATACAATCTCCTAAGCAGTGTTTGCGTAGCTCACCTTTGAGCAATACCCAGTATGTTATTGCATTGATATTAAGTCTGCTTCAAATATTTCCTTCTACTGCCATGTCACTACTTGCAGTATCTTAGTTGAACTGTCTGCCAACGTGCTTCAAGGAGTAAGATGAAGCTGCTCTACAGGTGAAAACAAAGCTGGTAGCAATTCAATCCATACAATTCTTGCACACACTGTTCTGTTGTTTTCAATATGCAATGAGTATTTCCAATTTCTACCAAGAAACACAAGCAGATAAATCAGTAACAACGGCAAAAGAAAAATCCTGTGGCTGACAGATTTTTCAGACAGACTAAGAGAGATTTTGTTTGGCTCAACATCCAGCAAAAAAGAAGTCTGCATCTTTTTAGGCATCTGTTTTTCGAAGGGCATCTATCATCCTTATTACGTAGCTAATTTGCTAGGATCTGGAAATAATCTGAACTCAACAGCAGAAATGAAATGCCCGACAGATAGGAACAAGTGATGTGCACCGAGAGAATTTCACAGAACTATAGGTCTCCACTGATGGGGGGGAGTATCTTGGAAGAAATAGTCACTGAGGTTTGTTATACCTAAGTACCGAAGAACTTTTAACATGTTCCTACCTAGTGTACAGCACATCATCTTTTGTTTTCATTAAAAACAGGTCATGATTCAGATATATTTACACATCATGAGGGACAGTGCACCAAACTATGAGAAGGAATTAAAACCACTGTATAAGTAATGAGAAAACTAAGGAATCCAAATTAAAAAATAAATGCATATTTCTTTTGAACCCTAAATACTTTAAGGGCTTCATTTTCACTGCTAAGATGAGCCCTTTGAAAAGAGACCAAGCGGATTTAAGATTTTTCTACACCTCAGAGAAAAACCTACAAAGAAAGCTTTACCTCCAAACACTAACACAACACTAAACATAAGGTTAAGAATCACTGACAAGAGCAGCAAATAATACAAAATACAGAAACATTACATAGAGATAGGACATTAATCAGAATCATTTAATTACAACTTGTATCTAAGTAATCTCAGTGATTTTTCCAGAACTACTGAAGAAATTGTTGTCCTTTAAAACAGAAAACAGGGATAAAATACAAGGCATTACTGAAGAAATTCCAACACACTCATGTCAAAATCTCATATCAACTCTAATCTCAAAAGTCACCTGGAGTTTAACTGATAAATTAAAATACTGTACTTTTTCAGAGTAAGATCTGATCTCATATCTTATATAAACAATCTTATGATCATGGAAAAACAGGGATTCAAAGCTGTGTTTAACTACCAACAAAGCCACATATTTTCCTTTGAGTATCCTGCAAACACCACGCAATACAAAACAAAACCCACTTCTTCCTGTACTTAACCTGAATGGTATCAGTCAAAAGTTTCACTGTTCAGTACCTCTGTGACTAATTAATGGCTTTACAGACTACAGATCCTACGATTTGCTAGCACTTACTCTGCCATCATACAACTCAAAGCTTTTTGGCTTGGAATCCCCATGTCCATTTCTGTTTCTTCAGAAACTAAATACCTGTGAATGGACAAAATACTAAAAGGGTCTATCAGTTCACAATCCAACTTTGTTTCTGATCTGCTTTCCTCCAGGTACATTGATACTGAGCCCAATAACTTGTTTTATATTAAGCAAGTATCGTTCAAAATAAGCCACCAAGCAACAGAAAACATTAAGCAATGTGCCTTGGAACTTTGCTCTTAAGGTTAGAAACTATTACTATTATTTCAAACACAGCAAGTCTTCATGTTTGTTACATTAAAAATCTATTGAATTTTGGTCTGTTTCAATCTCCTTGAGCAAAATACATTTTGACATTTCTTAAGTAACTGTTATGCTGCTTTCTAGCGCCTTACTCAGTTTTCAACATCCTCTTAATAAACTGGAAGCCTGCATCATCTGTTGTGCACCAGATTAAAATACCCACAGCTTCATGGTGACTGCACCGTTGTTTTTAATGCCGGAGACTGCATTCTCCCTCTGTTGTGATGGCACTGCATCTTAAACTTCACACGGTTGCCTATGAAAAATCTTAGGCTCTTCTTGCCTTCTAAGAGTCCCCATCCCATGTGCACAGCTTGCACTGCATTACACCAAGAAGTGCTGTAACAGAGATACAGTTTACAGGTGGCTTGGTTTTTTTTTTTCCCCCGTGCTTTGAGATTGAGGTCCAGCATTCAGCAACTAAAGCTTATGAACACTGAGGTATAATTTTAATTATATAACCTTGAAGAAACTGGCATCCATCATTAGAATTTTGGTCAGTTCAGGAAATGGATCTGTGAACGTAAATCAGATAAGAACAAAATGCACTTGAAACTGTCATTTATTTTTTTTATTTTTTTTTTTTAAATAAACCCAAAACCAAAACACTGGAACGTGCTGGAGGTCATAAGGTGTTCCTGCTTTCCTTCCAAAACTGCAAGCTTTGAATAATGTGTGCTCAAGAACGGAAAATTCCTTTTCGGTCACTGTATATGAAAGCTAGTTCTGCTTTTTAAAATGTGTAACTACTATATCATTCTCCTTCTGCCTCAACTCGCAGCCTAATCAGAAAGGGAAATAACTCTCAGAATATCTCAGAAAGGAGACACATTCTTCTGGTGCTTTGCTACAATTTAATCATCCCCTGGACAACCATCATTAAACACTACAAAACATCCACTAACCTTGCTAGACACTCTTCAAAACTAAAGCTGGATGAGACATCCTAGCTGCACAAGTCACAGAGGAGAGAAAAAACAGCGTGCTCTGTTGAGTACCAATATTCAACGGATACTTTTTCAGGTCACAGTCTGTTATGTGTACTCTGGCTTTGAATTAAAAAAAAAAATCAGACTGATTAACTTCAAATACAACTACAAAAACATAAAAATCACTGTTCTTCCTGCAAACTCTCAACTTCCTTTTCATTGTAACATAAATTCCAATACAAACAAGTGCAGACATCTTTTTTTTGGTCTTGTTTCCCTGTTACACCTTTTTAATAAAGTAGTATCCGAGCCATGATTTGACAAAAATCATATTACATCCTCATCTTACTCTAAGATCCATTTTGGTAATTAACCACAGGTGGTACTAGCCACTTCACTAATCAAGGATGTTCTACGCTTCCCATCATGAGATCATATTTTCTTTCCAAGGTTGATGAATTTGCCATGCTGCAATTAGTTAGGCAGAAACTTTCCATTGTGCACATTGAACTCAAACCTTCAATTTTCTTAAATATAAACCAAAATGGTTTATCCAGTTCCAAGAAACAAATGAAGAAATGAAAAGAAGAAATAAACGCTTAAAGAGAAAAACCGTCAGCTTAATTTGAAACACTCTGGTGACCCCTGCTTCAGTAAAAGGAGTACTCCGACAGCATGCACGATGCGCACATGGTTGTCTTTGTGCACACACGCCTTATGCTGCTTGAGTTAAACACCTTCAAAAGCATCCAGCTATGAGAGGTCTCAGTCTACTTCAAGTCCCATGAGACGATCCATCATGTTAAACATTTTGTAGGGTTGGGGCTTTAAGCAGAGAAGTGCCAAGGAAAAGAGAAGAAGGCCATGTGAGCCAAACTGCATGTGGCTGAAAAAGGCAAGACAAGATTTGGAGCTAGGGACAGAAATAGCAGAATGAGAGAAACGGGTAAAGAAGATACGGCCTGTTGAATTGAATCAAGAACCACTCAGATGAGGAGAACGATAAGGGATAAAGACTTCTAGGTAAGAAAGAGGTAAAATTGGAACATGTAAAAGGAAAATCAGAAAAGGCTCCCTCCTGAATCTGGAGGGCGAGTTCTCGAACCCGAACACACGTTTGGCAGTGGAAAAGATCAAAACTGGTGGGCAGGGTACCCCAGTCACCTTCTAGTGTTGACCTCCACAGGAAACAACAACCTGTTGCTCCTCCTGTTAGCTGGGAAAATTGCAGTTCAGTTGATAAAACTACGTGGACACCGCTATGATGCCACATTTCTTTTGTCTTCTC
>Ga0065711_1040413_pt1 | contig 16987 bp, 7 predicted proteins | sample Hoacrofraction12_FD_59098 | JGI IMG/M metagenome (GOLD analysis project Ga0065711, IMG submission 59098) | Hoatzin crop microbial communities from Cojedes, Venezuela - Epithelial fraction 12 v2 (version 2) | ecosystem: Host-associated > Birds > Digestive system > Esophagus > Crop | place... | reverse complement strand
GGGAAAAAAAAAAAAAAAAAAAAAAGAGGCTGTCAAGGTCCTCACTGTACAATTTTCCATCTATCTCACCGAGCCGCCCCCTCCCCTGCATGTGACGCAGATGTGCTCCGGGGTTATCGGTGTGAAGAGACAGAGGGGAAAAAGATGCTTCAGTCTTCCTCCTGCAAGTAAGTCGGCAGGTCACTAACTGTCCCTTATAACCTTCTTCTCCCCTCTCTCCCGTGCAGGTCTTCTCACCTTGCTGTTTTGGCTCTGAGAACACTATGTAATACTGGGAGCAAAATAAAGTGAAACAACAAATGCAGCAGCAGCAGTAAACACGAGAGCGTGAATCGTAGGCATACAAACTTAGCAGATCGCACGCAGGCTGGGTGAGGTTACAGGTTAATGATTTATTCTGCAGGCTCCATTTATTATCCTGTTGGTTCAGTGTTGCTCTACCAGTAGAAAACGTTGGATAGAGGGACAGTGTGTCAAGCAGAAATAGCACTACACATCTGCTTCTTACCTTTTATATCTGCTTTCAATGCAATCTGACAGTGTTAAACCCAAGGGAGGTTCCTTCACAATGCAGAGACCTGTTTAGGAACATCTGCTCACTTGGGAAGGGTGTCACAAAGTACACTGTGCATCTGGGACATAATTACAGAATTAAAAGCTTCATGGAGAAATGTCGGAAAGGGATAGGGGGGCAAAACTACACTGCATATCATCACTTGCTAGCTCATAAATCCTTGTGCCTGAAAAGTTGCCAGCAGTAAGATGATATACAGAATGCCTGCAATCCACCTGTACCTTGGAAACTAGTATTTTAGAAGAAGATTTATCCCTAGGAAAATAATGAAAAATATTGTATTTTTCTCCAAGTACTCTTTGCTTCACCCATGCACATGTGAGCTATCAGAAGTTTGCTATACTAACCCTTTCTTTGTGAATTCGAGAAGTTGAAGGAATTCTTTCTCTCAAGCTGGAATGTTTTAACTCCACATTCATTTCAAGCACTATAGCTTGAAAATTCCTCCAGAGAAACACAGAAGTCGAACAGTAATTAACAATTTTATTACTGTTTTATTTACTTTATCACTGAAGTATATTACTGTTTTATTTAGTTTATCACTGAAGCAGTGCTTCTGGGTACAAACCAATATTAGGTTTTGTGTTTTAACATTGATAAAGTCCCGAATTTAACAGAACAAGAAATTCAGGACACATAAAGTCCCACTTTTAAGGGAAGAAAAATTGCCACTGTCCATTTTAAATATTGATTTATGCCACAACAGCTGGACTGCAAACTCTCCGGTGCCTCAATTTTGCTCTCAGTATTCAGTGATGAAAAAAGACAAAAACCATTCTAAAGCAAACAGTAGAGACAGTTCATTTTTATCCAGGAACTGATCTGAGTGAACATGTGCTGCTTGGGAGAGCAGCAGGAAGAAAAGCCTAAAAATTTTCATCTAGAATAGGCCAGATTAAATTTTCATCATTTTGGAGACTTTAGAAATGCATCTCTTATGACAATATATGTGAAACCATCTGTAGTGAATCCTGGTTACTTTATGTCTAGTTACAAGCTCTAAAAGATGCTTCAATGAATACGTAGATAAAAAATATACTATCTGTTCTGTATTTAATACCTGTTAACTGATTAGGAAAATTCAGAAATATTCTGGTTTTTACATCATGTCCTTGACATGTTATAAATCAGACATTTTAAAATCTTCATTACTGTTTTAGTTGATCATTTGATGTCAATAGCTGATAGATTAGATCTTCTAGCTTTACTTCTGTTACACAGATAAATGTAAATAACAGTACATTCCAACAATATTGTTCTTCTAAATGTACTTCAGAGGTCAGTTAATGAATGTTTTACAGTATCACCCAAGAAAGTAATTCAGTTTTTTATCACCTTTCCAGTAAAAACTAGCAAGAAATTATAGGGGGAAAAAATATTTTATTCTTACCCTTTTATTTCAGTCATGTCAGTAACTGAAATAAATAGTCTTGGATATTTTTTTAATAATTCAGATCTCAAATCCGCTCCTCAATATCTCGCATATTGTCTTTGATATACTTTTTAACAGTACTTGATTCTTTCTTATTTTGGTACATAAATATTTTTTGCAAGTACGAGATGCATTAATTTGGTATGTAAACCTGATTTTTCATTAATTACGAACACTTCTCTATTGTAAAATGAAATGTGGACAACTCTGTTTTCTTAATTCATACCACATTCACAGATATTTTGTCAATGTATGGTAAACAAGAGCTACCCCAGAAAAAGCAGCACTGGAGAAGTAGCTATTGTCACTACATGTAGTTCATCAATAAATTGGTCTCCTAAGCATGAAGTAAAGGAATGAATCAGTTTGGTTTACTTTGGTGTTCATAGTTTCTTATATTTGTGTTTCCCTGTGAACATTTTTGACATATGTCAAGGAGGCAAAGAACACATTCTAGATTATTGCATGACCACAACACAGCTTATGAGTTTCAGTTGAAACTTCTGGTACATAAAGAGATTAATGTAACTCTATAGGTTGTCCAGACTTGCTTCTCCGTCCATGAGAAGAAAAAATGGTTCTCTACTGGAGTTCTAGGGACCTTGCTTGTAGCAATTACAATAAAAGAATTACTTCACTAGTCAAATATGTCTTAGTCTACTCATATGGGCTTGATGTGAACGTATGACCATAACTGTGAAAATACACGTCTCTAAGTTGTTGGAGGGAAACATTTTGATGCCTAACAACCTTCCATCCTTACCTTAGACATCCCATGAAGTATAGCCAAGACAGTAATAAACATAGGCAAGCTGCCACATATCTGTTGGTTGCACACTGTAACATAGTGTATGACATTGTATTTTTGCTTATTGAACAGCATGTTTCTGAACTTCCTCACTCGTACTTTCTCCAGGTGATTCATAGCCACTCAAATCTTGAATAACTTTGCAGACCTTTCTTGAAAGTACTCACGACTCTTTTTTCTTTATCAGTTAGCTAGGCAAACAGATGAAAGTGGTTAATCTTTACGTCCCAGTTACGAGTCAGATTCCTGACACTTTCTCTTTGTGTTTTTTTGTCTTTCTAATGTTCTTCAAATGAATTAAATTCACATAGTCATGTCCCTAAGGAAGTCTCATGCTCATGTTTTGTAGGCAAAATGGCTTAGGGATACTTATTCTTTTAATAAATGCTCCAAGTAGTAAAAAGCGCTTCCAATGAGGAAGAGATTGAAGTAAGTATCCAAAGTGGTCACATTTTATCACATTTTATTAACCCTCTTTTTTCCTTCTTTCCATTGCAAAGGTTTGGAGTATTATTTACTTTGGGGTTTCAGATGTTTTACATTAAGCTGTTTACGTGTTGTACCCTGCACCCCAGGGAGAACTGGTCGATCAGGAATAAAGTTAAGTTGTAGTTGCAGTTACCAATTGTTACAACAAGCAACAGAGAAACCATCATCAAAAGGTAATTTGCTTAACCATACCCTTAGGGTTATGAATAGTCCTAATCTATGGGAGTCTCTACAATACATCTACATAGTTGAAAGACATATAGCAAGTGAGTCTGAACGTGATGAACATATGTGTTATTGTGGAACGATAGGCATTAATACAAGAAGAGATATACCTCTTAGCACATTGAAAGCATAAGGGGTAATTTTGTTACTGATTTCTAACCTGTCATGTATTTTTAACCCAGAAGACACTAAATCTTGATGAAAAGAAACAGAAAAAGTGAGAAGAAACATCACTGTCGTTTGAATAAGGACGATACTAGAATGAATGGTTTCAAAACCCTTCTTATTTGAATGAGGGAATTCTCACACGAATGAATGAACATGTACTTCAGCTATAAAGATGCTGAATTTGTAGGTGGTTAATTATACATTCAAAAGGAAGAATCTGAGGGTGTTAAAAAGATGCTGTGAAACACATCTATGGAATACTCAAGCTGAAGATAGTAGAGAAAAATTGATGGGACTAGACATCCATTGAGAGATCTAAACTTACTGAAGAAAGTGGCAGTGTATTAATGATAAACAAATAAATAATGTGCTAAGCCATACTCTTTAAACTTTTGTGGTGTACAAAGCCTTTGAACGAGCTTTATGAAATGTAGATCTATTCTAAATCGGTTTAGATAAGTAAACTGTGAAACACTGTGAAAAGATAGTAGTAGAAAACTAAGGTGTTATTTTGAATATAATGTATATATATAATGCTGTGGCATTGCTGTGAGTCAGGAAGGAGAGTTTCAACTGGTTGAGCTGATCTTCCTACCGTAATAGTATATGTAGATGTATTTAAAATACTATAAATATGTCTACACTTATTAACTATGATTGTTTTCTAAAGGTAAAAAGGAGTAATAAAAACAAACAGTAAACCACAACCAATTCACTTGTCAGCTCTTCTATGTGTTTTTTTATAGTGAGTTTTCACCTGAGATTGAACTTTTGAGAACAAGTTTGCCTTTGACAAGTTAAAAAGCTGAATGATGTTATTTGTGAAAACTAACAGTGACCTAGCACTGTATAGATTTCTGTAGGTATGGTCACATGACCAGCTACATTTATTTCAGGGGACAACAAAACCTGCTTCTGCATACTTGTAGTTTGCTGCCTCTTTAGTAGAGCTGAATAAAATAACGATGTATGAATTGCCTCCAGTGGGGATTTTAACAGATACATTTTATTCTCCATTGCAGGAGCCCAGAAGAGCCCAATCACTTATCCTATATTAGCTTGAGGGACAGTCACTTCTTAAACCATTTCATTATGATCACAAGCAGTTGTATAAACACACCCTAAAGCAGTTTTTAAATGGTCAGACAATTTCACTTAAGAAGCATAAATGCTACGTAAAATTGTGAAACCGGAGAAATAATTATTAAATTTAGAAAATAAGGCAAATTAAAGAGTATTAAGGTTCTTCAATTCCAAAATCGTAGAACTGTACAATAGTTTGGGTTGGACGGGACCTTTAAAGGTGATCTAGTCCACCCCCCCTAAAACAAGTAGGGATATCTTCAACTATATCAGGTTGCTCAGAGCCCCATCCAACCTGACCTTGAATGCTTCCAGGGACGACGCATCTACCACTTCTCTGGGCAACCTGTTTGTGTTTCACCACCCTCACTGTAAAAAATTTCTTCCTTCTATCTAGTCTAAACCCATTACCCCTTGTCCTACCAAAACAGGCCCTGCTAAAATGTTTGTCAAATTTGTCAAGCTCTCTTACAAGCCCCCTTTAATCAACGAAAGGCTGCAACTAGGTCTCCCTGGAGCCTTCTCTTCTCCAGGCTGAGCAACCTCAGCTCTCTCAGCCTTTCCTCATGGGAGAGGTGTTCCAGCCCTCTGATCATTTTTGTGGCCCTCAACTGGACCCAGTCCAACAGCTGCATGTCTTTCTCGTGCTGAGGGCTCCAGAACTGGATCCAGGACTCCAGGTGGGGTCTCACCAGAGCAGAGTAGAGGGGCAGAATCACCTCCCTCGACCTGCTGGCCATGCTTCTTTTGATGCAACCCAGGAGATGATTGTCCTTCTGGGCTGCAAGTGCACATTGTCAGCTCATGTCCAACTTTTCATCCACCAGTATCCCCAAGTCCTCCTTGGCAGGACTGGTCTCAATCCGTTCATCCCCCAGCCTGTATTGATAGTGGGGTTTGCCCCAACCCAGATGCAGGACCTTGCACTTGGCATTGTTGAACTTCATGAGGTTCACACAGGCCCACCTCTCAAGCCTGTTTGGGTTCCTCTGGATGTCATCCTGTCCTTCAGGCATGTCAATGGCACCACTCAGCTGGATGTCACCTACAAGCTTGCTAAGGGTGCACTCAGTCCCTCTGTCTATGTCATTGATGATGATATTAAAGAGTACTGGTCCTAACAGAGACCATTAAGGGACATCACTTGTCACCAACCTCTATCTGATCATTGAGCCATTGAACACTACCTTCTGGATGAGACCATCCAGCCAATTCCTCATCCACTGAGTAGTCCACCCATCAAATCCATATCTCTCCAATTTAGAGAGAAGGATATTTTGGGGGACCATGTCAAAGGCCTTACATATGTCCAGATAGATGATGTCTGTAGCTCTTCCCTTCTCCACTGGTGTAGCCACTCCATCATAGAAGGCCACTAGATTGGTCAGACAGGATTTGCCCTTGGTGAAGCCATGCTCTCTCAAATCACCTGCCTATCCTCCATGTGCCTTAGCATAGCTTCTAGGAAGATCTGTTCCATGATCTTTGCGGGCACAGAGGTGAGACTGAAAGATCAGTCATTCCCAGGGCAGCTCACACAGTTTCTCTGTTGCAATGCCTGTCGGTTCTCTCAAGAAATACATAGTTTCTACCTGCATTTCCCAAGCTGGCTGTGGATTACCCTTATTTGAAAAAAAGTTTTATGCCTTCTTTCCGAAGTTATGGTCAAGAGAAACAGCTGAACTCCATTTAGTACAGGTTTGGCAGAGCACACACCTTTGTGCTCCTGTGCCTTATTGCATATGATATCCTTAGACCTGACCATTTGGAAGCCACTCATCTGTTCCATTTGCTGATTCACATGGAAGCTGTTCCCATCTATTTTAGGTGATAGAATTTCTTGTTAAAATCATTATTTTGTTTTGTTTTGATTTAAATCTAAAACTTTAAGCAGTGCTTCTGTGAATGATATCAATCTATCTTTGTGGAAATTCGGTGATGCAAAGAAAATATGATGTTTTTTCTTAACTACATTCAATAATAGTTGCTGTCATTTTTCCTTTTACTTGGAACATTCTTAGAACTGGTAAGCTTTCATGTTCAGTTCAAAAAATATGTGGTTTCCTCCTGACCTTCTATTTAACATTTATTTTTTAATCTTAAGTAAAAACTTCTGACAAATATTATATATTAGCAAATAACAAAAATGGAGACATATAGTTTGCAAAACAGGTCATATAGAAAAAGAAATATCTAGAATTTTATCACTACAAATACAGTAGTAAATTAAATTAGATTTAATAAAACTAAACAGAGTCAATTAAACTGGCCTAAGATGCCCAGTACTGATGAGGCATTATCATGATCGTTAAAATGGTTTTGGATTGTACAAACTACCATGTCACAAACTAGTTCAGGAATTAGCATAAGTCAGAAAACATACTCAGTAGGCACTTTGGATGTAGCCAGTGGTTTAGAGGATAGAAGCGTTAGTATGGAGGTAAATTGTGCCATGCCATGTGGCCTGAGTTCCAGAGCCTGAACAGAGCAGAGAACAAGCACTGGGTGATTTTGTTTACTGTTCTAGACATGACCTTATGTTGCTTATGTTTCAGCTTATAGTTTCCGGTGGTGGGTTAACCCTGTCTGGATGCCAGGTGCCCACAAAAGCCACTCTATCACTCCCCTCCTTAGCTGGGAAGGGAAGAGACAATATAACGACAGGCTTATGGGTCGAGATAAGGACAGGGAGAGATCAGTCACCGATTACCAGCATGGGCAAAATAGACTCAACTTGGGGAAAAATAATTCAAGTTATTATCAATCAAATCAGAATAGGATAATGGGAAAATAAAAACTAAATCTTAAAACACCTTCCCCCCAACCCTCCCTTCTTCCCAGGCTCAACTTCACTCCCAATTTTTCTCTACCTCCTCCTCCCAAGAGACCCAGGGGGATGGGGAATGGGGGTTGCAGTTAGTTCATCACGTTATCTCCGCCGCTCCTTCCTCCTCAGGGAGGGGACTCCTCACTCTTTTCCCCTGCTCCAGCATGGGGTCACTCCCACGGGAGACAGTCATTAACCCAAGAGGTTTCACTAAAAACAATCTTTACTTGAAATTCGGGGAGATTACAAAAGAAGGCAACTTTGCATCTTCAGAACATTACTTTTAGCGCAGTGGGGTTAGAACGGATATTGACTTGGCAAAGCTTACAACAACACAATGTCTGAGTTTACAAAATCACAGAATACAGCAGATTGCCAAACTTATAACAACTTTACCATTATGTGCTTAGAAAGTTGGAGATAGAGAGGAAGAAACAGCAGAAAGCAAGAGAAGAAACAGGAGAAAAGATATCACCACTCTTGGATCCAGCGGTAGTCTCAGAGCTGGTGGTTGGGGTCCTTTGATGGCGGACGCAGCAAGGAGCTGGCCCATTCTCCTTTTCTGCCCTTTGGGTGCCTGTCTCATAACTTCCCGAAAGTTCTCGAAAAGGAGGCAAGAGAAGGGGGGGTGTCGATGGTCTCATGGCCTCCCCCGACCCCGCAAGTCTGGTCGCTGCCTACGTGACATTCCAGAAGGAGAGAGGTGGGTTTCGCTAGCCAGCACCCTGCCTCTGCAGGGTTTCGCTCATCTTCCACACTGCTCTATCAAGATGAGGAAGTTCGCAAAGCACAATGCCTGATTTAGAAATTTGCTTAACTGGCACGTCTTTGTCTCAGTTTCTCAACACAGATGTTTGTGACATTTGCTCGGTTTGGCCTGGGGCTATACAGTGGGCTCCTCTCTCCACAGTAAACTAGTGTGGGCACTCCACAGGGTCACAGCCTCCTTTGGCTGTAACCACCTGCTCTGACATGGGGTACTCCTTGGGCTGCAGGTGGATATCTGCTCCACCACTAAGCTCTGTGGGCAGCAGGGGGACAGCCTGCCTCATCATGATCTTCTCTAGAGGCTGTACAGAAATCCCTGCTCCGGTGCCTGGAGCACCTCCTCCCCCTCCTTCTTCACTGACCTTGGTGTCTGCAGAGTTGTTTCTCTGACATATTTTCACTCCTCTCTCTGGCTACAGTTGCTGTTGTGCAGCTACTTTTCCCCTCTCTTAAATATATTATCACAGAGGCACTGCCACCGCCGCTGATGGGCTCGGCCTTGGTCATTGGCATGTCCATCTTGGAGACAGTTGGCAATGGCTCTGTTAGACACAGGAGAAGCTTCTAGTGGCTTCTCTCAGAAGCTACCCCTGTAGTCCCCCTGCTACCAAAACTTTGCCACACAAACCCAATACACAGGGGTTTCACCCTTGAAAAACTTTTAGTATTAGACAGAAAACGGGAGACTTCTAGACTTCTCTTAAAAGCAGAGTTCAGTTAGGATAACAGCAGGTTTATAATGTCACATCATTGGAGAAGTTTTCTTCTGAGCAACTTTCTTTCCAAGTTGATATGTATTTCTCCAGCATCTCAATAAGCAGCAATCTTAACCAATGTCAGAAGAAGTTGGGATGCAGTAAAGTGAATCAAGGCAAGTCACTAAGATGCATATAAATTAAATGTATATGTAAAGCTGAAGTGTAATATGTAGTTAGTAGCTGCAAGTATATGAGATAAAGACTGACATAATTTTCTTTATTTTGGTATAACTTGAGTTTGACAGTTGGATTGCTACAGCATATAACTAATAAGGTGGCATAATTAACAAAGAAGGTCAGCAATTAGGCTACTGTGGTGACCAAAACAATTGTTACCAGTTCAAAACGAGTTATATGAGCAGTACAAAGTAGTATCTTTAGATATGCTTGAACTTTAGTAGGAAGAAATCTACATAAAAGAAAATATGTTTTTTCTGATGGTCTAAAGGATGGGACTGAAGAAAATCCTAATTGAGAGAATCATTCTAGTAACCTTTTGGGTGATCTTGTTATTTTGCCCCAAACATTAGCATGTGCCATTTGACAATCAGGCTATCATTCTGAAGTGAAGGTAAAAACAATCTTTTATATTCTTTTAAGCTAGAAATCCATTACTGTCAGTAAACATTCTGATTGTGGTTTTTTTGGAAGATAAGCAACTTCAGTTTCTCAAGATGATATGAATTTTAATAGAGTCTCCAAAGCCTAGTCCAGTTTGAAGTGATCTGCAAATTGAATGGTGTAATCTATTTATAAAATGATAAATGTATTGAACAGTACTGAAGTAAAGACAAATACATATGTAAACATGCTCATCATTTTTTCTTGCTCTACTGTGAGCCATGAATAACAGCTGAGTACAGTTTTCCAACCATTTATACACTCACCTTGCAGCAGATTTTTCTTCACTGTAATTTTCTAGGTCGTTTAAGAAAATTGTACCAGGCACTATCTGAAATACCTGTACTTTTAACATAGTAATGAGATGAGGTACCCTGTTGAAGGAAATTTTTTTGTTATGGCATGATTTATTGGCTGACAATAAACACCTTTTGATTTTCCATATCTTTGTACTAACATATTTTTCATCAACTGGGAGTAGATAACTGTGGCCTTTTTCCTCATTAAAAAAAAAAATAATTAAGTTTTCCCTTTTCTAATCTTCTGGAAGATCATTTATTCTCTTTGTGTTCTCAAGATAATGCTAACATGATATTTCCTCAGCTATTTTTGTAATTACTGTGCAGAAAATTTTATCTGCCTGATGAAATTTCATCTGACTTACATAAGTAACTTTTTTCCCTTATTCTGTGTTGGTGTGATGTACATTCATGCACAACCACCTTCACGAAAACTGAGGCAGGAAAGGTGTAAACACTTCATCCTTCCCAGCATCAACAGTGTTTGGTGCCCCTGAAGTAATGATTCAGCTCTTTCTTGCGTATCCTTTTGCTTCAGATAATCTGACAGGATGTTTTGCCGTCCTAATTAATTTTTTCCTATGCCTTGGCTGTCCTGGCTACTGTTAATTTTCTGAAGACAAGGGAATGAACACTAGCTCAGTGGTCAAATGGAATAATGCTGTTTAAACTTAGCCAGTTTAACGACAGATTAGTCTTGAAGACAACTAAGGACAGAGGTGCAAAAAAGAACCAGTAGTAGATTTAAGCATGGTAGACAATCAAGAGTACAAATCTTTCCCTTGTTCTCTTTCATCCACAAGCGTAACTGAGCCCTCTGACTTTTCCCCAAGGTGCTGCTTCTACACTGTTGTTCAGCTATGCAACCCAGGTTAATAATATTTTCTGACTGTGTCTGAACTGGTCATTATGAGTTTTTTCATAATCAGTGGGAAGAAGACAGCATTTCCAAAGTGTCATTCATTGTAGCTATCTCAAACATCTGCCTAGGGTGATATGAAACAGTCTCTGGAAGTTCTCACTGTTATCTGCAATAGTAGACTAAGGTGAAAAGATCTTATTTAAATATTTACAAAGTAGACTTCAGAGCTAAGGAAAGTTAATCATATCAAAAGTTTTGACTTTATTATTTTTATTATTTTTTTAATTTCATGTTATTGAAAGCTAATGCTTTTGTTCAGCTGTACACAGAAGGTAATCATGGAGAAGAAATAACATGCAGTTCTAATCCATTGTACTTGATCTTAAAAGTCTGAAAACTGACAGATAAATGTCATTACTGAAACACTACTGTCGACTTTAATAGATCCAGTCATGTTTTGTTTGTGTGTTTTGAAGTTTTATTTGTTTGATTGGTTTGCAATCGTTTCAGATCAACACAATAATTTTCAAGTGAATAATAGTATTGTTTTCTTAGAGCTGCAATTCTTTAGTCAAGACTTTTTTCTGGAAAATAAAATTTATATTCCTCTAATTTTTTTGCTAAATATGAAAGCAACTCAATTGCTTTGTTCATTTTGGCTCATCATTCATTTAGGTCTAATGCTAAACATGAGAGTCTGATGATGTTCAAGAGATGTATTATTTTAGGTAATCTGAGTTTAAGGTTTACAGTGTACAAAATCTGAGCAAAATTATAAATTTGGAAAAAAGGCATTTGAAGTTCTATTGTGGTAGCTCATGACTCATTTATTTAGGAAGTCAGGGTGCCTTTTTCATCTTTTTCTCAACATTGTTTTTACCACTGCTTTGTCTTCAAAGAAAGAAAGATGTGGCCTACAATCACAACATTATGAATGACACATAGACAAAAACGAATAAATTTGTCTGGCAAAGAATTTGCTATATTGTCTATTCAGAGAGACACAGTCCTTTTAAACCACTGAATAAGAATTTACATGAAGAAGCAGACAATGGTAAGGGGGTTTCTGTGCAGACTATGCCTGTGCTATCAGTATGTATTTTTGCAAATAAATGAATGTCAATACATAATGCTGACGCGAATGTAAAAAGGAAAAATGAAAGATAACTAACAATGTTCAGATCATAGAATCATAGAATGATAGAATGCTTTGGGCTGGAAGGGAGCTTTAAAGGTCATCTAGCCCAAACCCCCCTGCAGTGAGCAGGGACATCTTCAGCTAGACCAGTTTGCTCAGAACCCCATCCAGCCTGGCCTTGAGTGTTTCCAGGGATGGGACCTCCACTACTTCTCTGTGCAATCTGTTCCAGTGTTTCACCACCCTCATTGCAAAAAATTTCTTCCTTATGTCTAGTCTAAATCTACCCTCGTTTAGTTTGAAGCCAGTACCCCTTGTCCTATCGCAATAAGCCCTGCTGAAAAGATATTCCCCATCTTTCCTATAGGCCCGCTTTAAGTACTAAAAGGCCACAATAAGGTCTCCCCGCAGCCTTCGCTTCTCCAGGCTGAACAGCCCCAACTCTCTCAGTCTTTCCTCATAGGAGAGGTGTTCCAGCCCTGCAATCATTTTTGTGGCCCACCTCTGGAACCACTCCAACAGGTGCAAATCCTTCTTGTGTTGAGGGCTCCAGAGCTGGATTTAGGATTCCAGGTGGGTACTCATAAGAGTGGAGTAGAGGGGCAGAATCACCTCCCTCAGCCTGCTGGCCACACTTGATGCAGCCCACGATATGGTTGGCCTTCGGGGCTGCAAGCGCACGTTGTTGGCTCGTGTCAAGTTTTTCATCCAGCAGTACCCCCAAGTCCTCCTCGGCAGGGCTGGTCTCAATCCCTTCATCCACCAGCCTGTATTGATAGTGGGGTTTGCCCCAACCCAGATGCAGGACCTTGCACTTGGCCTTGTTGAATCTCATGAGATTCACACAGGCCCACCTCTCCACCTTGTCCAGGTCCCTCTGGATGGCATCCTGTCCTTCTGATGTGTCAACTGCACCACTCAGCTTGGTGTCATCTGCAAACTTGATGAGGGTGACCTCTGTCTCGCTGTCTATGTCATTGAAGAAAATAGTAAACAACACTGGTCCCAGTACGAACCCCTGAGGGACACCACTTGTCACCGACATCCATTTGGACATCGAGCTGTGACCTTCCAATCAATTCCTTAGCTGCCAAGTAGTCCACCCATCAAATTCATATCTCTCCAATTTAGAGAGAGGGATGTTGTGAGGGACTGTGTTGAAGGCTTTACAGAAATCCAGATAGATCACATCCATAGCTCTTGCCTTGTCTACGGAAGTAGTCACTCCATCACAGAAAGCCACTAGGTTGGTCAGGCAGGATTTGTCCTTGGTGAAGCCATGCTGGCTGTCTCAAATCACCTGCCTATCCTCCATGTGTCTTAACATAGCTTCTAGGAGGACCTGTTCCACGATCTTCCCAGGCACAGAGGTGAGGCTGAGAGCTTGGTAGTCCCCAGGGTCCTCCTTCTTACCCTTTTTAAAAAGTGGCACGTTTCCCTTTTTCCAGTCACCAGGGACTTTGCCTGACTGCCGTGACCTTTTAAATATGATGGAGGGTGGACAGGCAACTCCATCGGCCAATTCCCTCAAGACTCTGGGATGCATCTTGTCAGGTCCCATAGACTTATGTACGTTCAGGTTCCTCAGGAGGTCCCGAACCTGGTCTTCCCTTACAGTGGGAAGGGCTTTGCCCCTCTGGTCCCCATATTGCAGTCCATCAACTGGGGAGGGCTGAGGAGAGAGTTTGCCAGTGAAGACTGAGGCAAAGAAGTTGTTGAGTACCTCATCCTTCTCCTCATCTATTGATACAAGTTTCTCATACTTGTTCATCACAGATGGTATGCTTTCTTTAACCTTCCATTTCTGGCTGACATACCTGTAGAAGCCCTTCATATTATTCTTAGCTTCCCTTACCAAGTTCAGCTCCAGCTTCTGCCTTGGCCTTCCTGGCCCGATCCCTACACAGCTGGGAAGCATCTCTATACTCTTCCCAAGATACTTGTCCCTGCTTCCGCTGTCTGTGCAGTTCCCTTTGCCCTTTAGTTTGTCTAGCATGTCTTGACTCAGCCATGCCAGTCTCTTCCCTTCCTTGCTTGACTTATTACACCTGAGGACTGAGAGCTCCTGCTCTGTATGGAAAGGGTCCTTAAAAATCATCCAGCTCTGTTCTGCTCCCCTGTCCCTGAGGACCATTTCCCAGGGGGTCCTACTGACTAACTCCTTGAAGACCTGGAATCTGGCTTTACTAATATTTAGGGTCCTGACTGTACTCCTTGCCTGTTCCCGTATCCCTGAGGACTGCGAGCTCCACCAGTGTGGGATCACTGCAGCCCAGGATGCCTCCAATCTTGATGCCACTGATGAACTCACTTGCATTGTTCCAGTATTGCATCCGCTTGGGTAGGGGTGTCAATTACCTGGCTTAAAAAGATATCCTCAGTGCATTCTAGGAATCTCCTGGTATGCCTACCGCTCACCTTGCTACTTTACCAGCAGATGTCAGGGTGGTTGAAGTCCGCCATCAAGACAAGAGACTGTGAGCGCAAAACCTCCTGGAGCTTGAGGAAGAAGGCTTCATCAGTAGACTCCCCTTGATCCAGCAGCCTGTAGTAGACACCCACGACTAGGTTCCTTTTTTTGCCTCTGTCTTATATTCTTACTCACAGGCTTTTGACCTGCTTATGACTATTCTTCAGAGACAGCTCTTCACACTGTATTGATTTCTTGATGTAGAGGGCAATGCCTCCACCACTCTTTCCCCATCTGTCCCTTCTGAACAGCCTGTAGCTGTCGGTAGCCACGCCTCAGTCGTGGGATATTCCTATTTTAACAGTATTGTGGCTGACATCAAGTATACTGTAGACATTCTGAGTAATTTAAAGAATTAAATTAAAAAAATATTTTTGACCTTCACAGGTAAAACAGCTACAGCAAGTTATATGGTATTCTTTCAAAAAATGTTGTTGGTATTAAATCAGATTTGTTTTGTCTTTTCTTCATAATGTAGTAGCAAATAAGTTTATGAAAATTTGTTTGATGAGTTATAAAACCATTGTTCAACAAAATCAATCATAATAGTAAAATTTAATTTTCATATTATTTAGGATACATTTGAACAAACTGTAGACCTAAAACAAAATAGAAGCATACTCAGAATTAGTCCAAATCAAAATCTGTCACCATGACACTAACCTATATTCAAGAGCTTAAATATCTTTTAAATTGTAAATCACATCATAGTAATGCCTCAAAGAAGATCTTTTCTGTAACTGAAATTATCTTAAACTACAATTCTTTAAATATTGATTATGTTAATAAATTTTGAAAGTAGAAAACCTTAACTAGTTTACATCCTTGTTTGTAGATTTCTTTCAACTTTCCTTAGTATGGTGATTGTGAAGGCTGGATTAGCCTCGCTGTAGCAAGAGTAACGGTCTTTTTCTGGGTCACTTCTTTTGGGCTTCGATCATAAAGGAAGAGACTGTCAGCAAGACGTAAACAACTTTGGAATGGAAAGCAATTATTTGTTGGCTAATACATGTGGTAGATAGCTGTAATCAATAAGCTACCATGCAAAGCATTAATATGTTTGCCGTCCATAATACTGATCCCTGATGAGTCTCAATTGGCTGCGCAGTAAGTAGTCAGATGGGGAAGAGCCTCCTTGTTCTTTGAACAGGCTGATCCTTGCTGTTGCTGATTTTTTTTCCAGGATTTTGTACCTTTTCATGTCAGCATTTTTCATACTGAACCTCCAACCTGCTGATTAACATTATGTCAACACCTACACTTGCTTCTTTTCCCCTCTCCTCCCATTTTTTTTTTTATCTTCCATGGCTTTAAATAACTTTCAATTTCTCACACTAGTGTACTGTAAATTGTTGAGTATACATTTGCATAGGAAGTATCAGTTTTATTGTATTAAAAATTGTAATAATTGTTAATGACAGTAACTACAATTTTTAGAGATGACACACACTCAAGCCTGATAAAATATGTGGATTTAAAGTTCAGTATTTATCTTAAATCTGTCTTCACAGATTTCTGAAAGCTTTATTTTTTAACACTGGTATAATTTCTAATTTTTAGAGAGAAATAACTCATTTTCCAAAACAGAAAAACTTGAAACAACTTCTTAAATGTTAAATTTAATTATTTTAATATGTGAATATTTGTCTCAGCACCTTTAAGGATAGCTGCCTGCTGATATTCCCAAGAGACTGACAGACAATTTAGGAACTACAGGTGTTCTGACTCACAAAGCACCTGACATTTAATCAAAAGTTAGATCTCTTTGTTAAGTAGGCTGTATGTGACTCTTGAATAAACTGGGTCATATACCTTTTAGTATTTATTTAGTAAAATGTTCATCAAAATCCAATTTTAATTTCAGATATACTTTAAAATTTGTTGAACAACACTTATCTGTTGGCAATAGGAAAATGTATTTCCATTAATTGGAATTTATGTGAAATACTGTCCTGATTAAATGTAAATTAGTATTCATTAACATTTGGCAGTAAACATTTCTTGGAAAACACCCCAATATAGCATTTATTTTTATTCACATAAATAGCATGGAAAGTAGTAATATGTTGTATTTGCATCATATTTTCCATATCAAACAATTAAAAAGCAAGGCAGTGAAGATGCAGAAAAAAAGGTTTTACAAGCCTTAGTACTGCAACACCTAAGTTAGGTATCCAGGTGAAATATTTATTTTTTTAAGGTTTAATTAGCATCTTAATTACATTTATAGTGTATATATAAGTGTATCAAATGTTTGAAAACAAGGACTTCCACCTACCCAATGGCCAGAAAACCTGAAGATGATAGTCATATGAAATAATCACTAAGAAGAAAAAGATTTAATGGAAAGTGTCATCTACAGGAGTTGAGGTAGACCACGATAGACATGAGTTAGCTTATTCATGAAAGACAGTTTCAGAGCTGAAAGCCCCCTCATAAGGTTTTGACCAAATTACTGTGGAGTT
>Ga0065711_1040412_pt1 | contig 16987 bp, 7 predicted proteins | sample Hoacrofraction12_FD_59098 | JGI IMG/M metagenome (GOLD analysis project Ga0065711, IMG submission 59098) | Hoatzin crop microbial communities from Cojedes, Venezuela - Epithelial fraction 12 v2 (version 2) | ecosystem: Host-associated > Birds > Digestive system > Esophagus > Crop | place... | reverse complement strand
CAGGTTGCCCAGGGAGGTTATGGAGTCTCCTTCTCTGGAGATATTCAAGACCTGCCTGGATGCGGTCCTGTGCAGCCTGCTGTAGGTGACCCTGCTTTGGCAGCGGGGTTGGACTCCCTTCCAGCCCCTACCATTCTGAGATTCTGTGATTCTGTGAAATAATTAGGGAATCCCCAGCTGGGTCGCTTCCCGGATAGTCTGTGTTGGGTGGACACAGCTCATAAGATGTCTTTGTGTCTGGCATTTCTCTGGGATATAAAAGACTGAATAATTCACCATTCAGAAGCCCAGAAGCTGAACCTCCTTCTCTGCTGAGTATGTCCTACACCTCTTTCTGACCCTGGGCATATTTATTCACCAAAAGTAGGACAGCTCCAACAGAAGACATGGAGAGAGATCCCACAGCCCAAGGTAGTCTCTCTTTGTTGCAGACCTTAGATACCTTTCCCCAGCTGCTTATCTTCTGTGCACTCAAGGTATCTAACTTTGAGGAGGGAAAATTGCAGGGACTGACTATGGCCAAGGAGGTAACTTGTGGTCACATGAAACACCCACTGCAACAGTTTAAACTGTTGTTATGTCATCCTTATGCTGCACCCTAACCACAGTCCACTCCTGCATCCAAGAGGACATATGCTTCTGGAGGAGTAACGGGACTGATGGAATTACCCCCATGGTCTGTCTTGCTGCAGGAAAGTAATGCTGCACTTTCTGATCAAGACACTGAAACTCCTGAATATCTGATTTTGAGGCTTGATGTGTGCATGGATTTGAGTTTTTCCCATTGCATTTTTAACCCTGTGTTAGGAGGATCACTTATTCCTGCCACTTACCGAGGAACCACCAAGCCCTGTAGTGTGACTTTTCCACCTTCCAGTTAGAGAAAAGAAGGAGCTTGCAGGGCAGATACACAGCCAGCTTGGAAACTCTCCTCTAGAACAAAGCTTGCTGAAGGAGCCTGAGGTCCAGAAATAGCAACAATCCTCTTCCTGTAGGGCAGCTGGGATTTCAAGTGGCTGGAGATAAATACAGTACTAGGTCAGCAAGGACCCACAAGAAAAGGGGGATTATTGCTCTCCATTAGTGAAAGCAGTGTCTGCTTGAACGCATCTGTGAAGATGTCAGCTTTAGAAAGCACATTTCTTTTATTTCAGTGGTTTACACGTTCATTTTCACCATGCTTTTTATCATCTTTCACTGAGTATTTCCTATTTAAAAAAAACAAACAAGCAAACACACCCAACATAGATGAACAAGCAGCTTGTCTGGCTGGTGAAAAAAAAAAAAAAACAAACCAAACCACCACCACCCGTAAGACAAACAAAGAGGCACAGCGAAACACGCCATGTAGCTACGCGCAGCCCAACACGCCGTACAGCTGTCCAAGCCTCGCGTTGCCTCTCCTCCCTCCTCCTCAGCTCTGCTGAAAGACAGCAGCTGTAATCCTCTCCAGGTGGTGACAGGCGTTATCTTTCCAGCCGGTACAGAAGTGACAGCTCTGGAGCTGGCTGGGAACACGTGTCCCCGCGCTGTAAGAGAGGGAGAGGGAAGCTGCAAGACCCAACAAGCGCGTGAGTCAGACCAGCCGAGGGGAAAGGTAAACTTTGGAAGCAGCGCGAGTGCGAGAGGTGTGATTGCGAGGGATCCTTCTCAGCTGCGTGCTTCCTCCACGGATGCTCTGGGCGATCCTGGGAGAGACCGATGGGGGAAAGAAACCCCTGCTTCAGCAACATCTGTATCCTGGACTGACACCACGACTGGTCCCCAGCCCCTCTGAATGGGGCTTTTTGGGAGCGGGTTGTACGGGTGTGGAGCCCACGCTGCCCCGAGGAGGACAGACATTCGTGAGTCACTGCCCAGGCACCGAGGGTGACAAACACACACGTGAGTGGGACAGGTCTCACCGGGAAGAACTCCGGTGATTTTGGTTTTCGTGGTTTGATGATTGCATTTTTGTGTTTTATTTGGTTTCTTTCTCCTTGCTTGTGCTGCAAGTGGGGAACTTACTGACTCAACACAGATGGGGTGTGATGTTGACTATGCACAAGTGGCTTTGAACTGAACAAAGCCAACAGCTGGAGGAGAAATCCTGGGAAATGTTTGCCCTTTCACTAACCTGTTATGTTCCAGCAGTGGCTTTTAGCAATAGCAGAGAAGGGTGATCCTGGAGTCAACAAACATCTTTAAGACTTCCATGGGATGACTGGCTTGAGCTGCTGCCTGGCACAGTCTGCAAGTCACCACCATAAGCATTGTAAGGTGTTGCTGTGTAGCTACGCTAGGATCAGCTCTTCCCACACGAGACATCTCCATCTGAGCAACTTGTCTAGACTCCCTGTGCACTCAGCAGAGAGAAACAGGCCTGCTGAGAGGGTAATTCATCTCCTCCCAACATAGTTGTCTACAGCAGATGAATCACTCTCTTCTTTGCCTCTCTCTCCCTGCTGGTTACAATGGGAGTCTGGATGGCAGGCTCAGAGGGAGACACCTTCACCAGAAATGTTTAAGGTTAAGTCAATGCATACCACTTCCAGTGTATGTCTTATGCCAAGATCAGAGCTATGACTACATGGTTCAGTGCCTTTCTGAACCCTGCAAGAATTGGTATGTCAGAAAGCAGACATTTCACTTTGCTCCCTATGAAACTAAAATGCTTCTCCACGTGACTCGGTACCTGCCAGTCGCTGCTGGAGAGACGCAAGCTGCGGGCCACTGAGCAGCCATTCTAGGCCAGGCACTCTCCTGCAGACTGGCAAGCACTGAATAATAGGCTGCTTTTGGTGGCAAACACCTTTCCCTGGCAGCTGGAATAGCTCCCTAGCAGGCATCAGTGAACAGAGGTGCTGCAGCCTTCACCCAGTGTCCCTAGGCCGGTGGTACCTGGACAACTTCCAAGTTGCAGGGGTAGTTCACAGCTTGAATTCAAAGATTTGCTCACAGCACCTGGGTTAGGATACTACGGTCCATGGGCTTCACCCCTCCAGATGAAAGTCTTGTGTCACACTGAATAATTGCTGGGTACCTTGTCACTTCACATTGCCTGGAGAAGCCACGACAAAACACCTGATGCACATGCCTGGAGTTAACATTATGAATCCAGTCCAGCTGTAACTTTATCCTTGGTGCCTTTACCTTAATTATAAATCAATGGCTGTAATTGTGTTTTTGACTTTTCTCACTCTGGACAGCTTATAGAGTGTTTTTGAATTGGCTTGTGGAAACCTTGGAAAGGTTTCATACGGAGTCAGCATACTGATGTCATGGGACATCATTACCAAAGGGCAGAACTGCCCTGCAGCAATGCTCTTTCTTTCTGACCCAGACAGTAAATGCTGTGGGGTGCTGTCTTTAACCATGAGCATAGGTCTAGGCAAGGAGGATTCAGTAGGATTATCAAGTCTAATGTGAATGGTGGGTGCTTGAAGGCATTTGCAATCAAATCCAGCTCATACAAGCATGGTTCATTTATGTGCAAAGCCCAGTACAGAGCTCACGCACAGCAGTTTCTACTTGAACCTTCAAATAGCACCCTAAGGGGAGCTCTAATAGTACAGAAGCTGAAGGATTGGCCCTTGGTGCAGGTATGGTGTTCATCATGTACTCTAGATGTGGGAATTGAACTGTTAGTGCAACACTGAAATGCTAGAAAATGCGTAATTATTGCTGTTTCAACCTTGTACTTCAGATTCTTGAGGCTAACACAATTTTAAGGGTGGATTCTGTGATTCTATGATTCAGTTTTTTTACATCCATGACTAATGCAGTTTAAGATGCCCTGGTGCAGCCCTGACATTTACAAGGAGCTTGCGATATGACTCTGGACCTAGGGGAGATGTGCACCCCTTCAGATCAACACTGGGGCGTGATACTGGATTCCCTAGGCCCTCTCAGCTGGAGCTAAACTTCTATGTTTAAACAACTACATAGACCCTAAGCTGTTTGAAATCTAGTAATCTTAGTTCTGGAAATGTCTACAGAGAAAACATGGAAGTGAGACTACCAGATGAGACAAGATTTCAAACTTTGAGACAGGTTCAGGGTTCAGCTGAGTTGCATCTAGAGAGATGTAGTCCCACCTGAGATGTCTTAGGAAACCCAAGACATTCATGTGAAGCTAAGAGATGGGGTTGCACTTCTTTTTAGGAAGGCCCAGATCTTTCTCAGCTTCTGTGTCTTGAGGGTGGTGTGGTTGTCTTGGACTGCCTGGAGGATCTCAGATGGCACTGTAAGCCCTGGTGAGGACAGCTCAGCTGAGATTTAGCTCTCCACTGACTGCTCCACATAGACCCCCATTTCTCAGACACCTAAAATGAAGTATGCACATCTGGAGCAGAATCCATTTCTTAATTCAAGTGAAATTAATGTTATCTCTGGAAATCGATTGATTTGCTACAAGTTTAATAAATTAATTCTTAAAATTATAGCAATATTAATTATTTGATTTTCAATATTGATTATTTCAACACGTCTGCATGCACCTTCGGAAACCTGGCACAATACTTCACACATACTTTTTCACTGTACAGTTTAAGGCATTTTGTTTTCACCCTCTCTTAGTTTTTTGCTGTTTTATTCTCCCTGCAAATTATTGATAAAATGGACTGTTTCCTAAAGAGGTACACACATGTATGCACCTGACGCACAGTCAGACTTCCCCTGGCATTAGTTGGGCATTTATTCAGAAGTGTGTGTATTGCACCAAGGGAAAAAAAAGATATAATCTCATAAAAAATAGTAGTTAAATGAAGTCTGCAGTTCTATCATGATTCGTGAAGTCCAGCCTCTCCAGTAAATGCTCGAGCCTCTACCAGTTGTTTGCTGCAGCACAAATGCCCAAACCTTTTCCATGTTAAAGGTCAAATTAGTTTAAATATTACTGGTTGTCTGCAAGGACGAGGCACTGAGCCATTGCAAATCCTATTAGCTTGGGAACAGAGCCTCGTACAAAATTCTCTGAGGGATCCCAGATGATTGTAAAGTGCTTAGATACTATCATTGGCATATCAAAGCTAGTCACAAGGAACTGAACTTGTTTCTAGCTTGGTCAATATTGCAGTCAACTGCTTCTCGGATACCTGACAGGTGAATTAACACTTCGTTGTTATCTACCGCTACATCACTACGTGCTATAGTGATGGGCACAGTGCAAACAGATTGGTGGTCTGGAAGTGGAGGGATCTACTGGAATGACGTTTCTGGATGCTGAGGAATTCCAGTGAAGTGAGGAACGATCTTCACCTCTGCTAAAGAAAAATAGAGAAAGTGGAGAAAGACTTTGATATCTCAGGCCCCTTTTTTGATTACAGAGAAGGTGGGGTAGGGCAGGTAGGGTAGGGATAAGGTAGAGTAGAGTAGGGTGGGGTAAGGGGGAGAATGAATGTACATCTCCGTGGGCTCTGACCAGACTTTGGCGATGAATCCAGATTTTGTCATGTTTCTGTGGGTTGGCAATCTTTCCAGGAAAATGGCATGCAACAGATGAAAGGCATTCTGAAGTCATTCAGAGACGATGCCCACCAGAGCCACAGACCACTCAAGCAGCAAACAGCATGGCTTAAAGAGAGGGAACAAGAAGGTATCGCAAACAAAACAGCCTTTCCTTTCCCCAAACCACTTTTTCACTGAAACCACTGCATTTTAATGAGTTTACTAGCCCTCTAGAAATGAGGGCAGGTAATTGCAATGTTACAGGATTCAAGATCAAGTTTACCACATTTAACTCAGAAGAAAAGCCAATTATGATGGCTCAACTCACTGGACATACTGTAATATGTAATGAAAATATACTTTACAAAAAGAAAGAAAGGAGGAAAGAAAGAAAAAAAAGCATGTTTTAATAAGCAGTTCTAGAAGTCCAGGTCATCCTGGTTAATCTCATCAGAGTCTTCTTTCTTTTTAGAAGCCTGAACTTCATCAGTATGTTCAACCTCCTTTGGATCTGCACTTTCAGCATCTGCCTGGTCCTCATCTCCTAAAGGATCAATGCATGAAGATGCTTTGTCCTCTTCTTCCTCACTGTCAGGATACATCTGTGAGGGTCTGCTGCTCTCGTCGCTTTGAACCTCTCCATTGGGGTGGTTGTTCATGGGGTTGTTGTCATATTTGCATTCCTCTTCACCTTCATCTTCAGACCCCTTCTGAGATTGCTGTGAGAAGTTTCCCACAGAAGAATAACAAGAAAAGGCAGCTGCTTTGTTCAGAGTATCTAGCCTTTTGCTGGCTTTTTTGCATCTGACCTTTGATGATTTCTCAGAATTCTTGTTGCCTTTGTCTTCGTGTTTTTCATGTGCCTTATCAGGGTCATTGCTGGTAGGTTCCTCATCATTCTCATCACATTTCTCACCTCCTTCACTGTTGTTTTCCTCCTCAGCTGAACATGCCTCATATCCTGGCTCCAGATTTGCATCTTCCACTGCCTCATCTTCATCCTGCTCAGCTTCTTCACTTCCTTCTACAGCATCTCCTTCACTTTCTTCTACAGCATTTCCTTCAACAGTGTTGTCAGTTCCAGACCCATCAGCATCTCCTCTGCATTCAGGCGTCTCTTCCTCATCAGCAGCCCCAATGTCCTCATCCTCTGGCCCCTCTGCTTCTTCAGCTTCATTGTCACCTTCGTCTTCAACTTTGGATGTCTCTTCATCTTCATGCTCTTCATTTTGAGTCTCTTCTTCTTGTTCTTCCTCTTCCTCACTTACTTCCTCCTTCTCTTCTTTTGTTTCTTCCTCATCTTTTCCTCCCTCTTTTTCTTTTTTTGCTTCTTCTTCCTCCTCTTTTGGGTTTTCTTCCTCTTCTTCCACTTCCTGCTCCTCTTGTTTAGTTTCTTCCTCATCTTCTTTTGCTTCCTCATCCTCCTTTGTTACTTCTTCCTCTCCTTGCACTTCTTCCTCATCTTTTTTTCCTTCTTCCTCCTCCTTCATGTCTTCCTCTTCTGATTTTGGTTCTTCCTCTTCCTCTTTTGTTTCTTCCTCCTCCTCCTTCACTTCTTCTTCCTCCTCTTTTGTTCCTTCCTCCTCCTCCTTCTCTTCCTGCTCTTTTATTTCCTCTTCTTCCTTTGTTTCTTCTACTTCTTCCTCTTTTAATTCCTCATCCTCTTTATCTTTTATTTCTTCCTCTGCCTCGTCTTCTGTTTCCTTCTCTTCTTCTGCCTTTATAATTTCTTCTTCTGCTTTCTGTTCTTCCTCCTCTTTTGCTGCCTCTTCTTCTTCTCTTTCTTTCATTTCTTCTCCCACTTCCTCTGCTTCTTCCTTTTGTTCTTCTTTGGTTTCTTCACCTTTAACCTCATCCTCCGTCTCACAGTTTTGACTCTCTGATATTTCAGGTCCTTCTCCATCTTCAGTCAATGCTGAGCTGCCCACTTTGTTTAATTCTGTCTCCTTTTCTTCATTGCCCTCCACTTCTGTTTCACCTGGCTGGAGTTCATCCTCATCATTCTCCTCATTTGGATTGCCATTTTCTGCTGCTTCATCCACAGAATTGCTGGGAATTGTTTTGATGCCCTGGGCTGCTTCTGAGACACAGGCTTCCTCATCATTTTTCTTCAACCTCAGGATTTGCTGTAAATCAAATGCTTTCATGACTGGGGCATTGGTGGCCACCACTGGGTTTCTTGTGGGTTTGGAAGCCATTTTTTTCCTGACACAAGAGTCACATGGGCAATATTCCTCCTCTTTCATTTGTTTACTAATACTGGCCTCAAAAGCAGCACTAAGTGCTTTATCTTCTACATCAAATGAGAAGTCTGATGTGTCCTCTAGCCTACTCTGGGTTCCATTCTTGTCACTGAAGAGTGACTTTTTATGCATAGTCTGTAATCGCCGTCTCCTCTGCTCAGTTTGAAGTGTTGACTCACGCTTGAGTGGTTCATCCGGAGGTCTTGGTGTCTTCTTCCCTGTTCTGGCTTTGATCTTCCTCAGCTCCTTCTCTATGCTTTTTTGTATCCTTTTGCTCACTTCCTCCTTCAGCTCCAGTATCATTTCATCCATCTGCTGGTTGTTCTGCAGGTTCCACCTGACTTTGAATTCATTCATGGCACTGACATAGTGAGCCATGAACTCCTTCTCGATTTTCTTGAGCAGCCTCAGGACCCAGACTGGGTCTGGGTCCACTGAGTTTTTTTGTACAAGGGATGTGTCCACACTGGTGGCCATATTGACATTGGGTTTTGGGTCATTTGGAGGCTCTTTTTCAAGTTGCTCTTCCAAATCAGTTTTCAATTCTGTCCCACAATCAGCATCATTGATGTTTGTGTCATCAGTAGTGGCTAGTTGATCAGCTTCCTCTTTAAGATTTTCTTTTGGGAGTTCTTCATTTACAGCTTCAGCTTCTTCTTCTTCTCCATTTTCAGCTAATCTTCTGTTGTCTTCATTTTCATTTTCTCCCCCTTCCTCCTGACCATTTTCACAGGTACTGCATTGATCCTCCTTATTCTCTTCTGCCTCCTGAATTAGAGAGTCCTCTCTGATAGACTGTGCTTCATCTTCACCTTTTGATTTTGAGCAGGCTGTCGAAGGTCGGGATGATTGCTCTTCCTCTTTACTTTGCTTCTCAGCCTCAGTCTGTTCAGTGCCAGTCTCTACATTGTCCACTTGTCCAACTGATTTGCATTCAGCAGTTTTCTGTGCCATTAAAGGACAGTCCCTGGCACCAGCTGCACTCTCTTCTCCTGAGCCACCAGAACCACTGCCAACATCAACCCCAGAGGAGGACATAGGAGTGAAGTCATGATTTACAGATTTGGGGAATTTAAACCCAGAGGCTGTCTTTGCCTGCTTGCTTGCCTCTTGACCAGAACTTGGACTACTTTTTTCAGCTGCACTTCCAAACCACAAGGCTTGAAAAATATTCAGCAGCTCCATATACCTTGGCTTATTTGAACGTTTTGATTTATCTGATGGATCTTCTACCTCTTCATCAAGGAACTGGAGACTGGCAAGACAAGTAATCAGAATGTTGGCAGAGTTACTCAGTTTTCTCCCCATGGTGGGGGACACTTCAGGCAAACTGTTTGATCGGTCAAATTTTGTTTCATGTTTTGAACTGAGCAAGGCCTTCATGATTTGGACAGAAGTCTGGATACAATTTGGCAGGTCTCTTCTGTTGTTATTTTGGCTGGATGTAACCGACTGGCTGCATTCTGCCTGGTCAGCTTTGGCAGCTTCAGACACAACCTCAGAGATTTGTTCCTGACTCACGCATTCTTCAGCCTCTTCATTAACAGTAGTGCCTTCTGCTGTCTCTATTCCCACTTCAACATTTGCCTCATTTTCAGCCTCCTCCACATCCTTTTTCTCAGCTTTTTCATCCTCTGAGATTTCCTTGGCATTTATACAGCATGATACCTCAGGGGTTATCTCTGTACGTTCCTCTTCTGCATCATCTTCCATTTCATATTTCATAAGTAACGTTTCTGAAGGGATTTTACTTAGCCATTCTTGCACAACTTCTTCTGGAGATGTATTTGGTAGAGTAGATGGCATCAAATCACTCCCTTCGTCCTGCATGCCTGTGCCTTCTAACTCTTCCTTCAATTTTTTGTTGCAAGAATCATCAGTCTTATTATTCTGTTGATCATTTATTTCAGTTGCAGCTGATTTAGACCCATAGGAAGTTGCTTTAGAGGAATCTACAATTTCATTCTGCTCTTTTCCTGTGGTCAACACTGACTCAGTACCTATGCTGCTAATGGAGGAATTCTTCAACATGGTAGAACGTATTTTTTTGCTGTTTGGCTTGCCTTTAGGTGGGGCAGGGCAATGTCTACTACATACTGACAAAGTCTCCGACAATGATGCTCGGCTGGAATTTGACATCTTCACACGAAGATTCCTAGTTTTTATCTGCCTTGATTTTGAAGACTGAGATATGTTTGACTGTGAACACATATCATCACTTTCCTGGGATATCTGTGTCAATGAGCATTTATCTTTTACTTCTGACTTTGAGGAGATTCTTGAAGAGACACTTGCAGGATTTCCATTCCTAATCCCAGTATCTGTTGAGAGGTCACCTTTTGAACATACGCTCTCACTCATACTTCCATGTCTTGAAGAAGGGGCCTCTGAATTCATCCTGGAATGACCCTCTCCAGCTTTTCCATTAGGGCTTGAAACGCTTGAGCAGAGGGATGATGGCTTGCTATTTTCTTCTCTATGGCTTTTCTTCTTTGAGCCTTTTGAGGATTCACTGTAGCCATTGGTGGTACTTTTCAAGCTTTTCTCCTCAGTAAACCATGCAATTGCCTCTGCTTCACTAGTAGATGAAATGTTTGAGTGAAAAGATCCTGAGTTATGAGTCATGGAGTCTCTGAGAGATTTTTTCTTGATTTCACATGAACTTTTGGAGTAATTAGATGCCCTGCTGCATGATCTCAGATCATCTGCATGTAGCGAATTCTTCTTTTTATTCGGGGTGGATTCAAGTGAAGACACAGACATTTCAGACTGTGCATCCAAATGAATATGGCTGTGTTTGCTCTTTTTGGATCCTCTGGAAGAGCAAGAGGCATTGCATAGAGCGACTTCACCGCTGTCACTTCTTTTGCTGTTCCTGTCACTAGCTCTGGAATGGGGGGTTCCTTGTGTAGAGCATCGTTCACCTTCACTGCTCTCATCTCTAATTGATTGGCTGGACTTTATTTTTGCTGACACTGAGCTGACTTCATTGATTTCATTTTCTTCTTGTTCTGCTTCAACTTCTTCAGCCTCTCTCTTAGGGCAGGACTCACTGGAGAAGGAAGAGACCACTACATTGTCATCAGAGTGGTCATCCTGTTTGCTCTTTGCTCTTTGTGTAGTAGAATTACTAGACTTGCTGTGCACACTGTTGGAGGGAGTGGAGCACCTAGTGTTATCCTCTTGTTTTGCCTGCTGAAGACTGGAGGAGGACATGCTCCTACCCACACTACTTGTTTCTTCACATGCATTCTTCTTGCTCTGTCTGGACTGCAGGGATGACCTTGACATGACACTCCCAACTCTGCTGCTTTCAACCTCTTCCACACTATCCTTTAAGCACTTCACAGAGGAAACTTCAAAACCATTTTCATCTTCATTTTGTGAAATGGTTTTGCTGGCCTCATGGTCTTCAGGGGTGTCTTGAGTATCCAGGTTGTTTTCACAGCTTGAAAGTGACATTAAGCCCAAGGATGAAGGTCTCTGACTATTGCTCGTGCTAGTCTGCGTGTATTCTTGCTGGTCTTCCCCATTGGAAGCACCTGTAGACAAATCACTTCGACACATACACTTTTTAATGGATCGATATGCCATTCTGTTCTCTATAGTCTCTGAGTAGGATGAGGACTCTTGCACAATGTGCTCAGAGAATTCCTCACTGGATGTGGTGTGGAGGCTATCCACAGAAGCCATTTTTTTGTGGACTACTCTCCTGCGGGAAGATGTGTTGGAGCATGACGACCGTGTGTGCCAGGTGCTTCGTACACTGGGCTCTTCCCTCTGGGATGTGTGCATGGGATTTTTCCAGATGTCGTAGTCCTGGTGTTTTTTGCCACAGCTATGACAATGAGCCTCATTACATTCTGATTCCTCAAGTTTTGACATGTAAGAATCAATATCACAGGAATATAATGACTCATCTGCCTCTGAGCTGGCTCCTGGGTTCATTTTCTGTATGGGGTCTACTCCACTGTCCTCCTCTACACCTGACTCTTCACAAGGCATCTGGTTCATCACATTGGACTTTTTGATCTGGGTAGACCATTGCAGAGTCTCATCATTTAGCAAGCGGAAGCGAACTTTCATCTCAACGGACAGGCTACCATCCTTGTTCACATGCACTCGTTTTTCTATGTCGTCATTGACCAAGGAATGGACCAGGTCCCCAGGTTTTGGACGCGCGCAACTGTTTGAGAAAGGTGCGCCGTTGTCTGGTGAGGCAGCGAGACCATTAGGATATGACTTTTCTGATGATAAAGAAAACCTCATTGATCTATTGCTTGATGATGACCGTGGATGGATAACACTTTTTTTGGCTTTCAATTCAAAGTTCACTGGAGTTTGAAAAAGGTAAGGAAAAGAAAGATGGAGAGAAATGTTAACTCATATAAAGATGACATGAAATATACAGATCTAACCCTCAAACTAGCGAATACTGATATTATTCCATTAAAGCTAATCCTGTCCTAGTCTATGTAATGTGAAAATTTGGCTTTGACTAAGTGATGGCCATAAATTATAAGTTTTGAATGAATAGTCTGTATTAAAATCTTCTATCCCTTAACTTGATTATTTTTCTAAATCTAAATTGAAACACAAACACTTTTTTTGTTATATGCTGTGATTACCAGGAAGAGGAAAAAAAAATATACAAAGCAATTTAGTCTCAAAGTTTCTGTGTTTTATCACATTGCAAATATTCCTTTATTTAACTGTGCAAGTTTTCATCCTTCTTATTCAGTTGGGGGAAAACACATGGAGAAGTGACCCTCTTCCTTAGTTAGAGGTCCAGCATCACGCATTTATTGTGCTTCATCCCCTTCTTTGCTCACTTGCCAGGAAACACAGGTGTGGCTGTGTTGACTAGAGCAGCAGTCAGTCCTTGCAGGGATGTGTCACTATAAATGATTATAATGCTTACTAAAACATAAAGAACAAATGGAAAAGGAATTGTAAACTGGTGATAGATACAAAGAGGAATAGTGGTAGTTAAAGAGGATGGAGTGATGGTAAGTGACAGTAAGCGAATTTTAAGAATTGTAATCCAAAGCACATCTCTATGGTCCAGTGCACTGATCTGCATAGATTTATTAAGGTCCTAGACCCTTCATTTCAAGCAGAGTATATTGCTGTCATGCTGTCTTGCAAAATATGCATCTATCTTATTTCTAATACGTGTTTGTTCAAAGATTACTTTTATGTATCTAGACAACCACATGCCTCTGTAGGCACATGGATATGCAGCTGAAAGGAGGGCATTTTAAGAAGGAAGTGTTGAACAGGGAGCACACCAGCCAAGATCAATAACACATGACATAGCTTCTATATATAGCTATCCTTATGCATTTGAACTGATATATTTACTCAGTCTCTTGACGGACAAGCTTCAGCTTATTTGCACTGCTTCCTCCAATTTTTTATGTCTCAGGCAGTCCGTGTGGGATGCCTTTGTCCTTAAGTTTCTACAACTGGCTGTCAACACACGAATGAATCTTTCCTGGCTCCTGGTATTGAAAATAGAGAGAAACAGGTGCATGTCCAGAGCACACTTCATTTCACCCTAAAATAAATCTCTAGCATAGGTGAGATGAATCGCCCTTTGGAAATGAGAAGTTTCTCTCCAGAGGTTACTGACGATGGCTGGTTTAATTACCTGTGACCTTAGACAACTCATGATGAAGTGCCTGAGAAATATCACCCTGAACAACCCATAACATACTCCTTCCTGAACCTAACCTTTCTATAAAAACATACTTTGTTCCCAAAGGGCAGCTGTAACCTGCAAGAGAAACTGAGTCTCCTGCTTACAGAAACAGGGCATCCTCTGGTCCTGGTGCAGGCAAATGCAGAAGTGCAGGCATTGTATGACAGACGGACCAGGGGATAGAGGATTCGTGGGAAATCTCAAGGATTTGAGGAGTCTCGGAGGCAGACACAGGAAAGGAGGGTGTTCTGGAAGGAAAAGGAGACAGAGAGATATGAAGGAGGAAGGGAAGTCAGCCAGACATGGGGAGCATGTAAAAGAAAGACTGGAGGGTGTAGGGAGGAAATCCTAGAAGGAAACCAGAGAAAAAGCAGGGGAGGATGGAAAGGCCTGGGAGGCAGAGAGAGGGAAGTACATTTTGCACATGAAATCTACACGTTGGGGCAGTACAATAGGCGCCTGCAAGCTCCATGTTGTGGGGCACAGGACTGGAGAGGACTGTGCAATATACCCCAGCGTTTTTCTTACTTTCATTGTTTTGGTTGACATTGTTGCTGTTGGAACGGGGACCCAGGTCGGGCAGCTTCTCCACCGAGTGTTTCCTCAAATTCTCCACCGATACAGGTTTAAATGGCTCCCGGCCAACACACACCAGCACGCTGGGGCAGTGAAGCAGAGCCTGCATGCTGTCGATCTAGAGAGAGAAGAGCAATTGGATCACCATGATCTGATAGAGCAGAGCTGGATTCTTCCGCACCCAGAGTCAACTGACATTTAGATGTCACCTAAACTAAGATAAACCTGGTTCTATAGAACTTCAGGGTCTACCGGAGCCTGTTGGCAGGCTCTGTTGGAGTGTTTTTCCATTGAAAGAGAAGCTCTGCCATGTTTTAATCAGATCTCCTCAGGTAGGGGAGGGATGGGAGAGATTGCCTAAGGGAGAAGATATTTATTACAAGGTTTTATATCTACTGGGAAAGATTTAGGCATAATCAATGTGGTAATGAGGAAGGGGGTGGAACTGGAGGCTTTTCAGTTTCTCTCACAGGGAATTATACCCCTTAATTCTTCTAATTCCTGTGAGGGACAGCAATTATTACCTGGTAAATTTGACATTCCAGATTGACCATGAGTTCTTTTCCTTCTTCTGCTCAGGAAGGGACAAGAACTGTGACTTCCCCTATTATTACCTCAAATACTGCCTCATATACTACTTCAAGTATAGCCTCAATGCTGGACTATCTGGGACACTGTCCCTCAGTGTGGGAAGTGTCTGTGGAGGATTCTTTGTTCCTCCATGAGAACCTAGGTTTACACACTGCCTCTTCACCTTCACCGCATGACCTGTGTCTGGATTACACACCAAGTCCTTCACATCAGCTGCATCTAGTAACAGGGAGCAGGGCTAGATGTGACAGAAAGTCACTTTTACCCAAATGCATGTTTACCTGGGATCTAAAGGAGCAGGAGTCAGTCTTGTGATGAGCACTGGCTGGACAAAGTCTGGACTTCTCTTCCATCTTGCTTCTGCAATCCCTTATTTGTAAGACTGAAGTTAAGCTCCCAGGTAAACCACTTGCTGGCTTCTAAAAGGCTGAGAGGGCTCACTTGCTATCTGAGAGGGCTTTAGAGTGGCCAACATCTGGCAGCTTTGTGCTGTCAAGTGTCTCCACGATCCAGCTAAGATATTCCTTCCTCCTCAGACTGCTACATCAGGAGAACATCTTGATCATATGGGGACTCGCCGACAAGACGTGACCATGCAATGAGCTACCAAGGTTAGCCAGCACTGGTGGTGGCTGAGCACTACCTTCCCTGTAAGATGCACCCTGAGCTCACTGTTGTCACTTAATCATCAGCTCTTTAACTAGCAACTGAGTATGGAAGACAACAAATCTCAGAGGAGCTGTGATGACAGCTCAGCAGTTGTCACACGTGCCTGGAATAACAGAGCATGAAGAAAAGACCTCATTCTCTAAACACTGCTATAGCAAAGGAGTGAAGAATCAGGTGCCTTTCAGAGCCCAAGCCCTTAGTTTGTGAAATGCTTCTGGGTTTTTTTGAGATTAGTTGATACCACCAGGGCTCTGAGAGGGACTAAGATTGTAGTGCTGGATCTTGTGCAAACAAGAGGAGGATGAATGGGTGAACGGTGAAAGAACAAGACAGAGACAGACTGAATCACACTCAAGATCCAGTTAAACACTTCTAGTAATTTTTCTTACAGTAAGGGATATGACATCAACTTCTTACTGGGGATACACTAAAATCCCACTGTCTTCCTATTATTTTTTATTTATTGTTTGCACTACAACAACATTTGGGATCTGATGCTCATTGAGTTTGTTGCTATAAAAACCCAAGGTAAGAGAGGCTCTGCTCTCTGAAGCTCACATTAAGCACTGCTGTGTGTAAAGCAACAAAACTGCTGAGTCTATATGGTAATTTTCATGACACAGAAACAGAAAATAACCCCCAGCTCCCAAACTGTCTATGTCTACTCCTTGTCATTTGTCAATAAATCCACTTCCGGTCCATCTATTTCTCAAGGAAACATCTTTCTAGTTCACTTATAAAAATTATAGAAAGCCTATAGTTTAATAAATGAAATATTTTGAGTAGGTTTTTGCCACCTGTATATTTCTGTTCGGTCTTTACTTTCCTATACTTTTTTCTTTTCTTTTTTGTTCTTTTAGTGAGATCTTTCACTGTGCCCTCATACAAGTAGCAAAAAGTGAGGGTAAAAAAAGAGAAAGAGGAAAAGAAAAAGAGGGAGAGAAGAAAGAAAAGTAGACATAAAATCTCTTTTGACCCTAATTTTAACAGTCTGACTTTAAAACCCCACTAAGTTTAGGAACTATTCCTATTTGTAAAGGACATTTTTTCAGTGGAAGCTGTTTTTTTCCCAGGACATTTCCTCACATGGTGCTGTGTCTGTGTATAGATACTTCAATCACACTCATCACCGCTGCGTTGTGTGTGCAGAAAGTAGATGGTGCCAATGACACAGCTTCAGGGATCAATGGAGCTGAGCCAGCTGAGTTATTGAATTTATACATACTGCACAAATCAAATCCTTTCATGTGGAATACATTTGTGTTACGTGATTTAAAATAAAGGGCCTGTCATGTAGTATTTCTGGCATCATCAGCTCTTCGGCAGTGTTCATACCTATAACATAGCTTTTCTTCCTAATATCTTGCAAGCTCAACCTCTTTGAATTAGTAATTCATAGAATCATAGATTGGTAAGGGTTGGAAGGGACCTTAAAGATCATCTGGTTTCAACCCCCCTGCCATCATCAGGGACAGCTTCCACCAGACCAGCTTGCTCAGAGCTCCATCCAGCCTGGCCTTGAGCACTGCCAGGGAGGGGGCAGCCACAGCTTCTCTGGGCAGCCTGGGCCAGGGCCTCATGGGGAAGCATTTCTTCCTAATCTCTAATCTCAATCTGCCCTCTTTTAGTTTAGAGCCATTCCCCCTTGTCCTATCACCACACACCCTTGTGAAAAGCCCCTCTCCATCCTTCCTGTAGCCCCTTCAGGTACTGGCAGCTGCTCTAAGGTCACCCCGGAGCCTTCTCTTCTCCAGGCTGAACAGCCCCAACTCCCTCA
>Ga0065711_1006556_pt1 | contig 16987 bp, 10 predicted proteins | sample Hoacrofraction12_FD_59098 | JGI IMG/M metagenome (GOLD analysis project Ga0065711, IMG submission 59098) | Hoatzin crop microbial communities from Cojedes, Venezuela - Epithelial fraction 12 v2 (version 2) | ecosystem: Host-associated > Birds > Digestive system > Esophagus > Crop | place... | reverse complement strand
TTTTTTTTTTTTTTTTTCTGGTCAGGTCTGATGCTGAATGGAAGCAGCTGCTTTATTTAGAATATGATGGGGAAGAAAAACACAGCTGAGGGTGAACACCCTCCTGGTGTTTATCCGTAAATATGAAATAGTAGAAGCACACCAGATACAGATGAAGCACTGTGATTGGCTGCTGCTGATGTCATACTGATGTCACTCTACCCACTAAATGAACAGATCAACTTTCCTTATTTGTTTGTATGAATTCCATTTCATAGCAGCAGTTTTTTAGGACATTATTGCACTTCTTAGGTGACTGAGGACATCTGGGCCTTTGCCTGAGTCTGGCAATATTTTGTCTCACATACACAAATATGTGCTCCTGTGCCCTCCCTCTTTGTTTTTTTCTTTTAACACTTGTATGTGAGCAGTTCAGTTTTTTCTGAATTAAATGCTAATGAAACAGGTGGGAGATTGAAGTTAGCTTTTAAACCTCATGTGCTATGATGGCAAGCTTAGGGAACGAGGAGGGTGTATTAGGGAGGGTGGATAGATGAGGATGAGTGGAACTGGGGAGGGAAAAAAAAGGTCCCTTTGTGGAAATGATCAGGATTTCGTCCACTTGTGCTCTTGAATTTAGGTCAATGTTTGAGTACTACAGTGTTTTTCTACCTATTGTATTGTAAGATTATCAATGCATTTTTAAGATTATTTTATTAACATACCAATATTCCATGACATGCCTGTCAAATCAGTCAGTATTTCTAATACTCTTCAGTGGGAATAGAAATTCTTAGAAGTGATAGGCTGCTTTTAATAAAGGAGAGGGGAAGGGCACAAGAAAGAAAACATTTGGAAGTTCAGGATTAGTTGGACTTTCTCACATCCTAAGGCTCTCACTCTAACCTATCAATAACATCATCTTTTTTTTCTGAATGTTGGGAAGCACCATTTCCAAACAAAGCCTTTAAGTAGAACAAATTTGCTTGTATAAATAGAAACACTGGAAAATTGTTTTTGCAATATTTTTCTTCTATTTCTTTTTAATAAAAACTCACTTTCCTTAATCCATCTGCCTTAATTGACCAGAAGTGACTCTTAAACAGATGCAATAGTCCCTTGCATAGGTGTAGGAGCTGTAATTCCAAGGGACTAAAAAAATCATTGCTGTCTCTACTCACGTAACTGCTCAGGAATATTTTGAATACTGTAATGTTAAGGATTCTTTTTAGGATTAGCAAAATTTAAAGCAAGAAGCTTCACTTGCTGCCTTAGAAGCATTCTTAGTGGTAGATGTCCTCTGCCTGTATACTTCTGAATTTCGAATGGCCAGTGACCATAAAATTGCCGATTCAAAAGGAGGCAAAAAAATCATTACAAAACACAGTGGCCTCTGAGCGATTATTTCTGAGTTCCAGGCTAGATCCACATCGCTGACAGGCTGTAATTATGGGTGAGCTGCAACTGACACTGATCCAAACATACATAACAATTTCAGGTGGTGCCTTGCACAAGTCTAGCAACCTAAATCAATATTATTGCTTATTCTGCCCAGGCGGGAAGGCACTGGTCTGCTGTTCCTTCTGTTGCTTTTTTGTCGTCCTCCTTCTGCTGTTTGATCTGGTGAAAGCTGTTTCGGACTGAGCAGGCAAGGGTATCACTCACTATCAGGATACTTAATCACACGCAGGTGCAGTTTGAGCAACTACAGAGGGCTTCAAGGTCACACGGGCTGTGGAGCCGGGCTCTGGCAGGTGGCCCGGGTGGGAGGTGCAGTGGTCAGTAACGTTTCACATCTGGAGCTTCCATGTTCCTCTGTGTCATTTCCTTCTCCTCCTCCTCTCTCCCCTCACCCCTTCGTAGCCTTTCACAAGGCTTTCCTACAGCGCTGCAGAGCTCTGAGGAGCTGCAGAGGTGAATATTGCTTTCAAGCAAGCAGTTAAGTAAGGCTTGTTTATACTTTTTTATGTAAACATATAGGCAATTGAAAGGAAGCTGGAGAAGTAGACATCGTTTCGTTCATTGATGTTGGTGGTCTAACCTTCGAGCCAGTTCATTTATTTGCTTCCTCTCTCTACCCTGTGAATTTAAGCCTACTTAAAAAAAAAAAATAAAAAAAATATGAAGGTGGGATGTTGCCACTGGCTGTGTCTCTGCTCCAAATCCAGCCCTTCCCCTTCTGAAGGGTTGCGTTTGCCAGACTCCTGCACCTCCTTCCAGTCCTAGCAATCCATTCTTGCTCTGTCCTTGCGTTAAAAGCTGCTTATGGTTATTCTCTGAGCGGCCCTTTCTGTTACAGTGCTGTTACGATTCTGTGAACTGTTTAAACTGCTGTGTCTCCTTTACCCCCTTTCCCTGAAAAACACACTGGAGACAGCCTTCACAAGGATATCTTGGGAGAAAAGATCTGAAAGAGGGAATTTAGGAAGTGTTGGCAAGGGAAGCGAATGAGCTGTGATTGAAGTAAATCTGGGCACTGAATAAAGGATCCTTAAACCCCTTGAAGTTTTAACTTAATGCAAGTCTCCAAGAAAGTTGGACGGGGGTTTGGGGGAGGATTTCTAACCTCAGAGTCACTGCTGCTAAGAACTGCTGCTTCCCTTGTGGCTTCAGGCTGTAGTATGGATTTCCAATATTATCCTGTGAACAGGAGCATGAGCCTATATTTAGGATACAACACTTTGTGGTAAAAAGCTACATATGGCATATGAGCACCCACTTACGAGCTAAAAATACACATTGCAGCCCAGTTTGTCTTTGAATGAAGTCATGTTAGAACTGTAGTGCTTAAGCACAGTTTGATTTCCCACCTTCCTTTCCTCCTCTTCCTATTATTATTGTTGCATTTTAAAAAACTTCATTTAATATTCCCTGCTCAGATTTTCAGCACACGATAACCGCCACACTAGGCTATACATCGGTCTAGGAAGGCTTGATGTGAATTTATTTGTGGCAGGGGTTTTTGTTTATTTCCAAGCCAAAGCTATCCCTTTTTTTCTCCCCAATCTCCAAAACTCTTGTATGGTGAAGAAGAAGAAGAAAAAAAAAGCACTGCAGCAGATTGTTGTCCTTACACAATTGTGCGTGGTACTGGGGGTGAAGGAGGGTAATGCTTGATGTGCTTGCCAGTTTTAATTTCTTTTGAAATGTTCCTTGCTTATGACAAAATTAAAAGAAGTCCTAATATCTTTCTTTTAAAGAAGAAGGAATCTAACCAGTGGTTTGGGATATCATGTAAAATTTAATGAAAGCTCTTATATTTGCCCCTCAGCAAGGGGCTTTCTGTGCCTCTGCCTTCCCTCTGTGTGGTGGCATTGGCTATGTTTCCTTGGTGGATGTTAGGAGATGGTTAGATCTTCTGTAAAGACAGGTAAGGCATGGGAAATACTAAGACATAAATTAGACTCTCTGGTCGCTGTGAAGTATTGTACATTGATGTCTTGAAGGTGCAGTGCGAACATGTATCGCATACATTGAATCTTAATTCTCAGTATATCACTGGATGTTGATACCTTATTCTGTCAGCTCCGGTCCAGAGTTTTTTTCCTTCCAAGAAAGCAGAAAGCAATCTCTTATAGGCAGAACACTTAGAGGGTATTAAATGAGATATCTTATTTCTTTCTTGCTTCAAAGCATCTTTGTTTAGATTCAGGGGGGAATAATGGAAACTTAATTCCTTCAATATGAAAATGTTAGGATTAAAAAAGAAGATATACTGCTTGTTGAAGTTCTTCATTCTTTCAGAGCTGCCGCCAGCAGCATCTCTCTGACTTGATCATTCTTCAAGAGAAAGCTGCAAATGAAGTATATCTGCAGGCTTTCCAAAATGAAGCTAGATTAAAGGAAGAAGGTGTTTTTTTCTTTCTCTTTTTATCCGTAAAGCAGAATGTTCTGCCTGTTCATTGAAATGCCTATTCTAGTGATAAGGACATAATTATGTAGCTCCTCAGTGCTCATGTAAATGCATTCAGCAACAAATTTTGGAAACTGGACTTGTGCTCTGTCAGTCTTCGTTGTCTCATGCATTTTGTTTAAACTAGAGATGCTATTTAACTTTGCTCTTCAAAAAGACTAGGGAAGGACAGCTTCTCTTTTTCACTAACTATCGCATATTGATGGTGCTGGCAGATTTTTCAAAAACTTTTTGCTGGAGAGACAGTGGGAAAATAAATCTACTAAAATGTGATGGCAATATTGGGTTGGGGGGCACAGTTCAAACTGAGTATATGGATTTTTTGAGGTTAGAACAGAAGTTTCCTGGCATACTTCTGGAGTGCATTGCAGGTGATATAGACAAGTGCATTTGTTAGACTTTTTGCAATGACTCGGGGGTCAGACCTTGTTCCGGGGCAGGCCTGGGTTTGGTCACATGCAGCCCTCAGACCTGCATCTTGAGACGGCAGCTCCTGGCTTGCTTCTGGAGAACAAAAGTGAAGTGACATTCTTGCTCTGCATATACGTCTGAAGTAGCTTATCTGCCATATTTGGGGAATTCCTTGGTTAGAGGACAGTAGACAGGAAAGAAAATATTTAGACTTTGAATTAGAATTGCGTTTTTCAAGAGGTCTCTTTAGCTTTTTCCATGCATTTAAGTATGTTGCGACTTTGCAAAAGCTTTCCAGTATCTCTCCCTGCTTTTGAGACCAGCATTAGGTATCCACTCTGAAGCTACAGGCATCTCTTGGCATGACTGTTTCCAGCTCTTTGTTTACTGCAGTGCCAAGTTATCCTCAGGTATCCCATCTTGTTTGCTTGATTTGCACTCCATTCATCTCTTTTCTGGATTCAGATTCAGGGTGAGATGAAAATTTACTGCCCCAGTCAACATTCAGCGGCTGGTCATCTTATTTAAAGTGTTTCCATATTTCTGGAAAAGATGCCATTTTGCTGACTGTAAATTGTGGATATGTAATACCAGAATACCTGCTTTTGAGAAGTGTATATAACCATGTAGAAAAATAAATGTATTCTAGTTATGAACTTCAGGTTGCAATGTAAGAAGGTTTTGCTAAGAAAATCAATAGACAAATCACTGTTCAGCTCATTGGTGAAATGAGTTGACAAAGGAGTTTGAAATCCAGTGCCATCTGTTTTACTAGATCCTGCCTTAAAACAACATCGATGGACTATGTCGGTCTTGAACCACTGCTTGATATGTTTTTAGTTGCCACAGAACAATCCATTCTTGAATCTTTCTGTCTGTAATTCCTGGGAAATACATTCTCATCCAAGACAAAGGAAAATGTTATGCGTGGAATAAAACCACATGGGGATGTGATAGATCTTTGAATCTTCAAGCATAATATTTTTGGGATGTGATAGTATATCAAAGAGAAAATTAATTATGTAATGGTTTTCCCTAACACCTGGAGCTCCTGCTGTTGCTGCTTCTGCTGCTGGCTAGCTGTTGTTTTTCATAAATCACTCTGTAGAAAAAAAAAATTAAATTCAGGGAAATGATGGAAAAAAGAAGTCATGGCTAGGAAGGAGGAAAGCAACATCTAAATATTTAACTACCACCCAACAAGTTCAGAATCTTCAGGAATTTCCACTTTCCTTGGCTTGTCTCCTTGGCTTACAGCTCGGAAAAGAATCCTACCTAGTAGATATCTGGGGTTGAAAAATTATAATCTTCGTCTATGTTCTGGATACGTTGAAGAAACCAAACAAAAAAACCAAACCAAAACACCCCCAAAACCTAATAAACAAATTAAACCAGAAATGTGTCCAGTCATGTGCTTTATGGTTTCATCTCAGACTTTAATGAAGGCCTTTTATCCACTCCAGGGACTTTCACTGATGCATGCAAATGAAGCCATTCAATGCAATCTGTGATCAGGATATTTTCTTCCCATTATATTTCGATCCTGCCAGCTCTCACTTTGGCATTTGGTTTGTAGCACCTTTTTTGAACAATGTTGGGGGATCGAAAAGAATGGGAGGGATCTGAATTCCTAAACAGATGCCTCTTTCAGCCAGATTCCGGAGATGTGAAATAAGCGGCAGCATTATGTTGTATATATTTTATTTTTTCCAAGTCGGAGACTGTAGATTTCATGTGAGCAGGAGTGCTGTCAGCTTTTACATACAGAATAACCATTATTTACAAATGATTTTTGCATGTTGTGCTATTTGACTTCTGAAAGAGATGACGAATCCAGGTGTAAGAAAGTAACAAAATAAAATTTCTAATACCACATGTTTGTTTTCTCTGCTTAGGTTTTTCAGCAGACGTTGATTTATTTACTGGGAAAGTAGTGGTTCCAGTAACGCATTTTTGTGTTAATGCTGACTGTGTGATTAACTGTCCTTGTTTTCAAAGATCTTTCAGGAAAGTAAGTGCAATTATCAGGGATTGCAATAGCTTTTTAAAGGTTCCTCGGCTGTCATCTTTGCTGTGACATTTTCTGCAATTAGATGTATTATTTGACCAAAGAATATAAGGGATGATCCGTGACTTTACTATGTGCACTGTTAGTCCCTGGGAGAGTACCACCATAAAAATGCACTCCTTTACGTCAGCAACTTAAGTGTAGTCTTTGCTTGTATATAGAAAGAAAATGCTCACAAATGTCTTCTGTAGTGGAGCATGGGAGATTTTAAAAACTTGCTATGCTTGAGAGTGAGGAGGGAATGTTATGACTGTTGCTCCCTGCTGCTAAAATAAACACCTGGTTTTATCAAAGCATTTGTTTTAATCAGCAGGAGATGTTTATCTATGAAAAATTTCTCTTGTCTTCTGTATTGTCAATGAATTGTATATCTCTACCATGTGTCTAGGAAACACTGTTCTTTGCTGCTGCCTAAGATGCACGTCCTGTGCTTCGCTCTCGGATTCCTGTGTTGGGATTATTCTGCGGTCACATGGGAGACAAGTCAGAAAAAAGATGTTAGTTTGGTGGTGTTCTTTGCAGATTGACTCCTTTCCTTTCTGTCTTTACGCTAAACTTGTTAACCTTATGGTAAGCTGTGAAATTCTTCACAATGATATTAAAAGAAAAAAAAAAGCGTTTGTCCTTCATCCTTCCAATCCATTTCCTACCAATGGATACTATTCCATGAAGTTAGTTTCATAGAAATGTTGAAGTAAGGGAACCAGATTCCTTAAGGATAGGCATAAGAGATATCATCAGATGATATGAAACACAGTTAAGCTATGTTAATGTAATTGCTGTCTTCATAAATCACGCATTAAGTGTGATTAGAAAAAACCTGATCTAGTGAAATCTGATATATTACCTCTCTATTTGCAGCCAGTGCAATTATAGATTAGTTTCACTAATCATAAACTGTCAGCTTTAAATTTTGATGGGAAATCCCCTCATCCTAAACCCTACAGCTTTCTGCTTTTCTTGCACTTTTAATAGGAGATTCCTGATGGTTGCTTAAAGGTGTCTTGAAATTTGTGTCAGCCTTCCTTCCTGCCCTCCTCACTCTTCACGTGTTGCCTTCATTGATGAGATTGTCTTGGTGTGATGTTGCTGTTGTGAAAAGACTGTTCTGTGGTGGTGCTCAAGCTCTGAGCATTTCTTATCTCAAACATGCTATGGAACCACAGAAAGTTTGGGGTGGGCCAAGACTTCTGGAGATTGTCTAGTCCACCCCCTCTCAAAGTCGGGAAACTAGAGCAGGTTGATCGGGGTTGTGTCCAATCACCCTTTCAATATATCTAAGGATGGAGACCACCACTTCTCTGGGAAACCTGTTCCAATGTTCAATAACCCTGACAGTAAAAAAGGGATTTCTTCTTGTGTTTACGTGGAATTTCATATCTTTCAGTATATGCCTGTTGCCTCTTGCTCTTTCAGTAGGCACCAGTGAGAAAAGTCTGGCTGTGTGTTCTCCCTACTCTCCTATCAGGTATTTATAGACATTGGTAAGATCCCTCTGAGTCGTCTTTCCTCCAGGCTGAACAGTTTTAGCTCTTCTAGTCTCTTCTCATGTGACAGAGGTGCCTGGGATTATTCCTGCCCAGGGGCAGGACTTGGCATTTCCCTTTGAACTTCATGAGATGCCTGTCATCCCTTTCTCCAGTCTGCTGAGATCCCTCTGAAATGTTTTCCAGTATTGCTTGCTCCGCCACCTTCCTAGAGGTCAAAGTGGGGCTGACTGACCTATAGTTGCACAGACCCTCCTTCTTGAACTGACATTAGCTTTCTTCTGGTCCTTGCAAACCTCTCCCAGTTGACATGGCCTTTCACAGACTAGTGTGAGTGGCCTCAAAATGGCATTAGCCACCTCCCTCAGCACTTTTGGGTACATCCCATCATTCCTCAAGGACCTGAGTATGTAGGGTTTGTTTATCCGATCCTAACCAGATCCTTTTTTACCAACAATAGGTCATCTTTTCTCCAGAAGTTCCCATTGGTCTCAGGGACTTGGGATTTCTGAAGGCAAATCTTAAAAGTACCTCAGCCTTATCCATGTACTTTGTCACCAGATACCCTAGCCTGTTCATGTGGAGGGTTACCATTTTCCCTGGTATTCCTTGTGTAGCTGGTACATTTGTAGAAGTTATTCTTGTTCCCTTCACTTCTCTTGCCAGATTCAAGTTCAGGTGGGGTTTGGCTTTCCAAACTCTCATGATAAGTGGAACATGGAGATAAATTAGATGCTGCAGGTTGGCACTCTCCTAGAAGCACTGGTGGGCAAAAGAATCCTGAAAGCTTCTGGGTAACTCACAATGCAAAAAAAATTTAGGAGCAGGGATGCAGTAAACTGGCAAAGGGTAATCTGAGGTCAAAGTAACCTGAAACAGCCTTGATGGAAGAAGAACTAGGAGGTTCAAGCTAAAACTGTGGTTCCCCCTTTTTTTTAATTTTTTTTTTTTTTAATTTTCCCTTTAACTCTGATCAAATGTTTGGAAAAGATCAGGTCATCTTTGGTTTAGATTGGCTGGAGAACATAATGTACACAGGACTTGGACAGAAGAAGATAGGTGTACCACTTCAATCTCACGATGTAGTTTGGCAGGAAGGTGTAGCAAGTACGGATAGCAACTAGTTTCCTACATCACTATTCCAAGGTGCAGGAAGTGCACAGGGAGAGCCTGAAGAAGTTCATTGTGCTTTTCAGACAAAGCAAGCAGCCAGCCTCACCTTGTGATCTTCGATCTTAATAGGGCAAAGAGTTACAAGGCGTGTTCCATAGACCACAGAGAGGTGTAGAGGAGGGGAGCTCCACTGCAGGAGCAGGAGGCTGTGATAGTACTCCCTGCAAGGTCCCCACTGTGCTTTGCAGGGTGTTCCTAGGCTGGGTAGACACGTGAATGCCATGCTGATCCAGTGAGGTCAACATTTTTTTGTCGTCTTGTTTTGATGCTGTGGAGACTAAGACTTCCCTTGCTTTTGGTGCATTTCGAGAAGAATTTGGAGTGCAGCGTGGGATCACAGAAAATAGGCTGAGATGTCCATCACTGTGCCTGAGCTGGAATCGATTGTCCCTGTGTCATTCCTGACCGATGCTTGTCTAACCTGTTCTTACAAGCCTCCACTAACAGTAATTTGCCAGTCATCTTTGACAGACTATTTCCATGCACAACTATTTTTAACAAGACAGGAGATTTTTCTAGTGTTTAATGTAGAAAAGTTTTGCTACAGGGCTAGGGTATGCATGGGCCCTGACTATTTGCTCTGTGTGTGTGGTTGGTGTGTGTTTTGTTTGGAGTATTTGACAGATTTTTTTTCCTTTTTGGTTTTTTTTTTTTTTTTTTCCCTGGGAAACTCCGGAGTCTCTGCTCACATGAAACAGTCTACTGGTGAGATGTGTGATGCTGTCTTCTAGAACAGTTCCTGGATGCAGGATTTTCTTTGGTGTACAGGGTGCACGTTCTCGTAGGATTGCCTGGGGCTTTATTTTTCCTTTGTTATTTATCTTTCAGCATTCTTTCGCATACCTAATAATGGACCATTATTTGCTTGGGAATTTCCTGAGCCCATTTAATAAAGATGAGAGCTGATGTATATACCTGTTGGACTTTTCCAAAGTGACTATGGCATCTCCTAAAACAACCTGTGGAAACCACGTTAGAAGATGCCCCGGCTCTCTTTTGGTCTGGATACTTTGGATTTCCTTTCCATGCAAGCCAGATCAGGTAGGTCTCAGGTTTGGGGAGATGAAGTGTGCTTGGGGCATGCCCAGCCAGAAAGACTGCACGTGTTCTGTGCAGACAGACCCTGAAACTCAGATTGTTCTTGGTTCCCTAGTTTGGGGAGAAACTGGAATTCCAGGTTGTCCGTCTGTGCTCTTAGTCCTCTTTTCTGGGAATGAGGTACAGAGGGTCTGGGGGATGGTGCAAAAATGCCTTAAGACCTACGGGCAGTGGACTTTGCTTATTGTAGAACGCAAACACACTGCTGTGTAATGAAGTGCAATATGGCTCTGTTTCTCCTGGAGCCTGAATTACCTCTTTGAAATGATACCAGCTTGATAAGCAGAGGCAGCGCATCACAGGAGATGGAAGTTTTCCCTGGGGAGTATCTCTGAGGGGAGAAAGGATTTTGAACACCAGACCATTGTTTTTGTGAGGTTCGCTGTAAATGCCTTGGGCTTCTGGATGCTTTCTTACCAAGAAGATCCCAGCGTGCGTCCCACATACCGGAATGCTTTTGTTGGAAGCCCAGTAGTCTGTTGGAAAGTGATGCATGAAGGGCGGCCGCTTTAAAAGCCTGCACTGGGCTCAACCTGCAAAAAGAAAATGTAGAGTACATCAGCCACGTGCCACAGGTTTTGTTACGAGCAGGTGTACTCCACTGAATTGGTTATTAAAGTGCACAGCATCAAGTGCTATCTACTCTTTACAGAAGAGATTTTGTACATGGTTATTAGGCTTCATTACCTGGGTGTTAAGTAGATGTGTAGGGCATTTTTGATCAGTTGTCACCATCTAAGAACAACTCTTGAAATGAAGGCAAGCAATTTGTGCTTAATGTAGTAGAAAAAGGGGGAGCCAATAGAAGGACTGGCAGGATGAAATAGGGGGAATGTGCTTGAGGCAGTAATCCAGAAAGATGATCTTTTGCATTTGCATTTTGAATGGATTTCAGGGGGCAAGATTGCTTCTGTCACAGCCAGAAGGAAGGAGATTATCTTGCATCTCAGCACCAATAACGAGGGCCTGGCTGAGGCCTTTAGTTTTATGAATAGAAAGGGAGGGCGAGGTGCTAGAGATGCTGAAGCAGGCAGGATTTTGAGCCAGTCCTGGGTGCACGGAGGTGGGCAGAGGATGGACCCAAAGGTGACACCCTGGCATCGTGAGAAAGAAATGATTGAAAGGGGAGAAGGTGAAGGGCAGCTGCGAGTTCCCCTCTGTATCAGGGTGCATTTTGGTTGACCTGCAGGAAGTTTCCTTGGACAATTCAGTGTTCAAATGTCTCTACCTTGACATTGTTTGTAGTGTCGTGTCATATTGTTGTCTAAATTCTGCAGTATGTTTACAAACTCATATTTGCAGCTTGCTACAGCCGTGCCCCGTGGGAGCATAGCTCAGTCTTGCTCTGTAGATTTGGATGCTGATTAGGCTGCGCCTTCGATTGAGCATTGTGTTTCCTCCCCCAGTAGGGGAAATGGTGTGGAAGAAAATCTAATGTATGAGCGTGGAGCCTAGGCTTGGAGAAAGAATGGGCTTATGCTTGGTAGAAGAATAAAAACATGAGTTTCTAAATCCAAAAATTTTTGGATCTGGGTAAAATATTTTTTTTTTAAATGTCTAAAAGGAAATCTGAAAATTTGCGTAGACAACAAATGTCTTTTGTGAAAAGCATTGCTTACAAAGAAACTCACTTTTCTCTGAAAAAGAGTCAAAAGTCTTTTTCTGCCCATCCTATTTTGATCTCTATTTCCTGTTTGTTTTTATCATTTGTGGACTTGGAAGGAAGTTGCTGTGTCTTATGGATTTTCCACACTACTGTTTCTGTTTCCACCATGGGAAATCGGCTTTCAAAGCAGCCTAACAAAAGAGCATTTTGCAGTGGTTTTGGTGGGCTGCAAAGAAGTTGGAACCAATAGAGAAAACAAAGATCAGAACAGTAATTTTTCTCATAAGTTCATGACAAGTAGGAAATGGAGTAGAAATTGTGTGTTATAGAAAGCTTTTCGCTGTGTTGCAATTGTGATAAGCCCTGGACAAACATATGGGAAAGACGATGCCTCTGAAGGAATATTTCCACTAAAGCTGTTCTTGTTTCGGACAGGATGCTTACACTGACTAAGATATATGTTTAGTATTGAAACTCTTTGCTGAAAATTCTTTCGGCTTATTAAAAGGAAATATTTTCAAATTACATACTTAAGCATTTTACCTGCTGGTTTACCTTTACCCTGTCAGGCAGCCTGGATTAAGAAATTCAACTGGTTCTGTTTTATGGCTTTTCCCCCCCGCGCTCGCAGAACAGTGCTCTTCTGTTTGGACTCTTAGCACTTCAAGTGAAAGATTTTTAATTCCTGCAAGCCTGTCTTTCCGTTTATTGAAGCGGTTTGTGAAAATATTGCTTTTCATGGTCAGATTTTATAATTGCAGTGTATTTGCTTTCTCTGTTTTCTCGCCACTTTCTCAAAGTGCTCGTTTCTTCTGTAGGGGAATACTTTCAGTGATAGATGCACTGGGGGTTTTTTGGGTGGTTACATGTCTTGGATTACTTTGACTGTATGAGGAGCAGCTACAACAGCGTGTAGCCCAGGGCTGAAATCTGTATGTAGCAGGCTTGCTGTATTTTTTTCTGGTTTTGGGCTCAGTTAGGGCCTGTAAACTAGCAGAAAATCTGGGTGCCATCTGGACTCGCTCTGTCTGCTCAGGCAAGGCCTGGGAGGCTGGGAATCCTGCATCACTCCTAGAGGGAGTGTCGGCTTATTTTCTGTTTTTAATTGCAAGATGGGACAATCCCAAGTTTTTCCCAGGATTGTGAAAACACACAGTCTGCCTTTCCCAAATCTTTTGAGGTTGCCTTTTTTTTTTCCTGAGGAAGGCTGTGAAAATCACTGCATAATGGGCTTGGTTAAAACATTAATGTCAGATGTGACTTGAATAAACCCTGGAGCTAACCTCCCATGAAGTCTACTTATTTACTTAAACAGAATGACTAATTAATAAAATCAGTTGATTTCACTGAGGTTTTCTAATCAGTTCAAAATATTTCTTTATTTCTGGAATGATAATGAATAATAGCAGAGGATCATTCCGAATACCTTTGTATTTTCTCATCCCAAAATATAAAAATCACAAATACAAAGACAGCACATATAGAAAAGAGACAGTGTCCAAGTATGTAATTACTGAAGAAAAAAAAAATTTAAAAACATTATTGATGTTTTTGTGAATGTTGCTTTGGATTCAGCGTTGCAGTAGATGCTGTTGTATATGTATGTTGACTGGTGCAGTTACAAGCAGGAATATGCGAAATACTTCTCCTTGCTTTACCCAATGCAGCTGAGGCCTTTACTTCCTTGAGAAACTGATGATAGAAGGGTGTCCCTCTTCTGCTGAAAGAAATCAGCCTTTGTCATTTACAGATGGAGATATCATTATTCCAGACACTTTCAGCTGTATCCATGTTCTGCAGAAGTCTGAGTAGCCCAGGTGAAAGGTGTTGGTTGAGAAAGCACAACAGTGAAGACTGTGTCTTGCCTCTGCTTTCTCTTCCTCCATCCACTCCCCAAAGTCCCACGAATTAATGAATGTGTATTAGTATTAGTTATCTGCTTGCAACAACAGCGCTGATGCAAAGCACTCAAGTTTTACTGTAAGGTTAATTAAGTGTGGATTGCAGTGCCTAAACTATAGACTTCTTTGTGCTACCTTATTATCATAAGTGCCTGGTGTTCCACGGATTTACAGTGGATTTTTAGCTGATGACCCCCTCATGATAATCTGAATAACAAAAAAGCAAATTACATTTCTATTGCTGAGAACAAAGCTGGAGAATTCCTGACGAGCCCCTACGGAATATGTTTTGTTTTGTTTTGCTTTCCCCTGAAGTCTGGGCACGGGGATGATCACAGCTTGGAGCAGCTGGCCTCTGGTCATGACAACGCTGTTTTTTCTTACTCAAATTGGAAGTGAGGATTGCGGGACTAAATTTCCTATTCGATGAACATTCAGCAAAAATAGTTTTGGATATAACCCTAAATAAATACTTCATGCAGCTAAGGTACTTACAGTAGCCTTTTGATACTATGTTATAATTTATGATGATGAATGTCTAAACATTTTGATTCTCAGAACATTCAAAACAGTAATTGCTGCTGGTGCTAAATTTCAATGACATTAGAGGTCTGAAAGAGAACTATTGAAGTGTCTACTTCCAGTGTGCTAATGTAGCACCCTAGTTCTGGTATGATAATCTGATACTGGTATGTGAAGTGTGAAACTGAGGGATGAAGGTTTTCCTATAATCTGAAGGGTTGTGTTTGTCTTTTTAATGTAAATTTTTAAGAGGTTCCTCTGTGTTTCCCTATGCCTGATACTGCCTTTTAGTGGGACTGCACTCTTGGCTTCCTTTGCAGCAGAAAATCTTTGTACATTGCCACCACTGACATATTCCACTGAGCAAGGCGGTGAGCAGTAAGATGTGATCTGCTAATACGCTTAGGCAGAAGACTCTTCCATGTGTAGAATACTAATTGTCAAAATGAAAGCCAGAGGTTTTTGCTTCTTATTTCTTAACATTCATACAGAATCTTTTGTGACCCTGACCATGCAATTATACCCAAAGGAGAGTTGTCCTAACTTGTCCTTGACGTAGCTTTGGCAGTGGGAACAGATGAAGCAGCTACAAGGGAAAAGTGATCATGCTGTAACATTACACTTCACTTGATAAGTTTTAAATAATGACTTTTAGTGATCCACCAACTTTTTATCAAGACTTGGAATGTTTTGCAAAGTTGTAGCTTACATCAGCTTTCTTTCCTACGAAGACCTGAGGTGGAAGAGTTGTCTATTTGCGAATCTCTTGTTTTCTTAGCAGACTCTTGCCTAAAATTATGTGGTTCCCCCCCCCCCCACCTTTGCTGCAGGGCAAGGAGAAGTACAAACATCTTCGAGTAGGTGATTATTCAGTATTCAAAGCTATTAATTTAGTATTGATGAGGCATTAATAAAGGTAAATATTGCAAACTATCATCTGATGATAAGCTAGCAATATGGTAAAAAGGAATAAATCAGTGAAGCTTCCTCTGCTTTCTATTCTTAGGATTTGAATTTTCACCTTCTTTAAAAACTTCTTCTGTTGTTACTGGTGATTTTTATTGTTTCACTTGCAAGTTTATGCTGTTGCCTGCTTAGCTTCCATGCCCATGAGTTAATTTCTTCTCCTTTACATTCTTCAGGTGCTTAAAGATGGAGTGAGTCAGTGTTTTGCAGGTGAAGGTTTAGACAAGTTATGGATAAAATAATAATAAGGGCTCTGTCTAGATTTTTATCTTAGCACTGCAGAGGCAGATGATTGAGAGATGAAGACGAATCTGGGTGGTCTTGGTGTCGGAGACTGCTGTGAGGATGGATGTTCACAGCTGGGGGATAGGGAGAGAAAAAAATATCTTGAAATTCTGAAAGCAGTGTACTGGCCCTTATTTTTGTTGTGCAAGAAACCTACCTCATTTGAAAAGTAATCCAACTAGCTATTTTAGCATTGCTTATCTTAAAAGCAGCAGCGGGCAGCAGTAATGCAGTCAGGAGGATTCGCTTACTGTGGGGGTAGAAAAGCTGTGATGCGAGAGTAAAGACCTGCTGCAAGGTAAGCCACATCACCCCTCCCGTACATGTATTTGTTTTTTAACAACTCAGGTCTTTAGAAAATGAGATTTGGAGCATTTCGGTGATAATGAGATGTTTGTGGAAAAGTGCATTACTAAAGCTGTAGCTGAAGTGATTTCATGGTTTATTTTTAGGCGCTTGGGATTGAAGGTTGCTAATTGAGGGCGGGGGTGAGAAGGGAAGGTTTGCTTGGAGTTGGGTTAAGCCGAGGTTATCTGTATTTGCCTCAAGCCTGGAAGAGCTGGCAGGAGAATTGACTAAACTTTGTGAACTTGCATAGGCCTAGCCCTTAACGCACTCATGCACACATCCATGTGTCCTTGAACGCTTTCTCAGCCTGCCATTCCAGCCAACGTCTTGAACAAGCATACTGCAATCCTTTCCAGCCCACGCTGGGAGGATATTAAATACTTTTTAGCCTAAAACTCCTGCTCCTCCTACTCTTTAACTTTCTTATCCATCCCCTGTACACTCCCGCTGCAGGGAAGGATGAATGCCATTTTCTCTTATCTCCTTGGCTGTGAGGGTAGTTTCACAACCACTCTGTGTTTCTGTTTTTCACCTACCACAGACTTAATGTATTAAAGTGGGCCAAATCTGGCACTCCTTATCCCAGACAAAGGTTTTATTGAAGTCTTTGGGAACTGTGCCTGGGACTTGGTGAGATTGCAGGCAGTGGTATTTAAAAGAGGTTTCCACAGTCACGTGATTTGATTGAAGTAACTCCTTTTTTTTTTCCCAGTGGAGGTAGCTTAATCAAGACAGTGCTTTCAAGTCTGAAATTGTCTCTTATGAAGTTAGCTGGGAAGAGGTCTGAAACTTCTCACTGCATGTTTTCATGTCTTGGTGCATCAGTCCCCAGCCATTTCCACTCTTTGCCTTCTGTTTGAAGGCAAACCCTAACAGAGATGCCATTTATTTTACCTTCTTTCCTCAAGGTTAGGCTAGAGAGTCTCAGAAGGGGTAGTGACAAGACAAACCAGTATCCTTCTGCAAGAAGAAGTTATGACAGCTTGTTATCGGGTACAACTGATTGTCTGCAAGTGATGTGATGAAAGAAACAGCCTGTCTGATACAGCACTAATAAAAGACTTAGGGGTGGGATTTAAATTTCCCACATGCACTCTCTCACTCTGTGATTGATGAAATGGCAGCAGGGTAAAAATTACTGAGAGGGGAGGAGTTTGTACGGTTGCTGATCCACTGGAGGCAAAATAGCATCAGGGTGAATTGCCAGTGTAGGGGGTATTGGTCTGTGGA
>Ga0065711_1040411_pt1 | contig 16988 bp, 8 predicted proteins | sample Hoacrofraction12_FD_59098 | JGI IMG/M metagenome (GOLD analysis project Ga0065711, IMG submission 59098) | Hoatzin crop microbial communities from Cojedes, Venezuela - Epithelial fraction 12 v2 (version 2) | ecosystem: Host-associated > Birds > Digestive system > Esophagus > Crop | place... | reverse complement strand
CCTGATTCGGCAGGAGGGTTGGACTAGATGACCCACAGAGGTCCCTTCCAACCCCTACTATTCTGTGATTCTGTGACCCACAGAGGTCCCTTCCAACCCCGACCATTCTGCGATTCTGTGATTCTGTGGTATTCATTATATTTCCGAGAAATGCTTAGCATATTTGTGACCATTCCCAGAACAATTAGCATATGCTGTTGTCTTTCACGCATGTCTCTTAGCATCCCCAGGTGGTTATCGGGGGTTTTCAGACGAAGGCTTGTACTCTTCATCACTTTCTGCTCAGACTCAGTTTTAAGATCACGTATACCCTGTCCTTCTAGGTTGCTTTGTTACAGTCTTATGGCCACTTTGTAGCATCCCTATCTTCATGGTCCTGCACATTTGCTCTCCCAAGGTTGAGCTGTCTGGAGTAGAATTATTTAGGAGTCTCTATTATCCTACAGTTATCACAATTATTCGCTGAAGACCAAGACTGCTTTTGTCTGGATTATTTTGTCTAACGATTTTAAGTGATAACTTGTATCTACATTCATCCGCTATATTCCTTAGTAGAAACAGGGATTAGTATAACTGTTACATTATTAGATATCACTATGTATGCAGGAGTACAAATTGTACTAACAACTAGAAAATACTAAAGCTTCTTTGTTATAATTTCAAGTTTCTCATTATCTCTTCTATCAATTGGCACCATGGTTTGGCTCAGGAGGACACTTCTGAAGCAAACATCCCAATAATCCCCATCAGTAACACTCGCAGAGTTTCACATCCCAGACCAGTCTCAGAGAGCACACACTGTACTCCCTTTAGATGAAACGAAACCAGTGGGTGTGCTCCAGCTGTTAATGAGCTTCCAGTCTGTGGGACCAGGCTAGAACCAGCTGGAAACAACACCCCAGCGCAGTGTACACACCTCATACAGCGGATCCTCAGCAGCATTTCTCCACTCATCAGCTCCTCCTAGGCACCACTACTGCCTAATGTAGAGAGCCCCAAGGTATTTCTTCAGTTCCTCTCGCATTCCCACCCCTCTGCATGATGTGTTATTACTAATTCATATTTTATTAATTTATATTTTCAAAGAGCCTAAGATACCCAGAGGGTTCCAGAGTTTAACTGCATTAGCTGCCAACACAGAAAACAAGAGCTTCTCCCCAGAGAGCTTCTAATGAGCTAAAGAAGAGACACAAGATTAGATGAAGATAGATAGACCAGTGACCATAAAGTGACAGTGCGACACCATGAGTCAAACTGGGCTGATCAGAGACAGAAGTCACCTTCTCAGTACTGGAATACAGAGAGGTGAGAGAGATTAGGCCAAAAAAAACCTCTGAGAACAAAGACAAGATGGTGTTTTATGTGACAGAGGAGTAGAAGCAGAGAGGACAGAAAGAGAGGTCGAAGCTATGGTTTAGGAAAATGCTCTTTGCAGCAATACTCTACATGAATCTGAATGGCCCAAAGCTAAAAAAAACCCAACACTGCACTCAAAATGCTTTCCAAGTTCTGCATGACCTGAACTAAGGGTAAGTCGCAAACCTTCGGCATGTGACAACAATTTCTTCCTCTATCCAGAATCACTTCAGAGATGCAAACGTCCCCTTTAACACTTGCATTACCACACATATTCCATGTCAACAGCGGAAGAATAATCTTTAAATAAAAATAGAAATGTTCCTTTTCACTTGAAATACATGGACAGTGGTGCTTTCAGCTGGAGAAGTCTTGTGACATAAAGGGACCTGTGAATACTCAAACAAAAAAGACTATGTAGCAGACAAGTGAAAGGAGATATTGATAGGGCTGTTATCACCACAGTGGAGTGATTTAGAAGGCATGAATTTAATGTACCAGCTGTTCCATTTACATTTTTCCTGCTTTCAACACAGCACACATAAGTGAAGACACTGAGGAGCTGTCTTGTCCTGCCCAGAACGGGAACACATCCTGGTCTATGAGCAAGAGAAAACAAGAACTCTGATGACACTGAGCTAGCTTGAGTTTCTTCTAGTGACTGAGCCTCCCTTCAACTCACAGCTCTTCACCCTGACCTAAGGAGATCTTCAGCAAAATGAGCACTTGCTTCAAGAGCTCAGGATACTTCCAGGCTCACACAAAAGAGCCTTAGTGCAAATAAGAATCAGGACTGCAAGTGCAAAGTCCTCTACTCAGTAGAATATTTCTTATTTTCTGTGCACGTCAGTGAAGAACCATATTATCCTGTGAACATTCAGCACAGGAAACATTTTTCAAATAGACACACAGCTGCCAAGAGGAAGTAACATCATTCCTCATTTTGAATCCAGACAATGCATATGGTCGATCGTTTACATCTGCAGGAGTACACCAACCCTATCAAATCAGCTTTACTGTTTGTTTTTTTGTTATGTACCTTGTGGCAAGAGCTATTGAATTGAATTTATGAGATAGGATGAAATTCAAGTTTGTCCTGTAGCTACAGCTGCAGAGTAGCGTATTGGGGCCATGCCCGGGTGCACACCCTGTGCATTTAGGCACTAGTTCCCTCGGTGGTCCCCAAGCGCCCAGCTGGTCTCTGCGGAGGTGGTACAAGAGACTGAACTGAGACAAGGCGATTGCCTGAGCTCTCAGCCAGACTCAGCAGAGCCTTTGCCTAATACCTGCAGGAGGTGTCCAGGTAGGAATTTTGGACAGTCCCAGAGATTTCATCAGACAGTTTTTGTTGTGCCTAGACCATTTGACAGGCACTATTTGTGTGCTTCAATGTGTTAGCCTCTAGGATGGAGAACGTGGCCAGGCCAGGGACTCCTCTGGGTGGACCTTACTGTAGAATTAAGTGAAGTGTACACAGATATTTGTAAATAGTCAATAGAAACCATTCCTGTATGTGCAGAAAGGGTCATGCAGGGCAGTCTTTTGTACACAGCCAAGGCAGAATTTGTAAGTGCTTTACTATAATCTACAGTGCTGGCTCATGCCTGTAATGGAGTGGTCATATAGGACCACAGCCCAGCAGGATTGCATGAGCTGAGCAGAAGAGTGGTTCAGGGAATCTCTCTCCATCCAGCCAAACATGCCACTGCAAGGATCCTCACAGCAGAGACTCCCATCACCTTCTAGGCAGTGACTGGACATCCTGTTCAACAAATTCCATTTCTCGGGTGAGAATTACCCTGTGCAAAGACCCCAATAAATTAGTTTGGCAAATGCTTCATCCATGACTCTCTGTGTAACAATTTGCAGTCATTCTGGCTGTGCCCACTCTCATCCTGACAGTTCCAGTGATCCACAGGAAGGACTGCTTTCCCTGACCTTCTTCTTTGCACAAGCAGCTCTACAAGACATCTCTTCAACATGGTGAAAAGTATTAGATATCTTTCTTTTGCTATGTCCTTAGGAATTTCTACTCCTTCTACAGTATTTTACTTACAGAAACTGTGCCACCCAATGAAATCACTGTCCCTAAACGAACAAAGATAACCATAGAAACACATACATAGTGTGCAACTGAACTTTTAGCTCTGTTTCTGTGTCTGGTCTGTGTTTTGGACAAAAATTATTGTTGTTTTTACTGATATTTGATGAAGGTGTTTATCTACTTTCTGCATGCATCCTGATTCAAAAGGTTGAGTTCTGTTAAGCAAGTTTCACCTAGTTCCATCACAAGAATTCAATGACAAACCCAATATAGACCTTCTTGGCCAAAGTCCAATTAACATTATGCTGGTTTACATCACTACATTCTTCCATTAGACAAAGGAAAATACATCAAGTTTAAAAATTAATGAGTAATCCTGAATTTCCAGCTTTATCTGGAACACACTGAAGGTATTTGTTGTAAACGTTAGGATCATTATGGATTGTTATTCAGGTTAGATAGATACAGATGCAATTAATTGACTGTATTGTATAGGGCATGGCTGCCCAAAGCAGTATTTTAGCTAAACTAGTGCAGTAAGAGCCAGTTTGCCTGTGGAATTTTCTTACCAAAGAACAGGGTAAGAGGAATATTTTTGTAAAGTTGTCTTTGCATGGGCAGATTAGGTTCACTGCACGTGTCTCTGCGGCAGTGTTATAGGCTCCTTGTCCAAAAACCTATGCTTCTCCAAAGCCCTCACTAACCCTCAGAGTCTGCACAACATAAAGCTTTCCCAGAAATGTCTTTTTGCCATCACACTTGCTAATTACAGCAGTAACTACACAGTTAATAGCTGTATGTCTATTGCTATGGCATATCTCATCAGTAGCTCAGTGGTTCTTGTTATGTGTTACACTGTCTAGTATCAGAAATCACCAACTTTTCAAGTACAAGTGCCATTAATAAAAAGAAAACGCAAGTTTCTCTAATGCTAAACTTTAAAGCACTAGTATATGAAAACACCGTTCATGAACATGGGATAAATAGCCCAGAGATACCACATCTATGACTGAATTCCTTCTGATTGGAGATTCACATAACCTTATTTACCATCTGACATCAAAATGACTGGCTTGATTTTTCTTAGAAGCCACTGTCTAATTTAAAAACCATTTCTCATTGTTTTATTTTACATTTTAGAGGGTAATCACACAAAAGTAAACCTGATAATTAATGACATGCTACATAACTTCTTTCTGGTATCTCTACATAGCATATGTATGTTATCTTCCTGAGCCCTGTCCACTTATTATAGAAGGTGAAAATCCATTCCTGTACCGGCTAGTGTAAAGTTGCTAACATTCCATAAAGGAAAGTAAAAAGAACTGGGATCTGGTGGAAACAAAGCAACCAAGCAAGACCTAAAGCCCTGTTGCATGAAAAAGACAGGAATGATCTCAACACAACTGCCACCACCACCCACGTACTAAGGGAGTGTACATACTTTTATAACAATACCACTAATCACTGGAACAACCAGTTGACCAACAATACTATAATTAATAACAGATGATCACACAAAACAACTATCGCAAACAAACAAAATCTCCAGGGTGTTTAATACATGCAGCTTAAAAAGAAGCTTTAGAATAACTGATAACTTGCCATAATTTGTTCAGCATTGAAATTTTTAAACCTTAAAAGATGCCAAGTACTAAGCCAAAATAAAATTGAAGAAAATAGTCACCTGATTTTTCTTTCTGCATGTCTGTAAGAAGTAATTGTCCTACCTTGAAGAACTACTCAAAATTTTATTCAAAAAATAATGCATTCTGCAATGTGATAAAAACAGGATCTTTCATAGTATTTCATAAAAAATCAAATATCTGCCCAAATAGCAGGTTAGAAAGGAATTCACACTGGATTTAAATTAACAGCAGATTAAAAACATGAACTCTATTTGAATTCTCATATTTTGCCCATGGGTGCTATCTCCACTGGACCACGGTCTGTTCTGTTGTCCTTATGTTACAGTCATCACTGGTTTGGACCAGAAACTTCATAATGAAAACAAGCACCTTTTCCTCCAAATTCACTTCTTCATATTGGTCTATTCCCACACACAGTGGAAAAAAAAAGGAAAAGAGTATTGACTTTATTGATTTCACTTTGCAAAGCAATTTCCTCAGAAAAATCTGACCAGTTCCTAGAATTAGTTCACAGCAGGTGATAAAATAACATCATCACCATTAACTCAGGGTCTTCCTCTGAGCTGAGCAAGCAGCCTGGAAGAAAGTACACTCTTTTATAACTAAGCTATAAATCGTCAAGGCAGGCAGCTTAGTAATTGTTTACAGCTGATCATAGAAACTAGCTTTTGCTCTGAAGAAACAGCAATTTCATACTACTAGAGAAACAAGGAAAAGTAATTTTTTTTTACACATAAGACATACAATGTGACTGTGACTTCACAACAGTTTCATACAGGTGTAACTAGCTGACAGTGGCATCAAACTGAAATACTCAAATAAGGAATGATCTGATGGAAAATTATACAACTGCTAATAATAAATAATAATTAATCAGCAAGGTAAACAGAGTCGTACAGCAAGTAAGAGAGCTGATATAGGTCTACCTTCACCTCGTTACTAGTATCCAAACAGAAGTTATATGACTGTTTACTAGAGTCAGATTTTATTATCGATACAGAGGTAGAAGAAGGTAAAGGATGTCCCATTTGACTTTGCACACCAGGACACAATGTTTTCTTGTCACTGATGGTGACTTCCAGGACAGAGTGTTGTCATCATCATTCTGGCGATTGCAACAGAGGATGACAGCACAGTAATGAGTTTGAAGCACAGACAATCCTGCTTCTGGTGCAATTCAAAGTGTCTTTCAGGCCCTGGTGGCTAGATGTCCCTGCATGGTCCTCATCTTCCTATTTCTCCAGCCCAAGGGCATACATCTCTGAAGGTGCTTTCCACACCTTCATGCTCCATCACTATTTATTGCAAGTGTTGGCTCAGAAGTGTTGGCCTTCAGTCGAGGAGCAACTGAAGGAACTGGGGCTGTTTAGTCTGGAGAAGAGGAGGCTGAGGGAAGACCTTATTGCCTCTACAACTACCTGAAAGGAGGTTGTAGTGAGGTAGGTGTTGGTCTCTTCTCCCAGGTAACTAGTGATAGGACAAAAGGCAATGGCCTCAAGTTGCACCAGGGGAGGTTTAGATTAGATATTAGGAAAAATTTCTTAACTGCAAGAGTGATCAGGCATTGGAACAGGCTGCCCAGGGAGGTGATGGAGTTACCATCCCTGGAGGTGTTCAAAAAACGGGTAGATGTGGTGCTTCGGGATATGGTTTAGTAGAAATGGTGGTGTTGGGTGGATGGTTGGACTCAATGATTCTGTGATTCTGTGAAAGTGCTCTCAGTCAGACATGCCTGAGCATGTATCCTTGAAGTGCCTTTCTCAGCTATCACACTTCCTTCTCTGTGTGGAAACTGCAAAATGAGCAGTCTCAGAAGGCAAAATATAAACTTTCAGGAGCTCATCAGCCACTCCACCAACTATTACCTTCTTTACAAATACAGGTCAATGTCCTGTGCCAAGAGTCTCTTGTTTTCCACACAGTGTAATTTAAGTTCAGAAGGAAGCACAGAGGGGTACCCACACACTATTATATATTATATATTACTGAAGAAAAGGGTGTGATACGAACACATCAAACACTCAAACATTCCCAGCCTGTAGTACAAGATTTTACTAGTACAAGGATAATTTTAATTGGGAAAGCTCAGAAGTTCTAGATAAGATGCTAATAAAGGAAGTGAAAGCCAATCTCTCCTGCTCAGTATGTCACTGCATGGTGGGTCCTTTCCCCATCCTTGCTCTACACTTCATGAGTTTTCAGTGCTCTCATAGCTTGAATAAGAGTCACACAATCCTGTGTCCCTAGGAAAACTTCCTCCTCCCAATCCATTTGGCCCAGAACATTACCCCTTCTCCTGAAGGATTTCCCCATTTTCAGCCAGGTTAAGGCAAATAAGAAATAGAAAACCCCACCACTGCATATGGTACCAACTTCATCAGAGCATTCAGAACATGGTACCTGCACAGTGGTCTGCAAAACAGCATGTGAAACAGTTACAGCAAACCTGACAATATCTTCTTTCTAATAGCACCTTCATTTAAAAGACTATACCCAGCTACTTCAGTGGTAGCTGAAGGACCACTTTCCTGGGTTCAGTGCAGAAATTGAGATTATTTTACATTTTACATGAAGAAGAAGCTCAGATATTTTGCCCATTTGCCGTGATTTAGAAGTCACTAGGCACCACTGGACACTACTTAGATGTGCATGTTCAGGTTTGTCAGATAAAAACTAATTTGATTAAAGCTTGCATTTAAGGAAAGAGAATTACCTAAGTCACATAATTTCATAGTAGTTTGTGCTGCGTGCACAGATATTTACCACTTCTCAGCTGACCTGTAGTAACTTGTTTAGACCATGGTAACTTGATCATGCATCTAGGTCTTTTCACAGCATAAGTATGCAAAGGCTTGTAATGCTTGCTGGTATAAACATGAAGAAAAACTACAGAAGTCAGTAATACAAACATTCAGGAGACGTACTGAAATTTTCCTCACTCTCCCATTGTTCCCAAGCAGGAGCCTTGCAATGACTACATCAGGATGAAATTAGCAATTTGGAAATCATACAGTGAATTTCTCGGGGAAAAAATGAGATGACGAGAGAGATGGATAAGATCCAGTGCTATTAGACAGTAAAATAGGATCTGCAAACATATAGCTCTGTAAAATAAACATTGAGAGTGTCTGCAAATATATGTAGCCAAATTAGAACCATTGGCTAAGCACTGGAGGAAGTTTCATACAGATAAATTATTCTTTTAGAAGTTAGGCTTAAGTAAACAGCTATAACTAGTTAAAAATCCAGTTACACAAGATAAAAATAAATGAAAAAAAACCCACTACTATTCACTCAGGCGGGCTCTGCAGAGCTGAAAAGATGCCCATTTTGGAGGCTATCTGAATGCTGTCAGTGTAAATAGTGTGCCGTGTCCTAGAACAGATTCCATCCCTCCTCGGTTCCTACTGCTTTCCAGATGTTCCCCTGACTGCTCCTTCTGGCATGCTCTGAGGCAGCATTCACTATTTGCACTTCATCTCATGTGCAGCCTGACCAGCACTACCCAAGGTACCCCTGAACACCCTGCCTCCCACCCAGCTCATCCTGATGACCCAGCTAGAGGGGCAGAGGGCTCTAAGCTCATCTTATCCATAGGAAAAGTTACGAGTGGGTGGCTTAAATGGAGGCAGCAACTGTGTTGGTAGAATAATACTGCTCCTGATAAAGCAGCCAGTAGCTAACTAAGAATGGCTTGGAGTATCTATGTGTGACATTGCACTGGGCCATATGACTCAGTTGCCACGGCACATCTAATGATGCATGTCCACCCCCATCTGTAAGGAGCTTTCTGCCTGAGCAAGGCTAAATGAAGGTGGTAATGTCCAAGCAGAGAAGCTGACATGGAGGTAGGAAAATGTGGCCACCTTTCAGACTCCTCTCTGCAGCTCTGAAGCAAAAATGCAAACATCTACTTGTGGTAGGTTGGAAAGCTGTTACAGCCAAGTTACCAAATAGACTGGACATATTTTAACAGGAAGGATCGCTAATACCTGGTACAACATACCAAGGTTAGGGGTGAATCCTCTCCATGTGGGAATTTTTATATCTAGGGTTTTGTAAGTGGGAGGCAAGAATTCAAAGGAGAATTCAGCCAGAGGGGTCTGGACCCTGCTACCCTGGCTGGTCCTTGTGGGCCCTCCTGGCCATCGGACCCAGGAAGCTGCTTAACCTACTAATGGCAGAAGCTCCAAGACTGCAGCTTGAGTGCAGTGGTGGAAGGGCAGAAGTGTAGTTTAGAAAGGCCAACATGAAGTTTGCAAGGCCATCCCAGCAGACGTGGGCTCAGGCTGGTTGCTGAGAGGTGGAGTGTCTTGCAGAAACATTCCTTTGACCCCCACATCTCCATCTATAATAATTCAGTCCTTCCAGCTGCTCATATCACTCTGGCATTTGACAGAAAGTTTTTGCCTTGCTAGGGACATCTCAAAGTTAGCCTTCTCCCCTCCTAATTTTCTCTCTATTTTTTAAAGTTCCACTTTGAGATTTTGTTTTCTCCAGGACAATCTACTGCTCCATCTGGCTGGGTTGTACGACTAAACTTCAAAATGAAACACACAAGGCTGGAAATGACTTCCAGGCTCTCCAATAATCAGGTGGCTCCAGCGCGTTCAGGGGACTTTGGCGAGGATCGAGTCAGCAGAAGCACCCGCTTTTCTTCCTGGGGAGAGTACAGCTGCAAAGCAGAACACAAAAACAAAACCACCAACAATAAGAGCTTCCATGTCAGCCAGCTGAGTAATAGGAACATTTCCACAGCACACAGGACACTCTGCACTCATTTAGAGTGTCCAAGAAATGTGATATTCAACAGGTCTCTGTAAATACCATGTAATACCCTTACTACTTGGTGTTGTTTTAAAGACAAATGAGTAGGTTTTTGATGTTAGAGTTAAAAAGAGGTCCTTAAAAGCACGGGGAAATTGTATCTTTTCCTCTGATTTTGCTGAGACCCTAAAAGCCAACCTGTGACAGATACAAGCAGCTCCATTTTTAATTAAGTTTAACTCCGATACCTCGATGACGCTTTCATGAATTTTTCAGACCCTGAGGGGAATCCTGTCATGAAGAGAGACACAAGTGAACAGCGTTCGGTCTTGATGCCTTGAGCAGAGGAAGCCTAGGTGAAACTTCTCTTTTTTTACCCCCGAGTACTGCCACTCAGCTTGCCAGCAGAAATGTATTTGCCAAGAAAGACAGACTGCCACAGGACAGCTCCTGCCCAAGAGACTTCAAATCAAACCTGAAAGTCCCTCTGAACTAAACCTCCACTGGATCATGAGTAGCCTGATTTTTTGCTTCTTTGTCCCCACTTTTTGCTGGGGGCATCTTACTGCCCCTTTTCTTTTCTTGGGGAATTTTGGGGTGAAATGTGTATGCTCAGCTGTCTGTTTCTTTCCAGAAGCAGAGTAACTCCGCTAAGGCATCCTCTTGTCCTCCCTCCTTCTTGATCTTCACCAAGCTGGCCAGGCAGCCAATGCTCAAGTACGCAGATTCACCTGGGACCACTGCATGGACCAGTATTTCATTCTCCAATGGCAGTAGTCAGTAAATGCTCATATAAACCAAGTGATTTTTCCTCTAAAGCATCTGAAAGCCCCAGGACCTGTTCACCAGGTTAAAATTTCATAATATATTTCATTATTTCTCCCATGAGAAAAAAATTACTGTTATGGATGTCATAATTCCTGTAATTGCCAGTGAAAATAATCAGTAAGTCAGTAAAACCCATTAATAAATACATATTAATAAAGTCATTGAGCTAACCAGCCTGTTGACTTGCTCTGTCCAGAGAAAAAACAGATTTGCATGTCTATCTCTTCACAAAAGAAGTTTGATTGACCTGAGTTGGTACCATAAAGTACAGGATAAAACCACTGCAATGATGAGAATAAAATCCAAAAGACTCAGAACTGCAAGTGTCTTGACTACCCTGTGTATTGCTTAAAACAAAGCAATTTCTTAAAGCATAAATCCTTTCACTGTGTCAGTGAGAAAACTAAAATTTATTGACTGGCATAGGACTATCTGCTATTCTGCATGTTGTCTGCAGTAGAACTGAAAATATTTTGAAATATGTGTCTCTGGATTAAATTCCTTTGTGATATATATCAGCAAAAATATTGAATTATTTACTGTTCACACTATATTCTTTATGTTGTTGGCAGAACAGTAGGTATTCAGGCTCCCATGAGCCATATCTGTCCCTAAAATCCATTGATACCACAGTGTATTCTTTGGTCAGAATGGCAGAATTATACAATAAATTACTTCATTGTAGAAATCAAGCAAGTTAGCCTACTGCATAAGTTTGAAGTGCATGAGAAAAAACAAGGCTGCAGCACAAATGTTTGTTCAGCTCCCATGGTTTTTAAAAACATTGACCTAAAAATGAGGCGTTTGCACTGGAAACGAGAGCCAAACCCCACAACAGCACGCAGCATACGTAGCGGTCAGACTGCGTCTTGCTTTCATGTGAGGTCATAACTGCAGGCTGAGGGGGCCAACATCTGTAACACTAGCTGGAGCCCTTGAAACACAAATGGCTTTGAAATATTTGAGGAAGAGAGGGACATCTCCTGGACGAACTGTAGATTTGCTATTCACCCTTCTGTACAGTTAACACACGAAGAAAGTTACAATTATCTGCAATAGAGTTAGAGGCTAGATAAAATGAGTTCTCCTGGTTCAAGATTTTATTATTTCAAATTAATTCAGAAGCACAATGTCATTGATATCAAGGGGAAAATAACTGTGTGTCTACAAAGGAAAGGAAAAGGAGTTTTAAGAGCATGGCCCTAGTGCCCAGTAATAAGACAGGGCTTTTCTTTAAATCTTTCTTTTATAAACTCTTTTCACCACTTCAACTTCGAAATTCTCTTATGGCTCTGCAACTTCTTAGGTTACCAGCCACATCACATTGCTATTGCTTACAGGTAAGTTAGTTTCCTCTTTTATTCAGAACAAAAATTATTATGCTATATTATAAAGAAAGGCATTGTTTCTCATCTTTAGACTACCTTACCAGTTTCATGAGATGCAGAAAATGAGTAGGAAATCTATCACTGTGATTTCTATTTGTAGCAATTCTAAAGGTGATAAGTGAAGTGCTATCAGGTGGTTCTCTAAATAGCATCAGACTGCCTGATGTGAAGTCCCTGGCTATTGCCCTTCCAGGAGAAGAACAGCCAATTTATTTCACCTTTATGGTATATTTTTGTTCCTTGTAAGGCATATACTAGACAAATTCTCAGTCACACAGAAGCTAAATCACACATTTGTTACAGAGATAAGGTAATTTTGCCTTATCCAGTTTTCACCAGGTATTTTGTTTCCTTTTGTTATGCTAAGATAAAAAATAAAATAAACTTTCTAAGTTTATCAGCAACTCCTCTTAGAGGAATATAAGAGAAACAGAACCAGTAGACTTCCCATTGTACGATGGCTTCTGTGACTGACTGCTCCAAGGATCACATATGGATCCTGGAAAGGAAACCCTAGGTCCCTGCTCTGTCTGAATTGTCTTATCTTGTGGCCAGCATTACTGGAGAATATGAAGGGAATATTAATGCTGGGTCTAGAGACAATCGAGGAGCAATAACGCAATGTTATACAGCTGTGTGTGGCAATTACTGCAGCACTTTCAGAGATTTACTTGGGGGAAAAAATGAGCAGCCGAAGACAGACGAACAACAAATGGAGACTCATCACTGATCAGCTGCAAATATCAGGGATGTGCACTCAGATCCCTCCTACCAGGTTTTAGATACAGAATTGAGTTAGTGCACTTCAGGACCCTCAAAATTCAAGCTATCATTGTAGGCAAGAGAGACAGAGAGGTGATTCAGCCTACTTACGTACTCACTAGTGTGTTAAATCACCCTCCATTGACACCACCTCACCTTTACTAGGGAGATAGCCTGGGAATCCTCTCTCTGCATTAAGCTACGTCAGTTAAGTACCTAAATCAAAGTGCTATAAATTTCAGTCCAGAAACAAAAGCACACAAAATTCAGTGACAGGAACAGCTGCAGACAGAAAGCTATTACATCTTTCTTTGAGGTTTAGGTTGATTTTAATCTTTATATTGCAGAGTAATACCGTTCCTTCACCTCAAAATGCATTCCCTAAAGCCAATGATTACGTAAAAACATGGTAAGACTAATGCAGTGCTATTCATACCACTCACCAGCCCTGAGTGAATCTGGATTCTACATGTTTAACGTCTGAAACTGTTTGCAGTGAGTTCACAATATTACAGTGGGAATAATTTCTTAAGTTACAGCTTATTTGTCCAAACGCTTTCAAATGCATGCGCACTCTCAAATTGCATTGAAATTTTCTGTACTTCATCAAAATTCTAATTAGGCTTTACAGCTTTGATTTGTTACCATTTTTGCAGCAAGTTTCCAAGGTACATTACCTTCTCAATGCGTTGGATATCAGCTTCCTACTTTTAGCTCAAATGTCTTCAGTTCAATCACCCACTAATCTTTGATCTTGGCACTCACTGCCACTCAACAAAGGAAATATTTGAAAGATCATAAATGTTATTGGTCACAGAAGATGACTTTCCAGTACCTCTTGATACCAAATGACATGACAGAATCAAGACAGTTTGCGAGAAGTCTGTTTTCAAGGTGGTGTATTGCAGTCTCTGTAAATCATACCCATGCACTGGCAGTGCAATTCCTACCCTGCCTGTATCAGCATCCTTGTAAATTCTGCTCCTGGATACACCCAAATAAGGGACTCAGGCCTGACCCTACTGACCAGTTGTGACCCAGACTCCTGAAAATCCCATTTCTTTCAGCCCTATCTGCAAAAACCAGGCTTCAGCATAGCCAGGCCATGCTGGGGAACACAGACGAGACACACAATCCTTCTAAGCAGCTCTTGGTCCCACTGATTCCATTACCTTTCTGCCATTAGTGAACAGGTAACAGGAACTTAAATTCATTTTACAGAACCCAAGAATGACAGAATGGGTGAGCTTGGAGACACTCCTGGAGTTCTTCTAGTCCCACCCCCGATCAAGCAGAGCCACCTAGAGCAGGTTGCCCAGAACTACATCTGGGTGGCTTTTGAGTATCTCCAAGGATGGAGACTCCAGAAGTTCCATGTATTGGTTTTGAAATGAGAGGTTATTTTAGCAAGGACTGTTTCCGTATTTACGACCTCAGGAGCATCTGTACCAGCACAGCTGAGAGGGCAGTTAATTGCAATAGGGAAAGAAAGAGTGTAAAGAAATGTGTAGCCAGTAGGCAGGAACTTTTAAAGCCAGCTTTATCTCCGGGGTGTTATTTAGCTACACCAGGAGTCTGAATGGGAGTCAAGTTCCCTGAAAACAACAAATCCACCCTCTTTACAGGTACAGAGGTGGAGCTATGCGGAGAAGAATGCATATCTAGGAGCCTATAGCATGCATTCAGCCTGTCAGTACTGCAGGCTGTGGCATTAACGGGTTTCTAGAGAGGACAGATGGGAGCAGCTTAGGAGGGAGGGAGCCATACTCAGGAGGGACTATCCTTTGGGTGCAGTAGCTGGAGTGAGCAAGCACCAAGAAATGTCTCCTTCAGCTCTTCTTCCCCCATCAGTCTCCCTCAGAGTTCTCCTGGAAAGAAGAGAACTTGGAAAGGAAAGAAAAATCTTGGGGTAGAGGTAGGGAGCAAGAGCAGAGTATCTCAGCATCCAGTCCTAGCCCTGCTTCCCCTCTTTTTTGCTGATGTCATCAAACAGACCAGTTTCCGTTGCAGCCTCTGTCATATAGAGCATGAAGCAAGAAAGACTCTTTCTCCTATGAATCAGAGTAAATGCTTTTGACCCCTCCTCCCCATCCACTTTTTTCCAGCTTTCCAGTATATTCCCTTTCAATAGAACAACATAGATTTCATACTAAGAGCAAGGTACATCTATTTTTGATGTACAGAGTATCTAGCAGGTTTATGTATACTTTACTGTGGGAAAACCCCAAAAGACTGATTCCAAGAGTGGGCAGAGCTGAGATCATACAGCAGGGCAATTGCGCTGTATATCTCCCATTTCTGATTTTCATGACCTTGACATCATGACCTGGCAGAACATGAGGCAGCGTGAGGAAGTACAAGGCCAGTGTAACTCCTGGCTAAGTGATATGGCAGTTGTTAATGAGTCCAGAGGAAAGCTGGATCATCAGGCTTGTATTCTGCCAAATTTTCCAGGCCTGACCCTTCTTCTATTATGCACAGGTTGATTGCTGACTTGCCAGATACATTTTGTTTTCATAGATATTCCTTTATTCCTAGAGCACACGCCATGGTTTAGTCAGGCAGAGAGTAAGGGACAGTTCTTTGTGGGCACAAGCAATGGATTAATCCTACAGGACAGAGAGGACACTACCTACTACTTAGAGCTTCTTGCCTGCTGCTTTAGCACGCCTCCAAACTTTCCCAAAGCCAAGATTCATCTTTCTGAAGTGTTTCTTTTCCTGCTCTGCTAGAGGTCCCAATTCTCAATACCTCTTGCACAATTCTTGCTGGCTTATTATTGTTGCTGTTATTTACCAATCAACAAAGACAAATAAAAGCCCCACATACTGTTCACTTCTTATCCTGCTTCCTAAGACTTCAGTCTTTTTAGATCTGTTCAATTGTAACAGCCCTGATAGCAGTTTTGCTAACTGCAATACTGTTGGTTTGGGTTTTTTTTTTTGTTAGAGGAATAGAAGAGTGAAAGAGGTAGTAGTGATGCATATGGTTTGCTTCCTTACATAACCATTTATCATTTGCACTTTATGATCTTTTTGATTAATGATTTATTCTACTTGGCTTGTAAGAAGTTGCATCCGTTTCCATATTATATGTCTCTACATGCCATTAAATGTCATGTTGGCTTTCCACTTCAGGGCCTGATAAGGATGGATTGTGGTAGCAAAGCTTCATAGCGAATTAATGTGCTGGCCATATAGGCTTGTAATTCTTAACAGGCCTGTAAATGGAACAACCTTGTTTCTCAAGACTTTATAAGTGACAGGATAATCACATAATCACAGACTTGTAGGGGTTGGAAGGGACCTCTGTGGGTCATCTAGTCCAACTCCCCTGCCGAAGCAGGGTCGCCTAGAGCAGGCTGCACAGGACTGCGTCCAGGCGGGTCTTGAACATCTCCAGAGAAGGAGACTCCACAGCCTCCCTGGGCAGCCTGTTCCAGTGCTGCGTCACCCTCAGAGGGAAGAATTTTGTCCTCATGTTCAGACAGAACTTCCTACACTTTGCTTTGTGCCCGTTGCCCCTTGTCCTGTTGCTAGGCACTACTGAAAAGAGTCTGGCCCCATCCTCCTGACACCCACGCTTCAGATATTTGTAAGCATTTATAAGATCCCCTCTCAGCCTTCTCTTCTTCAGGCTGAACAAGCCCAGCTCCCTCAGCCTCTCCTCATAGCAGAGATGCTCCAGTCCCCTCACCATCCTCATAGCTCTCCACTGGACACTCTCCAGTAGCTCTTCATCTTTCTTGAACTGGGGAGCCCAGAACTGAACACAGTACTCCAGATGAGGCCTCACCAGGGCAGAGTAGAGGGGGAGGAGAACCTCCCTCGACCTGCTGGCCACAATCCTCCTAATGCATCCCCGGTCAACCTGTCGTCCACCAGGACACCTAGGTCCCCCTCCGCAGAGCTGCTCTCCAGCAGGTCCACCCCAAGCCTGTACTGGTTCATGGGGTTGTTCCTCCCCAGGTGCAGGACCCTGCATTTGCCCTTGTTGAACCTCATCAGGTTCCTCTCTGCCCAACTTTCCAGCCTGTCCAGGTCACGCTGAATGGTAGCACAGCCTCTGGTGTATCTACCACTCCTCCCAGTTTGGTGTCATCAGCAAACTTGCTGAGGGTACATTCTAACTCTTCATCCAGGTCGTTGATGAAGAAGTTAAACAAGACTGGGCCCAGTACTGACCCCTGGGGGA
>Ga0065711_1040410_pt1 | contig 16988 bp, 14 predicted proteins | sample Hoacrofraction12_FD_59098 | JGI IMG/M metagenome (GOLD analysis project Ga0065711, IMG submission 59098) | Hoatzin crop microbial communities from Cojedes, Venezuela - Epithelial fraction 12 v2 (version 2) | ecosystem: Host-associated > Birds > Digestive system > Esophagus > Crop | place... | reverse complement strand
TTCTTCACTCTGAGGGTGATGGAGCACTGGAACAGGCTGCCCAGGGAGGCTGTGGAGTCTCCTTCTCTGGAGATATTCAAGACCCGCCTGGACAAGGTCCTGTGCAGCCAGCTGTAGGTGACCCTCCTTCAACAGGGGAGTTGGACTAGATGACCCACAGAGGTCCCCTCCAACTCCTAACATTCTGTGATTCTGTGATTCTGTGATTCTGTGATTCTGTGATTCTCCATCGCACATAGAAACACCGAGATGGATGGACCATGGACGCTGAAAGATTTTCTCCCCCTTGCCTCCCACATGCTGAGAAATGGGACCGACAAATCCTGCCCACCCTGAAACAAGATCCCAAGCATAGAAGATGGGAGCAGAAAGGGATGTTCCCAGTCCTCCAGCATCAGGAGGTTGGGCATGGAAAGGAGAGACTTTATGCCGTTGTCCTCCCTGCGCCAGGCTTTCAGCTCTGGCCACTTGACTGCAAAGCAAGTGCCAAATAAATATTTCCAGATGTGATGCCCTCAGAGCTTGTGACATCCTGACCTAGATCTCAGTTTCTGTGCAAGGATCATGTCCATGCAGTTAAGTTTCCTGGAGGTTATTTTTCTCCATAAGCACTTGGGACACATGCATGCAAACATTTAGAAAACAGTCTGATAAATAGGGAAAAAAAACAACCCCCAAACTACGACTTAAACATACAATATTTCAATGAAACTAGCAGGGAGAGCTGGACTGAGAGACAAGACTGCAAGATTTAAATCTCTGGAGACTGCAGACAAGGCACTGAATATACCAACAACTTAAATGGGAAAAAACTCTGTGCTCTGAGTTTGATGGGTCTTAGTTATTTTTAGAGGAGGTGGGCAAATGTGCACATGTGTGTTTCCAAATGCAGGCAGGGAGAAAACACGAGCAAAACGGCAAAAGCACACACATTGCAGGTTAATCCAACCTCTGCGGGTTTACCACTGCAGAAGATAATAATAACTTCACAGGAGAGGCCATTGCAAGATTGCTGTGTATTAATGCTCTCCCTTATCCCCCCAGACTCTGCTCCTCCTCCCTGGGGTCTCGTGCTCCAGAGAGTCTCCGGGCTCTGCCTGGAAACCTAAACCTGCTAAATCCCTTCCTGGAGGAGCCCAGCTGCTCGCAGGCGCTTTCCGCCCAAGGTGGACATTTAACACTAACCAGAACAGCGCTTTTGATACCGAACGGGCCACTGCTTTCCCAGCCTCTCACCCCTAATCTGTGTGGGCGCATTTGTCCTTGCTGCAGGAACATTCACTGCCTTCGAAATTCCTCTATCAGTGCAGTGGGTTCTGAAAACATCTCTGCTCTATGTGCACAACCTCGTGGAAACCAGCTGATGCAGAGTTTGCTAGTTGAGTTTAGACCCTGTTGCAGGCAATTTGGGCTAAAACAAAATAATTTGTGATTTAGAGGCAGGCACTTCACAATGCCGTTGAGAGATTTGTTTGCTTTCCTACGTAAGGATCACAGAATCATAGGATCGTAGAAATATCACCCAACAGAAACATAACGACCGCAAGTCAAGGACCAGCCAAAAATGCCTCTATTTGGGCATTAACAAACTGAGACTAACCCAGTATCATAGAATCGTAGAATCTTAGAATGGTTTGAGTTGGAAGGGACTTTTAAAGGCCATCTAGTTCACCCTCTCTGTAATGAGCAGGTAAATCTGCAGCTGTATCAGAGGCATCTCTCACCTCTCTGGGCAACCTGGGCCAGGGTTTCACCACCCTCAGCATAAAAAATTTCTTCCTTATATCTAGTCTAAACCACCCCTCTTTTAGCGTAAAACCATTACCCCTTGTCCCATCGCTACAGGTCCTACTAAAAACTCTGTCCCCAAAGTATGTGCAGCTTAGGTGCAAAATGTTGGGTTGACTTCAAATTCTTCTCTTCCTGCATCACTGTCTCCTTGCTTCATGGAGATAACTTCCTTCTTGTGGTACTTTGAGGTCCATCCATGGAAGTGGTCCTGTTATTCCTTCCTCTTTGCATGGCAGCAGGAATCTGCAAAGACGTGGGTTGAAGCACACCCCAGAGAAGAAAAGCCCCTGCACAGCACCGGCACAAATGGGGCAAACATCCAACAGCAGAAATACAAACGTCTCCTATAAAAATGCAAAGCAAGAGAGCAAGTGAGAGAAACGATTCTTGAAGTTTCCTCTCTGCTGAGAGAGATGGGCAATAAATGGTTTCGGACACATTCTGCAAAACGAGCCATTACGTCTTTTCTGTCAAGTCTCACCTGTTGTTATTTCTAATGTTTCCCCTTCCCAAGACTGGGCAGGGTTTTGCATTGAGGTCATATAGTTGCTTTTGTTCAAGAACCAGACGAGTTACCCCATCTTGTAACCAGGACTTTGTCGTAAATGAGCAAACATCTGTTAAATTGAGCTGTACTGCGTGAGAGGGTTGTGTTTTTTCTTTCTTTTAAAGTAAAAAAACACAAAAGAAAATTGAGTGGATTTCTTGAGCAGTGTGGCCAGCAGGATATACTCAGGTGAAGGCAGGGAACTGTCTGGGTGATTTACAATTTGCAATGCATTTCAGTAAAGTGTCTGAAACAGAAGGAGGGGGGGAGAAAAATGCTGAACTGATCTGTTCTTCTACTGGGTCGTGCTTTGCTCCAGGAGAAACATCCTCATTTCAGCTCAGCTCTTTGCAACACAGACAACAAAAGTTATTAGAAAGACATTTTTTCAGGACAGCTCAATGAGTGCTAATTGCTCAGAGACGTAATATTCTTCTGATGTTTCTGGGGTTTTCAGCCACAAAGTCTCCAAAGCTCTCGGTCAGGTTCTCAGCTGGTGAAACTCAATATAGCCGCCAGGACTGCAGCACAACTTTCCACAGTTTGTACCAGCTGAAAAGTGCTCACCCCTGAATGCTTAAAAAGAGTAATTTTGAATCAGAAATATGCATATATATGTGCATATATATAATTCACTCTTTGCAATTCGTTCCCATGGAAGTCTGTAGCAAAGCTACTGGTTTTGTGGGCAGTCTGACCGTGTGAACTTGCTACCTCTGCTTTAGTGTTATTCCCAGAAATTCCCAGTTTTGTATTTTCCATAGGTGAACCTCTGCCAGGTCTCCCCTGGTTTCCTGGTGCAGCATCGAGCGGTGCTGCTGCAATTCAGAGACCACCTTGTGCAACAGAAAACTTTGCGAAAACTTGGCCCTACAAAAAAAGCCCTCTCTGACTTCATCTTGCAAAATCTAAAGTCTCCTAATCCTGCTTTAGGTGCAAGAAATCTGGTAGATACCATTTGAACCTCACCTACAGGAAGGGGGAGGCAGGGAGGGATGCTAGCTTTGACCTCATTTCTTGTCCAAGTCTTTGCTTTCATTCTGCAGAGCAAAAGTCCTGATGGACAGAAGGACCCACCCAGCCCCCAGGCTGCGGCAGAAAATGATTAGAAAAAAGCCTGAAGTGTAATGAAAACTGATGTAAACCATTTGCTGCAGGTCACGCCACGACAGAGGCTGTGCCTTCTCCCCGAAGGAGTATGATGAGATCCCCGACATGCAGCCTTCTCCGTTGTGTTCAGTCAGGGACAGATCTGAGGGCAGCTCATAAACTTATCTGCATCAGATTAAATTGCCAGTCCTGCCCTCCCTCTCCCTGCCCTCTCTCCCTCCCCAGATCAGTTACACACATCAAGCCAAATAAAGATAAATGCATGACAGGGTTCGTTCGAGTGATTGAAAATCAAGATGGAGCAGCATATTTTTCATCAGTGCTATCCCAGGAAATAAAGATAAATTCCCCCAGTTCATATTTTAACATAGCTTATCATAATCACCGGTAATAGCAACCAAATGTTTTTCATTTGTTACATTTTAAAGGGGGCTGGGGGAACAGTTTCCTGGTTGTAGGCTCATCGAGTCTAATTTTAAGCTAGTGTCAGGGGTCACTTCCACTTTATGTTGCATTTCTGATGAGAGGTTTTTGCTGGAATACCTGGCTTGACTAAATCACTGCAAGAAAGAGCAAGGCTATGGAAATCAAAGCGGGGGAGGGGGAGGGAGAGTTTTGGAGATTTGGCCACTGGGCTGGGATTCATCACCTGCAAAATGCGAATCTCCTCAAAGTGGCTCTTTACAAGTATTTTTCCCAGAGAGACAGAGGACATTTGGAGATCCCATGTTCGCCCCTGTCTGACATTACCTAAAGTGTCTATCCAACCACTCTGAACTCCATGGAGCTTTGGTTCCTTTTTCTATTTTTTTTTTTTCCCCCAAAATTCTAGCTTGCAGTGGGAGGGTGTCCTGCAGGACTTTCCACATATGAGCCAGAAGTTTACTAATGTATCTCCAAACATATACCAGTGCTGCTCTTCTGCTCTCCCTTCCCATTTTTCCCTGGCACTTGAGGCTTCTGATGGGATGCTGATCAGTGAAATAAAAAGTGGAAAGAGAAAACTTTCATTACCCCCAGTCGTCTGAACCTGCGTAATACTGGTTTATGGTACAACAAAGGTGACACATGACAATATTGAAACTCTGACTCCTTATGAAGCAAGCAGTGATATTGCCACACTGATGGAAACCTTACTTTCTCATCCAAAATTGAGGACTCCTTCCTCGAAGGCACATGAGATAACATACTCGTTGCAAACTCATTGGAGGGCAGAAGAAGGCCACGGAGATGGTGGCGAGGACGTGAAGAAACACACCTCCAGGTCTGACAAGTAGGTGTCTGGGGTGCATCAAAAGTGGAGCTTGAACAGAAATGGTCATCCCTGCAAAGCAGTGAGTTGGGACACAGACTTAAGACGACACCATATAAATTCAGGGAACTAAACACAATATGAGGTCCATTGGGGTTGGTTTTTCTGGCAGGGATCTCCATTTCTGCAGAGATAGTCTTCGCCATCGGAGTGTATGGGAGTTTTGCTCTTAATGCTAAGGGAAACACTTTCAGACTTGTCACCCTTCAAGATGGCAAACAGTTTGCTCATTTGTTCTTTTGTTTCCCCCTCGTTCTGCAAACGTAGCCCTGATTTATTAACAAAATAAGTGTCAGAGGAGAGGAGGCTAAAACTGGGGAGCAGGCTGACCTGTCAGAGTCAAACCTATAAATATCAGTAGTTTCTAATACAATAATAATAGCAATAAAAAGGGGCTTTGGAGCAGAATGTCTCTCAATTGCAACAACATCTGGTGTGTTTGTATCCTGGTGGCAGATTGGCAGCAATATCCCACACAGGACCAGAAAGGTCATGGCTGGCCATGGGAGGTGAGCTCTTTCATAAGGTCTGAGCAGAGAAAGTTGAAAGGTAACATCATCCAGTGATAAGCTACCAATGCCTTACCCTCTGGCAAAACACACACGTTACAAAAGGAGGGAGAGAGAATAATTAAATCTCAGAATGCAGCTGGAGGGCAATGGGAGAACCCAAGAGGCTTAAGGACAATTTAAGCTTGAAACCTTGGTTTTTCAAGACTTGTGTTTCGAAGATGTTTGGAAAGCTGGGTAATGAGAGGGAAAGCAACACCTTTCTTGGGATACTGCTGAACAGACCAGGGGATGCGAGTTAGAGAGTTGAGCTGGGCTCCTGGTCCCCCACCTGCCTGGGCTCCTATCTGGTCCATGGAGATGAGAACATGGGAGTGAGATGAGGATGTGTGGAGGTCACACTTCAATATTACAGGAGCAAATCTTGAGCCCATCCCTGCACCCCTGCTCCCTGAAGTGCCCCTAGGTTCTCCGATTTTGGTGTAGCCTCAGTGAGGACACCAGGGTAAATCCAAGATTAACCTCTTATAGTTAGTGAAGCGATTTCAGACCACAGATATCGCAAAGCTACCACTGCAAGAATCCCGTGCAGAAAACAGCAAATGACTCTAGTGAAATACCCTGCATGAAGCAGAGATGTTTCCTGGTCAAGAGCATCCCTGCACACTTCAGGCAGGATAAAAGAGGTTTGACGTTGTGCTGACATGAATTAGGAATATGTATGACGAGAAGAAAAGGTGGAAAGGAAAGGCTGAGGGTGGAGCATCTTCGCCTGACACCGCTATTTTGGATTATATGTTCATATCCCCTGTATCTACCGGAACTGGAGTTTTGCCAGGACATTTGAGTCACTGAAAGTCAGCAAAGAAAAGGGGCACAGACTCTGTACAACCTCGGATAACCAGACCTCAGCTTTGTATCTGCTCCAAAAGATAACACTGCTAATACAGTAGCAGTCCTTGCTGGGAGCTGAGGTCATCACTTCAGTTGTATTTATTCAAGGTAAAACCACTCTCTGTTGTAACCCTACTGCAAATTTTGACATCCAGACAAGCCAGACGGGGCCTCAGTCCACCCTCCTGGCTTCAGAGCAGGCAGCATGAGCAAAATGCAAACCATCACAAAACCCCACAGCTATGGACAGAAAATGAGCTATCCCCCCCTTCTTGCTTTTCACTCGCCAGATAAAATTTAGTGCAAGTCTTGCTGTGCCATGTGGACTTTGCAAGAGGATTGAAAAAGTACATGAAATAATAACAAATCCACAAATCATAAAGAGGGGCCAGATAACCTCTGTGCATCTCGTTAAGCAGCAGATTTACGGATCGTGCTCCTCGCTCTGACACCCAGACCCTGCTGCTGCAGACAGTAGTGTTACTGAGGGCTAGGAAAGCCGAAGTGTGAGCAGACTCTCATCAGGGGATGGGACATTTCAGATATTTATTGGCCAGACTTGCATGGCCAAATCCACAGAGGCATTTCTGTGTCTAACTTCTTATTTAGGCACCTGATTTCTAACCCATTTCAATAGTAAACGAAGAGCTGAAACAGGAGCTGTGCATTGACGTCTGTAAACCTGGGACCTGCGTACTCCGGCAGAGCAGTGACGGGTTTTACAGTGGAGCTAATGAGCTGGGCAGAGACCAGCCACCACGCTGTACATCTGGGTGTCTTTATGGCCATTGTCTTATTTTTAATTTCCCTGCCTGCTCCAGCACTGAAGTGATAAGCACAGAACAGATCTCCAGGCAGTTATGGGTAGAGCAGTTCGGTGCCGATGGAGGACATCACAGTAGACTCTGCTCTCCTCCTGTCTTTCTCTTTCTCCAGCAATGTGATGTGGTCCATGTGCTTTCACATCCACCTGAAGTCAGAGCTTCACTCTATCAATACAGCATTTCAAGGGTGAGCTTGCACTTCACAACGTGGTGGTCCCAGTGTTGGCTACATCCCTGTCCAGATCCAAAGTGACTGTAGTCCTGCAGAAATCCAGGTGATGCTGTGGGTCTGAGCTCTCTGTAACTTCTAGCTGAGCTGTGTATCACAGTGATCCTGTGGAAGACAATGAGCCTTTTTCCAACCTCACTCATCCCAGGGTCACACCTCTGTAACAGCCAAGTTCTCAGCTGGGAGAAACAGGCACAACCTTGACCTCAAAAGGGCTGTGACTCTCTGAGGAGCCAGGGTTTTGTCATTGTTGCTGTCTTAAACCATATTCAGGTCTGGCAAAGATGCAGTGGTGTAACTGATCAAAGAAAGGACTAAATGAAGCTATTTGGAAAAAAAAGCTATGTGAAAAAGTAGTTCTGCTGTATGGTGTCCTCATCTGCAATAAAACATCCTGTAATACAACACTCAGTGTGTGTAAAAATGGCTTGAAGTCACTGATACCTATAGAACTGCACCTCGTTTTAGCCAGTTTTACCCAATATTGCTGCTGAACAGCACCCAAACCCTCACATGGTGCAACCAAATACCACATTTTTCACATTTCTTTCTGCAGTATGGCTCGAGATGTGTCCCTCTGTGGACAAGGAAGTAAGGGGGCCCTGAAGAGCATTGTTAGCCACAAAAAGAATGTGTCTGGGAGAGAAATCTGCTATTATTATTCAAACAGCTCAATAACACCAAAAGAAAACACAGCATGAAATGAAGAACATGCTATGGTTTCTACAACCAGCCAGGCCAAGTAGGGAAAGCGTCATATTCCCTCCCCAGTCTCGATGGAGCACAGGTACTGAATTTACAGTGACCGTCCCGACCTGGGATGATGGGTTGATGACTGGGGAGAACCGCATGTGCACTCTGTGTTGGACCAGAGGGATTTTGCTTTGGGCAGACATACATGGAAAGTGGCACAGGTTTGCCAAAAGCTGGAAAGGAGAAGTGAATCTGCAGATTTATGGGTGTGGAGATATTGGCTTGGAAGAGAAGCAAAGGAATGTTGGGGAGATGAGGAGCTGGGTACCACCAGGACTGGATGCCAAAATTCACTGTTTTGGGGGTCAATGTGGAAGACTCTTCTTATCCGCTTGTGAGGATGCTGGTTTAAATGGCTGGTTGCTGAGCTGTGATCTTAATCAGAGGACAGCAGAGACTGTGCCCTGTTTTATGGGCTGCTGGGAGACCATCCAGGAGTGTGTAGAACATGGCTGTGTCCATCTCCAAGGCGAAGTAGGAGGGAAGCTCTCATTGCTTCCTAGACACTGCAACCTTGATGTTGCCTTTGATACACAAAGACACTGTAAAAAGCAGATTTTTAATGGGGTCGTCTAAAGAAATCTGAGAAACGTACCAGAATTCTGGGGTCTGGCTGGGACTTGCCATCACCACCAACCCTTGGAGAGGTCAAGTATAGGACATCTCCATCCCTCTCTCAGGTCTGATGCTGAGTGATTAGTCTTTGAGGCAGAGAGATAATTCAGTCCTCATGCCTAAGGAGGCCCTGTCTTGGTAAGCAGAGAGACACACCAGTGATGATGATTACCTTTGAATCCTAGGCTATAATTTTTGGATACTGAGCTCAGAGCAGCTGACCTGTCATTCTGCAGCAAGACCTTGAGCCAGGGCCATGGAGGTCAGAGAAAATAAGGGAGCAAGAGAGCAGCAAATGATTCATTCTTTCAGTTTCTCAATCCTCAGGAGCAATAGCTATCTCAATCTTCAGCATGGAGGCTGATGATGAACGGTTTTATTACCAACGATAATTTAAACCATGTGCAATGTTTACCATATTACCTGTTTGCCTCCCTGCCCTCAGCTACGGGAGTCATCCTTTAAGGATACTTCCACCATTCACCCCCTGTGTTGGGATGGGTGAAGCATGACAGAGGACTTTCCTCATCCGCTTTCCAAAAACCTCTCACTGATTTGGGGTGTATTCCTCTCCCCTTAAATTGCTTTCTTTCTCCTCTCTCTCTCTCTTTTGCTTCTTAAGAAACTGCCAGACATCTTAAACACATTTAAAAATACATGTCCTTCACTATAATCCATTATCTAAGGTTCCCATGTGGGCTCCATCACCAGAGAGGGCCAGATTGATAGTGTGGTTTGCACGGAGCCCCCAGCATGGGATGCGTTGGAAACCAAATTAGTGCACACAGCACATCTTCTGCCTTTCTGCCTTTATTGGAAAGAGGGAATGGGCTGTGTCAGGTGAAGGGCATGAGCAAGATACAAAGCAATGATCTAGTTACGCAGAAGAACAGATGGCAAGATGGAGACCGGAGAGGTGCAAAATAAGAGGGAGCGCAGAGGTTCCTCCGAAAGAGCTGAAATGGCACTATACTTCCTGATGGTTTTCAGCTGTTTGGGTGCATCTGGAGATTTCTGCTTTATTAAAAAGGGTTCACATTCAAGATAGGCGCAGTGTGAAACCTGAACTCTCACACACCTTGGAGGGGTTTGGGTTTAGAGCTGGATGCAAACCACATATCGCATATGCAGGGGCTGAGAACAGAGAAAGGTGTCGTGTCAAGAGGTAAATGACGAGGATTCAGAGAGGCAGGTTGTACTGCTCTTGTTACCTTTGCTCAGCTAAATCAAGGGGGGTTTTTCCCTTGCTGGACTGATCAGCAGCATGTGTTTCTGGAGGAAATACACATGTCCAAGTGTAAAGTATGTGTTCTATGCATGGTCTTGTGTTAAGCTGTTCGATGCACAGTGTGCTGTGCCTCTCCAGGAACCCAGTGAAACAACTATGGCCATGTTCAGCAACGACTCCCACAGAAATTGTCGCCTGTTTCCCAGAGACATGTAATTCTGACTGCAAGAAGTCATATTTTTCCAAAGCTGATTATCCTTATGGCTGTTAGAAAAAGATTCAGAAGACCAACCATAATGGCTCAGAAGCAAGAAGCTATTATGAAAAGTTTATCAGATGTATTATATTGCAGAATTTCATGGTTTCAGTGTCAAAGACATGTTTTTAAGTGGGTAGGACAGACAGTATTTCAGCACTTACAGAATCTGGAAAGGGACAAATATGCATTTAAAGAAAGCATATTTCTTTAACAATTTTAGGCTATATCCAGTTAGTAGGTGTACTCTGACCCTAGAAAGACCTCTGGAAGCTTCTTTCCATTCTCCCTTAGAGAGTGCCAGAAGTATTTTACAAGCATCTACCATGATTCTTTTCCAGATTGTTTATCACTCAGTATCTGCCCCAAGGAACCTCACCAGCAAGTTGAAAATTGATCATCCCTCCCTAAATCTAGTTTACTGTCTCTTACATGGCCCTATTTCTTAATAGACCTATAACCCCCCTATTACGATCATATTATTTCCATAACGGTCTCTAGTTATGAACTTCCTCAAAACTTAATTAAACTCTACCTTCTCATTTTTAATCACCCCTCTCTCCTTTTCCAATAACATGTACCAAGAGCTCTACTAGACCTGGGATGTCTTCTGAGGGGAAGTTATGCCAGTTTGCCTCGTTGGGTCTTCCATCAACTATTTTAAATATTATTTCCCAAAGTGTGTTTCTATCAGGGAAGTCTCTGGCCTTCAATTTGCAAAATATCTTAAACAACTAGATACCAACATTAGCAAACCATCAAATTACTGTTTTGGAGGCTGGTTCTTACAGAAGGGCTGTATAGTTTTGGTAGATACTTCCTTCAAGAGCCTTTGATGAATATTGCCTGGTGCTAGACTAGTTCCCTCATAACTTTTCAGGTCCCAAGAAAATGAGCAGACTCCTCTCTCATCCTGCTGATCATAGAATCATAGAACCACAGGTTGGAAAAGACCTCTAAGATCATGAAGTCCAACTGTCAACCCAACACCACCATGCCTGCTAAACCCTTTCCTGAAGTGCCACATCTACACATTTTTGCAGCCCCTCCAGAAACGGTGACTCAACCACCTCCCTGGACACCCTGGTCCAATGTCTGACCAGTGCCAATCTATGGTGTGGTTCCTGCAAGCCTAACTGAAACAGCAGAGAAGTGGCAGAGCTGTATTGGAAGCAGTGCTGAGCTCTCAGTTGCTAGCAGGAATAGAGAGATGTTTTACCCATGTCATCACAGAAAAGCTTCAGATTCCAGACTGCATTAGTCGAACTCACACTGAAGTAGCTCAGTACATCCAACACACAAAATCTACAACCCCAGCTGAGGCGTGGTGAAAATGTCTTGCAGGCCACCTCCAGCTTAACAGCAAGCAGAAGCAAGTCTGCTGACACCCACACCATCACAGCCACTTGCCTTGGGTCCGGTTTTCCGGCAGAGCAAGGAACATGCTTTCTTTTAACATGCCTTCATTTAACTCTCTTGGGTTTTGTCCATGCAGTGAAAAGTGGGAAGAAAAAGCCCACTTAAGGCACGGAAGTGGGATGCAGGAGGACTTTGGCACATCTCTTGCCTGAAGTACAGGCTGCCTGTGTGATCTTGGGAAATCATTAACTTTATGCAGGCATCTACGTTATGGCAGTGTTGTTTCCTTATTGCACACTGTTGTTAACAGCAGTTGATATAAATATATTATAATATAACCGTAATGTATAATATAATTATAATTAAATAGTACAGGGAGGAGATCCCAAAGCAGGGTGAAGATGGAAGACAAAGAGCTCTACAAAGTTTTGTCTCTTTCTCCTGGGTTGCCACCTCGCAAGAGGTAAAGCTATTTTGAGAGATGACCACATCAGTAGTTCCTACAGTTCATTCTCCCATCATTTTCACTTAAACCCAAGGGAGAGGTTTTTTATTCCCAGTATTCCCTAATACACATTTTATAGCCCCAATGGGAGACTGGTGACTTTAGTGCTGAGATTTGTGACAGCCATGTGGCAAACATCATTTGTTTAATTCGCTGGACGTGTGTTGGGTCTGGATGGGGTCAGGTTGCTGGAGCGTGTTCTCAGCTCTGGAGCTTTTGATGTCCTTCCAGGTCTTCTCCAGGTCCTGAGTTCAGGGGGGTCTCTGTCTTGAGATCTCATCTGTTGAGGCAGGGAGGATCAGTTAAGCTGCCTTGTTTGCAAGCAAGTTGAGGCTGTTTGCAGTGAATTTGCTCCATAATCCTCTCTCAAGGTCCTGCATGCAACAAAACACATTTGGCTACCCCTAGTGGTTCATTAACAGAGTTTGTAATGAAACACTTGGAAAGAAAGCAATAAAGTATGATCCCATAAAGAGAGGTATTGCAAAGAAGGAGAAAGGGATTCAGCCCCAAATGCAAGCTGTCGATCAGAGCTTTGAAGGTGGTGAGGCACACAAACACAGCCCTGGGCGTTGAGTAAAGGTTCCTCTTATTTTATTTATATTTAAGCAGTGTTTGGAAGTGGAGAGCATGGGCCTCTTGTGCACTGCACATACACGTAGTGAGATAATCTCTAAATGGAGAAGTCATACCATCAGCAGGAGAGAAAAAAGAAGGAAGAAATTTGCTTGCTCTAATCTTTAATTTCTGCCTTAGATCAAACAGTAAGCTGAGGTCTCTGGAGTCTAGTTCAGCAACCCACTCCATCTTGTGGCCTCTCCTTTTTGGTAGAGGGCTAGAATGAGGGGTGCAATTGCATTTCCTCATCTCTTCCGAAGACCTACAAGCCAATTTACAGACTGCCTTCCAACCAAAGTCTAGGTCTATTCCTTGAAAGATCTGTTGTGGGGCATTTCCGACCGCTCCAACACACTCCCAGCACTCAGAAGCCATGGCAATCCCTGTTGTGCATAAGTAAGAAGTAATGTCAGGATGTAGGCCAGATAAGGAAAAATCACTTCTGGAGGGTTATGGTGTGTGTTTTCCCCCCTGGAGCCATCGCACTGATGCTCAGACAACATGTGGGTATGCAGGCTGCTCTCCTTGGGGGAAGTGTTTCATGAGATGGGTCTGTGTTTGAGGCACAAGGAACAAAATGAAACTGGATCATTGTTTGGGTTTGCTTTTTTGCTACTTAGATTATGACCATGGTCCAAACAGCAAATCTAGGAAATCCAACATGGAGACTACTGGAAAAAAGAACAGAAGTCAGAGAGAAATCACATCCCTGGCATTAAATTACACCCATGACCTCCACCATACCCTGCTTAGTAGCTTGATGCTTTTTGTACTGGCATTGGAATAGTTAAAAAATAAAGCTAAATACAAGCTGTTATACTACTAGCTGTAGTAGGCAATGGCTGTCACATGCTCACTTCTCATTTGAATGGATCTACAACTCACCAGAGGAGTCAAATAAATTTTAATTGTACTCCAAAATCACTGTCAGGCCACAGAAAATATCATGTATGAAAGATTTGTGACAGAGGTCAAAAATCTGGAGAAACAATAGATCAGACCACTGCCAAATTACACAAAATTTGTAATAGAAATGAAAGATGTAGGAGTCTGAATGAAAAGGCTCAGCAGACTTACCAACTGTCAGGTTTTTCTCTGGCCTGTGCAGATTTTATTGTTGCTCCCCAGCATGAAAAATTTGGAAAGAAGGGGGTTTCTGAAATACAAATAGCAGGTGAAGAAGCTGAGGACAGTGCCCCAGAGACACCGAAAGAGGTTATCCTGAGTGCTGCATCAAGGGCCAGGTTATCCAACAGGCACTGCAGCATATGGACTGGATTTGTCCCAGATGATGTTAAGCACCAAAGCAAAGCACATCGGCGTGCATTCCCTGAAGACTTTCCTTTATGGTCAGTGGAAAGAAAGAGGCACTTCCAGAAGAAGTGAGTTGAAATGCCCTCTTGAATTGTGTCCGTTGGTTGCAACTAGTCTAGGGTACTGCTGACCTCAGTTGGTTGTCTGAGGTTGGCTAAAATGAGGTCTAAAATCTACAGATCTAAATATCTACACGTTAAGAAGCTAGAGGAGGAGTGGAGGTAGAGCAGAGGAGGTGGAGGTGGGCACTGAGTGGCTGGAGGAGGTGGAGGTCCTAAGTGGAAAGATAGGGTAGAAGTCAAAGGCAGGAAGGTAATAGGACAGGGGATCGAAAGAGGCAGGAGGCAAAGCTCCTGTAGTGAATTCTTGGGTAAAAAGAAGAACAATTCTTCACAGCCATCCCCGTTTATCCAAACCATTTGTCAACTGTCACGCTCCCACAAGAACTCCACCAAGAGCTATGGCTGTAGGAAAAGCAGGCGAACTCCCACCTAATGTGAAAGTGCAAGACACATAAAGTTCACCAGGTATCAACAAGATGCACAAAAAGCCATGGATACGAAGACAGAGAGAGGCTACTAGCTGGAAATATGGAGATGAGCTTGTCGCATGGGGTAGATGGCTCAGACAGAAGTGCAGCTGAATCAAAACACCCAGATTTTTGGGACCAGATGCATTCTCAAGAACACACCAGAAAGTTAGAGGTGCCTTATACTGGCCAAATGTGATCAAGGAGATCTGAGGTCTGGTGAGCAGATGTTATACAGGCAAGGAAATGCTGGCCAAGCAACAAACAGAGACAATGAAAATATACAGCATCCCCAGTAGATTTTGGAACAAACTGGGAGAGGACCTTTTCATCGCAAAACACACAAACTACCTCATCGCTGCAGACAAGTGTTCAGACTGAGGGGAGGCAGATGAACTGACAGATGAAATGCAATAAAGCAAAGAAGCATTTCAGCAGGCACCTTGTTTGACTTGCAGCAACTTTGCACGATTTACCCAGGAAGAGAAATCCTGTCCCAGCATGTCGTGCTCTGACCATGACTAAACAGCAAAGCTGAACCAGAAGTTTTATTTACTAAGATTGTACTGAAGGAAGCAAAGACAGTGCTTGGTGAGTCATTCTCTAGGGGAGAAATACGCTCATTGAAGATCAGCGTGATGCTCCAATTCAAGCACCAAAGTCCAAATACTTGCACAGCATGAAAGAACCAAGAGGAGTGGAAAAAAATACAAGATGAGAAGGAAGACAGCCAAAGAGCAAAGCTTACCTTTCTCACAAGCTGGAGACCTTGTAGAACACCTTTCTGGGGTCTTTTCTTGGAACATTTTCCATTATCTTGGAACAAAATGTGAACGTGGAAGAGCACTCCAAGTACTGAGAAGTGAAGGGCGTATAATAGAAAGCAATTGTTTGAAGCCACGAGTATATTTGCCCTTTGCACATACAAGCTACACACGCAGATGTAAGAGATTACAGATCCACTGAGACTTGACCGGAGGAACACAGGAGGAACACAGGCCATGAACTAGCAGCAGATACAGGAATATATGCAAAATATCACATACCCCCAGAAGAAATACATTCTGGAGAGTTTCCTGTTCTAAAAATAAAGGTCAGCCCCAGTTCATTGCAAGACACAAGTTAGAGTTTGAAAATAGTCAAGGTCTTTGCATCAAGGGGTGAGATCTTTTGTCCAGTGCAGTGCCAGACCTTATTTCCGTCTTTTCTTACTCTGTTGGCCAGCTATGGGCCCCAAATTACCTGTACCTTCTGTAGCTAAGCTATAGACTAAGATGAGACTGAGAAACCTCTCTCAGCTCAACATTTAGTCTTTTAATTCTTCAAAGACGATAAATATTTGGCCGATCTTCCTCCAGAAGTTGTTGGTGTGATATGACACTAAACAATGCATAACATAAACAGCGATATTAAAGGGAGCATGGTGGAATGTGAAATATGGAAAGAGATTTCTTACTATTACCTTTGATTTTTCAAATTTCCTCTTCAAGAAAAAAAAGAAAAGGAAAAAAAAAAAACATACGGAAAAGGGGACTTTACCAAAGGTAGCATCTGTCCAGGGGAAAATAACACAATAGCATGCTTATACTTGAAGCAGTTTTGGGAAAAGAGGGACCCCTAATCGTGGGAAATGGTTGACAGGGGAGGACTGCAATGGGAAAGGAAGGGATCAGGTCTGAGTACTGAAACTCTCTGTTTATGCTTGAACTCTGGCATCTGGTATGGCAGATTTGCTGGAGGGTAAGTGAAGAGGGTTACAGTACAAAAGCAGAGGGGAAATGTATGGGCTGGGAGTAATTTCTTCCTAGTGTTTTAAGACTGAGGAGATTCGACATATTCCTTCCCTGAGTTTCCTTACACCAAAGGCAGGTTTTTGGAGGTTGATGTAGAAAAATAGTCCAACTATCTGTCTGGCTTTTGTTGGTTGCAAGACACTGAAAGTTTGCATGGCATTGGAAAAAATACCTTTCCCTTCCAATCTGTCAGACTGATGGACCAGAAAGGGTATCAAATCCATCAGGACCTGGCTGTGTGTTTTTAGTAGAAATGGAACGTAAACCACGTTTGGGGCTCACCTGTTCAGAAACTCAGATGAAAGTTTCCCTTCAGGATCTTTCATTTTCACAAACACCAAAACCCTGCATGGTGAGGAGACCTGAAGAATCTCCTGCTGTTACTCAGCGTGAGAATTGCACAGCTGGGATGGGCTCCGTTAATAAACACCGTGTTCAGAAAATCCTCCTCTGTGCATACTCTACCAGGAAAAAGAAGAGGCAGAAGGATGCAAAACTGCAAGTTACAATTTTGCATGCTCAGTTAAAATACTTTGATTTGCACAAGATTCAAAGTGGAAGTTTCGACCTCTGAGACCTGATGCACCCTAGATCAGCAGCATTTTTGTGTCTCTGGTTTGGTCCTATCCATCTCATTCAACTAAATCTGCATAATTAAGCAACCCCACATCTAAAACCAGTCTTCTGAAAATCACAGAATCACATAATCACAGAATGTTTGGGGTTGGAAGGGACCTCTGTGGGTCACCCAGTCCAACCCCCCTGCCGAAGCAGGGTCACCTACAGCAGGCCGCACAGGACC
>Ga0065711_1009305_pt1 | contig 16990 bp, 12 predicted proteins | sample Hoacrofraction12_FD_59098 | JGI IMG/M metagenome (GOLD analysis project Ga0065711, IMG submission 59098) | Hoatzin crop microbial communities from Cojedes, Venezuela - Epithelial fraction 12 v2 (version 2) | ecosystem: Host-associated > Birds > Digestive system > Esophagus > Crop | place... | reverse complement strand
TCTTCTCTTCTCTTCTCTTCTCTTCTCTTCTCTTCTCTCCTCTCCTCTCCTCTCCTCTCCTCTCCTCTCCTCTCCTCTCCTCTCCCATGTCTCTGGAAAAGGCTCAGCTAGAGAGATCACAAACTGAAACCTGCATTTTATGTTAGCAACGTCAGAGTTCAGCATTCCAAGGATTTGGGAAAGATCCTAAAAACAAACATCCCAAACTCAGGAGGAAGTTCAGCATTAAATATAAAAGAAGCCCAAATATGTTGAAGTATGGAAACCAAAACAACTTCAGCTTTGCCCTGCAGTGACCGCATGCAAGAAGAATACATTTATGATTAGATCACAGTGATGGCTGGAGCCCTAGATAAGAATAAGCTGAGTTTTTAAGACCTCCGTATTTACTGTATTGTTGCTATGTTTTTCCCCACGTGTTCCCAGAATAATACTGAGTTTCATGAACGATCAACTCCAAAATGAATGTTAACTCATAAATTGCCTGCTTTACCTGTAAATTGGCAGAAAACACCACCACTGCTTAAAGCTGTCATGTTGCTACTTCTCCCCATAGCAGCACAGATCAGTAGATGGTGGGGCTGAAGAGTGAGGCTCACAAATGGAGTCCATTTGAAGCACACTGGAACAGCAGGAGATCTCTGCAGCCATGTCCCTAGCCAGCCTGCTGGCACTTCCTGCTGACTGTTTAGGGAAAACATCCTGGGCATCTCTAAAACTGAGACTTTTAGCTCAGGGGCATGCAACTCTGAATTCAGATTATTTTTTCCTGCTTTGCAGAGAGGCTTTCTCCCTTTGCTGAATGTCTTGTCTGCAAACCCCAGCACTGGGATCCTCCTGGTGGAGCACAATTCAGCAGTTCCATGGTTCAGTTTCCTAGTGAGATGCTGCGCACCTGAAAACTTAGCAACATCCAGAGCTATTTTGTAAGAGCTAGACTCCAGCTTGGCATTGAAAGCAACTTGTATCATGGGATGGAAATCTTGGAGTAGTTCATGTCTGTAAGTGACCAGAAATGACAGCTGGACTTAGACCAGCTGAGGCCATTGAGAGTTATTTACTCATCTCTCTATGCTGTTCAGTCAGTTATTATACACAAGATTTTTATGAAGAAGAAAAATTTTGTGAGGTTGGATGGCCCAGACTTCAACACAGTGAAACAAAAATGGCAGCACAGTTTCTCTAAAACACAGGCTATTTTCACTTCCCATCTGAAATTCTACTCTTATTCAAAAGGACTATGGCCATGTATGTGTAGAAGATGCTGGACATACTTGTGCTGCTATGTGTGAGATTGCAAGCAGTGAGCTACATGGTATGTGCTGCAGTATTCACGTGTGGTGCTTGCAGTCTGCAAACACAAACTTTTCCTAAAATGCCATTCCTTCTAGAAAACTGCCTCTCTTTGTGAGTCCTCTGGTGAAACCCTCCTCTGACAGGTCATTGTTCCTTAGCCTGAAGGAGGAGAGACAAGAACAGGAAGATGGTGTTTTGGGAGAAAGAAAACCAAAGACAGCTGCCCATTTTCTTGAACATCATATTCTTCAGGCCTCAATTTGTTGGGCAAACCAGATTTGAATTGGCAAATGAGTCTGCGGATTTCTAGGCTGGGAGCAGGCAGAGCATTCACACAAAGCCCATTTCTCTAGAACACAAGCAATGAAATGTATCTGGCCAGAAAAGTGGATCAGTCTGTCAATGTGACCCCAGAATCTGCTCTCATCTTCTGACTTACTAGAGAAAAGACAGAGATGGTGTCTAAACTCCATCCTTCATGAATCATCACAAAAATATTGAAGTTTTCTGAAGGAGAATATACAGCGGGCTTACTTCAAGCCTGAGCCAGTTTGCGAAATCCTCACTGAGTGACTTCATGGTGTAGCTCTCCTCTGTGTGATTTATTTTGAGGATGCTCTCTTCTTGGGCGCACTATAAACCACAAACATGGCTTTACCTTCTCACAAGGAAGTCTGAATTCAGGGGCCAGTTGTGGATGTCTGGTGCAAAGATTTCTTCAGGCCTGATGTCTGAAAACCAAGTGTGTTGGTTTTTTTTTGAAAGCCACTAAGATTTAGGAACAGAAACCACCAGTGCACCTAGTAGTCCTGTGTGCCTTGCACAAGACGCAAAACATATTCTGGCTTGCTCCAAGTGCCACCGGGGCGAGGACAGCTTTATGGTTGTCCACAGCTAGCAAGAATAAGCACTGAGCTCAGCTTTGCCCTTGTTGCACAACTCCTGGGTTTCGTGCTGCCCCGACTCAGCTTGGCAGCCTCGCTCTGTCTGCTTGTGAGAAAGAGCAGAGCTTCCCCTTCCCCCTCTTCTCCCTGCACTCTGGCACAGAATCGTGCGTGGGAGGACCTCGTGGTGGATGCTCGGAGACTGCAGCACTCATAATGACTAGTCACTTATAAAAGACATGTTAGTGATACTATCACTAATGCTTTACATGACTATTTATATTCATGTCTAGGGTCTCTGAATGAGATCCCATCAGCTTTGCACAAGGGACCAAACAAACACTAGCAATACCCGTGACTAATCAATAGTAAATATTAATAATAGCTAGTACACTGATAATAATATCAAACATTAGTGATAACACAGCCTGACTGAAAATGCTTTGGATAGAGGGAGGGAAGGAGGGGGGCACAAAGCACAAGTCTGCCCTGGGGCTGGGAACCCTGTGATGGCTTCTGCCACCACGGCTTTGTCTACTGGGCCACACTGGCCCAGCCCCTGGGCCAAATGGGAAGATCAAATTGAAAAGGTCCCAGCTTTTCCAGCTCCATCCTGCCATCCTCTTCCCAACCTGCCTAGCACAACTGTTGGGTGACGCCTTGCTTAGGGACCATGCACATCAGCCACTTTTTGGGTTTTTTTTCAGGAAAAGGGAAGCACATAGCCTTGAAGAGACAGAAAAAAAAAAGGGGGAGGAAAAGCTGGGAAAAGCTTTTATCTATTAGCAGGCTTACAGCAACTAGCAATAACAGCATAAAGGTTTATTTGTTAGTTATTTAATAGCAATCAAAAAGCTAACTATTGACCCCAGTTACTTAAAGATTCATTTCTGTGCTAGCATTTCTATAGACAGGTGATACATATTTAAAAGGTACCTGTCAAAAATATTAAAGTTTTCCTGGCACAGCCAAATTTCAGCTGCAGGTTAATTTTGAGTTTTTCTTTCTAGCACTTGAGAGAAAACCAGACAAAGAGAAGATTTGTATTTCAGTGGGTATAAAAACAAGGAATGTAGGAATATCCACGGAAATGCTAGCTAAAGAAGGGGAAACAAATGCCAAACTCACGGACCCTCTCCACTGCAGACTTTACTACGGAGTTACAAGCAAACGTTTCCATTCTGTTCTTCTTATGTAATGACAAGGGTAAGCATTTTCATTCATGAATGAAAACATTTATGACATTTTTGGTCTAGTAATTTCCCTTTACAATCATCCTTCATCATATTTCTGAAAATCTCCTACAATTTCAGTCATATTCCTGATATTATTTTCAGTTGCATCTGTATAATTTCACTTCACCTGCTCCAATGTTTTTTCCAGTCTATTAACCACCTGAAAAATGAGAAAGCTTTACCTCGCACTTTGCAGTAGATACTGTATTATAACACCTGAAAGCACATGAACTGTTACCCAAATGCCATTCTGTAGCATTTAAAGAAAAATCTCACGTTAACTGTACCACCGCAAACTGATAAGATTTTAAGCCAAAGCTACAAAATAATTTCTCGTGTTCTTTTTACCAAGCACTTCCATGGAGAAAGCCTTTCTGCGATGGGTGTACTATGCTTTTTTGACAGTGCCCAGTTCACAGAGCTAACACTTTTCAGTGGTGGTTTGAAGGAGAGCTATTACTTCAGTGCTTTGGAAATATTCACAACAGCACACAGCTGTTTTCGCTAGGGTCAACTTTCACAACAGTGTAACGGCAGTGAAAACTGTACCAAAAATCCTTGCACAGGATGTAATCAGCCTTAAATCTACAGAGAAATATTGAGAAACTGCATTCAAGTGCCAAGAAAAACAACCGTCATTTACAACAAGCTCTTCCTAATGTCCAGTCAGCTCAACCCAAATGAGACATGTTTCTCAAAACGAAAGTAGGACAGACCAGAGATTAAAACCCCTCAACTACTTTTATGAATTTTTCTAAATAGAAACACAAAAAGACTCAGACACTGGAAACCACTACCAACCCCTCCTGCCCTTCTGTCCGTCGATTTCTAACATCAGTCAGTCTGGAAATCCAGTTCATGAGCAATAAAACGCTTGTTTTCCAACATTTTTCTCTTGCCTCTTTCAGACACTTGGAAAGTTTCTGTCCCTCCAGCGGCAAAGCTGTTATATGTCATGTTCCTTACCCAGAGAGCTTAACCTCTCTCCAGCTATGGAAGTCATCCCATAGCCTCAGATTTATGGCTTTTCTCAGGATGTCAGTCTAACCAAATACTTAGGTGTTCCCAAGAAATGCTTGAATCGCTTTTCACTTACCCCCGCCGAGTCTCAGCAGTTGTGAGTAAAGCAGAATGGAAAAAGCCCTCATATGATAGTGTCTCTAAATTTACCAGAAAGAAAGGAGCTGGGATGCTTGTCCTTTAAGTGTCTCTAAAGATGGTTTGCATAGCTGGATCTCAGCTTATCTATGCTTTTCTGCTTTTGCTTCCATACATGGATCTGTTCCCAACAGTAACTTCAAGCTGTCGAAATGAAGCTATCTGGCAGCTTTCAGCTTCATCTGACACATAAATGAGCGAAAATAAATAAATAATGATCTTTTCTGATGGCTCCTTTTTTTTTATTTGCACCTCAGAACACCTTTTCTTTTCTTCCTTCTCCCCAGAGCAACATTTGGTTATTTTTTCCAAAGTGATTCCTAGGTGAGGGCAAGCAGAAGTGACCAAGGCAGATTTCTCTTCTCCCTTTCCTGCAGGTCACATAATTTTATTCTCAGAAATAACTTTGGTTTTTTTCCTTTGTTTTGCTTATGGGTCAGAGTTTTGCATGTTTTCTACTTGGAAGCTTGTCGAGGCAATACACATCATGTCTGTAAAGAGGGGAGGTTAAGAGTCGAATTTTTGGAGAGAGAGATTATAGAAAAGCCACGTGACTGCTCCCAGATTAGCAGCAGTAGCAGAAGTAAGCATTCCTCTGATATTACAGTAGCCACTGTGGGACATACCTGAAACACTGAAGAGCAGAAGCTGCAGTTTGGAAGCTCCTTGCAGATGTATCTATGAATAAACCACTCCTTGTTCTCCTTCTTACCTTCCATACTTCCTAGGTTTCTTATTTTAGAAAGGGTTGATAAAGGACAAAAATGTGCACAGGGAGCCCTGTGTCACAGGTCAGGAAAGTAGTTGTATAATTAAATTTAACTCTGTCCTTTGTTATCTCTGCTGTGCAAATGGGAATGTGAAGGGCTCCAGTGAAAGGGCAAGACCAAGTATTTGTCATTATTACTGTATCCTATAGTGGCAATCAGACTAGGCTCCCTGGATGAAAGAAAACTGGTGAAAGACGTATTCAGGTACTTAGATATCTATGGCTGAATGTAGGTGTCCATAATCAGGTCACTTGCATTGAAAATGTCATCCTCAGACTTGGTGTTCTTGATTCATTGCAGGAGAAGGAAATTCCTTGTATATTCCCACATGCAAATTGCCTTAAGTGATTGAGCTTTTTCCCAAACATCTGTTGAACACTTGGTGGAATGAAAGTTTTTTAGGGGCTCACCAGCTTGAGCTCTACATTTAATGATAAACTACATTATTTCATTATTATGTTACAAATTGCCCAATTAGAGATATCACTTCAAATGGCATATTTGACTCCTGCTGTTTGGTGTCTCAGAAACTGGAAGGGTGGAGGTGCGTTTGAGGGGATGTGAGTAGATGAGGATCCTGGCAGGTCTCCAGCGTCTACCCGGCATCCAGAACAAAGACAACGGCCCTGGGAGCACACCCCTGGATCCCAGAGCAAGCAGAAGGCAAATGGAAGCATGAAGCAGCCAGCAAAAGGAATCACTTGCAAAAGATGAGTAAGTATGAAGAGGACCCTCCAGTTTCCAGCACGCCAGTCAAATGATTGGTGTCTGTTGTTTTGGGGTGGTGGAAAGCAATAGGAGGAGAAAATTCCTGCTGGAAATGTGTCCTGGGGTTTCTCCAGCCTTTCAAGAGCAGGAACCAAGCTCATCCTAGGAGAATGCTTAGCTGGGAATATATGCCACCGTTGCCTGTCAGACAGGCTTGGTGAAGCAGGAGGTCTATGCTCTAGTACAAATAAGAACATATTTCAGTATAGCATTTAAATTTCTGCTTAATTTTAATTATTAAATAACACTTTTGACTTCCCTGGGGTTATTCATGTGATTTTATTTCCATGCTTTACTAGGTTGTCCAGATATGGACATGAAGTTACCACAAAGCAGCATAAAAACCAAACAAGATTTGGCACCAACAAGTGAGTGTGTTTCTGTTTCACAGGTCTCTTGACTTCCATGTATTGTTCCTAAGAAGTCATAGGGCTAATCAAAATGATAAGGAAAGCAAGACTGTTGCTTCTACTCATGATATATGTCCTTCTCTCCATGCAGGAAATGTTGAAAACCACAGGTGTGCCTAACTGAAGAAAAACACGTATGACTGAGAATAACATGATAATGCTGCACTCAGAGCTTTGGTAGCCACAAGGCCAAGTGGGAAGGCTGTTATCTGGCTTTGATCTGCCCTTCTGCACAGCCACCGTGTGTCACCCTCTGGCTGAGTGACACCACCCTCTTTGAACTCCGCTCCTGTCACAGACTGGCCAAAGAGCTTCTCATATTTTCCATTGAGAGCTTTTGCATTCGTCCCTGCTGGGAGAGGTGAAGTTTGTATCAGGTCATGTGGGTGATAAGGTGAAAGATATTTTCCTAAAGCAAAAGAGAAAATAGGCAGCAGTGTTGCCAAGCACCGAGTGGGTCACAGGGAGGTGGAAATAAAACTACACAGCCCTTTATGCCCAATGACTCGTCTCCTTCTCTCCAAAACAAGCAGGACAGAGACGGAGAAAGTCTGTCTTTAGTGGCGAGACATGCGGAGGACATCAAGAGCTCTGCTTAGCACGGCACCAGGCAGATTTGCAGAAGTGCTGGTGAGTGCAGGCCTGGGATCAGGAAGGGTGCTTTCGCCTGACCACAGTCCTTGGGCTCTGTCCACTGAGGTCTGGTCCTCTTACGGGGATCTCCCTGTCCACCCCAGTCCCCTCCCAGGGCTGCACACTCTCCTGCTTTTCACTCAGCAATCAGGTGCTACATCTTCAGGATTTTGTTTCAGGAGGTTGTACTTTTTTGTGCCGTCCGTCCTCTGCCTGGCACAGTTAATGCTGTAGCCTCCAGATGAAATGGGGCCTTGGTCTTCTGAGCCGCTAGTGCTTTTTCCCGTGCTGCGCACTGCAGTTTCAAGCCACCAAAGAGGTGTTGAATTGTCTTATATGAATATCAATGTGAATTTCACAAGAGTGATTTAAATATAACTGCCTGCTTTCCTGGGAGACCCTGTAGCTGTATTCTCACTGCAGCAAAAGCTGCACCATATGCCCAGCATTTGCTGCCGTTTCCTGAAGACCGCCAGGGACTTGTTATTCTGATTTGGCTTGCACATGGTTCCAAAATAAAGGCTTGCTGGGCAGAAAGAGTGGAAGGACAGGCGCAGCTGACATCTTCAACACATTCAGATATGCTGCTCAGGTGCGTTTATGCAGCATTATGTGCTATGAAAGCTGGACAGAGCAGCCTGGTCTAATGTGGAAGTCAGCCCAGCTTTGAGCAGGGGCTGGAACTCCAGAGGTCCCTCACAATCCAAATTACCCAGTGATTCAGTGAGAAACTCAGGATAGAGTCATATGGCAGAGGAATAGCAAGGAAATCAACTCCTATGGCACCTAGTTAATTTTCTGTCATGTTGTTGTTTCTTATATCTTACAAACTCTTTGGGCATGGCCCATCTCCCATTCCACATACACAGGTTGTCTCCAGTGTTACTTGAACCTTGCTCCACTGCAAGTGAAAACCTACTGTTTCTCTCCTTTTTTAAAGCAAAGTGATTAAAATGCAGTTGGGCCTGTGCCCAGGTAAAGCACACGAAAGTCAGGCAGCCATTCTTTCCTTGTGTTAAGTATGTAAAGATTTGCAAGTGAATAAGATTTTTTCTGTTTAGGGTAAGCAAATACGCCTCAAACCTGGGGAGTGTCCAATTCTTAGTGATCATTAAGTGACTGTTTATTTCACCAAGGCATAAATTACTGTGCCTTCAGGACAAAGCTAATAGAAAAAATGCTAATTAGTGCTGGTCAGAAATTTTCCAGTGGAACATTTTTCTGTCAGAAACTCTCCTGATTAGTCAAAGTTGAAATGTTCCAGAAGAACATGTCGATTTTGCTGAATCTCCAATACCACACAGTGGGCTGAGGTGAGGTGGGGTGGGAGTAGGGAAAGAGGGAATCCATCAAAATCGTCTCTCTGATCCCCTGCCAATTTATCTGCTTGTCTGCAAGCCTTGTAGCAGCGCTAGGGCTTGGAGTTTGGGGCAATCTGCCATGCAGACAACATGCTGGAGGACAAGTCCTGAAAATTGCTGTTTCCTAGACGGGAGAGGTAAATACAGAAGTCAGGGAGCTGCCTCTCCTACCCAGCTCCCTTTCAGTGGACACCAGCCTTGGAACATGCTTGCAAAATGGCATATCAACTTATCCAAATGAGATACTTCATCGGTTAAATAGGACCTTCTCCTTGAGATCCATAAGAGGAGACTTGAATTTGTTATGGGATTTCTGCTGAAAGAAAAGGAGAAGCTGGTCTGATACTAGCTGTGTTCACTTGGACTCAGGTTTCTACAGATGTAGCTTCTCCATCCCTGACATGTAAAGTCCGCATGCAGTGCTTTTTTTCATCTCAGACTTTCCTGATTTCGGACAGAGCTGCCTCTGAGGCTGAAGAGATGAGGATCACAGCAGCTGGTCCCTGTGATATTCCTAAATTCAGAAATAACCAGGTGGTCTCCAATTTGCATGTAACCTGGGACACCTGAGGGCTCTATGGTCAGACTGGAACTGAAAAGTCCACAAGCAGTGGGCTTCTGTGGCAGTAATTGGAGGAGTCTGCTGATATCAGCTCACCCTGGACCTGCACTACAGGACTTGGAGACCACAAATTCAACGAGCAGCATACTTAGATGGTGCGTGCATCATTCGATGTTTGCTCCTGGCTCTGCTTGCATCTGCTGATGCCTTTGCTCAGCTCCTGCTGAAACCATCCTAGCTCCTTGGACTTCCACACTTCCCCCCTGCACAGGACACTCCTGGAGCCGAGCACCCATGGGGATGGTGGACATAAGGGGTCCCTTAGCTAGCACCACCTCTTCAGATGCTAGAACTGTCAGAACATGGCTCTGATGCTGATCAGAATACTGCAGTAACCAGGACTAAGGATACCCTGAATTGCCTAGCATTAATATTTGATGCATTTCAATATTTAAAGAGCTTGATAAGATAATTTAAGAAACACTGTCGCTTTCTAAATTATTTGTAGACAATTTAAAATGGAGTATATCCACTTGGAATGAACAATATTTTGGCTAAGGCAGACGTAAGGCTCAGAGAGTTGCCTACATTTATTTAAAACATCAGAGAGATGACAATTTTGAAATTCTCTGCTAGAAACCTCAGGTCTCAATAGGCCAGATTCCCAGCCAGCAGAAGCAAGCAGTGAATCCAGGCAGTGCATTAGCACTGTTTGCAATTTTTTTGACAGAAGATTTTGCCTTTGGAAATAAAGTAAAAGAGACAGAGGGTTTCCCTGAAAGTTTTGTTTTCAGTGAAAATATTTCAGTTGCCATCTAAAACTTCAAAACCACAGCTGGAAAAAAATGAACCATGAATTTCCAAGAAAGAAGAAAAAACCCTGCTGTCTTTTCCCCTTTATTTATTTGTTTTCCTGGAAACATCCCGGTGTGAGTGGCTGCAGCAGTTTACACCTGATCAGGATCAGGCCAAATAATGATAGCACTGTCACTTGCTTAATAAAAGCCGTATGAGCCTGCACAGAGTTCACTGTGGCACTCACGTCTCTCATACATATCACATAGCTGCTGTGTGCCTGAAGCAGAGGGCAGGGAGGCAATGGCACAATTCATGCGCTGTTAAAATGAGCTGCTTTATGTAACACAATATGCTTCAAACGTACCCAACGCACCACGGAAACTATGTGAGGGAAGCCAAGAAACCTCTGTACAATAGCACAAACAGAGACAAGCAGTCTGTAAAGGACAGCACACTTGGTTACCAGTGAGGGAACATTCTGCATAAAACATCCCCTTTGTTTCTGATTTTCCCATCCTAATCATCAAGGGAGGTCTCCAAACATATCATCAAAAGATGAGCCTGGGACTTTCAGTGGATCCTGGAAAACAGGAGGTGCTGGTTTTACAGTGCATGGGCATTTTCTCCAGCTGGCCCTCGGTGGTCCAGAGAGAATCACCACACTTTTCTCCCCTAACCATCTCTGGAGTCTAAGCTACTTCTTCACCTCCTTTCTTTCTGATACTTCTGTCTGCCACCCTCTTCTCTCAAACTGTAGGAGTCCGGGTAATTAAAAAAACTCATTCTCAACCTGCACTTGATGAGAAGGTGGAAAGTTCTCTTTTGCATGGCTTTTCCTGCTGCATTGCTAGCTTAGTCCTACAAACCATGCTTAGTCCTACAAAACATGCTTTGCTTGTAGCCTCAGGTCTTTGCCAATCCTGCAGTCCAGTTGCTTTATACAGCCAGCACACAAGGGCAGTGCAGGGAGAGGATGACTCTGTGGTGGTGCTGACTGTTTGCTATGAAAACCAACCATTGCTCCACAGATGCCTGGGCCAGATGCATTAGCAGCTGGAAGCCTGGTTTACAAGACAAAGCGGGGTATCTCATTTGGCCTTTCTCTGTTCTGGTTCTTTCCTGTGCAAAACAGAAATTATAAGACTTTGTTTCCACTGTTGTGTCTCTTTGGATTTAGGGGGCAAATTCTGTCTGTTACAGGAGGTGGAGTGGGATTTTGAACAGAAAAATCTTCTTGTGCTGGGTATCTAGGTACACTGTTCCTACACAGTTAGGAAAAGGAATTTTTTTTTTTCACCAGTGAAGCAGGTGCAACAACTGCTACAGCAAAAAAACCACAAGCAAACATGATAGAAGTATAGCAATGCAACAGCTGAAGGTTTCAAAATGTTCCCAGTCTTATGCTGAATGAAGGGAAGACAGAGACAGAAAGAATGGAGTTGCACACTACCACTCATGGCAAACCACACAGGAGAAGGCACCCAAGGGCAGGTTTCATTCAGCCATGACTGAATGTCACTAGCACAGCGCTGCGAGTCATTCTGCAGCCAGAGGGGATTTTGGAGCCCTGAATGGTTGAATATGTGAATTTCAGAAATTTCTTTGCTCTACACTTTTCTTATGGGCTGATACTCCTTTGTCCTGAATAGACAGGAGACCCTATTTTTTGGTTTCTTTTCCTGCCAGGAAACCATGACCAGACCCACGCAGGCCAGTAGCGCTGCTGGGATAAAAGTGGTGCTTTATCAGAAGACAGCTTGGTCACAGAATTTCACCTGAAGGTGTCTGTTGTTCTGGGAATCCCAGAGGTCATTTTTATCCCTGTGGGATCAAGAAGGAGTTTTCCATCCTGTGGGAGGACGAGTGTGGCTCAGGGGCTTCCTTGCTTCTGCAGTCGTGTTGGGGTAATGGGATTTTGACAACTTTCCTCCAGAGTGTTTTCGTTTCTGTTCATCAGCTTGTTGGTGTGATAACATTAATCAGCACTTCTGTGGAAACAGTGCTTTTGGAGACGAACATTGTAATCAGGATGAAGAGACACTGATGAGTATTGCTAAAATTAAAGAGTCTAAATTCAGCAAAATGGCTTTAACTGGGAAAATGTATTTTGATCCATAGCCACTGTTATCCACTAGCTCCCTGCTAGGTTGACAAAACCAGTCATGCTTGCAGTCAGAGAGGGTGGCACCTCTGTGGGGGCGCCAGCAAAGGTGTTCCTCACACCTCATATTTTAGCAGTGGTACTTTGCTCAGTGTGTCAGTGGTCCCCCTCTTACACTGTCATCTGGCCAGATACTTGCAGCAAGCAGCTTTGGCTCCAAGAGGGGAATGCAGTCCAGAAACAGAAAACCCAGCCCATGTTTGTGCTGGAAGACCTGGCGGCTGCCCACTGCTTGCTGCAGCACCCCTCATTCCAGACCCTGCTGCCTGTCGAAGAGATTCAGAGTTTCTTCCTGGTGTTGTCAACCTCGTATGGTCCATGGATGAACCACGGCTCTCTGTGACAGTGATCCACCTGCAGGGTAGGGAGATAAGTCTCAGGGTAACCCCCAAACGCCCTTGAGACAGGAGATGCTGTGTGCACTTCTCCATGGACCTTGCTATCTGATCTCTTACCACCACCAGAGGTGCATGCTACTAACTCCTTAAGGGAGGAGTGGCTTTTCCTAAGGCAGCCTGAGCCCTTCTTCTGTCTCTGACAGCCTCTCCGACAGTGCCTATCCCTCTCCGTTCATGGTGTCCAGTGTTTCTCAGCAATTTGTAGGGATGAGTATCTGACTACAGAAAAGCAGCCACATCGGTCATGCTGATGTTTTGTCATGTCCCAGTTTTGTTCATCTACCTTTTACCTCAGTCAAAAAAATGTCCCAGTCTGGCGTGCTGGTGACTTGCAGCATGTGACTGAGCACAATGAGACCATGCATGTGTTTGAAGACAAAGAGAAAAACTGAAACCCTTTATTAATGCTTTCCGTTTTGAGGCTGTAAAGGTTTCCCAGTGGAAGGTGTTGTCTTTGTTTTCCCTCTGGCAGCAGTGTCCTTCAGGCTCTGATCTCTCCTGGATGTGTGTAAGTCTTGCTGGAGACAGCAGCTACAGCTATGGGGGCTGGAAAAGGACAGTTCTTTGAAGTCCCTGTTGCAATAGTACAAACTGGAGTCGATAAATATTCAAATCCAGAGAGTGATGCCAGGGTGTAACGTCAGTGTTAGTGTGACTAGAATCAGGTAATTTGTGCATGAATGTGACTAAATATTAAAGGAAGATATCTATTTGCTCATAAACCTGTCAAGGGTGAAGATTTTCAGAAGTATTTCATGGCCTGTAAAACTTAAATACAAAGCCGTATCACTTCCCACTGAAAGGCATGAAATGACTCACACTGCCAATGCTGGGGCCACAAAGCTGCAAGTGCACAGCTCTGGGGCATCCCAAGCCTCTGTGTTTCTACCCTTGCTCAGGAGAAGTGAGAGTTTCTTCAGCCTCCGCGAGTGACTTCCTGCTTTACCACCTCTCTGGAGAGAGTGAGGAAAGCAGAGGAGAAAAGAGAATTTCTTACTGCTGGGTATTACTGCTTATACTTCACACATTGCCACTTAATTTTATTAATGCAGTTCATACAACACAGGACAGATTTAATATGCAATTAATATAATTACTAGGGAATTGTTAATAATTTCCTGCATGTTCTCAGGGGTCTGAAAGCAAACCCCAGCCTGGCAGAGCAGCAGTCCTAGCACAGCACGTCCGATCAATGATTATGTTTCCTAATTTTTTGCCCTTCCTCATGACTATCTACCCAAAATGTTTGCTTCACTCTCAGTTGGAGGGCAGAAAAGGGAAGAAGGGAGTTGATTTTGCCTGCTGCTTCCTTTTCTACTGTCAGAAACATGCCCCAGCCACTTCTTTTTTTGTGAGTTGATTAAATAGTGGTCTCTGGGCCCTGAGAAGTGAGCCTGGCTCTGGGTGAAGAAGTGTCTCACCCCCATCTGCCATGAACCATGGATTTGTGGGTGGGAAGATGTTGCTGAAGAGAAGGCATTCCAGGAACATCTCGGGCATCAGAGACAACTCTCGTCTTCCCACTACTGCTAGTCAGTACTGATACCCAGAAGACCTTCACTCTGTGGGGCACAGCACTGGCCTTCATATCAGCACCGCCCCCAACATCCCCACTCTTTTCTCGAGGCAGTAAAAAGGGGGTGATGTCAGCAGCAGAGGAAAATAAGACGACAAGCTAGGAAATCTTTTTTCCCCAGGGGGGCAGCCAAACATGAACATGGAAGCTCAGAGAGGCTGTAGGATCTCCATGCTTGGAAACACTCGGACCTCAGCTAGACATGGCCCTGCACAACCTCATCCAAGCCTGACCACAATCGCTTCCCACCTCATTTATTCTGTGATTCTCTGTATTTCCAAGATCCAAAGGTTTGATAGAGAAAGTTTTCTGGAACTGATGACTGTCTCTTACCCACCAGCAGGCCCAGGGCAGAGGCACAGGGTCCAGCATTTCTTTCACAGGAGTGAGCTGGCTCCAGATTTACCCTCTTGACAGACACCCTAATCTTTGCACTGTCTTTCATCTTCTGCTAGTTTAAGATTCAGGACTGGAAGGCAGTGAAGACAGAGATTGATCACTTGATACTTTAGCAGTGATTATTATGCATTCATTCATTTAAACTAATTTGGAGTTTATTTTTCATGTTTTTGAACGCTGCCTTTGGATAGTTTAAGAGCATTACTTCTAGTGACTGCAAAAATAAATACCTGACAGCTCTAGTTTAGCAATGTGTCATCTGTATGGATGTTTTCTGATGTATAATAATAAATATATGCTTGTTAGGAATATATGATCTATAAATCAAAATTTCCAAGGTCTTTGATTAATTTTTGTGAATAGTGTAAGGAAGATTGCTTTCACCCTGTCACAAGCAATCTCTGCTCTGGGCTCTAGTAGCAGCCACAGGCACTGAGGTCACAAACCAGCTTCTATTCAGTCCCCTTTGCTTTAATTTTCCTATAACTTTCTGAGATCTGGGGCTAAAATTTTCCATGCTGAGCAGCCTCTGCCTGAGGAAGGCTTTAGACAGCTGTATTTTGGGAAGGAGACTGCACTAAGATGCATTATTTTCCCTTTCCTCCTATGGCAAGGACAATGGGATAACATTTGCAAAGTGGCATGAAAGTCCTCCTTCTCTCCGAAGAGATGGATACAACTCACAGCTGGAAAGATCTGGCTGAGGCAGGCTTACAAGCACACGAAAAATACTGTATGAAGCATGAAGTCAGAAGAATTGTATGGGAAGCTGTATGTTATAGCCCCAGACCAAGAATCCATCCCTGCACAGGTAATGCTTATTCTCATTTGTGGGTTGCTCCACTCCCCAGGCATCATCCCAAGGACGGGGATGGGGCAGGGGGCTGGGACCTCTCGAAGACAGCATAAAAGTCTCAGAAAAATGCCTGGACCTCCCTGGTACTAATAGGTTTTCTGTTTCTGCTTTACTGCAGACCACGAGTATCCATGCCTTGTTCATAGTGCTTGAAAAACCTTTTAACTGATGATTTTGGAGCAATGAGTTTCCTGGAAGGAGGAAGCGTTGTCCCTAGACCTGTCACTCCCTGCCTGATTGTCTGCATGTTATAATGGATGGGACAGGGGTGTGAAGGAAAGACATGGTGTTTTCCAAAGCTATGTTGGCTTGGTGCCACACTATGTGGCTTGTCTGCTGTGTGGCATGAGAAGGTGGTGGGTATAGGGCAGGGATCTTGTGCTGCAAATGTAGGTGCTGATGTAGCGCAGAAGGGGGAAATTTGTATCTCACTGTAGGCAAGTCTGCCTGTGCATGCAGATCAGGGCTGCAGCCTGGAGGTTTATCCAGACAAGCTCTTATTCCAGTGTCCTGCTTTCTCTTCCCCTAGGTATATTGTATCCACTGATGAAGGTGGTGCCAATTAACAAAAGCTTTTTGTAAAAGCTAGCTCTTGGTTTAGGAACGGCCCACTATACCTCCCGAGAGCACTCATTTCTTCAGAATTGTTTTAATTTTTTTTTTCTTCTAACCTTGTTTTTGTGCTGTACTCTGAAAAAGCCTGGTTCAGCCTGAAAAAACCTGACTGCTGATACCCCCGCACTCTGCTGGCAAAGCACTTGGAGTTTTACGTTTGTCTCCCTGCCTGTCCACTTGTCACAATTATCCGTGGTTAACAGCACTGCTGTACCACAGCCTCCTTGGTGTCATCTCCTGGCTTGGAGGAGATTAAACAGCGCAAGCAGCTGAGGATGCATGGATGTGCGCCAAAGAAGGAAAACGGAAAGAATTAGTTTTTGTGACTTATTAAATACAGTAACATACTGAGCCTGCCTAGAAAAGCTGGAACAGCTGGCGTTTAGATAACTTCAGTCATTTTAAGGCCACCTTTCTGCAGAGTTTAATAGCCCATTTTAATTCTTGGTTTTCTGTTAGGTGGAGGCCATTGGCTGTTCTGCTCTATAGCATCAGGTGGCTGGTCCAGGTAGACTCCTGGATAAGCTGGTGGGAAGGTACCTGTGGTGTCTCTAGTCCAATGGGTGTCTTAGTGAGGCATACCACGTACCCAATGTGCATGTTATTCCTGAGTCTATCCATTTCTAGCTTTTACGGCTACCTGTACAATGCAAGAACTGCAGCGGATCCAGCTGCAGCCCATTGTAACACATACCTGATGACCAACCATCTCTTAGGGACACCTTCTGATTCAGTGCCATGCAGGCAGATTGGGTTAGAGGGTAGGTACCAAAAAACCCCCGGTAGTGCCCAGCATGTTTATGACCACGGGTTAGTCCTTCTGGAAACCTGAGTGACCACATAGCATGTTTTCTACTATATGATTAGGTTTGCCAGCTCAGATGAGAAGATGTGTTCTCTTCAGACATGGATTTAGCAAGACAATAAAAAAAATTGCATGAAAGCCGACACTTTTTGCAATGGAATGACGCTTTTATCGTAGAATAATAGAATGGTTTGTGTTGGAAGGGACCTTAAAGATCATCTAGTTCCAACCCCCCTGCCATGAGCAGGGACATCTTCCACTAGACCAGGTTGCTCAGAGCTCCATCCAACCTGGCCTTGAACACT
>Ga0065711_1008140_pt1 | contig 16991 bp, 12 predicted proteins | sample Hoacrofraction12_FD_59098 | JGI IMG/M metagenome (GOLD analysis project Ga0065711, IMG submission 59098) | Hoatzin crop microbial communities from Cojedes, Venezuela - Epithelial fraction 12 v2 (version 2) | ecosystem: Host-associated > Birds > Digestive system > Esophagus > Crop | place... | reverse complement strand
ACCCAGCACCACCATGCCTACTGAACCGTGCCCCAAAGTGCCACGTCTACACGTTTTTTGAACACCTCCAGGGATGGGGACTCCACCACTTCCCTGGGCAGCCTGTTCCAATGCCTGACCACTCTTTCAGTAAAGAAATTTTTCCCAATAGCCAATCTAAACCTCCGCACGCACAACTCGAGGCCATTTCCTCTCGTCCTATCGCTAGTTACTTGGGAGGAGAGACCAACCCCCGCCTCACTACAGCCTCCTTGCAGGTAGTTGTAGAGAGCGAGAAGGTCTCCCCTCAGCCTCCTCTTCTCCAGACTAAGCAACCCCAGCTCCCTCAGCCGCTCCTCGTGAGACCTGTTCTCCAGACTCCTCACCAGCCTCGTTGCTCTTCTCTGGACACGCTCCAGCACCTCAATGTCCTTCTTGTACTGAGCAGCAATATAACTTTCCCATTCCTTAAAGTCAGGGTAAGAGAACACTTATTTTAAGAGCAAGTAATGTAATTCCCAAGTGGTATTAATGCCAGGTGAAAACAGAAATGGCGGCAGAGAAGTGGCTTTTGTAAGTGCCGTGCGCCTGTGTGCCCGCGCGGGGCTGGTTCCCGTGCAGGGGGGACGCCTTCTCTCGGAAGGATGCCCGTGTGAGGAACAGGGGCGTGAGGGCTGTCTGAGAGCGCTGATGGGCTGGGTTGAACTGCTTGGCATGCATTATTCACTGCAGTCTAACACGGAGTTTTGGCACTGCGGTACAGTAGCAGCTTTTACACAGTGAACAAGAGAAAAAGTGTGTCTGAATTTTTCCATGAACAGTCAAAAGCCTTTGTGTCTGAAAAACTTGTACAGAGATACTAATTCAGAAGAACTTTGGCATTGATTAAACAGGTCACATCTGATGTATTATGCATAAATGAGCTTAAAAAGTGCTAGTCTTCAAAAATAAAGCAAATAGGATGAGGTGATATACATTTCTTTCTGAAAACCAGCAGTCACTTGGACTCAACAAAGAGTAATTAATACAGTTTTAAAAGATGCACTATATAATTCCATGAATACTTAAGGCTAGGATGAAATAATACCCTATATTGGTCTCGAACCACAATGAATAATATGATTATTTTTACTTTGCAAGAGGTCACAACAAATGTTTGAGATTTAAGCTGCCATAACTACAAATTTAGCAGAAAGTAGGCATTTAATGATAGATTTCATTGCTGTGGTTTGGGTTTTATTTTGAATGTTTGTTTTGTCTTAAAAACACTAATGCTAAAATGTTGTCCCAAATATTTATTTTCAAATTACTTATTATATCGCTGTAAATTACAGGGTGCAGTAAAAGCCAGATTTAAAAGGAGGCATACTTTACTTTCTCATATTTCTAAAAATAGCTTATGAAACTCGGATCGTCATTAAAAAAGTTCTTTTTATACAACTGAAGTTGCTAGCGCTGAACTAGTGGCTTTCCCCCAAGTGGCCCGATGGACTGCGCCAAATTTAGGTCTGTAATGGTAGAGGTTAACTTCAGGAAGTCCGAGTAAAACTGTAATCTATAATTCTGCCACAATTACAGTGTTTTCTCTCAAATGATAGTGAAGTCGCTGGGGTGAATGCTAGCAAATACCTTGTAAAGATGTTCCTACGGCTTTTATTGTTTTGATGCTTTTGCATTCTCAGCACGTGCTGTTCGGTTCGGCAAAAGGCCCGGGTGCGACCCAGGGCGGTGGGAGGCTGTGGGTTGCAGTCGGCGCTCAGCACTCAGCCAGACGCAAAGGGCGGAGCACGTAGCTGATGGCAAAGAGATGCATATGCCACGTTGACAAGATGACGGGTAAACAAAGCCTAAGGGACACTTGTTAAACTCAACACAGCCAAAAATGCATCTTTTCCATGATATTTTTAGAAGGCTTCAGCCTAAGGAAAACATTCACCTGTGTGACCTGAGGAAAAGACTAGAGAACTGGTTGCTATTTAGCCATCAGAAAAACCATATGTGCATCTTTTGCAGATGCCCTCCTCAGTTCTTTCCTTCCGGGCATATTTCTGGAAGACTCGCGCGTCTCCCCCTGTGAATCGCAGTTCCCTGCTGGCTTGTCAGAGTGAGGTGGGACCAACACACGTCAACCCTGAACCTAAATCCTGTCTAGCAGGTGTGACGTGAGGGCTGCCGGCAGCCCCTGCTCTGTTACTGGGCCACTGAAGGAACTCTGCGTTGCTGCTGCAAGCGCTGCTGCTTGCTCCCTCGGCTCACGGTGTAGTCCCTGTGAGGGGAGCCTGAAGGACGTGGCCGTTACGTTAGCTCTGCCTGGGCGTGAAAAGAGCTGAGTGCCTGCCGGCGTTCGGGCAGAGCTCTGGTGTGAGCAGGGTGACCCTGCAGAAGCAGGGCCATGTGGGGAGCAATCCGGCTAGGGAGCAGTGCAGCCGGGGGGCTGTCGGCACCGTCGGGGCTTGGCCTGGCCTCTGTCCAGGCTCAGAGTCAGTGGCGTGGAGAGCAGGAGCGTTGTCGGGCTCTCCGGTCAGCACGGGGCAGCAACAGCCCGGCTGGGAGGGCTGCAGAGGGACCCAACACAGGGCCCCTCGCCGGTGCAGAGCAGCAGCTCCTGCTGAAACAGGATTTCTGAGCAGGCGTTTAATAACGAGCTCTTTCAAGCGTATCCTAAATAAATGAAAACGTAGCCGAAGCCTTTCTGAGCTAACTTCCCCAAAGCTTTTGGCCTGACGTGCTGCAGGCGCTCGCACAGCAAGTAGGTGGCCTGTGCTGCTGCCCATACTCTGTCAGGAAGACAAAGAATCTGGGAGAAGCATCAATCTGTTTCTCTTCACAGGGCTGTCTCTTCCCCCCTTTGTCAGTCAAAGGTGTCAATGTCTCTCCCCTCTATCCTCCCCCCTCCCCAAGCTGAGTAGTGTCAGTCATTCCTGTTTTTTTCTTTTTATTAATGATTTTGCAAGGCTATGTCATTACTGTGCTATACATTTTTATACAGATGGCACGACTGTGCATTTTAATGGCAAATCTGTTTCTCACATAACGCCTGAACTGCAAAAAGACTTTGACAGACTGGTTCAAGGAAAACAAACTGGTTTTAAATGTAGCAAAAACTAAAACAATGCCTTTTGGCTCTCCTAATCATCTGAACTCAAAGGATGATTTTATTTGGAAGTCAGAAATCTTAGGGAGAAGAGTGGACCAAACTTGCGTGTTGAAAGAAAACCAGAGGAAAGAGATAGAGAGGTTCGTCATTCACGGGCTGTGTGTTTAGTTCAGCAAGACGCAGAGGATTCGCCCTTCATCCTCACACTAACTGAGTGTGATCAGAGCTGAATTTGGCCTGTAACTCTGGAGACTTTTGGACCCTGCAGGGTTTTGAATTTCACAAAGAACTGAGGTATTAAGTTTATAAATGTGAAAAGTAGAAGGCGGGGAAAAAAAAAACCAACCAGAAGATGAAAAATGTGTGTCTCTTAAATATCACCAAAATCAAAGAGCAGAACACATATTTGTCAATTTTTGGAGAATCCTGTTTCTTCTTTGATCATCTCCTTTGCATTTTATCTTCTTTTAAGCCTGTGTAAGGGCAAACAGTTCTCTGTGGTCCTATCATCACTGTTCTCTGAAGTGACACATCGGTTTCTGTTTATGTGCTATCCATTTATCTGTTTAATATTTTTAGTTTGCGATTGATATATGGACATAATTCACAGTAGCCCTGATCTTTCATTGGCTTCAACACTGAGTAGTTGGCTAGCTCGAACTGGAAATGTTAGTCCTCTCTACTTGCTCTGCTCCAATGTATTCGCTGACGTGAGCAGGCTGAGGTCAGGAGAGAGTTGCTGGTATCTTAAAGCTCTTGCGTGTCTGAATTTTCACAACCTTGCTGCCTTTATATCCCAGATTCAAAGGACTTGACAACTCATTGCTTTGGCACTTACATTCATGGTGAATAAAGCTCAGTGGCTATGTTGGAAAGGATGACCAGGAGAAAGGGGAGGAGAAATTCATTCTTATTAGCACTGAAAACCCAGATATTCTCTGAGGGCCCCGAATAGCAGCAAATTCTGTCTGTCGTATTGTTGGGTGTGCTGTTGTCTGTGCTGGCTGCAGTGAAGTGTAAGAATAGTGATGTTCAGAAGTCTGTAAATATTTGCTTTAACAACATTTGAGGAGCTAGGGAAAATTAATGTAAGATGGAAAACACTGGCAGACCTAGCTGCTCTTGTCACCTCAGTTTCTTGGAGCAAGCCGAAGGTCTCTCTGTAGGTCAGAGGGATCACTAGCTGCTAACGATGCTCTGCCGTGCTGGAAAGACCAGATAATGTACAGGCATTCTCCTCTGGCCCCAGATTTTCAGCAGAAAGCAGCAATTTCTGCTTCTGCTTTTCTTGATCCTCTGGAGACCCACCAGTGTTCTGATTCGGCCCCCAGGATGTTTTCCTTTTTTGTAGCCTGTCTGGGTGTAAACATCTGATTTTTGGTAGGCCAGTACTTCAATAACATGGCAAAAATTGATGTGGGGAGAAAAGCACTTCTTGGAGTGTCTGCTCCCTCTTTCTGCTTCCCGTCTTAGCGTTGAGTTAGCATCAGCCTGAAATCACATGGTTGTTGACCACAGCTGCATTTTATATCCACTTCTGCAGCATGTGTGTAGGACTACAAACACAACTTATTGGAGAGTTGTGTCAAGAACAACAGTGTATATAATTAAAAAAAGCATCATTTACAGAATTCTTTCATGACAAAGTGTAACATCACTTTTATTTCATCATAAATAAAAGGGGCGTTGGATAAATTCTTGGCATGATGGGAAAGCTGCCAAACATGAATATGGCTTGAATTTATCAGAAATTGTTATTCTTTTTATTCACCATGTTATACAGAAGGCATCATTTTGTGTGGCGCAAGAAACTTCCTCTCTCCACCCTAAATATGTGGCAGGTGAAAACCATTGCACTGAGACATCATTATGGTAATTTTTTAAAAAGTTATTCCAGATTTCCCCCCACAAAGTACTTTTCCTTCATGAAGATGATTCTCCAGTTCTAATGCCTGTTTTTTCTAATGTGAGAGCTCCAGCAGACTTCCAGGACTGTGTCAGGAGGGCGAGGAGGGGCAGATGGCTCTGGAATACAGAGCAGGTAGAAGTGGGCCAGAGATGAAAAGACTGCGCTCTGGGTGCGAAACGCTTTACTGGTAGTGTGAGCCTGGAATATTTCGAGTACAGTTGGCGCTTTTGTTATGACCTAGTGGAACGAGGCTGTGTTTCTGCCTTTTTTTAAAGCTACCTAATTTTGGAAGCAGTTAGTAAGTAATAACATTTGATGTACAAAATCCAACAAGACTTTGAGTTTTCCGGTTGCGGTTAGAAATTAGCACATCAGAGCAGTCGGGTAGGTGCTGCACACTTCAGCACTGAGCCGAGCACCCTGAGCTGGGTGCTCCTGTTATTGTTCCCTGGGTCCAGTCATTAACCTGTATGAAGATGACTGCTATCTACTTGACATGGTAGAGAAACCTAGGAAATACATGCAGGAACACTTCAGTGACATCTAGATGAAAAGTTACTTCAGTCATGTCTGCAAACCTTTTGACTGACCTTTTTACAAGCAGAACTTTGCTTGTGTAAGCGATTGCAGAAGGCAGGTTTCAAGAATGTGGCCCTGAGAGCTGTTTGCCCGAGTCCCGTGAAAACAGAAGCTACGGTTCTCGGGAAGGCGAACACTTTCTTGTCGTTTGGTCGTCCAGTCTATGAGGAGATGCAATAAGCAGTGATTCCATCCGAATCAGCAGCTAGTTAACGCAGAGAAGCTTGTAGGCAGATGTAGACACAGGTAGGCTTTTCAGACCCATCTCTAATGACTCTTAGCAACAGCGTTGCAGACTTGTAAGAGTTTAGCTGGTATCTTGCATTCTTTTGAGATTTTCACTCCTTATTCCATAGCTCTTGTGATCTGCACTTGTCCAGATGCTCACCCACGTGAATCTGTACTTGATGTGAAAGGATGAGCGCAGGCCAGCGCTTGAAGCTGTGGCAGCATGCTAATGACTGCCTTCCTGGCAACAACGAGGCGTAACATCGTTGAAAGAGTTAGACAGGCAGTACCGACGGGGCGGGGGTCCGCGGAATAGCAGCCGCTGAATTCTGGAGGGGGCTGAGAGAAGGTGGCGAGCACAGCTCTGCTTTGCGGTGGGTGTTTTAACGGGACTGTTTGCTGCTAAAATAGTTTAGTGTAAGAACTGGAAAAACTGCAAGGGCTCCTGTCTTTGTGGATCAGGATAGTAAGATATTCCAGGCCATCCCCCACCTGTGCCCAGCAGGTAGTGGCATTTGAGGTCTTAGAGTTTACTAGAGTTTCTACCCTCAGCCTTGGATTTTCTGCGTGTGGAAACCAGGACCAGGGCACTGGAGCAGGAGGAGTCCTCACCGCGGGGTGGAGGTGAAATGTGTCCAGGCTCACTGTGGCCGTTCTACTCCCCACGAACGCGCAGTCGGATCCCCTCCTGGAGGGAAACCCCGGCAGGAGATCCGCCTTTCGGCCGTGGGATTCATTCCCTCAGTAACACTCGTGGGATATCCTGGCTCCTGTTACAAACAGCAACAAAGCTGTTGTTCACAAGCTAAGTTGTGTTTCCCCTTTTTATTAACAGTGCATTAGGAGAACTAATTAGCGGCACCTTGGAGATTTCCCGTCTGGGAATCCAGGCTATAAATATCTTCCCTGCTCAGCAAGGAGCTCTGCGGAGTGGGACTGCACGGGGGATGCTGCAGCTGGTTAAACGCTGCAGCCTCTGTGTGGGTGTCTCTGTTAGGTTCAGAGAAGCTATAAAGCTACTTCACTGAAAAGTGGTTGTAATTTTTCATCAAAACATTTTTAATTGAAAAAAATGACTTTGATTTGCTGGAAAAATTTATGTGGCGAGCTTCTGCTTTGGTTTAATTTTTCCGTTTTCCTTCTGTTAGCAAACCAAAATAATTTCACTTTTATCAGCAGAAAAACAAAGGAATATGAAGGATGTGGATAGAAAGGGAATAGTGATCTTTGCGCTGTTGGGCTTCAGAAATTGACCCCTCTGTTTCCATTTGTTTAGTAACGATGCAAAGAAGAGATTACAAACAAAGCCTTGGGGGGGTGTGGGTTTGGGGAGTTTCGCAGTGGCTGGCTTCCAACATTTCTTACGGGGCTGGTGGGAAGCGTAGACCCTCCCCGGAGGGCGTTTTGGAGTGAGAGCCTGGCTTAGGCACTTTGCGTTTCCATCCCATGGACCCCAGCCTTCCCCGTTGCCTGAAGCTGGAGCCTGGGCAGACTCGGTGCCGAATGTTAATCATGGCAGCACAAACATTGCCAAATGTTCACTTTGTTAATTTTGTGTGCGTGTGTATGACTCTGAGTAAAACTTGAGGAATTTTGAACCAACTTTATGCCTTAGTCGTATCAACAGAACCATGGCTAGGAGGGAGCTTTGATCCTGACTCTTAATACATGTTAAAATGAGAAAAATTCATAAAATGCTGTGACAACGGTCCTGAAGAGGAGGTGTCTGTCAAATCCTGACTGGCGCTGGGCGGGTGGATATGGACTGCTTGTGCGTGGGGCTTTTCCCTGCTGCAAGGGCTCGGGGCCGTGGTGGGAAGGTGGCGGGCGGTGTTCCCTGCCCCGCTGCGCAGCACCCCGTGTGCTCCCCTGCCCTCGCACGGTGCCGCTGGCGGCGGCTCGGCTGGCCGGGCACCGCGCCGAGGGGCACGCGTGGTGTGACCACGGGCGGCGAGCAGGAGCGTGGCACGGCCAGCAGCTTGTCTGCTGCCGCTGGGAGCACAGGAAGCTGGTGACTTATGCTGGTTTTCCTCTCTTTTTATGTTCCCCCCCTCTGCCACCATTCCTCAGAGCACTGGGGAGAGCTTTGTGTGCTCGGTGGCTGCCCCACAGGAAGAGGCCGTTGACACCGGGCACTGGCGCCTGGGTGCTGCGTTCGAACCGCTCCCGCCTGCCCGCCGCAGCCTGCCGGCCTGTTTGGGGGGTTCCCGCACCCCTTGCTGCGGCAGGGCAGGAGCCTGACAGCGAGCTCTGCCTCGGTGCCGCCTTTGCTGTTTGCTGCCCAGGGTGACTTTCGCTCAGATCAGCACTGAATGCTTTCACCATGCTTAGAAAAAATCCTAGCAGCAAGCCGTGCCCTGGCGGGGCCCTGTCTCTGCGCAGCCGCCCACCTGCCCCCAGAGCACAGCCTTCCTCTCGGGGACCGCGCTGCGGGGAAGCAGGAGGGGGCCCAGGAGGAGGGGTGCGAGGCTCAGTCCTTCCCGCGGTGGGGCTGTCGGGGCCGCGGTGAGCAGTGCTCCGGCACCCGAGCGGTGTGCACGCGTTTGGGCGGGAGCGTCGGGCGCAGGGGGCTCTCCAGAAAGGGAGGACATTGCAGAAACTAATAACGAGACTTTGGCTTTGAAGGGGGAGGAAGAGAACAAGAGCCTGGGACAGGGAGGGGGGTTGGAAGAGAAGGTCCCTGTTCACAGTTGTGGAAAAACTTCTGCTGACTTCCCCGGAGCCTCTGGTTCGTTGCTGTCACGCTGGAGAGAAGCGGTCTCGTCACCGAGGGTGTTTGGCACCCAGACGCAGGCAGTCTGGGCACAGGGCAGACGCTTGCGCAGTCAGCGTGGTTCCTCTTAGCCAGCAGAAAGCTCCAGTTTGTCGCTCTGACATTGCTTGCAAATGTCCCTTGATGGGGAGCTGAGGACTTCAGATGATTCGAAACCAAAAGCTGCTCAGCAGTAAAAATGCAAAATGTTTTAGGGTAGGGCTTAGCCCGTACTCGAATTTCCAGATTAGCAGTGTCTGTCTCTTAGCATCCCCAGAGTTTTGTATCTTTGCAGCTAAAGAAAAATATACAAACTCATTATTTTGGAATAATTAGTAGAGTTCTAGAAACCTTCCTGCATTGTTGTCTGCAGAAGTACAGACTTCTTGGGTCAGGAGAACTGCGGAATCCAGAGAGAACAAACTGCATTAACATTTCAGCAGTTGTGTGACCCTTCTGCACGCATGTTTGCTATTATTTCTGTGAGCTCCCTGGATGATAAGCCTGATATAAAAAATTTAACCACGAAGGAAAAAAAAAATGTTTCAAGGACTGTTGAGAGTCTGACCAATCCCCGAAAAGCCAGGAAGTTCAGGACTGAGCCGACTCCATCTGCAGTGCTGGCTGTGCTGGTTTTCATTAGTGGCATCAGAGTGTCAGATGATGCAATTCACCACCGGCTCTGTGTTACCCAGAACCAGAACCTTTTTGCTGCTGGTTTTTAAAATACTAGAAATGTAGGGCAGGGAGGATGTTGAGAGATCTTCTCATCCCCTGCAAGGACGTGGCATCAGATGTGTGTAGGCCATCACTGCATGCGCTTGTCGAGGTTTTTATAAAAACTTCTGGAAAAGTACAGCCTGTGTTTCCCCTCCTCCAGTATTTCATAATCCGTGGCCAGAAACAGAACCTGAGTCACGTTTAGATTTGAGGTGGTTCGTTCTTCTCGCTTGCCCTGTGGGTTCCTGGGCCTTCAGGCTGGCGTTGGGCACTCTCATGTTCAGCACGAAGGCCCCGCGCCTGCGGCGTGCGAGGGAGCAGCGAGGCTCACCCAGGTCCCAGAGCAGAGAGGCAGGAACGCGTGGTGGCCTGACCGCGCGAAGGCTGGAGCTGCTGTCGCTCACGGCAGGTCAGCTGAAGCACGGTCTGTAGACCGGGCTTCGGGCAGAGCGTGAAGTTCCGTGTGTGACCCGTTCACTTGGAGGCTGATCCTTGCGCTCGGCTGCGGCCCCTCGCTGGTGCTGGCTGCTCCGGGCTGCAGCGCTGGGCAGCTGCAGGGAGCGGCTCTGCGCTGGGCGAAGCCCTGCTGGGACGGGGCACCGCGGCAGGGCCGGTGGTGCCAGCTTTGGCTCCACAAAAGATATTACTTTTCCTCCGCCTGCTTCCACCTTCCTCCCGTTGCTAAATGCAGCTTGAAGCAAGCACAGAAAACAACTCTATGTTGTTGTGGTACCTCAGACCAGGTATGAAACTGTTGCATGTTTTACCTTCTCGGTGGAGAAATCGGAGCAGTTGCTGGGGAGCTCAGCAAATACCTCAGCACTGACAGTGTAGTCAGCTGAGCGCTGCGTGCATCTGAACAAACAAAACTGGCTGGGTTGGCCAAAGCTGTGCTCATTCCCCGTTTTGAATTTGCTTCCCACAGCAATTAGAGTGGACCAAGAATTATTCATAGATGTTTCCAAGAATAATGAATTAAACTAAATTGTAAGCTGCTTGCAGGCATAGTCAGAAGGAGATCTGATTTTCCAGATTACTCAATATCAATTATTAATTCTTCTTGGGCAACGTAGAGAAGTCTCCTGGTGTTTAAGAGGAAAGACAGTATATGCTTTATCAGTTGGTTGCTGATAGCTCCCTGTATTTTTCACATCACATTAGATTTAACTGTTTCTGCCTTCCTGAATCGAACCTGGCACCAGGGGAGGGAGCAGAAGTGCTCTGGCTCCAACAGCTCTGCTGGACACGAGCCGTTTGGTAGCCTGACTGTTCCTGAGGGCTTTTCCGTCCTGGGATGCCCGTGAACACGTCCCTCGTAGGGCAGTGGGAGTTGTGAGCCTGCATCAGGGCAAAACAAGAAAATCTCTTGTAGCTTACAGTAAAACCAAGCCAACAGAAGCCACCCCCCGCCCCACGTTCCTGGGCTGTCCTTGCTTGCTGCCTTTTTGCTGTGTCCGTCTCTGTAGCAGGCTGTGCTGGAGAGGCTCCGTGCTCTCCGCCGGCGAGCTGCCGGGCTGCTGTGGGCACGCGGCTGCGCGGACGGACGGGCTGGGGGGAACGGGGCTTAGCTTGTCGGGGCGGAAAGCCTGCTGCAATTTCAGGGTCAAATCCTACATGTAGTGTAATTTTGGAGTAATTGCAGAGACTTAATAGAGCTGCTTGGGATTTACTCTGGATTTGCACCAGGATGAATTTCATCTGACAGATAAAATAGAGCTCAGCATGTCTGTGCCAAAACTGAGCAAAATGTAAACATTTCAGCCCCTCGAGGACGCTCATCCCAAGTGATGATGGGAAAAATAAAGGAGGTTTGCATTCTGGCAGGTGACTCTCAAGAGCTAGTAAGCAGAAGGAGATGAGAAAAAAAAAATAACAGCACAGTGACCCAAGCCATTACAAGTACTTTTGAACTGACCCATTGAAAATGTTTTTGAAGAAGGGGTTAGAGAACACAGGCCTCGGTTTCCCTGTGAAGCTGGGCAGCAGTGAGACGTGGCGGGGGCTGCGGGAGCGGGCAGGGTGCTGGGGCAGCTGGGGGTGGGCTGCGGTGCGGGCCGGGCCGGCTGCCCGCAGCCCACTGCAGCACCCGTGTTCCTGTCCGCCCACGTCTGGTTTGTGGCGAGGGTGAGAAGGGCCACAAAAATGAAGAGCTTAACAATCAACCCTTTATTTTATGTTTATTCATTCATTCATTCATTATATAAATATTATGAATTACATAAATAATTATTAATTATTTGTTCTGTTATACAGAAACTTTCTCCTTTGTGTAGTGTGACATATTCTAGCTGAAAGCAGCCTTTGTTCCTGACCCTCCACCCCCCTGGTTCCTGTGCACTACAGTATACAGCTGGGCTTCTGGGGCTTGAGCTGGTTTCTAGCTCAAAGTAAAGGGATAAATCCAGGGAGGGTGCGTTTGTGTCACAGCTGAAGGTGGTACAGAATTTGTTTTTAGAAAAATAAAGAAGTTCATATTAAAAAAAGACATTTTATCTGAAAAAGCTTGTTACTCATTTTCCCCTGGCCCTATCCTGCTTTTTCTCTTCTGGCTACTTAACGTAGAAGTTGCAGTTGCTTAATGATGCAAAACTCGTATGTCCTAAAACAGTCTTCATGAACTGGACTGAAATTTCTATAACTGCTATTTTAGACAAGAATCGTACACTTTGCAGTATGCAGCATCCCTCTTATGTAAAATATACCAGCTCTGCCACTGCACTGTATTTTAGTCACCATTCTTGGATATCCTTTATCAAAAGAGTCATTAACGAGACTTTCCGTTTCTCTTTCCACGGGCAGACAATACGCTCGATGTCTTTAATTAGCACCTTCGTTCCTCTCCCCCTTCCCCCTCTCCCAGGAAAAAGCCAAACCTTCTTCACTACCAAAATGGCCTGTCAAAACCTGACAACTGAAGTTCTGCCTTGTCAATATAAAATTGTCTGTACCGCTGTGCAAGCTGAATATTTGGGACTGGTGCAAAATAGCGCACCAGCTGCATTGTCTGCTTTCCTACTTTATTCCATTTCTGCTTAATTTTTTCAGGGCTACTGAAGGATTTCTGGACTCCCCTGAGCATTTGCTATAGAAAACAGATCGTGTTTCCGTAGGGGCTGTGCGGAGAATTGTTCTAAGGGAGCGTTTGTGGATGCATACAGAAATGGTGCTCGTATATCCATTTCTATGTGCTTTCCTGTGTATATTAGTGTATTTGGAAGCGCTGAGAACTCTTCTATCAAAGGGTACGTGAATTCAAGCATTGTTTTCCTCTCAGAAGTGGGATTTTAGTGGGAATGCTGGCAGGCCCCTCATAACAGAAGGACGGGTGGGTGCTGCTACTGTATATGTCTGTTGTTGTCACATTGGATTTTGTGCAATAAAAATAAAACCCTTGGTCAGAAGTGTCATAAAAGTTTGATTGACTTTCCTCTTTAATTGCTTATCATCCTCGAAGAGACTTCTTGGCATTTAGAAACCAGTGAATCTGTTTCCCATTTCTTTAGGCTTTATAAATACACCCTGTTTATATTAAAATGATAGACAAATATACATAAAGCTGGAAAACATGACCACAAACTCTTTTTCCTCTCTCTATGCATTTAAAAAAAAACACCCTAAAGACACTTTTATTGTTGCTAAACTTTTGCCCTTGGCTGGTAGAGCCTTCTTTATGCTTTAATGAATCCAGACATCCTTTTCATGTGGTCCTTGGATGTTCTATATTTTATATCTCGTGGCTTTATAAAAAGGGAAGAATGAGCTTGCTGCACAAACATATCAGATGGTAATTTTTCTGTTGCTTTTTGCAAGTCAGAAATGTTGTAACGTTTCCATTTTAAGAAGAGACTTGTTTCTCCCTGCTCCGGGAAGCCGTGTTAAAGGGTTTCGGTAAGCCAGCGGACACCGAGATGGAGTGTCGTGGCGGCGGGTGCTGGGGATGGCCAGGCGAGCGCAGAGACCTTCCCTGCTCGTGCTGTCATCTCCAGCCATCGGAGACGTGGCCTGTGCCGCCGCAGCCTGCTCGCTGGGCCGTAGGCGTGGGACAGCACGCGGGGACTTTCGCCCCGACGGCTGAGCTCCTCTCGCGCGGGCTCGTCCCTGCTGTGGCGTGCTCGGCGCTGTAGGACGGCACCTTCCCCCCGCGACCCGCGGAGTCGGAGCTCTGGGCTCCGCTCCAGACGCGGGCAGGGAAAGGGGCCTCGGCCGCACGGTGCCTCCGGCCCGGGGAGCGGGCAAAGGAGGGCCCTCTGCTTGTGCGGGACAGCGGAGCGTGGCCCGAGGGGGGAAGGTGATGGGAACGAGGGCCCAGGGGGTGCTCGGGGGGGCACAGGGCTCTGCGAAGCTCTGGGGGGGCCTTTCGCTGCCGAGCAGGGAGAGGGGTCCAGAGGAACAGGGGAGGTCGGGGCTGCGTGAGGGGCCCCCAGCCCCACTGCACGCTGGCCTGAGCAGAAGTCCCTGGAGCACGGAGGCTCTCGGTCCATGTGCGAGGAGGTGCTCTCAACAGGTTTACAGGTGCCCAAATGCGGTAGAACTACTGGGCAGTGTTGTACCAGAAAAGAAGCTTTGGCTTAGTAATACTAGTCTTCCACCCCGAGGAACAGAGCCCCCAGATGATTCGCTGACAAAGTACATCAACCTCCAAATATTGCTAGAGAAAGAAAACCCAAGTTAGAGAAAGTGCAGCTCAGCTGTGAAAAGATGTGGGAGTTGTAAAACCAGCCGTGTTAGAGAAAGGCTAATGGACAGCATTTTTAGACATTTGCCAACTGTTTGCTTGGAGGAAGCATGGCTTCAGTGCAGCTTTGTGGGATGGGTCTGCTGTGGGCTTTGGGACGGGGCTGCAGAGGCTGGGGCAGCGAAGCAAACTCCCACATTTTCTTGGTGAGGTGCTGTGTGCTTGTCTTATACCTTCCAGGGCCTGAGAACTTCACCCCTCGGAATGAAATGCTTAAATGCTGGCAGAAGGTGCCTCCTGTTACTGAATTTAAAAATCTAAGCTTATTTAAACAGGCAGGGTAGCAAACCACATGCCCCAGAGGACTAATTTTGATCTTTCTTCTCTGTTCAGGGCTCCTGTGTGTGTTTGCTAGCCTTGTGGTCCGCGCTGCAGTAGTTCTCACAGAGTGTGAACTTCAGTGCTTGTGTAGTTAACTCTTTTCTTACACAGCTTTATAAAGCAGCGTGTCTCTGCACAGCCGTACTTCTCTCATAGACATGAAGGAAATAGTTCTGGGTCAAGACTTCTTGCTGCGCATGACAGGCAATGAAGGTCACGACTTTGATGATGTGCAAACCACCAGGTTAAGTTTCTGTAGCAGAAGGATCGCATCTCGGTGCCTGTGGCTGGGGTTAAACCTCCACCTGCAGCCCTGCTCCTGTACCACCACCACTGCTGCTTCAGGAGCTCATCTCGCCTTACTGTCCTGGCTCTTTTACAGAAAAGTNGTTCCTCCAGATTGAATCAGTGACTTTCTCGCAGTTTGGCACTTAGATTGCTGTCCAATTCTGAGATTAAAGGGATGTGACATCTTTCATCACTCATATGGCTACTGAAAACCTCAAATCCGAGCTGCANTACTGTTCTGCAATCCAGGATCAGTGCTCTGAAGAGCAAAGGCTGATATTGCTTGCCAGTTACCAAAATCAGCAGCTGATTGGCACCAAGCTACCCTGGGTACCTCAGAACTTCGCAGAAACAGGACATTACGTTTGGAGAACAGGAGTGCTTTGACTGTAGGCTTGAGCAGTGAGGTGCTCAGGTTTTACTCGCTTGTGGGATTTAAAAGGTACATGAGGGGAAGTCTTGCATGTCACTTAAGGGAGATAAAAGAAAGATACACTAGGCCAGGAGTAAATGTCCTCTCTGGCAATGTTTCTGTCCAAAATTATCCTTAAGGTTTATAGTGGGAAAAGGGTTTGTTGGTACAGGCGGACCTCAATCTTTCTCCTTTCAAAGATGTTGCCTCATCTGGTTACTTCACCAGACCCACACTATCCTGCTTCCCCAAGCCTGTCTAGATACCAGGGATTCCCTGGTGTAGGGATTTCATCCTGGAAAAGGCCTCTCATTCCTTTCACACAAGGCTGCCGGGTGCTGCCTTTGACCACCCAGCAGCACTCTCTACCAAGGGCTGTGGTGATGCCTAGCAGGCCCAGCTGGTGAGGAGATGAGGGGTCTCGGGGTGTCCATGTGTGCCGTTAAAGGGTCTGGTATGCAGCACCTTGGAAAAAGTCGCACAAGTCCCTGCGTTCATCACATGGGTGAAGCTAGGTGGATAGGTCACTTAGAAGCAGAATATGGATTTTTTTTTTTTTTTTTACCTGTGGACAATATATAAAGGTGCTCTTGAAGACTTAAGCTGAAGGAGATGTTGGAGCACATTCCTCTTCAGCCAAGGGAATCCTGCATGGGATAGGAGCATTTCAGGAGAAAGCCACCCCTTCTGCTGTTCCCGTTCCTGGTGAGAAGGGAAGCTCAGGGTAGTCCACTGATCTGGCAGCCTTAGCAAGGCCTTTGATCCTACACTTTTTCTGGAATTTGCTACATGTTGAGGTGATATCAAAGGCTTTCAGTGTTGGGTGTTTCTTTTTGTTCCGAAATTTGCGTAGGCTGTGGTGAGCCCTCATGTGTCCTGCAGTGAATTACTAGGAGCAGCCCTGGTCTTATTGACCACGAGACTTGATTACTATAATTCCCTCTCTGCAGGGCAGCATCTCCCCAACTTGCAGTATGTTAGGACTGTAAGTAACCCAGTTATTTACTAACGAAGGCAGGACTAGCTGTAATTTTTAACTATACTTCGTCTTTGTGGCCTTCCTTGCCTTTGTCATGCTCTCCCTTGACTTTCTTTGCTAATCGCTTGTTCAAGCCCTAGAAGTTGTCAAACCCAATGATAAAGGATTAATAGTAGGAAAGCATTTAAATCCATTTGTCGTCATGGAAGAAAGTGTGAAAATAAGTAATGTCGGAGTGGAAACATTTTAGGTAGATTCTGGCAGCTCTCAGCCCGGCTGCAGTCTCCCGGATAACAGAGGCGATGCTCGTCCCAGGTTGGCGCTGGCAGGGCATCCCAGGGAAGCTCTGGGGAACGTTAACCAAGGGGGTACCAGGTGGGTTTTGTCAGTGAATAAATACTACGAGGAGAAAGATCAAGTCAATTGGGTAGAGCATTTTACAATTAAACTTTGTTAGGGTTTTTTGGGTAGCTCTGTTCGACGGTGCATTAATACACTTTTGATTACCCTTCCTTTCTGTGCTGGAGCCATGAGAGGGCCTCTCTGGCCCAGCCTTCACCTTGGTTTTCACTCTAGCCAGGCTATAGCTTGTTTTAATCAGATCTTTGGGGCTTTTTTTTCAGTCTGTTGGTGTTTAATGGTGGCATTTTTTAGAAAGATGAGAAAATCCTGAGAAAGGCTCTGCTTGCCTAGGCCGTTTTACAAAGAGAGGTTTCAAAATGTGGCTGTCTGGTTTGTTCTTTAAATCCAAAGCACTAAATGGAGCCGTTCAAAAACATTTAGCACTGGGGTAACACAGTGCTCGCTGACATTTGTTAGCGCCGAGTCTGACTGGTAACAGATCATGTTTTATATCCTAGGAAATCTGCTGTTAAAATTAGACATAAATAGAGGTGGGGTGTAATTAGTTATTCCTTCCAGATGGACTAGGCTGTGCTACTCGGCCAGATGATCCCGAGCAGTGCGGTGTACAGCTGCCCCCCCCCCGATCC